>Ga0102934_1002234_pt1 | contig 13404 bp, 13 predicted proteins | sample SalPonR2_A_D1_MG_FD_78175 | JGI IMG/M metagenome (GOLD analysis project Ga0102934, IMG submission 78175) | Salt pond soil microbial communities from South San Francisco under conditions of wetland restoration - Salt Pond MetaG R2_A_D1_MG | ecosystem: Environmental > Aquatic > Marine > Intertidal...
CGGATCATCTTCACGCCGGCGAAGAGACCGTTTATCGCCGGCGAATAATGCGGTTTGAAAGCCCTCAACGTAAGCCGGCAGCATATCGTTTAACATGTCATTTCCCACATATACCGTCTCCTTCGGTGCGATTCCATGAACCTTGAGTTCCTCCGCAGCCAGTTGAAAAAGACGGCGCGAAGGCTTGGCCACGCCATGCTGATAGGAATATAAAACCAAATTGGCTTCAAAGCCTATATTTTCCGGTAAAGCCCCCAAAAGCGTTTGAAACAGGATCGGGGTAAAAAACTGGGCGTTTGAGACAATGCCCATGACCATGGGGGAGTCCCTGAAGGCAGACAGGACAGATTCCAAATAAGGCATGGGATAGCCGGGGTTAACGATCATTTCAAATTCGACGGCAAACCGGCGGACTTTTTCAATATCTGAGGTTTCCAACACCTGCTGCCAGATCTCATCGATTTGCACCTCCGGGTAATCAATGCCCCGCCACCGCATGGCCTCGTGGCTGGATTGAATGGCTTTGGAAAAAGCGTCAATCAGATCATCCGCCGACCCCGGATACTCATAAGCCTGGATCAGGGATGCCAGTTGGGCGCCGGTTTGGGCCTCTTGTTTGGCGATGCTGATATCGCCGGACCGGCTGACAAAAAGCGTGCCGTAGACATCAAACAGCACGGCCTTTACCGGTGCTCGCAAATGGCCGGCAGGTTCCATATCCGTTAATATCGGCTGAAGGGGGGTGATATATTTTTGTATTAAGTCTTTATGGCCCATCCTCGCTCCATTTCAGAAGGCTGAAGGTTTCCGGGCGTAAAAATTCAAGCGCGAGCCGGGTCTTATCAATTCGGTGCCTCACAGCGGTTTGTTTGACGTTTTGATAGATCCCGAGCAGCTGTTCCTGATATCTCTCCGCATTGTAACGGGAAAGCACAGCCGCCCGATTTTTTGCGATCCGATCGGCCCGGTCGGAAACTGTTGTCAGGTTTAAAAGCAGGAGATTGGCATCGAGGATTTTCTTGTAAATTGTTGAATCCGAGAGCGCCTGTATAATCACCTGTTGCTGAAATTCCTCATCCAGCATCCCGAAATCAATGCTCTGATTCCGGGTAAGGTGATCAAAGGCCTCTTTTATGGTCTGATTTTTTATTTGAAGGTTGTAGCGCTCGGCGTTCCGCTTGATACAGGCCTGCCATTTGTTAAAAAACCGTACCGTATCTATGGCTTGAAGGGGGACCGCCAGGCAGTCATAGAGATGATCTAGGTTTAGCCCGTTTTGTTCAAAATCGCGGCAGATATCCGGCAGGTTCCGGCCGGAAAGGAGTTGCCCGGCCGTCCATGGCTCCAGGAAGGCGAATCCGAATCCTTCGGTAATGCTGGTGGTGATCATACTCTCAGCCGATTGGACCAGGTCAGTGAATTCATATTTATCAGATGCTTCGAAAATAACCGGTAACCGGTGTTTTTTGACAAACGTCTGCCAGTGTTGATAGGGCACCCAGTCCCGCGGGCTGTTCGGCGGCAGCGTGATCGCCAGCGCCACATCCGGGTAAAAAAAGCAGGCCGCTAAAATCGCCTCCCCGATGTTTTTTCGTCGGATGGCGCGCACTGGATAGAGCACGAATTTCTGATCAATTGTTTTTATCGGTTCCAGGCAAAAAGGATTTACCATGTTGGGCAGCAAATGAAGGCCATCAGATGAAAGGCCGGATCGGCGGAGGATGCCATAATCCCTGGAGTTGATAACGCAGTAATGGCAATTCTCAGGGTAGGGGACGCCGGCATAATAGGTGCCGGGCCGGCCATCTTCGGCAAAATCATGAACCTGGAGGAGTAGTTTGATATCCTGCTGCTGAAGATGGGCCAAAATCTCGGGCAGACGCCAATTCTTTGCCAGCAGCGGATTGTGTACGTGCAGGATATCGCAACCGTCCGTCCATTTGTCGTCAATCGCCCGGATAATTTGGTCGGCAATCGTTTTCGCGGATTCATGCGGTCTTTCTTTGCCCGTTTCCGTCCCATCATAGCCGAGACCATAAATTACGCGGGTTTCTGCGCCAATCGACTGCTGCGGGGAAGCGCCGGTAAGCATAAGGATTTCCGCGTGATCGGTGAGGGCGGCAAATTGCTGCCGAATGACCCGGGTCACCCCTCCCGGTTTCAAATGATAATGGAGCAATGCGATTCGCATGGCGTCTATTGATCGGCGTATTTCTGCGGATCTTTGAGGCCGGCCTCAAAAAACCCTTTTTTCCGAAGTTGGCAGGAGTCGCATTTTCCGCAGGCAAGTCCTTCCATTGTGGGATCATAGCAGGAATGCGTCAAGGAATAGTCTATGCCTAAAGAGACGCCTTGTTGGATGATTTGCGCTTTGGTCATATAAAGAAGAGGGGTTTGAATGCGGATTGCCCCCCCGCCTTCAACAGCCGTCTTGGTGGCCAGGTTGGCCATCTGCTCAAACGCTTTGATGAATTCCGGCCGGCAGTCCGGGTAGCCGCTGTAATCGATGGCATTGACGCCGATAAAAATATCTGTTGCGCCAATGACCTCGGCCCATGCCAAGCCATAGGAGAGGAAGATGGTGTTTCGCGCCGGCACATAGGTCACTGGAATACCGGCCGCCAGCTCCGCATCTGATCGATTTTTAGGTACAGAAATATCCGCTGTCAATGCTGAGCCGCCGATTCCCGCCAGATCCACCTGGATGACCAGATGCTTTTTAACCCCCATATTTTCGGCAATTTTTCGGGCGGCATCAAGCTCCAGGATGTGTCGCTGACCGTAGTCAAAGCTCATGGCATAGCATTCCCATCCCTCTGCGCGCGCTATAGCCAGTGCAGTAGCAGAATCCAAGCCGCCGCTTATCAGTATCACTGCCTGTTGGGCTTTAGTCATTGCCTGCTTTTTGTCTGCCTTAAATCGTTCAAATTCGGTTTACTTTGATCGGCGCTTGAGCGATTAGTTGAGATACGGACCAAATTCACTTGTTGCCACCCGGATGGGAATCGCAAAGCCAAGGCCCTCAAACCGACGGGTCAGCTGTTTAAATGAGTTGATCCCCACAACCCGCCCATCCTTGTTAATCAATGGCCCGCCGCTGTTTCCGGGATAAATTTTGGCGTCGGTTTTAATGAAGCTTTTTTCATAGCCGGAAAAAATCCCTTTGGACACGGAATCCCGAAGGCCCACCGGACTGCCGATGGCGTAGAGCGGATCGCCCTGGCAGAGGCGGCCTGGCTGAGCTATACGGATATCCGGCGTCCGGTATCCGTCTATTTTTAGAAGCGCCAAATCATGATCCCTGCTTATACGTATCAGGTAGGCATAAAGCTCCCGGCCGTTTTTCAGGATAATTTTGAAATTGCGGGTCAGCGCCGCGGCACTGGTGGTATACCGGTACGCATGTTTTTTATCCTCATAGATCGCCTTGCGGTTTTCGTATTCGGATTGTTTGTTTTTAAACTCCTGCTTCTGGGATTCATACCGGTCGCGCTCAATCTCATACCTTCTTTGTTCCCGCCTTTTGGTCGCGCCCTCAGGCAAATCGGCAATGGCCCGCTGGTATTCATTCAAATGCCGTTTAAATTTTTCAAGCCGCGCCTTTTCGGCAGCGAATTGATCATTAATTTTATCAAGCCGCTCATCAATGGTATCAAGGGCTTTATCGGCTTTTTGAAACTGTTCGGTGTCGCCGCGGATGACATGGCGGTTGGTCAGAATATGCCCGTCTGTTGAGATAAAAAATCCAGACCCCTTGCCGATATTGGATTCAATGGTCACAGTGGCAATAGCTGCGGTTTCAACCGGGGTTTCTGGATGATATTTTTCAGTGAGGGCCTTTCTGAGGTCCTCCAGGCCGGTCTTTGACTGGGCGGCTTCTCCCATGGGCTCTGCCGAATCGGCCTTGCTTTCCGGCGGGGTATCGGTAAAATGCCATTTGCCGGCTTCATCCTGATACTTATATATTTCCGCATCCGCCGGAATGCCGCAAAAACCAGTGAGTAAGCATAAGCCCAGGACCATTGCCACCGACTGCATCTTTTGCGTACACATTTTCATGCTCAAACCCCGCGTTCAACCGCCGGCCATAGGATTTTGTGGAGCTGAATCTGAAGCCTTACAGGTAAATGGTCTTTTAGTATCCATGCTGCGCAAGCTGCCGGATCAAGCCATCCCACTGCCGGAGAAAACAGTACGGCCACCGGGGGGCCATCCGGCCACCTATCCAGCAGCATGCGTCTGGCATAATCATAGTCCTTTCGATCGGTTAGCACAAATTTGATCTGATCCTTTGGCCCCAGGTGATTGAAATTCGAAAAATCGGTTTTGCCCGCTTCGCCGCTGCCGGGACATTTAACATCCATAATCCGCGCGCAGCGGCTATCCACGACCTGGATATCGAATGTGCCGTTTGTCTCGAGAAGTACCGTGCATCCGCGGTTCAACAGTTCGGTGATCAGCCTGGGCGTCTCCGGCTGGAGCAGTGGTTCCCCGCCGGTTACTTCTATAAGGGAACATTGATAGGCTTGGAGCGCGCGGATAATATCTTCAAGCGCCATAGGGGTCCCGTTCTCATAGGCATATGTCGTATCGCAGTACCGGCAGCGCAGATTGCAACCGGATAGGCGAACGAATGCACAGGGCAGTCCCGCATAGAGGGATTCGCCCTGAATGCTGTAGAATATTTCGGAAACGGAGAGCCTCATCAGATACTTTATGCCGGCATCAAATCACCAACAGCCGCGCGATAAATATTAGCTGTGCCGGAAATACTGTATTGACTCACCGCAGCGGGAATTAAAAACGCATCTCCCCGGCTGATCCGGATGGTTTCTGACGCATCCGCCCATTGGATTTCCCCTTCACCCCGGATACAAAGCAAAATTTCCGGGCCGATAATTTGATCCGCGCGATACGTGCAACTGCGGTCGACCTGGATAATACTCAAAGAGAATTCCTCTGCTGATGTTGGAAAAGTTTTTTCGCACGCCAGCCGCTCCTTTGGGGTCAGGATATCCAGGCCGTGGGGTTCAAAGTTTAACACCCGCATGAGCTCCTCAACATCCACGTGCTTGGCGGTCAATCCGCCGCGCAGCACATTGTCGGAATTGGCCATGATCTCAATGCCGGCCCCGTGCAGGTAGGCGTGCATCTCCCCGGAATTTAAAAAAAGCGCTTCTCCCGGCTGCAAGCAGACCAGGTTCAGCAGAATAGGGGACAGAATGCCGATATCCTCCGGATAGAGTTCGTAAAGCGTCTTGATCCATCGAAACTCATCGTTTTCAGACTGACGCGCCATGGCATTGCCGGCGGTTTCATCAATGACCTGTTGAAGTTTTTGGGCGGGCAGGGTCATCAACGCTTCGAAAAATCTTTGAAATCCGTTGCCATTTGGCTTCTGCTTTAAAAACTCGATGGCATCGCCAAGGGTTTCCGGGCAAGCCCCCTTAAGCAGTTCTACCATTTCACTGATCGGGCGAAAGCCCTCCATTGCCCAAAAGGGTGTCAGCGCGCAGATGCATTCGGGTTTGTGGCGATTATCCTTGTAATTTCGATCTGATGCGGTCAGGGGGATGCCTTCATGATTTTCCCGGTCAAACCCGTTTTTAGCCTGCTCCCGGTTTGGATGCGCTTGAATGGAAAGGGGCTGTTCCGCGGCCAGGATTTTAAACAAATAGGGCAGGGTATTGTTAAACCGCCGGGCCGTTCGATGCCCCAGGATTTCTTCCGGATACTTTTCAATCAGTCTGTCCAGCGACTGCCAGCCGCCATTCATCTGAATCTTTGACGGCGCTTTGGGATGGGCGCCCATCCATAGCTCCGCCCAGGGAGTGTCGGTTTGCTCAGCGCCCAGCAGATCCTGAATAAACGAATAGGATCCCCAGGCATAATCCTGAATCTCGTTTTTCAGACAAAGGGGTTTGTTTTCCATTCCTGGCCTCGTTTTAGATGGTTGCTCCAAAAATAAGATATACCTGATAAGGCTACGACATCCAATTTCAAATGCGACGTTCCGGCAAATCTATTCATGGGGGGTTAACAGGCAAACCGGCCATTTTCATATATCAGTTTTTTATGCCCTGACGTCAAATGGGCGGTCACCCGCTTTTTTTCCGTGTTTACAATATCCCAGTGCAGGGCGGAGTCATTGAAACCAAGATCCGCCTTTTTTTCTTTTGTCAGATCCGAGGGGCGGCCGCTGTATGTGTCTGAATAGGAAGCGCCCAGCGCAATATGGGAGTTGCCGTATTGGCCGCCGAAATTCTCATCAAACAGGGTGTTGGCCATAAACCGGTCAATTTTGGAAAACGTCCGATCCGTCAAAGAAAATTCCCCGATTTTATTGGCCCCGTTGTCCATGGCCAGCTGTTTTTTAAGAAAGGTTTCGCCTTCTTCGGCCTGAGCAGACACCACCTTTCCGTTTTTAAATTCCACCCGGATGCCGCGAACATAATTACCGCTGCGATATGAGGGCTGATCCGCATAATAAACACCAGAGGTGCCCCGCCAGTCCGGGGAAGTAAACAGCTCAAAGCTCGGGATATTGTGACCCGAAATACCGATCCAGCGCCGATTTTCTCCAGGTGTGATGAAAAGGTCTATATTGGCGGATTCCACATGAAATTTTTCAACCGATAACCGGTTAAGCCAATTCTTAAGCGTTTGGGCCTTTTTGTAGATCTCCTCCCATTGGGCGATCGGGTCCCTGCGATTTAAAAAACAGGCCTTGATAATCTGTCGGGCGTATTCTTCTGCTGAAATCCCTGCATGGATCGCCAGTTCCTCGGTAGGGTACATGGCCAGGGTCCAGCTGAAGCGGCCCTCCTCTTCGCGCTGATCGAGAATGTCCCGGAGGTATTTTCTGGCCTTTATTGGTTTGCTGATTTTAGCCGGATCCACGCGGCTTAAATGGGTAAGGGATTTGGGGGCCAAAACGGCGATGCTGCCGTTTAAATTTCGATACAACTCCTCCTCACCCGGGGCGATAAACGTCAGCTGACGGTTATTCGAGAGGGTATAAAAAGATGTCTCCATAGCCGGCGTCTGAAGTAATCGATGCAAAGGGTGTACGCCCATCTCAAAGAGTTTGGCGTAAAGCGTCTCTGCCAGTTGCATGGCCGGCAGGTCATAGCGGATCATGATGACATCGCCCTTTTTTATTTTTCCGGTGCGGGCGGTTTCAAGGCCCCATAGCAGGACATCCGCATAACGCTGAATCTGTTTTTCTGAAAGCATGGCCTCTCCTGTCAGGCAAATAAGCTGGGCAGCCTATGGATGCGGCTCCTTAAGAAATAACCGATGGTATTCCCCGTCATTCAAGTGGGTTCTCAGCAGCCGATTGATTAAAAAATAGATTTCCTCGAGCTCTTCATCTTTTAAGCGATGTCTGAGCTTTTGCATCAACGCATCATCTGAAAACATCTGCAGATAACAGATTACTGTATTTTCATTGGTTTCCCGATCCCATCCGAAACCCATGAATTCGTCCTGGGCTTCGACAAAATGATGTGTATACCGTGTCATATAGAAATTCCGTGAATTCCTGCTTTTGATAATTCATTGACAGCAAGGGCAATATGATACATGGTAAGCACCATATGGGATCATTGCTGAAACAACCATTACCGCAATTACAATAAAGAAAAAAAACGTCAAGGTCAACCCGGCTTTCCATGGCAAAAAGCGCCAGTTATTTTAAGACGCGGGACAATCTATCCATCCGGTATGCCAATTATACGCCTGAAGGGCCGCCTCCTGCCGGCACGGTCGTGCTGCTTGGCGGGCGGGCGGAGTTCATTGAAAAACACCAGGAGACCATTGAGGAGCTAAATCAGCGTCATTTGGCGATCTATACAATGGACTGGCGCGGCCAGGGTTTGTCCAGCCGTCTTCTGGATGATCGGCATAAAGGCCATATTGATTCGTTTGATTGGTATATCGATGACCTCGATCTTTTTATGCAAACGCGGGTCCTGCCGAATGCCCACCCGCCGCTTATCTTCCTCGCCCACTCCATGGGCGGCCATATCACGCTTCGCTACCTGCGCCGGTCGACTGTAGCCATTTCCGGAGCCGTATTGGTTTCACCGATGATCAAGATTCAAACAAAGCCCTTGCCGTATCCGCTTGTCCGACGGCTTGTCCGGATGGCCAGTCGGAGCAACTGGTCGGAACACTATATTCCCGGGGATAGCTTTTATGATCCGGAGCAGAAACCATTTAAAAATAATCCGCTCACGAACGATCCGGAACGATTCAAAGATGAGAGACAAAAGATAGAAGCCAATCCAGATCTTGCCCTGGGCGGTGTAACCTATGGCTGGTTGTCCGCCGCATTTGACTCCATCGATGCGATTGCTGGGGCGGACAACTGGAAAAGCATGGCTGTACCGGTGCTGATGCTTGGCGGCAGTGCGGACCGTGTGGTATCCATTCCTGACATCCAGTGGATGTGTCAGCGCCTGGCAAGTTGCCGATGTATTATTTTAGAAAACGCCAAGCATGAAATATTAAATGAAACGGATTCAATCCGCCGGCAGTTCTGGCTTGCATTCGATCAATTTATTGAAAAAATCAAGTAAATCAAATCAGGAGGCTTAAAATGGACTGGAAATCCGAGGTCGACGCTGAAAACGAAGAGCTAAACGACAAACCGTATTCAACGTTTTCTAACGAGGACCCGCAACGCTTTCTCAATCGGCCGAAATATCCCTATTTGCTATTGGGCGCCGGGATTTTGCTGCTTATTGTATTGGTCCTGGTCTTTTTTCCGAATAATCCGGAATCCGCAAATGAAGCGGGCAATGAAGCGACGAATCAAACCCGGCCCGTGGCCAATGATGATTCCATGGCCCGGCTGGATCGGATTGAATCGAAAATTGACGCATTGGAGGGCGTCCAGGATCGTCTCGCCCAATTGGAAAATCGGATTGCCGGTCTTGAGGAAAACTTTCGGCTCATCAATGAGGGCGATATCTCAGCCACTTCGGAAAATCCGGAGCAGCTGCAGGCCAATGCCCAGCTAATTCAGAATACCGCTAATCGCCTGGATGCGATAGAGAAACGGCTGAACCAGATGGAGAAACAGGTTGCCGCCAATAAATCGCAGTTTGATAATCTGCAACCCTCCAGCCAGACGACGCAAACGACCGAGGTGCATATGGTCAAAAAGGGGGATACGCTATACAGCCTCTCCCGCAAGTATGATGTAAATCTGGACAAGCTGCTCCGGGCCAACGGATTAAGCAAGAAGGCGGTGATTTATCCGGGACAGAAATTAAAAATTCCTTAATCGTTTGCTAAAGCAGGCGCCAGGCGTGCTGTTCCGGCAGACCGGCCTTGTAGATTTTCTGAACCGTATCATTGATGTCATAAGCCACAAACCGAACGGTCAGCTCATGGGAACTGTCGTCCCAGATGACATATTTGGCCTTGTTGTCCCCGTCCCTGGGCTGGCCCACGCTGCCGACATTAATCAGGTATTTCTTATGGGGATCCAATTGAATGGTTCCCTGGTGCAGGGGTTCGGTTTCAATGTTTTCGCCGTCGGATTCGATGATCAGAAGCTCATGGGTATGCCCGACAAATACCAGCCGTTCCGCCAGTTGGGTTAGCGTATACCGGAGATGGTCCGGGGCAACCTCGAAGAGGTAGGTCGTGGGCGAATCCGGCGGAAATCCATGTACGATCCGAAAAGCGTCAATGGTCATACTGGTGCGAAAATCGGCGATATGGGCCTTTGCGGTGTCAGATAAAAAATGGGTGGTTTTTTCCAGTGAGCGCCGGGCCATGGGATTAAACCAGGAAAGCATTTCCGGCTGATTGATGGCGAGCTCATGATTGCCAAGCACGGAAGGAATCTGCCGCTCTGTCAGCATTGAAATGACCTTTTCCGGCTCCGGCCCGTAACCGACATTGTCGCCCAGCGAGTAAATCGCTTCCACCCGCGCATGGGCGTCAATGTCCGCCAATACGGCTTCAAATGCCGTGGCATTTCCATGAATATCTGAGATGATGGCTATCCGCATCGTCGTACTGATAACTCAACGGTCGCGCTTTTAATTTTTACAATCGGCGGCGGGATTTTCAGTAGATATAAACCGCCACCGGGCAAACGCCTGTTCAAATTCCTTTATCCGCTTTTCGACTTAATAATGTCAACCCCTTCGGATCGAATTCCGATATTCACCGCCTCCCCGATGCCCGGCCGTCTATCTTGATAAGCGGTTTCTCTAAAATCAGGGATAATTGGACGCCTTTATCAATCAATGCCCGCACGGCCCCATGTTGCTTCAGCGATCTCCACCAGTCGGCCGGCAATACCCTGCTGAGCTGGTGTCCCGGTGCCATTGGGAGCCAGTAGCTCAATGGCCTTGGGATGACTCGAAATTTTGAGTTCCTCTTTCCATACGGTTGATGAAAACATAATCGGATGCTGATTGCCCCGCACCACCGGGGCCCGGGCTGGTCAGCCGGTAAGATCCTGAAAATAAACGGGGTTGGTCGCATGCAGGAGCCCCTCGTCAAATGAAATTCTACCGGCTTTGACATGATTGGCCAGGCCCACATCCATAGGTACGAATTCATCCGCCCCGGTTTCCATCTGGGAGCGGATATGGTGGATTCGGTTTTCCCGGATAAAGTTTTTCACCCGGTGCGATGTCGCCATTTTTTCATACGCGAGCAGCATGCCGGTCCCATCCTTTTTTTTGACCAACCGCTGGGAAAAAGAGAGCAGCAGTGAATCAGCCAGCATCAACCGGATCAGGTCCTGCTGCTCGACCGGGAACATATTGATAATCGTCTGAATAACCGCCGTGGAATCAAACGCGTTCATGGTGCTTAATACCAGATGGCCGGTTCTGGCGGCTTTGATGGCGGTTTCAAAAGTGATTTTATCCCGCATTTCCCCGATGACGATCACATCCGGGGCCTGACGAAAAATGCCGCGCAGCCCTTCTTCAAAAGTTGCCGTATCCCGGCCCACTTCCCGTTGGTTGACATTGCTTTTTTTATGCTTGTGTAAGAATTCAATCGGCTCTTCCAAACTAATAATATTAGAGCGCCGATTGGTGTTAATAATATCCAGAATAACAGAAAGCGTGGTTGATTTCCCGCTGCCCGCCGGCCCTGAAACCAATATTAAACCTTGCGGGGATAGGGCAAAATCATGCAGCCATTCAGGCAGTCTTAATTCCTGCAAGGAAGGTATTCGATCCGGCAAATGTCGAATGGCAATCGACACGGAATGGCGCTGGCGATAGCATGTAACCCGGAATCTCGCCTTGTCCTTATATGTAACGCCGGTTTCAAGTTCATTCTCCTGGTTGAATATATCCCATTCATCGGTTGTCAGGATATTTCGGGCGTATCCTTCAAGATTGGCAGGGGTCAGGGATACCGTGGCCAGGCGTTTTAAAATACTGCCGATTTTAATGGACGGCGGAACACCGGCAGTCAGCAGCATATCGCTGCCGCCGGATTTTATGAGGTAGGTAAAGAGCTTTTCGATTTCCGGTGGCTGCTGGGTGTCCGTTGACTCATGCATGGAGAGTTTTTCGATATCCGAACCGTTAATACCGCCCTCGTAGTGATCGGAAAGCAAATTTAAAGCCGCCTCCATCATAAAAAAGGGCACCACCACCGGCCTTATTTTTTTGCCCATGGTAAATTCCAGGTCGCTGATGGTCATAAAATCCTGAGGCGTCACCATGGCAAGGGTTAGGTTATTGTTTTCCACGGAAACCGGCAGGATGCGAAACTTTTTCATTTTCTCCTGGGGGATAAGCTGAAGCACCTCCGGTTTGATATCGACTTTAAACAGATTAACGGGAGGCACGCCAAATTTTTGGGATAGGAATGACAACATTTTGTCAACCGTGACAAATCCCATTTCAATTAAAATGGAACCCAACGGCATATCAACCTGTGTCCGGCGCTGCAGCGCCTTTTCAAGCTGTTCATGATTGATTAGATTGTGGCTGACCAGCGCCTCTCCGAGCAAATTTTTCTGTGCAGAAAGTTTTGGCTTATTGTTGACTTCGGCCGACATGATTCCCTCCCCAGTGAATTGATCATTGAACTGATAATCGTTAGTCGCCCGTATCTATCCTAAAAATAATAAAAAATCCAGACTAAATTTGTTGGTTGCCGTTAGCGTCAATTAGGCCTGGCAATTGACAGAAAAATGAAACCCGGTTATGACAAGCCATCGATACCCCTAAACCCAAGGAAAATATTTATGCATAAGCGGAAATTTGACCCTTCGCATATCGATAAGCTAAGTGAACGTTTTTAAGGAGGAAAGTTGAAATTTGCAGTTATTGGAACCGGCGCAGTGGGCGGGTATTATGGCGCGCTGTTGGCGCGAAGCGGTTTTGAAGTCCATTTTCTGCTCCATAGCGATTTTGAACATGTCCGGGATAACGGCCTCTTAATCGAATCCAGGGATGGCGATTTTGTTCTGGAATCGATTAATGCCTATGGCAAGCCAAACGACATGCCGGGGTGTGATGTAGTTATCGTGGCGTTAAAAACCACCCAAAATCATCATCTGCCGGCCATATTGCCCAAAGTCGTCAAAGAAAACGGTATTGTCGTACTTTTACAAAATGGACTGGGCGTTGAGCGGGAAATCGCTAAAAAACTGCCGCAGGCAACCGTTATTGGAGGCCTGTGCTTTTTATGCAGCAATAAAGTGGGGCCCGGCCATATCCGCCACCTTGATTATGGGAGTATCCGGATGGGGCAGTTTTCCCGGGAGGAAACAGCCGCCGGCATCACGGATAGCCTGAAATTCGTTGCCGATGTCTTTGGCAAAGCCGGCATTTCAGTCCATCTGACAGAAAACCTTGGCAGGGCGCGATGGGAAAAACTGGTTTGGAATATGAGTTATAATGGTTTGTCGGTTGTCCTCGATGCCAACACCGATCAGTTGATGAATGATCCGGCCACAAGGCGCTTGGTTGAAAAGCTGATGGCAGAGGTCATTGGCGGTGCGCGCGCCTGCGGTTTCGAATTGGCTGATGCGTTTGCCCAGCAGATGCTTGCGGCCACTGAAAAAATGGTGGCTTACAACCCGAGCATGAAACTCGATTTTGAAGCCGGAAGAGACTTAGAGATCCATACGATTTATTGGCGGCCTATCCAATCGGCTTCGGATAATGGTTATGAAATGACCGCGGCCGTAATTTTGGCCCGGCTGTTAGAATATTTGGATCGCCATAATCCCCGAAATCATAGATGTCAGACTAAATCTCTTCGGTAGTTTTACCTTTTTAAAAGATGGCGGGCTGTTGCGTTCGATTAGGATTAAGCCATTTTTTTTCCGCAACATGCTTTTTTCCTGTTTTATATTGAAATCAAGCGGATAACGGTTATTGCGGGACTATCTGTTCGGTATGC
>Ga0102934_1002235_pt1 | contig 13385 bp, 14 predicted proteins | sample SalPonR2_A_D1_MG_FD_78175 | JGI IMG/M metagenome (GOLD analysis project Ga0102934, IMG submission 78175) | Salt pond soil microbial communities from South San Francisco under conditions of wetland restoration - Salt Pond MetaG R2_A_D1_MG | ecosystem: Environmental > Aquatic > Marine > Intertidal...
TCCTGCACTTTTTCCAGAGCCAGCTCTCTATACTTACCAGCACTGATCCTTTTATCAGGTTCAACCAGATCAATAAGATGGTGGGGCGCTCTACTGCATTCTTTTGTTGTCGGCTTGGCCGTTCCAATGTCCAATTTTTTGTAGATCTGACGTGAATCGACAGAAAGAATCTCAGCATTCAATTTTTTAGCAAAGTCAATTGCAATGCTGGTTTTCCCAACTGCTGTGGGACCCACTATAAAAGGTATGATTTTATCCGTATCTATATGAAAATATTGATTACTCATAAATAGTTATCAGCCGGTTCTCTCAAAACGTTTATCAAGTTCCTTGAGAGTTAAATTAACTATAACAGGTCGTCCATGCGGGCAATAGAGTGGATTTTCCGTGGCAAACAGTCGATCGACCAGGTTGCGCATTTCCTCTTCCTCAAGAGGGTCACCAGCTTTGATGGCAGCTTTGCAGGAATAGGCTGCAGCCACTTTTTCTTGAATATCAGTTTCTTTGGTGCCATATTCACGATAATGATCAATTATCTTTTTCATGGCTTTGCCTTCATCACCGATCCGCATTCCGGCAGGTACGGCCTCAACTGCCACAGTATTTTTGCCGAATTTTTTGGCTCTAAAGCCCATTTTTTCCAGATAGGGCAGAATATCCAGCAAAACCGAATAATCATCAACACTCAGTTCTACAACCTGAGGAAATAATAATTGCTGAGCACTTCCTCCGCCTTTTTTCATAGCTTTGAGCGCCTCTTCAAAGAGTACTCTTTCATGAGCTACATGCTGATCAATAATCACAATACCAGATTCAATCTGGCTAATAATATATTTTTTATGGACCTGAAAAACTTTTACATCAGGTTGATAACTTTCTTGCTCAGTTTGCTGACCTTGCTCGCGTTTTTTAGAAAATCTTTCTGCCCGCTCAGTCCATTTTTGCGAATCTACTTTGTGAGTGAAATGCATAGGAATATCGGTCTGTTTGGATTCTTTTTGCCGCTTTTGCGGATGTTGACGATCTATTTTTTTATTCGGCTGTGTAAATTGATTGGTGTCCTGCTTTTGATTCTGACCACTCTGTTCCTGTTGTCTTGCTTGTTTTTGTTCACCTTTACTTACTTTGGGTTCAGAATAATATTCCTGAGGAGAGAAACTTCCAAAATCAGGAAGATCCTCTTTCAAAGAACTAACACTCTGTTTTATTGTGTCCTTGATAAAACGGTATAATTTTTTTCTGTAGGTGAATTTGACTTCCATTTTGGAAGGATGAACATTTACATCAACCTCTTCGGGCGGAATTCGCAATTGCAAACAATAGAAAGGGAACTCTCCCCGCGAAACCAGACTGCTATAGCCCGATAGAATAGCATGACTCATATATTTATCAGTTATGGATCGGCCATTGACGTATAAAAACTGCTGCCCCTTGCGTCGGGCTCGAACCAGATTCAGATTTCCAAGATAACCACTCAATTCCCAGCTACCTCGTGCCGAATCGATGCGGATTAGATTGTCTTTGTATTCGGAAGAGAAAAGATGCACAATTCTGTTTTTTAGATTTTCACTCTTCAAGTTGAAAACTTCACGACCATTATGGACAAGTTTAAAGCGAATATCGGGGTGGATTAAGCTGAACTTGCGCATAATTTTAACAATATGGCGAAATTCAACATTTTTGGATTTGAGAAATTTTCTGCGAGCCGGAACATTATAAAAAATATTACGGACAGAAATCTGAGTGCCAGGTTTAGGTGGTGCTGGTTTTACATCAAGAAACTTACCTCCTCTTATTCTCAGAATGTGGCCAGTATCGGTATCCTTTTTTGTAGAAATCGCATCAACTTTGGCAACAGCAGCAATACTGGCTAGCGCTTCTCCACGAAAGCCGAGACTTCGAATATTACTCAAATCCTGAACAGTACTGATCTTGCTGGTGGCATAGCGCTCAAAAGCCAGGAGCAGATCATCTTTGTCCATACCCTGACCATCATCAGTGATTTCACACAGAGTTTTTCCGCCATTTTTGATTCTAACTATGATTTCGCTGGCCCCAGCATCCAGGCTATTCTCCACCAGTTCCTTGACAAGAGACGCCGGACGCTGAACAACTTCGCCGGCTGCAATTTTATTTGTAAGTTTATCAGATAATATTTTTATATTGGACATATATTAAAACACTCTATTATAAATTATACCATCCCCAACAGGTCTGGCCTTCAATTTTGCAAGTCAAATATATAAAATTATGGATAAAATTGGAATCATTAATATATTTTTGAAGGAAACATTATTCCAGATTTTCTTCTACAAATGAAATCAACTTTTCAACCAGCTGTTCACACTCCTCCAGCAATTCTTCAGACTCATCAAGCATTTCTGTGGCGTAACCGGTGACCTCTTTTTGTTTGGCAAGCATATTATAATTGGCTCGAATATTATATCTGCTGGCTGTTATTGTGGTTTGTAAGGCTTTGACAGCAGTACCAATTTCACTGGCCACATTACCGGGTTTAAATTTGAGCAGCTTTTCGAAGAGACGCAACATCCGCAAAGACTCCTTAACCATTTCCAGAGGAACTTCAATGGCTACTTCCAGTGCTTTTTCCAGGTCTTCCCGATTCTCTTTGGAATACAGCATAACACTTTTAAAAGCCTTTACATCCTGTTCACTGAGGTTGAAAAATTTTTCCTGAAAGGCTTCGAATTCGGCCGCCATCATTTCCAAATCCCGACTCGCAAAATTATTCTTGCCCATAATAGATGCTGACATAGAGCCCAGCGAGGCTGCAATGACTGCTGAGATTCCCGCCCCACTCCCACTTCCCGGTGTTGGTTCTCCCGAGGCTAACTCGGTAAAATATTCATTTATCTTTTGACTTTCTATGATAATTATACTCCAATTTTATATTCTAAAATTTTCTTATCAGGTTCAAATTTCTGAACATCATTTAATCCTAAAAATTCAATAGCCGCTTCGATTAATTCTTGTTCTGAAACTGAATCTCGTCCAATTTTCTCACAATAATATCGACCGGCTTGTAATAAGGGTTGTTTAAGAATTAGTCCAATCACTTCTGAGCCGGTGACCTTAAGGCCTCTTTCTTCTGCCAATTCTGATATTTTTTCAAACACCTGGTGAGGCAAAGTCTTTTGATAATCAGTGAGATTCATAGAAACCTGGGCACACTGGTATTCTTCGATATACCAACCAACAGCTTTAACAGCATCAAAGATGCCCGGCTTATGAATTTTTCGTCCGCCTTTATCAATTGTCCAGCCACTCGTTCTAATACGGCGAGCAATTTCCTGAGCAGGTTGAATGTCATCCGTATTTAAATTAACATTATAGGCGATCAAAAACTTACGGGCGCCAGTCACCAGAGCGCCGGAGCGAGCATTAAATTCGGCTTCAAAATCTGATCGCCAATCCGGATCTTGCATTTTCTTTTCCAGCCCCTCATATTCTCCGCGTCTGATATTAGCCAGATTTTTTCGCTCAGGCTTGCGGGCTGCTTCTTCGTACAAATAGACCGGAATATTTAATTCACTAGCGACGCGCTCTCCCAATTTCTTCGAAATCTTTACACATTCCTCCATAGTAACATTTCTGATTGGAACAAAGGGACACACATCCGTAGCGCCGAGCCGGGGATGAACGCCCTTGTGTTTGCGCATGTCAATGACTTGTGAAGCTTTTTTTACACCTTGCCAGGCCCCCTCTAAAATAGTATGCTGATCACCTGTAAATGTAACTACAGTTCGATTAGCAGCTGCTCCCCGATCAACATGGAGAATGCTGCCACCGCCCTGTTTTATAGCATCAACAATAACTTGGACCATTTCTGGATCTTTCCCTGCGCTAAAATTTGGTACGCATTCGACTATTTTAGCGATAGACAACCTCCTGCACAATTTTCAGAACAATTATAAAAAGACTAACCTGCTGGCAGTCAAATAGATCTGACAATTTTAAATTATTGATTCAACCACCCATTCTGGAAAGCATTATAATGAGAAGGATGACCAGTACCAAAATTGCCAGCAGCACCCACACATTTTTAGTAGGCCGCTTGCGGGTAATTCTTCTGAAGTGGATGCCTTCATCTTCATTTTCTTGATCATCTTTGTCTTTTAATTTGAAACGACGATGTTTATCCTTATCAAACATTATATCCCTCCAAATAATCTTGAAAAGAAACTAATAAAAGGGCGCAAAAAACCACCGATTATTGATACATTTGTTAAATATCCAAACAGAATAAGTCCCATTAAAATAAAACCGCCATACTGGCGTAACCATACAGCAACATGTTCATATTCGTCTGGCAAAAGACCAAATAAAATTTTAGAGCCATCTAAGGGCGGTAGAGGAATTAGATTAAAGAAGGCCAGAGCAATATTGATCTGTAAACTAAGTACGATCATCTGATAAAAGGGACGTAAAAAATTGATGGGTAAAAAATTGAACAGTCCGCTGCCAACGATTCTCAATAATAGTCCACTCAATAGAGCCAGGAACATATTGCCCAGAGGACCGGCAATAGACACAAAGGTCAAATCCTGTTTTGGATTTTGGAAATTGATCGGATTGACCGGAACAGGTTTTGCCCAGCCAAAATGGACTAAAAAGATCATTAGAGTACCAAAAGGATCCAGATGAGCAAGCGGATTCATAGTCAGACGACCATTCCTTTCTGCTGTTGGGTCACCTAATTTATTGGCCACCCAGCCATGCATATATTCATGAAAAGACAGGGCCAGAAGAATGGGCGGTACCAGCAAAACTATAGTTTGTAATGTTTGTAAATTCATTTCCACCTCGGATGAAAGGTTCTGTGTTGTTCTTTTAAATAACTTTTGTCTAAATGAGTATAAATCTGAGTTGTTGAAATGTCAACATGCCCCAGCATTTCCTGAACTGCTCGCAAATTGGCGCCTCCTTCGAGAAGATGGGTAGCAAAAGAATGCCGAAAAATATGGGGGCTGACATTTTTCTTGATGCCTGTCAATTTCACATAATTGTTAATTATTTTCCAAACGCCCATTCGGGAGAGCGGTTTTCCTCGCATATTAAGAAAAAGCACATTTTTACTCTTGCCTCGATCAGCCAGACTTCCCCGAACTCCTTTTATATATTTTTTAATGGCTGACTCAGCACATTTTCCAAAAGGGACAATCCGTTCTTTGTTACCTTTACCCAGAACTCTAATAACACCTTCTTCAAAATAGACTTCCGACTTTTTCAAAGAAAGAAGTTCAGAAACTCGCAGTCCCGTAGAATAAAGAGTTTCGATGATGGCTCGATCACGAATTCCTTTGCTTTTGTCAGTATCGATTTGATTCAAAATCTCTTCGATTTCATCGATGTCTAAAACTTCAGGTAATTTTTTGGGCATTTTAGGAGCATCAAGAAATTCAGTCGGATTTTTTTCAATAATATCTTCCTGCAAGAGAAATTTATAAAAGCTTTTCAGTGCAGAAATATTGCGGGCAATTGTTCGTTTGGAGAGTCCGAGTTTGCCAAGAGCAGTTATAAATTTTTGAATATCTTTTAATTTCACTGAGTGCGGGTCAACTATCTTGCGGTCTTCGAGAAATTCACAATAACGAGTCAGGTCATTTTCATAAGCAGCAACAGTATTTGGCGATAGGCTTCTCTCGATTCGAATATAATCAATAAAATCTTTCAAATATTGTAGCATTATATAAGACTAAGCAAATAGATTTTTTTCAACGATATCGCACAATATATGTCCAATTGTAATATGTCCTTCCTGGATTCTTTGCACATTCTGAGAAGGTACTGTAATGACCAGATCAGCCAATCCAGCCAGTTTACCGCCATCTTTTCCAGTTAATCCCACAGTTTGAATATTATTTTGTTGGCAATGCTCTACTGCCTGGATAACATTTCCAGAATTACCACTCGTACTAATAGCTATTAATAGATCACCAGGTTTTGCTAATCCCTGAAGTTGGCGGACAAATATTTTTCCAAAATCATAGTCATTAGCCGAAGCCGTCAAAATAGAAGTATCGGTCGTTAGGGCAATGGCCGCAAGAGCATCGCGTTCAAAATTTAGACGAACAAGGAGTTCTGCAGCAATATGCTGACTATCGGCAGCACTGCCCCCATTGCCACACAGAAAAATTTTGCCGCCTTTTTGCAAAGATTCAGTCATCTTCCGGGCAGCCATAAAGATAGATTCCGAGCATTTCTCTTTGATTTTACGTTTGATTTCGGCACTGGATTGCAGCTGGGATTTAATGTTTTCGTATATTTCCTTTTCCGTCAGAATCAATCTCCTTTGTAGTGAATAGCGCTCACAAATTCTCTCATTAAACCAAGGTCATCGTTCTCGTCGAATATATTTCCAGTAACAATAAAATCAGAACCAGCTCGAACTCTTTCTGCAGCCTGTTCTGGTTTTCTGATACCGCCACCTGTGATAATAGGAATATCAATATAATTTTTTACAGTTTTGATCAATTCAACAGGAATTGGATAATCGGCTCCACTTCCGGCTTCCAGATAAATAAGTTTCATACCCATATATTGAGCAGCCAGAGCATGAGCTGCTGCTATTTCTGGCTTGTGAGGAGGCAGTGGTTTAGTGTTGCTCATATATTCAGCAGTAGTTGTACGGCCGCATTTAAAAAGCATATAGCCAGTGGATATGGGTTCCAGATCAACCTTTTTGATCGCTGGTGCAGCCAAAACATGATCACCAAAAAGATAAGCCGGGTTGCGTCCGCTTATCAATGAAATATAAAGAATAGCATCAGCAAAAGGGGAAACCTGTTTCACAGAACCGGGAAAAATAATGACCGGAACATCACTATCTTTTTTCACTTCTTTCAAAGTTTCATTGAAGCTAGCCCCCATCAGCAGACTACCGCCTACCAAAATACCGTCCACGCCAGCCTGGTTGACCTTTCTGACGAAAGTTTTTAGACTTTCATCAGTTCGAGTATCCGGGTCTATTAAAACAAAATAGCCGGCCCCTTTCTGGTCAATTGTATTTTCAAGATGCTGATAAATTTTAGTATTCAAAACTCACCCAGAAAATTAACTAGTTTATTTATATCATCAGATGATCTTTTTTCAGTTACTGCTATGAGAAGATGGTTCTTCCACTCATTACGATACTTACCCAGGTCTATACCAGCCAAAATATTTTGGTCAACACCTTTATCAATGATCTTGGCCGGATCTACTGGAGTTTTTACTACAAATTCTTTGAAAAAGGGCTGATCATAAGCCATTTCATAACCATCCAATTCTGTGATTTTATCAGCCAGTTCATGGCTTTTTGTCAGGCTGAGACGGGCGACTTTTTCTAATCCATTTTTACCCATTAAGGCCATATAGATTGTGGCTGCTAGTGCGATCAAACCTTGATTTGTACAAATGTTAGAGGTGGCTTTTTCGCGCCGAATATGCTGTTCTCTAGTCTGTAAAACCATGACAAAGCCCTGTTTGCCATCTACATCTTCAGTCTCACCAATTATTCGTCCTGGCATCTTTCGAATATGTTTCTTCTTAGCAGTAAAGACTCCCAGATAAGGGCCACCAAAAGACTGATGAACACCAAGAGGCTGACCTTCAGCAACAGCAATATCGGCATCATATTCTCCAGGTGACTTTAAGATAGCATTGGAGAGAGGATCAGTGGAGATTATCAAAAAAGCTTTTTTATTGGATATTTTGTCTTTGACACCATTAAGGTCTTCAACAATTCCCAAAAAATTAGGAGATTGAACAGCAACAGCTGCTACATCTTTACTGACCTCAGACAGAGTCGAAAAATCGGTTCTACCATTCTTTTCAGGTAAAAAATCGTATTCAATGGAACGGGAATCAAGATAGGTTTTGAGCACGTCCAGGGAGCGAGGATTGATCAATGGTGAAATCAGGACTTTATTTGATTTACGAACCTTGCCGACTCCCATTATTACAGCTTCAGCCAGAGCAGTAGAGCCATCGTACATAGAGGCATTAGCAACATCCATATCCAGCAAGCTGCACAACATGGATTGATATTCATAAATAGCCTGCAAAGTTCCCTGACTAACTTCCGCCTGATAGGGAGTATAGGCTGTATAGAATTCCGATCTCTGCGTCAAAAAATCTACAGTGGCAGGAATAAAATGGTCATAGGCTCCTGCACCTAAAAAGGATATATTTTCCAAAGTGTTTTTATTTTTGCGGGCCATTTTTGATAATTTTTGACTGGCTTCGATCTCAGATAAAGGCTCAGGTAATTCAATACCAGCCTTTTCAATGAATTTATCAGGAATGTTATCAATCAGATCCTCAAAACTATCCACACCCAATTCTTCCAGAATCTCCTGTTCACATTCCTTGGTATTTGGTACATAGTCCATAATTGCCTCATGGTCATGATAATTAATAAATGGGGATAGTCCTACTCAAGCATGTTTTCGTATTCTTCAGCTGTCAGCAAGTCGTCAAGCTCACTTTCATCGCTCATATCAATTTTTGCAATCCAGCCTTCGCCATAAGGATCCTGATTAATTTTTTCTGCTTCCTCTTCCAGAGATTCGTTGACTTCAACAACTTTACCAGAAACAGGAGTATAAATATCAGAAACTGTCTTAACAGCTTCAATAGTTCCAATTGCATCTCCCTGCGAGAATTCTTCTCCCTCTTCGGGAAGCTCAACAAAAACAATATCTCCTAGTTCTTCTTGGGCATGGTCAGATATGCCAATTGTGCCGGTATCGCCATCAACTTTTACCCATTCATGTTCTTTTGTATAATACAAACCTTCTTGAACACTCATCTTCAACCTCTCTTTTTATTTTTTTTATATTTGAATGTATCCATAAATCCAGTATGGAAATTCCCATCCTGGAATTTTGTATTTTTTATAATGGACTGATGCAGAGGAATAATTGTATGGATGCCTTCAATAACAATTTCATCCAGAGCACGTTCCATTCTTTTGATAGCCTCCTCCCGGGTTCTACCATGAGAGATTAATTTTCCCAGCAAAGAATCATAATTGGGTGGCATTACATAATCATCATAAATGTGGGTATCCATTCGAATACCCGGCCCACCAGGCATGTGAAAAGATTCAATCCTACCAGGACAGGGGCGAAAATTTTTATCAGGGTCTTCTGCATTTATTCGGCATTCGATAGAGTGGCCCTTTAGTTCAATATCTTCCAGTTCTGGAGGCAATTTTTCTCCATTTGCTACTTCAATCTGGCCTTTGACAATATCATATCCTGTAACCATTTCTGTAACTGGGTGTTCGACCTGGATCCGGGTATTCATTTCAATAAAATAAAAATTATTATCTTTGTCAAGGAGAAATTCCACAGTTCCCGGGCCAACATAATTAACTGCTTCAGCGGCCTCTACTGCTTTTTGCCCCATATGCTGACGTAGATCTTGATCGACAACAGGAGATGGTGATTCTTCAATCATTTTTTGATGCCGTCGTTGAATGGAGCAGTCTCTTTCGCCAAGATGGACAACATTGCCATGTTTATCGCCCATTATTTGAACTTCAATGTGTTTGGCTTCCAGGATCATTTTCTCGATATACATAGCCGGATTACCAAAGGCAGCTTCCGCCTCTGAGCGGGCAGCATCATAAGCATTCTGTAGTTCACCAGGGTTTTGTACAATTCGCATTCCCCGGCCACCGCCACCTGCACTGGCTTTTAATAAGAGGGGATAGCCAATTTCTTTGGCTGCTTCTTTCAAAGCTTCATAATTAGCAACAACGCCTTCACTACCCGGAATTACAGGAACATCTACCTCCTGCATCTTTTTTCGAGCCCGGGCTTTGTTTCCCATGGCATTGATTACTTCCGGGGCTGGACCTATGAATTCTATACCGTGTTCCAGGCACATTTCTGCAAATTCAGCATTTTCCGCAAAAAATCCATAGCCAGGATGAATGGCATCAGCATTGGTAACTTCGGCAGCGCTAATTATTTGTGATTTTTTAAGATAACTCCGATTACTAGCAGGCGGGCCAATGCAGACAGCCTCATCTGCGTATTTAACGTGCAATGATAATTCATCAGCCGTAGAATAGACTGCTACAGTTGAAATATCCAGTTCCTTGCACGCTCGTATAATCCTTAATGCTATTTCGCCTCGATTGGCAATTAATACTTTATTAATCAATTGTTTCTATACCATTTTTTTATTATTGTTTGTCAACAAGAAAAAGCGGTTGTTCATACTCAACCGGTTCGGCATTTTCCACCAGAATTTTCACAATTTTTCCAGAAAATTCTGCTTCAATTTCATTCATTACTTTCATTGCCTCTACAATACAGAGGGTGTCACCTGTATTAAAACTATCACCAGCTTGCACAAAGGAATCGGCATCAGGTGCAGGTGCTCGATAAAATGTTCCAACAATCGGGCTTTTAATCTCTACTCTATTGTCACTGGTTTCCTCTGTTTTTGAAGCCGCCTCTGATGATTCAACTGCCTGAGAGGCTGTCTGGGTTGCTTCTTTGACTATCTTTTTGTTGCCCGGAGTTCCAGAACCTTCAGCCATAATTGTACCTGAATTCTTCGATATTTTTACTTTAGTAAACCAGTTGGACAACTCTATATGGCCAATATCGTGGTTTTCTAAAAGCTCTATTAATTTGCGAATTTTTGCAATTTTCATCATGCTTCCCTTTCCTTTACGTATTAACCCTTTCCTTGTACTCGCCTGAACGGGTATCGATGCGTACAACATCACCTTCCTCAATAAACAAAGGTACTTTTACCTTGTATCCTGTTTCCAGAGTCACCCGTTTATCTCCACCTTGGGCAGTATTTCCCACAACACCAGGGGGGGCTTTTTCCACTTCTAGATCAACTTTTACCGGGAGTTTGATATCAACAGGAGTCATGCCATCAAATAGAATTTTGACCTCCTCGTTTTCCTTCAAAAACTGGCTGGTCTCCTGGCAAATGTCATCGGGTAAATTTATCTGTTCATAAGTATTTGTATCCATAAAAACATAGGTGTCACCCTGACTATATAGATATTGCATGCGGCGGGCTTCCAGGCGAACGTCCTCAAACTTATCATTAGGTCGAAAAGTCTCTTCAATAACATTACCTTCTGGAATGCTTTTCATTTTTGTTCTGACCTTAGCACCGCCTCTTCCCATTTTAAAATGTTGGAAGTCAATAACTTTATATAATTCCCCATTATATCTAATTACAAGTCCATTTCTGATATCTGAAGTTCCTGCCACCTTTTCTCCTTTTATATTTTAGGTATTAGTACTTAACAATAAGGTTTTTACATATCACATTTAGAATAATCTTTTCGAAGGAATTATTGTCTGGAACTATTACATCAGTGTATTTTGAAAATCTATTCACTCAATCCCATTAAGTTATCAAAAAAATACATCAAATAGTCATAAACAATACAGATTAACTATGGAGTTCAATTTAACTTCTTCTCTTTTTATAATCAATTAATTTCTAACCCGGTAGCTGGCCAGCCTCCTTTAGTTTATAAGCACCTGGCCAGTAAGTCATATTTACCCTCGATGCCAATAAAAATTCTTGAGTAAATAAAAATACTATAATATATTTAGTCCATGATTGTATTTGAATCTTTCCTGAGTTCGGGTTCGTTCATATTTTTATTATCTGTGGTTGCTTTATTTCTGTATGCAGAAATTCATTATAAGCCCCGGTTTTTAAGAGGCTTGCTATATCGCAAGCGCCCGGAAATAATCTTTGATGTTCCTCAGCGCATTCAAACCACAGAACTTCCTGTCGCTTTAATTATCAAAGACAGTCATAAATTCCCTGTTTATATCAAAAATGTTAAAATTGAAATATTACAAAGTTCTCAAATTCTGAATACTTTCACGTATAAAGAAAACCAGAGTGTAGTTTCTCTCTTTTTTTCCAAATTATATACGCTCGATGTAAAATCTTATACCGGTTCATATCTGGAAATAAAATGCACGCTAGATTACAGAATTAAAAGCAAAAATCGATCAGTAGTTAACAATAATTACCCCTTTTTAAAGCCCAAAAACATGTCTGTGTATATTGATCCTGATAAACGTCCTTTGGAATCTGAGTGGAAATGGGGCGATGTTCATTGTCATAGCCATTATACTGAAGATCAGGTAGAGTTCGGTTTGCCGCTCAAATTATTCCCTGAGTTAGGTAAGGCCACGGGTATGTCCTTTGCTGCTATTACAGACCATTCCTATGATCTTGACGATGGTCATGATTCCTGGACTGGAGTTGATCCGGATCTGGCCAAATGGCATAATATGCAGAAAGAGGTTTCCGAACTTAATTCTAAATCTTCAAATTTTACCCTCCTACCTGGCGAAGAGGTCTCCACTGACAATGGCAAAGGTAAAACAGTTCATATGGTTGTCATTAACCCCGACAAATTTTACCCAGGATGTGGCGATAGTTTTGAGAAAGGTGTTTTCCAAAAGTCAAAATTGCGGGTTGATCAAATTCTGAGCGATCTGAATGGTAAAGCCATCGCTTTTGCCGCTCATCCTTTTGAGAAACCATCGCTAGTTCAAAATATTTTTCTTAACCGTGACGTCTGGAATACTGAAGATAGCCATAGCAAGCTAGCCGGGTTTCAAATTGTAAACGGTAAAAGAATGGAAGCTTTTCGAATTGGAAAAAAGGAGTGGGTCAAAAAATTATTACAAAAGCAACGTAAGTACATATACGCTGGCAATGACTCCCATGGTTTTCTGAATAGATTCATTAGTATTCACGCTCCTCTTATATCGCTCAACAATTCTGAGGGACACATTTTTAGTGAAATGCTTACTGCTGTCAGGGACGTAGATCAAAATGTAGAAAGCATTACTCAGGGGTTAAAGCAAAACCCTGTCATTATATCAAGTGGGCCATTTTTGAATATTTCTATCAAAAATTCTGAGGCCAAAGATAACAACCAGCCCCGATTATTCGCAAGACCAAATGAAATTGCCCATATTGGCGAAACTCTAGAAGGCAAACCTGATACTCTGAAAATTACAGCAAAATCAACGAATTTCTTTGGTAAAATCGACCAGATTAAAAGTTATATATCGAATTACGAGGGCAACCAAGAGGTTTTGATCAATACCTATAATACAAATAGCCTGCACTTTGAAAAAGAACTTTCCCTGACCAATCTACCCTGGCAGGGTTACATTCGCTCGGAACTCACTACCAGAAAAGGCAATTTCGCGCTCACTAATCCGGTTTGGTTTGAGGAGCAGAAAAGTTAAATAGAATGGAAAAGCCTCTGAACGCCTGAATAATTGAACGAACGGCAAAAATATCACTAAATTCTTAATATTTAAACCCTGTTTAACGGGTTTTTAAACACACTTTAAAAA
>Ga0102934_1002236_pt1 | contig 13382 bp, 12 predicted proteins | sample SalPonR2_A_D1_MG_FD_78175 | JGI IMG/M metagenome (GOLD analysis project Ga0102934, IMG submission 78175) | Salt pond soil microbial communities from South San Francisco under conditions of wetland restoration - Salt Pond MetaG R2_A_D1_MG | ecosystem: Environmental > Aquatic > Marine > Intertidal...
CGCGGGTGTATTACTTCCTGAACGGCGGCGACGAGCTGATCTACTGCGCCAGCGCGGACTGGATGGAGCGCAACTTCTTCAACCGTGTGGAGACCTGTTTCCCGCTCACGCGCAAGTCGCACCGCAACCAGGTCAAGTCCGACCTGGAACTCTATCTCGAGGACAACACCGACGCCTGGGAACTCGCCGCCGACGGCAGCTATCGTCGCCTCACGCCCGGGCCGGACGCCGGCTCGCACTCGGCGCAGGGCGCGCTGCTTCAGCGGCTGGCGGAGACCTGCTGACCGGCGAAGTCCACCTCCAGCCGGTAGCCGGTGGGTTTCAGATACTGGATCTCCCGGTCGAGGTCCGCCAGCGTCAGCGGGTTGTTGTCCAGCCAGCCGTCCGGGAAGGACAGGGCCAGCGATCTCTTGCCGACCACGACGCGGGTACCCAACGGCAGGTCCGCCGAGCGGCTGCGGTTCAGGAGTACTGCCAGGCGCAGCAGCAGGGCCAGACGCCACACCCGCTTGCGCTTCTTCTCCGGCAGCCGGTCGAGGCGGTCCTGGTCCGGGCGCTTGCGCTGCGAGGCGATCAGGCAGGCCAGCACCTGCTGCTCCAGTCGGGGGAAGCCCGGCAGGTCGGCGTGCTCCACGATATAGGCACCGTGCTGGTGGAAATTGTGGTGGGAGATGTCGAGACCGATCTCGTGCAGCCGCGCCGCCCATTCCAGCAGCTTCGCGTCCAGCGGGTCGGTGAGCTTCCACGGCTGCGCCACCTGGGCGAGCAGCCGCCCGGCCATGAGCGCCGCCCGCTCCGACTGGTCCGGGTCCACGTGGTAGCGCTCGACCAGGGCCTGCACGGTGCGCTCGCGGGCATCGGCGTGCTGCAGCCGGCCGACCAGATCATAGAGCAGACCCTCGCGCAGCGAGCCGTCGGAGATATTCATGCGCTCTATGCCGAGCGAGGCGAATATCTCGGCCAGGATGGACAGCCCGCCCGCCCAGACCTGCGCGCGGCGCTGGTTCAGACCGGGCAGGTCGAGGCGGTCGAGGCGCCCCTGGGCGATCATGCGCTCGATCAGCTCCTCGACGTTGCCGAGCGTGAGACCCTCGGGCTGCAGGATGCCGAGCTCCCGGGCCACCGCCTCGGCGGAGCGGATCGTGCCGGAGGCGCCGATGGCCTCCTGCCAGCCGTGTTTGCGGAAGAACGCCTTCACCGGCCTGAGCTTCAGCTGCGCCGCCGTGCGGGCGCGGTCGAAGGCCTTGCGGGTGAGCCTGCCTTCCTGGAAGAAGCGCTCGGTCTTGCCGACGCAGCCCATGGACAGACTCTCCAGCGCCTCCGGCTGCTCGCCCTGCCCCAGTATCAGCTCGGTGCTGCCGCCGCCGATGTCAACGACGAGCCGGCGGCCCTCGATGGGCGGCAGGCTGTGCGCCACGCCCAGGTAGATGAGCCTGGCCTCCTCGATGCCCGAGATGATCTCGATGGGATGACCGAGAGCGGCCTCCGCCTCGGCCAGGAAGCCGGCCTCGCGGCGGGCCCGGCGCAGGGTATTGGTGCCGGCGGCGCGCACGTTGGACGCATCCACGTCGCGCAGCCGCTCGCCGAAGCGGCCCAGGCACTCCAGCGCCCTGGCCTTGCTGCTCACCGTCAGCCCGGTCTTCGGCGACAGACCCTCGGCGAGGCGCACGGTCTCGCGCAGGCGGTCCAGTATGGTGAGCTGACCGTGGCGCAGGGTGGCCACGATCATGTGGAAACTGTTGGAGCCCAGATCGACAGCGGCTATGACGCTGTCCTGGGAGTGATCGTCGTTCTGGTCGGTATTGGAGACGATGCCGGTCTCCCCTGCTTCCCGCCGGCTGCCGCCGCTGCGGCGGCGTCAGAGTATCAGACGGAGAACGACGAACCGCAGCCGCAGGTGGTCTGGGCGTTCGGGTTGCGGATGATGAACTGCGCGCCCTCCAGGTCTTCCTTGTAGTCGATCTCGGCACCCATGAGGTACTGCACGCTCATCGGGTCCACCAGCAGCGTCACGCCCTGGTTCTCCACCTGGGTGTCGCCCTCTTCCGTCTTCTCGTCGAACGTGAATCCGTACTGGAAGCCGGAGCAGCCCCCGCCGGAGACGAACACGCGCAGCATGAGATCGGCATTGTCTTCCTCACGGATCAGCTCGCCCACCTTCTGCGCGGCCGCGTCGGTGAACACCAGCGGCGGCGGCGGCATCTCGGTGGCTTCGGGTGTCGTCGTCGTGTTTTCCATGATTCTGCTTCCCCGGGCCCGCGCGGGCCCTGTCTGGCGGTCTCTGCGTATCGATTCCTGTTCGGCTCGATTCCTATTTGCCGCCCGTTGCGATCTTGGGCGCCGGCATCTTCGCCGTGTCGCCGGTCTTCGTGCTCTCGCCGTCGTCGTCGGCGGCCTGGCCGGCACGCGTGTCCGTGCCATGGACCAGCTTGCCGTTGATCTCGGCGCCGATGGCCATCTCGATCAGATTGTAATACACATTACCGATGACCCGCGCCGTGGGCCCGAGTTCCACCCGTTCGCTGGCAGTGAGGTCGCCGCGCACCGTGCCCTTCAGCACCACGTGGGGCACGGTCACGTTGCCCTCGATGGTGCCGTTCTCGCTGATGCTGAGCGCCGAGTCGCTCTGCGGGTCGGCGCTGACGTTGCCGTGGACGGTGCCGTCGACGTGGCAGCCGCCCTCGAAGTGCAGATCGCCCTTAACCCGCGAATTCGGGCCGACCAGCGTGTCGATGGCGGTGTGGCGCTTGTTCTTACGTCCAAACATGGCTTACTCCGTGAAGCGGGCTCATCCCCGGTGCGTGAATCCGGGGCTCATCCCGGACTGGTCGACCAGGGAAAACTCTGCTTGATGCCCGAATTGCCGCTGCCGCTCGGCATCAGTTCGACATTGACGCGGTCCGGCTCGAATCCCTCCGGCAGCACCAGCTCCCGCTCGAAGTCCTGGAAGTACCGGAACGAGAAAGCCCACCGCGCGTCGCCGTCCTCGGCTGCGAGCTGACCGAACGGGATGGAGACGGCCTCGCCGCCACGCGCCCCGTCCACCGACAGACGCACCGTCCCCGACACGCGCTGGTGGTGCTGTTTCACCTGGACGAGCACCAGCCGCAGACGATAGCGGGACTCCTCCGCGCCGCGCAATACCTGGAAGTCCTGCACCCGCAGGCCACTGCTGGAATCCGCCGGCGAGATGATGCCGCGGTAGAAAGCGATGGCCTCGCGCTGTTCCTGGATCTTGTCCTGCAGCGCGCGGAAACCCTCGTCGATGGCCTTGTACGCCTCCTGGTCCGTCTTGCGCAGCGTCTCCAGCTTGATGACCTCCTCGCGCAGCCCCGTCCCCTCGTCCTCCAGGGCGGCGATTCGCCCGCTCAGCTCGTCCCGCTCGCGGGCGGCCTCCAGGCGGTTGTAGCCCGCGTGCAGGCGGCCCGCCTCGTACACCAGGTAGCCGGCGCCGAGGACGGCCGCGAGGGCGACGGCGGCCAGCACACGGCTGCGGATCGGGGAGGCATTCGGCATAGGGTCCGGAGTCGCGGGATTCTGTCAAAACGGAGGGCTATGGTACGCGGCGGCCGCCGCCCCCGGAAGTGCGGTATGTCACGGATCGGCCACGCGCCGGCCCTCCGGCGGCGCTGTATCGGCCCTGCCCCGGCCATGCGCTCAGGGCGTGAACCCGGCCCGGCGCAGGTCCTTGGTGAATACCGCCCGCCAGCGGTGCGGCCACCAGCGCGGCTGCGGCGGCGGCCCCTCGGGGAACAGGTGGGTGGCCAACTCGAACAGAGCCCGGGCGTAGACCCGGCGCTTGAAGTAGATGACCTCGTTGACCGGCCGCCAGTAATCCACCCAGCGCCAGCGGTCGAACTCGGGCGTATGGCTCAGGTCGAGGCGCAGCCGCTCCTCGGCGGAGACGAAGCGCAGCAGGAACCAGCGCTGCTTCTGACCGATGCAGACGGGGTGGTCGCCGTGGCCACGGCGGCGGACGTAACGCTCCGGCAGGCGATACGAGATCCAGTCGCTGGTGGCGCCGAGCATCTGCACGTCCTGGCGCTCGAGGCCGAGTTCCTCGTACAGCTCCCGGAACATCGCCTCCTCGGCGCTCTCGCCGCTGTCGATGCCGCCCTGGGGGAACTGCCACCCCTTGCGTCCGGCGCGGCCGGCCAGCAGCAGGCGGTCGGCCTCGTTCGCCAGTATGATGCCGACGTTCGCCCGGAAGCCGTGCTCGTCGATGTTGTCGGAATTCATGGAAAACCTCTTGGCCGTCATTCTTCCACAATCCCGAATAGTGGACCAGCGAGCGGGAGCATCATGACCCTGCCGCAGAAACTGCTGCTGCCCGGCCTGCTCCTGCTGGCGCTCGCGTGCCTCGCCGCGGCGCTGGCGACGGGCAGCGAATCCCTGCCGCTGCCGCGGATCGCGCAGATCCTCGCGGGCGGCGGCAGCTCCGGCGAGCGCGACCTGGTGCTGGAGCTGCGCCTGCCCAGGGCGCTGTCCGCCTTCGCCGTGGGCGGGCTGCTCGCGCTGGCCGGCGTACTGATGCAGGTGCTGCTGCGCAATCCCCTCGCCGACCCCTACATCCTCGGCACGTCCGGCGGCGCCGCCGTCGGGGCGCTGGCCGCCCTGTCCGTCGGGCTGGCGCCCTGGGCCGTGGACGCCGGCGCTTTCACCGGCGCCCTGGGCGCGATGCTGCTCGTCTTCCTGGTGGCCCACGGCAGCGGCAGCTGGACCCCGGCGCGGCTGCTGCTCACCGGCGTGGTCCTGGCTTCGGGGCTGTCCGCGGTGATCGGTCTGCTGCTGACGCTGTCGCCGGAACAGGGCATCCACGGCATGCTGTTCTGGCTGATGGGCGACTTCTCGTTCGCCCACGCGCCGGCGCCCCTGCTGGTGGTCCTGGCCGTCGGCACCGCGCTGGCCCTGGCCGCCGCGCGCGAGCTGAACGTGCTGGCCCGGGGCGAGACCATGGCCGCCATCCTGGGGCAGCGGGTCGCACTGGTGCAGGGCGCGATCTTCGTCGGCGCGGCCCTGCTGACCGCCGTCGCCGTAACCGCGGCGGGCACCATCGGCTTCGTGGGCCTCGTGGTGCCGCACATGATCCGCCTGGTGACCGGCAGCGAACATCGCCGGGTGATCCCGGCCGCCGCCATCGCCGGCGGCTGCCTGCTGGTGGTGGCCGACACGCTGGCGCGCACGGCCATGGCGCCCCGTCAGTTGCCGGTGGGCACGCTCACGGCCCTGCTGGGCGTGCCTCTGTTTCTCGCGCTCATGTGGCGCCAGCGGCGCTAGGATCCCGTGCGACGATCCTGCGCGACCGGTTGGCCGACCGCCGCGCCGGCCGGGAACACCACCATGTGGTCGGTCTCGATGCGGATGCCGATCATCTCGCCGACCGCGTGGTCGTGGTGGCTCGGCACGGCCGAGAGCAGCCGGCTGCCGTCGGCCGTGCTGAGTTCGTAGAGGAACTGGGGCCCGCGGAAGCGCCGACTCACCACCCGGGCCTTCAGCGCGCTCTCGTCGTCGTGCACGACGTCGTCGGGGCGCAGCAGCAGCTCCACCTCGGTGCCGGCGGGCAGCGCCTCGGTCATGCGTCCGGTGGCGGTCGCCACCGGCGTCTCCACCGTGTCCGGTCCGCGCACCACGCCGGGCAGCCAGACGCCCTGGCCGACGAACCCGGCCACGAACCGGTCCGCCGGCCGGTGATAGATATTGTAGGCCGTATCCCACTGCAGCAGCCGGCCGGCCGTGAGCACGCCGACGTCGTCGGCCACGGAGAAGGCGTCCTGGTGATCGTGGGTGACGATGAGCGCCGTCGTGCCGACGGACTTCAGGATGTCGCGCACCTCGGTGGCGAGCCGCTCTCGAAGGCCCGCGTCGAGGTTGGAGAAGGGCTCGTCCATCAGCAGCAGGCCGGGCTCCGGTGCCAGTGCCCGCGCCAGGGCGACCCGCTGCTGCTGGCCGCCGGACAGCTCGTGGGGATAACGGCCTTCCAGCCCCGGCAGGCCGACCAGTTCGAGCATCTCGCGCACCCGGTCCCGCCGGCGCGAGCCGCCCGGCGCCGCCAGGCCGAAGGCCACGTTGCCCGCGACGTCCAGGTGCGGCATCAGGGCGTAGTCCTGGAACACCATGCCGATGCGCCGGCGCTCTGGCGGCACGTGCACGCCCGGCCCCGACAGCTCCCGTCCCGCCGCCGCAATGCGCCCGCCGGCGGGACGCTCGAAGCCGGCTATGCAGCGCAGCACGGTGGTCTTGCCGCAGCCGGACGGGCCGAGCAGGCAGCCGATGCGGCCGCGCTCGAGCACCAGGTCGACGCCCTTCAGCACCGGCTGATCGCCGTAGGCATGGCTCAGTTGTTCGAGGGTGAGCATTCAACCGCTCCGACGGTTCAGCAGCAGCACGGGGATCAGGCCGACCAGCACGATGGACAGGGCGGAGACCGAGGCGCGTTCCCAGTGCCCTTCCGAGGTGAGCTGGAACACGCGGACGCTGAGGGTATCCCAGCCGAACGGGCGGGTCATCAGCGTGATCGGCAGCTCCTTCATCACGTCGACGAACACGAGCAGGGCGGCGGTGGCGATGCCGGTGCCGAGGATCGGCACATGGACCCGGCCGAGGAGTCTGAGCCCCGCCACGCCCATGCCCCGGGCCGCGTCGTCGAGGCTGGGGCGGATGCGCTGCATGGCGCTTTCCACCGGCCCGTGGCCCACGGCCAGGAAGCGGGCGGCGTAGGCGAGCAGCATGGTCACCACCGTGCCGGTCAGCACCACCGGGGCGGTGCCGGGGCCGAGCAGCGCGCGGGCCGCGGCGGTGATGCCGTCGCCGAGCCCGACCACAGCCACGAAGAAGCCCACTGCCAGGACCGCGCCCGGGATGGCGTAGCCCAGGGTGGCGGCCCGCGCGAAGCCGGCGGCGAGCGGCTCCGGCCGCATGCGCACAGCGTAGGCCAGCAGCAGCGCGAGGGTGACGATCACGAGGGCCGCCGCCAGACCCAGGAACACGCTGCGGCCGGCAAAGGCGAGGTAACGGGGGTCGAACTCTGCGGCAAAGGTCTGCACCGTCCAGGCCACCAGCTGCAGCACCGGCAGCAGAAAGGCCACCAGGAAGACCAGGCTGCAATAGCCGGTGGCCAGCCAGGCGGCGCGGGGCGCGAGATGCAGCCGCCGGCGGCCGCCGCCGCTGCCCACGGCCTCGAAGCGGGCACGGCCGCGGAAGCGGCGTTCGGTAACCACTGCGACCGCCACCAGCAGCACGAGCACGCTGGCGAGCTGCAGCGCGGCGTCCAGCGAGAACAGGGAAAACCAGGCCTGGTAGATGGCCGTGGTGAAGGTGTCGTAGTTGAACACGCTCACGGTGCCGAAGTCCGCCAGGGTCTCCATGGCCACTAGCGCCACGCCGGCGGCGACCCAGGGCCGCGCCATGGGCAGCGCGACCCGCCGGAAGCCCTGGGCCGGCGTCATCCCGACCGACTGGGCCACCTCCAGGCCGCGCACTCCCTGGGTGGCGAAGGCATGGCGGCTGATCAGGTAGACATAGGGGAACAGCGCCAGCGTCAGCGTCACGATGCTGGCCGCGCGGGCGCCCAGCCCGGGCAGTCCCGCCCCGTCGCCGAAGGCGTCGCGCAGGGCGGTCTGCACCGTGCCCGTGTACTCGAACAGGCCGGCGAGAGCGAAGGCGAGCACGTAGCCGGGCACGGCCAGCGGCAGCAGCAGCGCCCAGTTGAAGAAGCGCCGGCCCGGGAACTCGCAGGCGGCGGTGAGCCAGGCGAGGCTGGCGCCGATGACCGCGGTGAGCGCGGAGACCGCGAGCACCAGCCAGAGCGTGTTCACCAGCACCCGCGGCAGCACGTGCTCGGCCAGGTGGGCCCAGATCGCCGGGTCGGGCGAGAACAGGGACGCCACGGCAACGGCGAGCGGCGTCGCCGTCATGGCCGCGATGAGGCCGGCAACGACGATCCAGCCGCGGCCGCCCGCGGCCGGCCGTCGGTCAGCGCTCAACGGTAGCCGGCCCGGTCCATCAGCTTGACCGCGGCCGCCTGCAGCTCGCCTGCCTGCGCCACCGGCATGTCGCTCGCCTCGAACTCGCCCCAGGCGGCGACCAGCGGATCGGCCGGCACCGCCGGATTGGCCGGGAACTCCAGATTCAGGCCCGCAAACATCTCCTGCGCCGCCGGCGAGGAGAGCCATTCGAGCAGAGCCACGGCCGCCTCCGGCCGTGGCGCGTGCTTCGTCACGCCGCCGCCGGAAACGTTGATGTGCACGCCGCCGGTCTCGCCGGACGGCCAGTGCAGCGCCATCGGCATCGCCAGATCAGTGCCGCGCTCCTTCTGCAGCCGGCCGAAGTAGTAGGTGTTGACGACGCCCACGTCGCACTGCCCGGCCAGGATGGCCTCCATGAGCTTGGTGTCGTTGGAGAAAACGTCCGTGGCCAGGTTGTCCACCCAGCCGCGCACGATCTCCTCGGTGCGCTCCTCGCCGTGGCGGGCGATGAGCATGGCGACCAGCGACTGGTTGTAGACCTTCTTCGACGTCCGCAGGCACAGCCGGTCCTGCCACTCGTCATCCGCGAGTTCGGCATAACCCGAAAGGTTCCGGGGGTCGACCCGTTCCGTGGAATACACGATGGTGCGTGCACGGACCGAGAGCGCGAACCAGCGGTTCTGCGGATCCTGCAGATTGTCGGGCACATTCTGCTCGAGGACCTGCGACTCGATCGGGCGCAGCACGCCCTGCTCGGCCGCGTACCAGAGGTTGCCCGCGTCCACGGTCAGCAGCATGTCGGCGTCGGTGTTCTCGCCCTCCGCCAGCAGGCGCTGGATGAGCGGCTGTTCCTTGTCGGTGGTATAGGCGACCTCCACCCCGGTCTCCTCCGTGTATCGGTCGAAGATGGGCTTGATGAGGTGCTCGGCCCGCGCCGAGTAGACCACCACCCTGTCCGCCGCGGCGGGCGCGGTGCCCGCCTGGTCCGGGGCGGCCGATTCCGGCTCGCCGCCGCCGCAGGCCGCCGCCAGCGCCGCGCCGGTGATGATGCATGCGGTCGTCCTGAGCCGTTCCGTGAACTTCATGAAATTACTCCGTTTCTTATCCTGGGATTGATCCTGATGCCGATACCCGGTTGCCGAAGACAGTGTCGGAGAGTGTCATCAAGGCAACTGTCATCGACAATAACAATTGATAATGGTTCTCATTATCACAGAGAGCGGCGCCCGGGTCACGGGGCGGCCGCCGGGGTCGGGCTCAGCCGGCCGCGGCCACCCGGTCGCGGCCGGCCGACTTGGCCTCGTAGAGCGCGACGTCGGCGCGCGCGAGCAGGCTCTCCGCCAGCGTCTTGAGATCCTCGTCCGCCCGCGAGGGGGTCACCGTCGCGAGTCCCGCCGAGATGGTCAGATCCAGTTCCGTGCCGTCCGCGAGTGCGACGGGCCGCTCGCCCACCGCGGCGCGCAGGCGCTCCGCCAGGCTGTGCCCGGCCACGGCATCGGTGTCTGGCAGCAGCAGCACGAACTCCTCGCCGCCATAGCGGGCAGCGACGTCGCTCGCCCGGATGCGCGATTCGATTCGCTGGGCCACCTCCGTCAGCACGAGGTCCCCGGCCAGGTGGCCGTGATTGTCGTTCACCCGCTTGAAATGATCGATGTCGATGAGCAGCAGCGTAAGGGGCGAGCCGTCCCGGCGGGACCTCGCCAGCTCCTCGCGCAGCCGGGTCTGCAGGTAGCGCCGGTTGTGCCAGCCGGTGAGCACGTCGGTGATGCCGCTGCGCAGCAGCCGCGCCCGGTTCACTCCGTTCTCCAGCGCGAAGGAGGCGATGACGCCGAGATGGCCGAGGAACTCCGTCCCGTGGCTGCGGGTGTAGCGGCCGGGGTCGGCGCTGCCGAAATTCAGGCTGCCCATCAGCCGGCCCTGCCGCTCCAGCGGGATCAGCGCGATGCTGGCCGGCTCCGTGTCGCGGCCGAAGATCAGCTGATGGTCCGCCGCGCTGTAAGGCCCGAGCCACGGCCCGCGCAGTGTCGTGTAATGGGGAGCAATGCCGGTGAGCGCATCGACCAGCGCCACGTCCGCCAGATCCTCCGGGCTGGTACCCGCCGCGATCAGCAGATGGCGCACCTCGTGATCGGGGTCGCACAGCAGCACCGAGACGTGGGGCAGGTCGAAGCTCTCGCGCAACCCGCGGGTGAGCCGCAGGAACAGCTCCGGCAGGTTCTCCGCATTCAGCAGCGCGAGCTCCCGTTGCCGGGAGCGGCGCAGTATGGCCTCGTTGTTGGCCGCCTCCTCGGTCAGCAGAGCCAGCTGCCCGCGCAGGCGGCGGAGTTCATCCTCCGGGCTGCTCACCGTTACCTCCATCGGGCATGGCGCGGCTGGCCAGGTACTCGCGGCCCCGGCGCATCAGGCGGACGAAACCCGCCTCGTCGCCGGAGCGCACCAGCTCGCGGATGCGTTCGGCCGACTGGCACAGCGCATCCAGCGGCTCGAGTCCGAACTCGTTCAGGCGCTGAATTTCGAAATAGAGATTGGGGTTGTCCTCCGCCACCCGGGCCGAGACGTCGAGCTGGGCGTCGAATGTGGTACTGGACATGGTCGAGAGCCGCGGCGCCGCCTCGCCGCTCTCCGCCAGCGCGGTAAAGAACGCGATGTTCAGCGCGTGGGACAGGCCGAGCACGTAGGCGATGAGCCGGTCGTGATCCTCCAGGTCCATGTCGATGCGCTCGGCCATGGTGGCGGCGAACAGCTCCCGCGCCTCGGCGGTCGCCTCCGCCACGCCGACGTCGCAGAAGATCACGTGGCGCCCGGAGAGCAGGCGGGTATCGGGCCCGAACATGGGATGCAGTGACGTGACCCGGCAGCCGGCCCGCGCCAGCGCCTCGAGCGGTTCTTTCAGCGGGGTCTTCAGCGAGCCGACGTCGAAGATGAGGCCGCGGGGTTTGAGCTCGGCAAAGCCGGCCAGGATCTCAGCGCTGCGCGCGAGCGGCGCCGCCACCGCGATGATGTCGTAGTCCGTGCCGGCCTCGCGCCAGTCCGCGTAGTAGTCCACGGGCAGATCGGTGGGACCCGGGTCGGCGATAGTGACGTCGAAGCCCTGGGAGGCGAAGAAGCCGACGAGCCAGCCGCCCATTTTGCCGGAGCCGCCGATCACCAGCACCCGGCGGCCGTCGCCGCGGCCCTCCGCGGTGACCCGTGCCTGCTCCTGGTGCGTGAGCGACGAGCGGATCAGCAGCGTCAGCAGCGACTCCGCCAGGCCCGGGTCCACGCCCAGCTCCTCGGCCCGGCGGCGGCCCGTGTCGATCACTTCCTTCTCGCGCCGGAAGTCGCGCGTGGCGCGACCGGTGGTCATCTTGCTCCGGCCGATCTCGTCGACGATGCGCTGCCTCTCCGCGACCCGCTCGATCAGTTCCCGGTCCACGGCGGAGAGCCGCGCACGCAATTCGTCAAGATCCATTGTCTGCCCGCAGTCTGCAAGAACCCCGCCTTTGTACTAAGCCGCGCAGCGGCGGGCAACAAAAAAAGGCCCGCACGTGGCGGGCCGAAGCGGTGCAGCAGCAGTTACGGATGCAACCGGTGCGGCGGCAGGCCGATCAGTCGCGGTCGCGGCCGCGCCGGCGATGGTCGCCGTCATGGCCCCGCCCGCGGCGGTACTCGTCGCCGTGGCCGCGCCGGCGCTCGTGTTTCTTGTCGTGGCGATGCTCTTGCCGATGCTCTTGCCGATGCTCTTGCCGATGCTCGTGGCGCCGGTCATGGCGACGGTCGTCCCAGTCGCGGCGGTCACGGTAGTCCCGGTAGTAGCGACGGTCACGGTAGTGACCATCACGGCGGTCGTCGCGGTAATAGCGCCGGTACCATTCCCGGTAATGGCGACGCTCGTGCGCCCAGCGGCGTTTGCGATGATCGTAGTAACGGTCGTAGTAATACTGGCGGCGCCAGTCCCGGTACCAGCGGCGGCCGTCCCGGGGATCGTAGCCGAAGAAAAAGCCGTCCCGGTCCCGATAGAAGAAACCGAAGTCGCTCGTGCGCCGGACCGGCAAGCGATCGTGCCCGGCGCGATACGGCTGTCCGATCTGCCACGCGGCATCGGCCGCCATGGCGCCGTGATCGACGGCCGGCTTGACGCCCTCGGCGCCGGCCGGGACCGCGAGCGCGAGGCCCGCGGCGAGCGCCGCGACGCCTGCGAAACGAGTATGGATTCTGCTTTCCATGATGCGCCTCCTTTGCGGCGGGTTCGGGCACAGTTTCGGCCTCACGGCATGAACGGGCCCTGAACGCCGCGCGCCCGCGGTCAGTGGCGGCTGCACCGCTATCGTGCGACTATTCGGCCATCCCCGTTTTCCAATCCCCTGCGATACTGAGATCCGGAGAAGAGGCTATGAAGACCCGTGCAGCCGTGGCCTGGGAAGCAGGCAAACCGCTGGAGATCGAGACCATCGACCTGGCCGGCCCGAAGGAAGGCGAGGTATTGCTGAGGAACGTCGCCACCGGGGTCTGCCACACGGACGCCTATACGCTGTCGGGCGCCGACCCGGAGGGACTCTTCCCCGCCATTCTCGGCCACGAGGGCGGCGCCGTCGTGGAAGAGATCGGGCCCGGCGTGACCAGCGTCAAAGCGGGCGACCACGTCATCCCCCTGTACACGCCGGAGTGCGGCGAGTGCAGCTTCTGCACCTCGGGCAAGACCAACCTCTGCCAGGCCATCCGCACGACCCAGGGCCAGGGCCTGATGCCGGACGGCACGTCGCGCTTCTCGAAGGACGGCAAAACGATCTTTCACTACATGGGCACCTCGACCTTCAGCGAATACACCGTGCTGCCGGAGATCGCCGTGGCGAAGATCAGCCCCGAGGCGCCGCTGGAGAAGGTGTGCCTGCTCGGCTGCGGCATCACCACGGGCATCGGCGCCGTTCTGAACACGGCGAAGGTGGAACCGGGTGCCACGGTGGCCGTGTTCGGGCTCGGCGGCGTCGGCCTGTCGGTGATCCAGGGAGCGGTGATGGCCCGGGCGGGCCGCATCGTCGCCATCGACGTCAACCCGGACAAGTTCGAACTCGCGCGTCAGTTCGGCGCCACCGACACCGTGAACCCGCAGGACTACGACGTCCCCATCCAGGAGGTGATCGTGGATCTGACCGGCGGCGGCGTGGACTATTCGTTCGAGTGCGTCGGCAACGTGCAGCTCATGCGCGCAGCGCTGGAGTGCTGCCACAAGGGCTGGGGCGAGTCGGTGATCGTGGGCGTCGCCGGCGCCGGCGAGGAGATCTCCACCCGCCCCTTCCAGCTCGTGACGGGCCGCGTCTGGCGCGGCACCGCCTTCGGCGGCACCAAGGGACGCAGCCAGCTGCCGGGGATGGTCGATCAGTACCTGCACGGCGAGATCCGGGTGGACGAGTTCATCACCCACACCATGCCGCTGGAGGA
>Ga0102934_1002237_pt1 | contig 13379 bp, 10 predicted proteins | sample SalPonR2_A_D1_MG_FD_78175 | JGI IMG/M metagenome (GOLD analysis project Ga0102934, IMG submission 78175) | Salt pond soil microbial communities from South San Francisco under conditions of wetland restoration - Salt Pond MetaG R2_A_D1_MG | ecosystem: Environmental > Aquatic > Marine > Intertidal...
CTATCTATTATATCTAACAAAGAACACATTCTTAAAAGGAAACCCTTTAAAAATGGACAGAGATTCTATCATTTTTAAAATTAAAAGTCAATGAAATTACAAAAAAAAAGAGTATTTTCTGTTATTTTTGTTCAATTTTTTGCAAAAAATCATATAAATCAAAATAATCAGCACCTGGATTCCAAAAAGCATAACCATGAGCTCCAGACTCCCTGCATCCTCTGAGCTGAGCAGCAATATAATGATGGTTATAATGCTTTACTTTGTAAGGAAATGCTTGCAGATAGGGTCTTATTAAGGTATGCCTGTAAGCCAGATACCGGGCTCTGCTCACTGCAAATTTTAAAATATTATAGGCTTGAGAGTTGGTATTATTGTTTAAATATACCGGCCCGAAGTGAGAAGGATAGTACATTGGACATATTACCGGTGCATATTTACTGATTGTTTCCAGATCCTGACCAATTACATTACCCATTTTATATATTCCGTTATAACCAAATATATCCAAACTGAAAGGTATATGTAAAATATTAGTCAGCCGAACCAGAAAATTTTCCAGAATATCATATTTTTCCCATCCCTTTTTACGGAAACGAAAAATTACATCTTTTGTTTCTTTATCAGAGGGCAAGCGAATATAATCAAACTGTATTTCATCTATTCCAAATTCAGAGTTACGTTTATCTAACTCCTCTGCTACAGCAAGATTGTAATTAACAACAAAATCAGCAAAAGGATCAACCCAGTATTCTATATCTTTGACCTGCCATGGTTTATTTTGTTTCCTGTCCCATAGGGCATACTTATAGTTATCATACTTGAAAAGACGGTAGTCCTTAAAAACAACCAGCCTGGCAATTATATAAGGATCATAGGGTTTTATTTTTTTAAAAAAAAGATTAAATTTTGTATGTTTTCTGGCAGAACCTATCAAAGCCGCGTTACTTAAGTCTGAACCGTAGATAAGGTTACCGGTATCATCCTTAAAATTAACCACCAGGCCGTTAACTATTTTTTCCTTAAGCATTTTACACACCAGATCTATTTCATCATATTTTATATAATCAAGATTTATAAAAAGCGCTTTTATATTATCACTGTTACTTAGATTATATTTTTTCTTATAGGGATAAGATTTCATTAAAGGAGCCAGTGTTTTTATTTTTCCGTTCCTGATTAAAATATTGGAACCGGAAAGAACCGTTGCAGATAAAAGTTGGTTACTGTTGTTTATAATATACGGTTTATTTTTTTTTAGTAAAAGGGATAAGCCGTTAATATTTTTGATCACTGTATCAATGTTATCAGCAACCGGCTGCCAGGAGTGATCTTTTTGCAGCTGAAACAGCCGGCGGCTGTATGATGTTAAGCAAAATAGTTTATTATGACTTTTAAAAAGAGCGCTGATTTCATCCCAGAAATATTCTTTCCAGGAATATTTTTCCCGCGGCAGGCCAGCGGCTGTTTTTTGCCATTTATTACTTTGACGTTTATAAATCCCGTTAAAGGTTGTGCCAAGATAAAGTTCATTACTGTAGCAGGTTATTGCGGAAAAGCGGCTTCCGGAGCGGATTCCTTTTTGTGATAACTCTCTGTGTCCGTTACTATCCTCAGATAAAGCATAAATCTTATTACGCGTGATAAAGATAACAGCATTGCTCTCTCCCAGGGTTACATCCTCCACCTGACGCCGGATCTTTTTAACCGGTGCCCACGGCACCCCCTCTACATTGGAAAATTGTTTTTTACTATCAAAATAATACAGACCATGCAAAAAACTGATAATAAACAACTCATTTTTATTTTTGATAATTTTTTTTACATAGAAAGAGGCATTGGTGTCATTTATATGAATTTCTCTGTTGCTGAATATTTCAAGATTGAGCTGTGAGTTTAAGGGTTTTCCGCTATCCGGGATATTTCCCAAACAGTAATAGGAAAAAATTACAAGTAGTAATACAAAACCGTATATTACTGAATATTTGAGCAGACGCAATTAAAATCAATTTGGTTTTTTAAACCATTTCATGACGCACACTTTATTTTTTTTGGAATTGTAAATCATGCCGCCATTCCAGTATTCAACTGCTGCAAATAAAGAATTACCGCCGTCCTCCTCTGTAGAGGTATCGGAACGGAATGATACGTACTGCATCATTTTGAGAGGATCGTTTTCCTGAAAAGCCTGGTTGCGTTCTTTATGAAACTTTTTCCACCGTTCCAGTTCTTTAAAACCGGCGCCCTGATCCTCTACAATAATCTTGGCCAGGTTATCTTTAAATATATACCATATCTTTACAATCTTGTTTTTGTCTTTTTTATTGCCGTGATAGATCGCATTCTTTATTATTTCCGAGACCTGCTGCTCCAAAAGGCATTTTTCTTTCATATGTTCCGGTGCTTTATTTATAATCATAATGGTATAATAACGTATAAGATTGGGGTCAGACGGGAACTCCCGATAGTACATGCCCTGTGTATTCCAGCAGGTATTTTCTTCGTCTACAATCAGGCTTCTGTCATCTGAGATAAGTTGATAATTGTTTTCCGGTGCACTCAAAACGTTTTCCTTTATATATGAAATTATACAATATTTTAACTGATTTTACAAATTTTAAGATAAACCGGGTGTGAATTTACACATTTATAGTAGAAATCGGCAAATTTAGTAAAGATAATTTAATCTGTTAACTGTTAACTATAGCCAGCATATCTTTTACTGCTCTATCCAGTCCTACAAAAACAGCATAACCGATCAAGGCATGACCGATATTGAGTTCGTTAAAAGCAAAACAGTTAACCAGAGCCTGGGTGTTGCTGTAGTTTAAGCCATGACCGGCGTTAACCGTAAGCTCTAGTGATGAAGCCAGTTCAGCTCCCTCTTTAATCAAACTCAGCTTTTCCTGCCGCTTAATGCCAGGCTCTGCATCAGCGTAGCTGCCGGTATGTAATTCAATAACCTTGGCCCCGGTCTCAGCCGCAGCAGTTATCTCCTCTTTTGCAGGGTCAATAAAAAGGGAAACATTTATACCGGCGCGGGAAAGTCTGGAAACCGTTTTTTTTATCGCTTTAAAATTTTCCCTTACAGCCAGACCGCCTTCCGTAGTAACCTCCTGCCGGTTTTCCGGCACAAGGCAGGCTTTGGCAGGTTTTAATTCAAGAGCAATTTTTACGATTTCCGGATTGATTGACATTTCCATATTAAGCGGTATTTTTATTTTCTGCTGTATAGCAAAGATATCATATTTTTTTATGTGGCGCCGATCTTCCCGTAAATGGGCTGTAATACCATGACAGCCGGCTTGTTCTGCAAGTACAGCCCCTGCCACCGGTGATGGTTCTGTAATTCCCCGCGCTTCCCTTAAAGTTGCAATATGATCAATATTTACACCAAGTTTTGTCATAAGTTTACTTTTTTATAATTTTTACACGTATCGTTTTGGGTGAATAATTAAGCAACTCCACATATTCAGGCAGATTTTCATATTTAACTTTCAAATTAAAAACACCGGTGCGGTTAATCCGGGTAATATCAATAAAAAACTGTAAATCCATATTAGGATCAAATAGGTCCTGCTGTACTTCAGGTACATCATAAACAACATTGGTAACGTATAAAGAATCAAAATCTTTAACAGTAAAGGGCTGTTCTTCTCCGGACTTAAGGTTGATTTTAATATTGTAATTTTTACCTGTTTGACTAACTTCAGTCTCATTCTTTTTTTCATTAATAAAAATATTAACAGTAAATTTTTTATCTTTATTGAATTTTAATTTCGGATTACTTTTGTAAACAGCATCCAATTCTACTTCTATTTCTTTATCCCGCCGTAAATTGCCGATACTTATCGGTTCGGTACGGACACTGGTCATATCCTTAAATATATCTTTAGGACCGTACATTTTTAAAGAAGGCGGATCAATTTTGGTCTCTGCTATCAGATTGTCCGGGAAACCGCTCTCATCAAGATTTGGCTTTACTTTGATCCAGCGCATAGTTACCTTGGATAATTGGATAGAAATTTTAGCGGGAAGAATGCGCAGCACCTGTATTCCTTCCGGTAAACCGTGCAGCCTTACATAATATTTTTTAGTACCTACCAGCGCACCGGTCAAAGGAACAACAGCTTTTACATTATTCATATTTAATAAAGCCATATCGCCTTTATTGCCCTTAAGAAAAGCCACGACTGTCTCCGGTAAGGGGCTGCTAACATTGAGCATCTCCGGCACATCGGTTGTAGTCAGCGGCACATCAATAACTTTATCTATTTCACTTTGCCGTTCAATATAAAAAAAGATGGTAAAAGCGCCTATAACGGAAAACATTTTAGTAAAAATATTTTTAGTAAAAACATCTATAACTAATTGTCGATAGTTTATATGCCGTAATAATCTTAAAATTAATTTTACAGTTTTCATATTTTGACCTTCACGGCTTGTCGGTTTTTCCTATTATATTTTGCAGCTTGGCTGACAGCTTGCGCGGATTTATATTTGTAAACAACTCTCCTCTGTAAGCAAAAGACAGTTGTTGTTTTTCCTCACTGATAATAATAACTGCCGCATCACTCTGCTCACTCAAACCGAGACCGGCTCTGTGTCTGGTTCCGTAAGTTTTTTTAATATTAGGATTAGCTGATATGTTGGGTATATAGGAACCGGCGGAAACTATTTTGTTGCCTCTGACAATAACTGCTCCGTCATGCAGGGGACCGTTTTTATTAAAAATAGTAAGTAATAAATTCTGACTTAATTCAGCATTTAGCATATTACCGGTTTCTGCGATCATCTGCAGGTGATCATTACCCTCTATAGCTATAAGAGCGCCGAGCTTACTTTGGGCCAGCTGTTCACAGGCTCCTACGATCGTTCCCACCTCCCCGGATTTATTAGGCTGCAGAATACGGCGCAGGTAATTGGTACGCCCCAGTGAATAAAGCCAGTTGCGTACTTCAGCCGGAAACAGCACTATTATAATAAGGAACATCCAGCGCCTTACTTCTGCCAGAATCGTTTTGATAGTAGACAGGTGAAAAATATCAGCCAGGAAGGTCAGGAATAGAATCAAAACAAAGGCTTTAAGAACGGGCAGAGCCCTGGTCCTGGAAACAGCAGCATATATATTATATATAATGATAGCTACCAGTAATATATCCAGTAAAGTAACCCAGGTAACGTTTTCGAAATATATCAGTGGTCTCATAATAATATTATATTCTGCTTACAGCATAATAAGTAATAAGGCTATGATGATAACTCTTTATATCATGAACTCGCAAAATATCACACCCCATGGCTGCAGCAGCAAGATTAAGCCCGATAGAGCCGGCAAGACGCTCATTTACAGAAGCGCCCGTAAGATCGCCTACAATTCTCTTCATCGAAGCTCCTATGAGAAGGGGATAGCCTGTTCTTTTAAACTTTCCAATGTGCTGTAGTATATCAAGATTATGCTGTCTGTTTTTACCAAAGCCGATACCGGGATCAATAATGATACGTTTATTATCAGCACCGTAACTTTTAAATACTTTTATTCTTGTTTTCAGATAAGCAATTATCTCTTTTACAGTATTTTGATATGAGGGATTATGCTGCATATCAGCAGGATTGCCTTTTTTATGCATTAAGATCAGAGGAACATTGTTTTGAACAGCGAGAGAGAACATTTTATCATCACTGTAAGTTCCGGCGCTTATATCGTTTATAAGATCTGCACCGGCATCAAGTGCAGCCATGGCTGTTTCCACTTTGCATGTGTCAATTGAAAGCAAAATATCGGGAAAATGTTTTTTGATAACAGTAATAGCAGGTACTACTCTTTTTATCTCTGTCTTGACCGGAACCGGAACAGCTCCGGGACGGGAAGACTCACCGCCGACATCTATAAAGGCTGCGTTGTTTTTCATAAACTCCTCAGCTTTTAAAAGTATTTCTTTTTCCTGCACAGTCCGGGAGGGGGAATAAAAAGAATCAGGGGTGGTGTTAATAATACCCATTAAAGCAGGTGCTGCTATAGAACGAGTTATGTTATCAGCGGTTTTTAATTTAAAACATTTATCAGTATACATCAATCAGTCCTATCAGGATAAGCATAAGTTTTTGCTTTATATTTGATTGTAAGTTTATTGCTGGGAGCACCTTCTGTGTAGCCGCATATTCTGGCCTGCAGCTTAAAATCAGCTGCTATATCAATAAGGGCAGCAGCAGTTTTTTCATCAGTATATATTTCCATACGCTGGCCGCAGTTAAAGACCGAAAACATTTCCTGCATACTGGTAGTCTTGCTTAGAAGGTTAAATAAAGGAGGGAAAGGGAAAAGATTATCTTTAACAAAATGAATACCGCTGGCAAATTTAAGTGACTTGGTTAAACCGCCACCGGAGCAGTGTATTATTGCTTTAATCCGGGAGCGGTATTGTGAAAACATTTTTTTTATAACCGGCAAATAGGTTCGGGTTGGAGAAAGTAAAGCTCTTCCTATATCCATACCAGTGTCACTTAAAGAGTCGGTTAGATCATAACGGCCGCAGTAAACAAGTTTATCAGGCAAATCCGGATCAAAAGATTCCGGATAGCGCCGGGCATATTTTTTTTGTAAAAGTTCATGCCGGGCCGAGGTAAGACCGTTTGATCCGATACCGGCATTATATATGTTTTCATAATCAGTTTTACCAAAAGAAGCCAAAGCTACTATAACCTGGCCCGGTTTTATACCGGCTGCATTGATAAAATCCTTTTTGGACAGGCGGGCGTATACAGTACTGTCCACAATAAGTGTTCGTACCAAATCCCCGACATCAGCGGTTTCACCGCCTGTACTTACTGCCCGGATACCATAACTCTCCAGCATCTGCGTAAAACTGCTGACTCCGTCAATTACTGCTTTGATAACCTCGCCCGGTATCCGGTTTTTATTACGCCCGATAGTATTGGAAAGAAAAAAATCATCAGTGACACCGGCACAAAGCAGGTCATCGGTATTCATTACGAGGGCATCCTGGGCAATACCTTTAAAAACAGATAAATCGCCTGTCTCCCGCCAATACAGATAGGCCAGGGATGATTTAGTACCGGCTCCGTCAGCATGCATAAGAACAGCTTTATTTTTATCAGCGGGGTCCTGAACAGCCTTGCAAAAAGCGCCCGGAAAAACACCGGGAGCGGTATTTTTTACGGCTTGATGCACATCTGTTTTTTGCGAAGATACTCCTCTCCTGCTGTATTTATCACTGTTCATAAATTTGCTTCCTTTTGCTTGTAATTATAGCATTACTATAAAAAAACTTTTATATTTAGCAAATGAAAAAATCCGCCTTTTATAAAAACAGCATAGCCGGCCGGAACACCGGTATCAGCTCTGGAGGGGCGTTAGGCGCACTGAAATAACAAGAAATAGCCACTGTATACTTACTCGGCATATGACCGCCGGCCAACATCCTTCTCAAGCACCGGGTTACAGATTATGTTTGAAGACAAGGCAGGCCGGTCCCCGTTCTGCACTTTCGGCTTTAACAGAAAAAAGCATCAGGGAAGCGTTTTCCCGGTGCTTTAAAATAAAAATCGGTAATTATAAAAACTAATTCCTTTTCTTAAATTAAAAAGGATAAAAAACAGTATATTTTAATGATAAAATATGCTAAACTGAGATTTTAAAATGAAAAACAGCAGTAATCATCCGGTCATTATACATGCTGATATGGATGCTTTCTTTGCATCTGTTGAACAGATCGAAAACCCGTTGCTGAAAGATAAACCGGTAATTGTCGGTGCTGATCCGGAAAAAGGAAGGGGACGGGGAGTAGTTTGTGCTGCCAGTTATCAGGCACGCCGTTTCGGTATACACTCTGCCCAGCCAATATCACAAGCCTATAAAAGTTGTCCCCATGCTTATTTCTGCAGACCGGATATGGCTAAATATAAAAAGTATTCTAACAAGATTCTATCTCTTTTAAAAGATTTTTCTCCGCTTATTGAGCCGATCAGTATTGATGAAGCTTTTATTGATATGACCGGCTGCCGGCGGTTATTTGGTACACGCAAAAAAATTGCCTGCCTGATTAAACAAAAAATATATAAAGAAACAGGTTTAACCGTTAGTCTGGGTATTGCTGTGAATAAAGCCATTGCAAAAATTGCTTCTGATTTTAGCAAACCGGACGGACTGACAATAGTCTATCCCGGTCAGGAAAAACAATTCCTTTTTCCCCTGCCTCTAAAAAAGCTCTGGGGCATAGGCCCGGTCACCAATAAGAAACTGCAGGCTAACGGCTATGCTAATGTTGCTTCTTTAATCCGGGGCGGCAGGGATAAACTTGTTAAACTTTTCGGAGAACACGGTCAACATATATGGAATATGGCCAACGGTTATGACCCGCGGCCGGTTATCAGTCCCGACTCTTCACAAATGCCCAAATCAATAAGTAAGGAAATAACTTTCCGCCATGATACGGATGATTATAATTTACTGAAAAACAGTTTAATTTCCATCAGTGATAATATCGGCTGCCGCCTGCGTAAAAAAAATATTACTGCCAAAACAATAACCATGAAAATACGCTTAAGCTGTTTCCGGACCTTTGTCAGAAGCCGTACCCTGCCCTTCTATACCAGTGAAACCAATACTATCAAAGAAAATCTTGTCCGGTTATTAAAAAAATTTAACAGGCAAAAGCAAAAAATAAGACTTATCGGCGGCCAAGTCTCAGGTTTGAGCTTAAACAGCAAAGCAGAACAATACTCGCTTTTTGATAATATACAAAAGGAGCAACGAACTGATTTTACTATAGATAGTATTAAAAAAAGATTCGGAGATAACGCAATCGACCGGGCCGCGGTTTTCAAAAAATATCAGGTTTGAGCTTTGACAAAATTTTCAATATATTTACCTATATAGTCGAATTCCAGATTTACCTGTGTACCCTTGATAAAATATTTAAAATTAGTGTTTAAAAAAGTATGGGGAATGATCATAATTTTAAAATAGTCATCTCCTTTTTCATAAACCGTAAGTGAAGTACCGTTGACAGCAACGGATCCTTTGGGAACTATATATTTTTGTAAATTATCAGTAAGGGCAAATGTATACAGATGCGATTCCTCTCCTTTTTCGATATCTGTAACTCTGGTAGTCATATCCACATGACCGTAAACAAAATGGCCGTCCAGTCTATCGCCAAGCTGTAAAGAACGCTCCAGATTTACAAAATCTCCCACCTCTTTTTCACTCAGATTGGTTATCTCCAGAGTTTCTTTGGCGGAAAAAAAAGTAAAGAGATCTGCACTCTTGCCTGTAACCGTATGACAAACCCCGTCAATCGAAACACTGTCTCCCAGCTCTAACTCTTTGGCAAAATCAACCGCAACTTTAAACTCCCTGCCGTCACTGATTCGAATTTCCCGGATCTCTCCCATCTTTTCTACAATACCCGTAAACATATACCGCTCCCTGTTAAATAGTAATAATAAAGTTTAACATTTATACTTTTACTTTTCAATTGTCCGGAATTATTGCTTCTGTTCCAATGTTCTTATTCCAAAGATGTAGGCAGTTTATAGGTCCAGCCGCATTTATTATAAAACCAGAACGCTAATCCGTCGATCATGTAATACAGACATGGAAGGATAAGCAGAGTAATAGAAGTCGCAAATACCAGTCCCCAGATAAGCGCAATAGCCATGGGCTGTAAAAAAGGTTCATCACCCATTATACCGTAAGCCATTGGTATTAAACCCACCAGGGTGGTAAGGGTTGTTAAAATCACAGGCCTGAGCCTGGTTCTGCCCGCATTGAGCAAAGCTTCCATTTTATCCATTCCCAGAGCACGGTTATGATTAACAAAACTGATTAAAACCAGCGAGTCATTAACCACTACACCGGCCAGGGCAATGATCCCCATAATAGACATAAAGCCAAAAGAATACATACTGTTAGAGATAGGGAAAATAAAGCTGGCAGCATAATGAAGCAAAATACCGCTTAGCGCGCCTAAAGCGCCGAAAGGTATGGCGGACATAACTGTAAAAGGCTGCAAAAAACTGTGAAACAAAGCAGTAAGAATAATCAGTATCAAAGCAAGAGCGACCATTCCGGCAATAATACCGGACTTCATAATTTTATCCTGATCACTGCTGCCGGCAAAAGGCTCTATTCTGATATTCTTATATTCTTTTTCCAGTGCTTTCAGTTTAGGGGTGATCAAACTACTGATATAATCAGAGGTATATTGACGGTGCATCGGGTTTTGCAGCTCTCCGGTTATGTACATTACTCTTTCAGCATTTTTATGATGAATAATAGCTGTAGATTTGTTGGTGGTAAACTCCACATAATTGCCGATAGGAACATTCTGCATCATGGCATTTTTTATTTTTACTTTTTTTAAATCCGCAAAAGTACGGGATTTATTTTCATTGTACTTAACCATAATAGTAACATCTTCTTCCTGTCCCTGCATGGAGTTAGCTACAGCTGCTTTACCTCCTTCAAAAGCATTGCGTACTGCTACTGCAGTAGCATTAACATTTACTTTTGCCATAGCTGCTTTTTTATCTTTTACCTTGATTACCAGTTCATCCTTACCCGGTTCAAAACTGGAAGCTATAGCAGTAGTATTGGAAACACTGTCCACTATGTCAACTATTTCAGCAGCCACTTCCTTCAGCTGCCAGATATCATTGCCGTAAACCTCAACCGATATCGGTTTCTCCTGGGGAGGCCCGCCGCGTGCCTGTTTGACAGTGTAGTCACTTACCAGATTACTGTTTTGAAAAGACTGCATTGTTCCGGATACTGTCTTTATAATTGCTTTAATCCCTCTCTCCCGGTCAGCATTTAGTATGAGACGTATGGAACCGTAGTGATTACGAAAGCGGGGGCCGTTGCCGGGATCGTAAAAACCAACAGTAGCAAGATACTCCCGGACATCCTGTTTTAATTCATTTTTTAATTTATTTTCTACAGTCTGAATAGTCTCTTTGGTTTGATTCAGACTGTTGGACGGCCTGGTTTCCACTTCAATATTGATCTCGTCAATTGAAGTGGGAAAAAATTCAAAAGGTAAAAATTTAAAAGCTGCGATAATTATAAAAAAAGCTATCACTCCTACAGCGAGAAAACTTTTACCGGAATTAATGAGCATTTTATGCAAAATCCGGCTATAAAGGTTTTGTAAACGCAAAAACCACCTGCTTTGCATGGTTGCCAAAGGCTGGTTTTGCTTTGGTGCAAAATTACCGTCTTTTCCCGGTTTTTCGTTTTGGCGGGAACGGGAGTGCAACAAATGACCGGGTAAAACAAAGAGACATTCAACAAAAGAAGCAACCATTGCTACGGAAACAACTTTGGGTATGATAGCCAAAAATCTGCCCATCATACCGTATAAGGCAATTAACGGCATAAAAGCAGCGATAGTAGTAGCTACTGTTGCTGTTACCGGTTTCATTACTTCCACTGTACCGTCAATAGTCGCTTGTAAAGCTCCTTTACCCATCTCCTTATGCCGGAAAACATTTTCCGCCACTATAATAGCATCATCAACTATCATGCCGATTACAATAATAAAACCGAACATAGACATTAAATTCAAGGTCAGCCCCATTAAATTGGCTACAAGCATGGCAGTACAAAATGCTATGGGAATACCCAGCACTGTCCATAAGGTTGTCCGCCAGTCAAGAAAAAATATTAAACAAAAAAATATTAAAATCAAACCAATAAAAATATTCTGCGTTAAAACTTTGAGTCTTCGTTTAACAAAATAGGAAAGATCATCAGCATAAAATGCTCTTACCCCTTCAGGAAGAATATCTTTTTTCTTATATTCCGACAACCTGGCTTTTACCGCATCAGCAACTTTAATAATATCTCCTGATTTTTTTTTGGAGACGCTGAGATTAATAACGGCACGGCCCCCGACCATTATAATTTGTTCCAGCTCTTCATATTGCCAGCTTACCTTGGCTATATCTTTTACTCTTACCGTATTACCAGACATATTCGCACGTACGATAGTATTTTTTACTTCAGCAAGCGTTTTATACTGGCCCAGCGTGCGTATCAGGTATTCCTTGTTTTTCAGATATATCTTACCGCCGGGAAGATTGATATTTCTCAATTTTACCGCACCAATAACTTCGGAAATATCAATATCCATCTCTTTTAATTTATCAGGGTCTACCTCTATCCAAATCTCCTGATCCTGATAACCATCTATTTCAAGTTTACCTACACCTTCAATCTGTTTCAGATCATTTTCAATAAGTTTGGCAGCTTCCCGCAGTTTGGCTTTATCTGCCTTGCCTGCTACAGCAACGGAAATAACCGGGATCATTTCCATTTTTATATCAATGAGTTGCGGGTCCTGAGCATCATCCGGAAGATCATTTACGGAATCAACCGCACTGCGCAGATCATTAATTACTTCTGTTTTACTGTCTGAGTAGTCAGCATCGATATCAACTATTACAGTAGACATTCCTTCTGTAGAACGGGAAGTTACCTGTTTCAATCCGTCTACATCCTCAACCGCATCCTCGATCTTGTCTGTGATAAGGGTCTCCGCTTCCCTGGGAGAAGAGCCGAAATAGGAAGTAACAATCCATACTTTATCAAGGGAAACATTGGGGAAACCTTCTTTCTGTCCTTTCCAGAAAACCAGTCCGCCGGCAACAGTTAAAAATACAACTATTAAATTTACAACCTTGGACTGATTAATAAAAAACTGAATTAATTTTTTCATAAGTATTCCTTATTTGACTTCTGCGGTAGTATCCAACTGGTTTATACCGTGTAATTCCAAAAATATTCCCTGCGCTATCTCCAGCTTTGCTTTGGCAATATTATAATTAAAAAGACTGCTCATATAGGTTTTTTGCCAGTTACGCAGGGTATCCACTGCCTGTACATACTGCTGCAGTTCTATCTGGCCGTTTAAATAATTTTTTCTGTATTCCTGACGCCGTTTTTCCATCAATTGTACTGCTTTTTGATTGGCAATTACATTTTTTTCCCTGTAATTAAAATCTCTGATCAATTCTGCTATCTCTATCCTGATTTCCGATTTAAGATTATCCAGGTCAGCTTCAGCCTTACTGTATTCCAAAACCGCTTTTTCAATTACGGTTCTAAAAGCCCGAGGAGTTAACGGCATCTCAAATTCCAATCCGATATAAAGATCCTTATTATCTTTGGAGTAAGCCAAAGCATCAGCAAAATCCTTTTTTTTGTTACCTTTAAAGGTAGAGTTCATAACCAGGTCCAGCTTAGGCATCAGATTGCCTCTGGCGTTTTGCAGGGCCAGTTTTTTCATTGCCACCTTAAACCTGGCCTGCTTAAGATCTTTCCGGTGAGCGTATACTTTATGCATAATATCCGC
>Ga0102934_1002239_pt1 | contig 13370 bp, 15 predicted proteins | sample SalPonR2_A_D1_MG_FD_78175 | JGI IMG/M metagenome (GOLD analysis project Ga0102934, IMG submission 78175) | Salt pond soil microbial communities from South San Francisco under conditions of wetland restoration - Salt Pond MetaG R2_A_D1_MG | ecosystem: Environmental > Aquatic > Marine > Intertidal...
AGCGAGTCTGCACCAGATTTTAGCATTATTCCCAACGGTGAGGATAGTTTTCTAATCAGTGTAAACACAAGCACAACCGGAACAAAAACCGGCACTCTGACAATAGACACAAATGTAACTGGAAAAGACCCCTACACTATTGATATTGAATGTGAAGTAGTAGCAAGCCAAACGGTTATTATTCAGCCGGCTGGCGTTCCTGAGATAGAAGTTTATGAAGGAGTTCGCTACATACCCGACGGCGGGACGGTTGACTTTGGCGAACATGAAGAAGACACATCCGCAACGCGAACTTTAACCGTTAAGAATTCAGGAAACGCAATACTAACAGTATCAAGCCTTACACCAAGCGGTCATTTTGATACGGCAGCGAGTGGGTTCACTTTGACACAAGGCCAAAGCAAAACTTTTGAGGTTTCCATGGACACGTCCAGCATAGGAAGTAAGACTGGCACCGTAGTAATTGTAAGCGATGCGGACAACATTGACCCTTATACGATTAATTTAGAGGGCGAGGTTTCAGCAGCTTATGTTTCTCAGCCTATTTTGCAAATACTTCAAAACAGCGCGGCTATTTCTAGGAATGGAAGTGTAAATATTGGAACGTACAATGTAGGAGTAGTGGCAACAAAAGAATTTTTTGCTAAAAATATCGGTTCTGATCCTCTGACAATTTTAGGGATTCAGATTAACTCTCAGTACTTTTCTATTTCTAAAAGTTGGATCACTCCGGTAACGATTAATCCAAACGAGTCTTTGCGTTTTGTAGTAAATCTTAGAACCCAAGAAGAAGGCGAATTTTCCACAGAAATAAACTTTGTTTCTGATTGTGTAAATGGGGTGAATTATCCTTTTGATGTTACGGGAAAAATTGAGCAGCCAGAACCGGTAAACAAGTGTGGAAAGCTACCTACACTTTTGGGCGTGTTTCCTTCTGGAGCAGAAAATATTTTCAAAGCTGAATGGGCGGTTATTGAAAACGGTACTTATCAGTTTTATATCAAACCGACCGCTGGGAATATTCTTGTAAGGGCGGCTCTTTACTATATAGATTCACAAGGAAACGAACAGCCTATTGCCTACACTGAGGCCAGCAGTGGAGAAATGGAAATAGGTCAGGGAGGAACGGGAAACCATGGCGAATTCGTAAGCGTAACCTCATCAAATTGGCCGGAAATATTCATACAGTGGGATAAGAATGTAATGGGTGACAAACTTATTATCTATCACATTCCCCAAAACACGGCACAAGCTTCTGGATATGAATACAGGTTCAACTGTCCGGGTGTGATAGATAGTGTTCCTGCAAACTCCGGCAATACGGCAGGGTTTGAAGATATACCAACGGTTTCTGGACTTCCTACAAGCTCTTCAACCGCTTCATCAATTACGGTGAATTTCACTTCACCCGGCAGGTCAGGAATAGCTTATGCGATAGCTTTGCCGGCAGGATCACCACAACCAACTGAAGACGAAATTCAAAACGGAACAGCCGTGTTTTATGAAGGTGATCAATCTACAAATATCACTGTTTACGGACTTACTACCGCAACGGCTTACGACGTTTGGGTACTTTTACAGACGACACTAGGAAGCAACACTTTTGAAGTTAACGAAACAACGGCATGATTTATAATTATCCTGATCCAGACACACCGCAAAGCGCGGACGCATTTTCTACTGAGCTATGCTTATCGGGCTTCTTTAATTACCCTAAGAATGTTTCAAAATCTGGATGTTGCGCTTTGTACAAATTGCCTTATCATTCAGAAGATGTTTTCAAATTCTTTACTCAATCAACCCCTGATTCAGTAGAATTATTTGATGAGAATGGAAGCACCATTTCAGGAATATCATTTTCTGGTAATTTAGTTACCATTGATTTTTCAACCATTACGGCTCAAACTGTAAAAGTTTATATTGATGATCAATGCATGGATTTTTGTTTTGGGAAACACGTAGCACCAGAGCCAGACTGTTGTGACGGTTTAAGCCCTTCTCAATCGGTCATACTTAGCTCTGAGTGGTGCGAAAGGGATTTACTTGATAATGACTACAAGGTGGAAGGATATACCAACAGAGTGCGGATAAAAGCGCTTTTTTATGAAATTGATCAACCAGAGCCGGAAGTTACAAGAAACGAGAAAGGAAGAATGACCAAAAAAACGGTCAAAAAACATTATGAACTTTTGACTCAACCAATTTTAAGAAATTCATTTATTTACAATCACCTCAAAGAGTCCATTTTTACAGGTGAAAATATTTTAGTTCAGCCTGATGTGGGGGAAAACATAACGGGAAATATTCAGGACAGTATTACCGACATTAAAGGAGATTGGATGAGGTTTAAGGTAAAGATTGAAACGCTTCCTGAAAACATTGCTGGATGTTGTTAATATTTGACATTGTTGCTTTCTGTCAATGATAAAAGCTTTTTGACTATTTCTTCAAACTTAAAAAGAGTTTCATCTTTGTTCGATTGCAAAGAAATCATTTGAGCCTCTCTAGCTTGTTGGTTTTTGTTGATTAAATCCTCAACTCTGTCAATGTGTTTAATGATCAAATCAAAAAGGCGTTCTTTTTTTTCAAAATACTGTTTTATCTCTTGTATGGCAGCGGTGTGCTCCGACAAACTGGTGACCGTAGATTGATGAAGACTGGAAATCTGTTTAAAGTTATTCGAATGAATCTCTTCTATTTTTTTTGTGAAATCGTCCGATGTTTTTTTATAACTATCCGTGAACTCTTTGGCTATTTCAAAAGCTCTGTCTTTTTCCTTTTCGTCATGAATTTTGTCTTTTTTTTGAAAATCTTTGAGTTGATACCAAAGCACCACAACAGCAGAAGCGAGAGCAAAAGAAAATACTCCGTAAACCGTGCTTGCATTTATTCCTAAAATCTGTTCCATTATCTGTTTTTTTGAAGCCATTGAGCCTGTTTTTTTGAAAGATTTTCCACCCTTTGTATCCCTTTTCTTGTGAAAATTGTTCCTGAAAATGTAAGACTTTTATTTTTCAATGTTTCATTCAGCTTTTCATTTGATCTTAAAAGTTCACTAAACATTCCGTTGGTTGTGTTTTTAGGAATATCCTCTTTCGTTAGTGTATTGTTATGACCCAAAAATGCTTGTGTTTCTGGGGATGTGTAGATTTTCCAGCCTTGCCCCGGTTCGTAAATACCCGGTTTATCAGCCATCATAAATTTCCCATTCTTTTCCATTAATTCGGGCCCTTTTTCTGCAAGAACAACGGGGCCCTTGGGTGTGCTTTCTGTTCCTTTCTCAAATGCAGGAATTGGCTTTGCAGCAGTGAAAGCAGCATTGAAAGCAGCTTGAGCCGCTGCAAAGTTGGCAGCAGGATTTAAAAAAGCTTGAGCAGCCGCAAGCCCTAAAGCGGTCAAAGCATAAAGCGTATTTTGGAAAACTGCTTGTCTTTTTTCACGTTTGGCCTGTTCTTCTGCAAATCTTCGTTCATTTTCGGTAATACGTTCTTGAATTTCGGCGCGTACAAACTCATTATCACCCGCCCTTTCAAGTTCGTTTTCAAGCAATCTTTGTTTAAAATCAAATGCACGTTGAGCGGCTTGTTTTTCGCTTTGATAACGATCACTCATAACGCTGGAAATAATAGCGCTGGCCTCTTGAATTATTACTTGTTGTGCTTCTTGCTCATTTTCAAAAAACTTTAGCCTCTTAACTCCTTCGGCTTTTACAATTTTTGTTTTTTCAATCTCTGCCTTTTTAAGCGTTTCGACTTCGATGCCCAAGGCGTTTGCTTGAAGAATCTCTTTTCTTTTAAGAAGTTCTTCTCCAAGCAGATCAGCCAAACGTGCTCTTTCATTCGCCAACTCTTCAATTTTTTCAGGTCTTTGGAGTTCGGCTTCTTTTTGAATTTCTTGGTTAAGTTCTGCTTGTACTCTTTTGAGTTCTTCAAGTAGTTTAACCCTTGTAAGATATTCTTTTTCCTTTTTGCTTGAACCCGAAGATTTGGGATCTGGTGTAGGGCTTGGACTTCCTGTTACAATGTTTGAAACGTCAGCCTCACCAAGGATAGACAGTTGATCTTTAAGCGCTTTTACTCTTGCGGCTTGTTTCTGGATTGCTTGCGTTGCGTCGTCGCCAAGAATTGAATCTTTGACTTGATCTTTTGTAATTCCAAACGTATCTAAAACCGCATCCAATGGAAGCCCCAATGAAGCAGCATCCAGTAAAGCTTCTTGAACTTCACGACCAAAATTATCAAGCCCACTGGTTTGAGTTAAATTATCAAGCGCTTTTTCTTGCTCTCTCAGTTCTTTGGTCAATCTTGAAAATTCTTTTGCCCGATCTTGACCAGAGAATGATTTTACAGTTTTTCGATAATTTTCCGTTTTTTGGTCTAGTGAAACAACCAAATCTTGAACAGTGGAAAAACCAGTTAATAGGCTGTTCAAAACAGACAAAGCCTCAGTTAAAGCGCTTGTGAAATTGTTTTCTATTGTAGTACCAAGACCTGAGAAATTTTCCGAAAGATTGACCAATTGAGCGTTGTATTCTTTTTGAATTCTCAACGTTTCGGCTTGTCTTTTTTCAAGCTCTGAGGTTTCTCTTTGCCCGTCTTTTAAGGCATCGTTTATCAGTTCGTAAACTCTCAAAAGACCTCCGGCATCTTCGGCTGGGCCGCCACCCAAATCAGCGGTAAGAGTTGCAAGTTGTGTGGTTGACAAACCGGCTTGCCTAGCTTCTTTTCCAATGTCACGGAAAATATTTAAAATAGGTTCTGTTCCTGAATTGACTCTTTGTTTTATTTTTGCCGCAAAGTCATTACCAAATGCCCCTTCAAGAGCTTTTTGTACCGATGGAGTAAACTCAGAGAGCCTCAAATTAATTTCCTTAACCGCGTCGGCTGTTTTGTCTGCAAAGAAATCACCCTGAAGGGCGGCTTGACTGATTATTTTGGTATAATCCTCTATTGAAATTCCAGCATTTTTGAATTGTATTGGGTACTCCCTAATCAAGTCTAGTACAACGTCGGACTGGCTTCCGGCTGCAAGCAATTGTTTTTCGAGTTGTGTTAGCGCTTGGCCAAAAGTTATATTGTATTGTTTTGCTAAACTGTTTGCGGCTTCGGCTACCTCTTTTTCTCCGAGCTTAAACGTGTTGGAAACAGCCAGAACGTCTGCGGAAATTTGTTTAAGCTCAGCGCCAGCGGTTTTTGAAAGTTGCTGAATTTCAAGAACAGAGCGATTAACTCTTCCCAATTCTTGAAGCGCAACCGATAACGATTCCACCACAGCAACGGCGGCGGCCAACTGAGGCACAGAGCCAATAGCTCCTGATAAAGCGCCTAAACCTCCACCACCCGATGTAATACCGGATATAGCGCCACCACTTGCAGCTTGAATTCCACTAAAAGCCTCTTTAATTGATGCAGCATAGTTTCCAACGTTTCGTCGATTATCACCCGCCTGAGACTCAAGCCTTTTTATTTCATCATTTAAAGTTCTGACTTGAATTTGGGCTTTTTTAAAATCGTCTGAATCAACTCTGATAGTATTTCTTTGATTTACAAGGTCGCGTAATTTTTTACGCATATCATCCAGCGATCCTTCAGCCACTTTGTTATCTTTCGCGAATTCCCGAGCTTCCTTTCTGGTATCGTTAATCGCTTTCCTTTGCTTTTCTAAAGCTTTTTGAGACTCTTTAAACTTTCTGAGTGTAGATTCCTTGATAGAATCATCAACGCTGCTCCCTAGTGCTTCATAAGCTTTTTGCGCTTGCTTTGCTTCATTCTTCAGAGCTTCTAAACTTCCTTCTTGGGCTTTGCTTTGTTTTCCAACTGCTTCTTGTGTTTCTTTTAATTTTTCTTGAGCGTTGGACAGGTCTTTTGCCGACTGGGTAAACTTATCATAATTTTGAATGGCAGATTGAATTGATTTTTCACCCTCATTTGTAAATTTGAGACTCTTTAGTGTTTCAACATATTTTTGAATCCTTTTTTGCTTTTGATTAATTTCAGAATCTAGCTTTTCAATTGCATCGGAAAGCTTTAATAATAATTCTGATTTTTCTCTGAATTCACTTGGGGTTAATTGAAACCATTCGTCTAAATTATACTTTTCCATTATGAAATTTGATCAGGATTTTGCCTTGAAAATACAAAAGAAATATGATATACCGTACCATACGGTAAGAACGTGGAAGTACAAAAACAAAATACCGGACAAGTATTCAAAAAACTTGATTACTCTTAAAGAGGCCATATCAGAATCATACACAAGAAATTACTTAAAAGGGAGAGGTCTGGAAGTGGAAAAGAGAGTTAAAGCACATTTAAAAAAATCAATGGTTCGGCCTGATTATGATCAACAGTATTACAGACAATTGTTAAGGTCATACACAAACATGGTCAAAAAAAAATTAGAACAAGAGTAGCTCTTCGGCTTTTGAAATGTCTGCATGTTTAATATTAAACCATGAAACAATCAAGCAGTCTGTTAAAGTTGTTTTGAAATTGTTTGCAATTACGGCCAATGATGTTACGATGTTAACAACTAACATTTTATCAATTACCTTTCCAGTGTAAAGCCCTTGTGCAATTTCCCCATTGTCGTAAGTTAAGGCCAAAAGGCATTCTTTAACCGTTCTTATTTTTCGAAAAGTTGGAAGCCAGTCAATATCTCCTTCAAATGGAGAAACAGCGCAAATTGTATAAAGTGATTCATTAGGATTATATTTATTGATCATAATGATCCAATTGATCAAATAACCACCTATGCTTTCAATTGCTTGAGATTCTTTACCAGTTAAAATTGCTTTTTGCATTTCTGAGATTTTATCAACTGACAAAAGAAAAAGATCAGAGATTTCAATTTTTTCAGAAAAATCATTTTTTAAAACCCAAGAAATAATATCCTGCTCAATTTGATCAAATTTCATAATAAAGGATGATTAAAATTAAATCGTTGATTATTGAATAACCGGAAGCTGACACCGGTTTTAAGCCGTATTTGTGGGCTTCTTCTTTGATCATCAAATCAAGGTCAAACTGAGAAACCTGCCTTTCATCGCAATGAAAAACATTAAACCTGCTTTGAAAAGATTTGAATATTTTGAGGGTAAGTTGATGATTGTGTATCACCTTTACAGCCACGGGGAAAAACTTTGATTCATCTTTTGATTGGGAGAGCATAAGTCCACGATTTAAAATCGTGTTTTGTCAAAAACTGCCCTTTTTGGCATTCTTCAATAGGCCACTCGTATTTTACATTTCCTTTCATATCCACATAACTTTTAAAACCGCTAAGTTGTGAATATAATTGAACGGAAAAATTAATTTCTGAATCTGAAGGAATAAGCCCAAAAGCTTGTTCTTTTTTTGAAGCCAGTAAAATAATCGTATCCTTCGGGGCTTTTGAAATTGGTTTCCATTCAAAAAAAACAGACTCTATTCTTAGATAATCTTCAATGGTTTTGTTTGCAAGCTTTACAGCACGTTTCAGCTTACTAAGCTCCTCTTGTAAAAATTTGATTTTTTGCTCTTTAGTCATAGCACGTTCAAAACTTATTATTTTATTTATAGTGTGTAAAGTAGCATCTTAAAGGCATCTCTTTCATCTTCTTTGTTTGGAATGCTCAAGAGCTTAAACTTATACGCTGAAGAAATTCTCATAACCCATTTTAACTCAGGTTTTTTACCTTTTTGTGAAGGCTTTATTGAAAAAACCACATGCCCGAGGTCTTGACATATATCAACAGCCAGTTGGCTCATTGCCTGATTTTTACCCACAGACATACAGCGCTTTTCATAAACGCCCATGGGTTCTCTTGATCCTTTTTTGTTGTACATAAAAGAATCAAGGTTTGAATTTTCAATGGCGATTTTTGAAGGTGAAGGAATATCGTTAATCCATGCAAAAAAATTACGGCTTTGTTTGAAAACCTTAAAAGACACCGTTTTTTCATGGTCTAAAATACATACGGTAAACCCGTCTTTTCTGAATGCTGGATCAATTCCTATTCGTAACATTTAATAGTCTGGCTACATTTATCAAAGGATCAGAGGATTTATGATCAGTGATCCATTTAAAAAACATCATACTTGAAAAGTTCTCATTAACCATGCTTTTCGAGAACTTAAACAACTGACACTGGTAAATATAAAGCTTAAAATTTCTAACAGCAATGTTAGCTTTTTCTACACTTTCAAATTTCAGCGCTTGATCTTTATAAATCATGTTTCGAGTGTGTATCTGAGGAAAAGAGCCATTAATAAAAGTAACGACCCTTTTTTGCTCATAAACTTTTTTTGATGATGAGATAACTACCCAATAATACATTGCTCAATGTAGAGTTTAAAAAAGTGTTTTCTCGTTTTCATTGCCGCGCTTCGGGCAATTGCTTTTTTGTGAACGTATTTACCGTAAAACTTCTTCAACTCCATTGGGGCGCGTTTAACTATCTTTTCATAATGTTCTATTCGAACATTATTTGGGAATCTTTCTTTGATTTCATCATATAACATTGAATACCACAGCATAAAAAAAATGGTGTATTCATTGTTTTCAACCACCCTGCCATGGCTTTTGCAGGTATTCACCCATTCACAAAATCGCTCTTTTACTTCTTCTTCAGAATAATTTTTTACGGGATTTTCTATTTTAGATTCCTTTCTTAGTTCTTCTTTGGCTTCTTTTCTTACGGTTGAAAAATATAGCTTTGTCCATGACTTGAAAAGGCGGACTGAGAACATTCTAAAATTTTTATCATCCAGCTCCCCTTTGCAGCCAAGATAAATTATCTGTTCAACGTCGCCAGTGGTTAAATACTTCATGTTGAAAAGTATTTCATCCCTTAACTGAGAAACAACTAGGTGAAGATCGAAATCATCGTGAGCGATTACTCCAGCAAGAGTATATCCATTTTTTATTACGTCTGACAGCCATTCGGTAAAAGCATGGGAGTTCCTTTTGATATACCCGTGTGCCGCTTTTGTTCTGAGCGCCTCTTTTACAGACGGTATAAGCGATTCACGCTCCGTTCTGATAGTTAGACTTGTATTATTCATAATCTTCTAATTTTGGGCTGTTTCTGACCGAATTACCTATATATTTTCGTTTAAGTGACTTGAGCTTCTCCAACTGCTTGGAGCTTAACGGTGCTTCTTCTTTGTAGGCGTCAAATTTTTTTGGTTGATAAAGAGTGGCTGGTCTAATAAAATGCCTTCGTTCCGGATCGTCTACCCATTGAACATATTTGTTAATATGAACATTCATGAAATCCTCTTTTGAGTATCCTAGATTCAAAAGCGTTTTGATTGAGTCTAACCAAACGGAGGGATTAAAAGTGTGTCCAGTTACTTGGCTAAAATGCTCTCTGATTTCTTCAGCGGCTTCAGTGTATGTTTTAGAAAAAAAACCTTTTTCTTCTAAAATTTGGGAAACTTTGCTTTTATTCTTTGTAGTACTCTTTGTAGTATTCTCTTTAGTATTCTCTGTAATAGTTTGCTCACTTCGCACATTCTTGTTTGTGCGTTTCGCACACCCTTGTTTGTACGTTTCGCACATCCTAGTTTGTACGTTTCGCACATCCTTGTTTGTCACTTCTTCAGAAAGAATCTGGTATAGATTTTCAAAGTTTATTTGATAATAAAGTTTTGCTGGAACTCCTTTTTTTGTTTCTCTCAAAACGCCCGCAGCTTTTAACTTTTTACGGGCTGTTGTCTGGTTTCTTCTGCTTAATCCTGTTTCACTGTACCAGTCATCAATGGTTTTATAAATTCCGTCGGGATCGGACTCTTTTTCGCTCCAGTAGAACAATTGAGAAAGGAAAACACCGCAGGAAACGTCACCAAACATTTTTGAAAAACTTGCGCGGTATGCAATGGGCTTTTCCCTGAGAAGGGAGATGATAATTTCTTTCACTGTATTTGAATTTTGTTTAAAAAAAGCTCACCATTGGCGGATGATGAGCTATTGTTTTTATTCCCGCCAGAAAATAATCAAGCAGGACAAACATATTAATTATTTAACATGCTTCAAAATTCACTTGAAAAGTATTCTATGGCTTGCAACAAATTAGAACGGTGGGAAGTAGTTATGACTGTATTTCCATTGCTATTAATTCCTTCTAAGTAGTAGAAAATGTCTCTCAAAAGAATTGGGTTGACATTTACTTTTTTTGGTTCTTTTTGTTCTGGCAAATCTTGAGTTTGTGGCTCTTTTGTTTGAGTTGATTTTTTGCGCGAATCACTGGATTTTTTTTCCATAGTTTTTTGATGCTTTAAATTTTGATTTAATAAAAACTCTCTCTAGCTTTGAAGCAAGTTAAAGAAATCAATAGAAAGTGAAAATATTAAGATTCGGTTTAATTGTTATTTAAGCCAAACAGGCTGGAATTTCTGATTTCAGTCTGTTTTTTTTCTATTTTTAGACTGAATTTTTCATCAAAAAAAACAAAACTTATGAATAAAATATTAGAAGGAATTTCTGAGGAAGAACGAGTAAGATCAATGGATGATACTTGTTATCGAAAGGTGCAAGAAAAGTTTTATCAACCAATTGTTTCAGATGAAATTGAGGAGATCAAAAACGAGCTTCTTAATGCATACATGAAATTGTCAGATTTGGAAGCGGAAAAAAAAGAAGTCATTGAGGAAATCAATGAAAGGATTAAGCCCTACAAAAAAGAAGTTAAAGAGTTAACAAGCTCTTTGAAGCAAGGAGCTAGAGAAGTAGAGGACATTCTTTGGTATATGGATGATCAGGAAGAGGGGTTGATGTATCTGTATGATAGATTTGGCAATCTGATCAAAAGCAGAAAACTTCTCCCTTCAGAGCGCCAAGGTGTAGTCAGAAATAATTTAAAAATCTCTTAGCAAAAATCAAAAATGGAAAAACAAATCAACATCAACCCAAGTGGTGAAAGAATTGTAATTGAAAACAAGCAAGGCCAAGAACCGTTAAGCACTGCTTTTAACACCTTGAATATTAGTGGTTCGATTCAAAATCCGTCGCTTTTTTTTGAATATTTGAGGACTAGAAAAATCATTTTTTCACAAAGCATTGAGTCTGACTTTTTACATCCTGAAACGTGGTATAAATGTCGGCACTATATTTATGAAGATTGTATTTTGCTTGTAGATCGAAAACAAGCCAGTATTGAATTGAAACTTTCTGCCCATAGCCCCTATCCCGATAGGGTTACAGGAAGATTGATTTCAAATGATGGACTTGCAGCATTTGGAATTAACAAGGCAGGTCATTTTTGGGGGCCTAAAGATTTATCACGTTTCCTAAAAAGGAATAAGCGTTTTATCACCACAGACGTAAATCAAGTCATTCACAATCTTTCAAATTTAAAATTTAATATTCAGTCTGAGGTTGAAAGATTGGACGACTCAAGAGGAAACAAGCTTGAGCACGTTCAAACAAAACTGCAAACAGATTTACTTTTAAGTTTTGAACTGCTTATTCCTTTGTTTCATGGAGAGCGGCCAGAGCGTTTTACGGTGGAAATAAACATCGAAGCAGAAACAACCAGTAAAATATCTTTGTGGCTGGATAGCCCGCAACTGGATGAATTGATAGAAGTTCGCAAAGAAAAAATCCTTAAAAGAGAAGTTGATGTATTTCAAGGTAAAATCCCAGTAGTTTATATTTAGTGTTCACGTACTTTAAACGTTAAACAAAATGAAAATTCAAAAAATCAAAATTGAAAATCTAAAATCAATCGATCAAATAGAGGTTGATTTTAAAGGGTGTTCGGCAATTGTAACTGGCGGAAACAACAAGGGGAAAAGTACTTTGTTAAAAAGTTTGATTGAAAGATTCAGATCAAAAAAGCCAGAGGTGATTGTTAAATCTGGAAAGCACAAAGGTTTCTATGAAATGGAACTCACTGACGGTTCTAAAATCCGTTGGGATTTCAAAGAAACGGGAAGCGAAAAATTCCAATTTATCACAAAAGAAGGGTTTAAGACTCAAAATGGTGTGCTTTCTTCCCTTTCAGAAAGATATTTTGGGAAGGAGTTTAACATTGACAAATTTCTTAATTCTGGCCACTTGGAACAGGTTAAAGCACTGCAAAAAATTGCCGGAATTGATTTTGATGAAATTGATCAAGAGATTGAAAAATGGTATGATGAAAGAAGAAAAAAGAAAATTCTTCTTGACAATTTTAAGATTGAAAAACCTGAAGCTCTTGAGTTGATTAATCTTGAAAGGTTGAAATCTGAAATGAAAGAAGCCGAAAAAACAAATCAAGAAAAAGAACTTGCATGGGAGAAAGCTTGTGAAGAAGAACGGCACAAAATCGACGCTCACAATGTGCAACAAGAGCAAAAAGCCAAAAAGATTTTTGAGTGTGAAAAAGAGCTTTCCTTGCTTCAACAAATTAACAGCCTTTCTGAATATGTCGATTTGTCAATGGCTAAATACTATGTAGAAAATTTGCCTCAGCCTGAAATTCTGAAAAAATTTACTTATCCAGAAAAACCCCAACTTGTTGACGTTAACAAAATGGGTATGAAATACAAAGAGGCAGAAATGGAGCAAAAGCACTACAAAAAACAGCTATCAGAATACAAAGCTTCTTTGGAATCTATTGATGTTCTTCAAAAAGAAATAAGCACAGCGGAGAAAAATCTTTCTGAGTTGAGGGAGAAAAAGTTTGAAATTATTAAGAATTCCAGCATCCCTAATGAATTTCAGATTGAACAGGGAAAAGTATTTTACAATGGATTTTCAATTTCAGACACTCAGTTAAGCACTTCGGCAAAATACATTGCAGCGCTTAAGTTAGGAGCTCTTACTCTTGGCGAGTTAAAATCAATCCATTTTGATGCAAGTTTTTTAGACCGAAACTCTTTGAGGGAAATTGAAGAATGGGCAGAGGAGGAAGGATTGCAACTTTTAATAGAAAGACCGGATTTTAACGCTGGAGAAATTACATACGATCTGATTTCATAATCATTTTTTAATACCTTATCTTTGAAGCATGTTAAATCTAAAATCAAAAAAATCATTATGGAAAACAACATGGAATTATGGGATTTTGTAAAATCCGTACCAGAAGAACACAAAAAGAAAATTCAGGGCGGGAAGCTCAAGGGTTTTACCGACATCAAGCCTCAGTGGAGATTTCAAATTCTCACCCAATATTTTGGAGCATGTGGCACTGGTTGGAGATATGAGATTGTCAATAAAGAAATGGTAGAGGGGTCTAATAGAACCATAGCCGTTTTTGTTGATATACTTTTGTATTACCGTGTAGGAAAAACAACATGGTCACATGGAATCCCCGGAACTGGAGGTTCAATGTTTGTCCAGCTTGAAAAAGGTAAACTTGTGACTTCTGATGAAGCTTATAAAATGGCTTTGACCGATGCAGTAAG
>Ga0102934_1002240_pt1 | contig 13370 bp, 9 predicted proteins | sample SalPonR2_A_D1_MG_FD_78175 | JGI IMG/M metagenome (GOLD analysis project Ga0102934, IMG submission 78175) | Salt pond soil microbial communities from South San Francisco under conditions of wetland restoration - Salt Pond MetaG R2_A_D1_MG | ecosystem: Environmental > Aquatic > Marine > Intertidal...
CGATGACCTGGCCTGGGGCAGTCCGGGTGAGGCGATCGGCTCGGAGGACCGCGCCGGTGCCATCAACGTGGTCTATGGCTCTGCGACGGGCTTGACGGAAGACGGCAATCGCCAGTTCCATCAGGACACGGACGGGATCGGCGGCATCGCCCAGGCCGGCGACGAGCTGGGCTTCTCGATCGCGGCCGGCGACTTCAATAACGACGGCTTCGATGATGTCGCATTCGGTGCACCGCGCGAAGACATCGGGTCGGTGAACAGCGCGGGTTTGGTGCAAATTCTCTATGGCGCTGCCAGCGGACTGACAACAGCTGGCTCACTCTCTCTGGATCGAAACGACGCCGGTATGGGTGGCGTGGGCCTGGAGGACTGGTTCGGCGAGGCGCTCGCGGTCGGAGACTTCAACGGCGATCTCTACGCCGACCTGGCCATTGGTGCGCCGCTCGATGCGCGCAGCGCGATCAACGCCGGCACGGTCCATCTCATCTACGGTAGTCCGAACGGTCTTGATCTGGCGAGCAACGAGATCTGGGCGCTCGACTCTCCGGGTGTCGATCGGACGCCTGCACAGGGGGACCGACTCGGATCTAGCCTGACAGCGGGAGACTTCAATAACGATGGCATTGATGACCTGGTGGCCGGCCTGCCCGGTTTTCTCACCCGCTCAGGTGCCATCCTGATGGTTCCCGGCAGCATTTCGGGGCTCGATGGTGCTGGCCATCAATTCATTCGGCCGGGACTGTTCGGGTTTGCCGGCTCTCCGCAGACCGAAGCAGGCTTTGGCCAAAGCCTGGCAGCAGGTGACGTCAATGCTGACGGCGCGGATGACCTGATCGTCGGGAGTCCGCGTCGTGACCCGGCGAGTCAAGCCAACGCGGGTGCCGTCCTCATCGCCTTCGGTCAGACGGGTATCGGGTTGGTCGCCGAGGGCAGCTTGTTCTGGAATCGATCCGACCTAGGCACTGGAGCGGGCAATACCGGTGACCTGGAAGCAGGCGATCAGTTCGGCACTGCCGTTCTGCTGGCCGATCTCGATCAGGATGGTCGTGCCGATGCGGTCATCAGCAGCCCCAAACGGACGGTCAGTGGCATCGACGATGCCGGTGATCTGGCGGTCGTGTATTCCTCAGATGCGATGTTCTCGGACCGCTTCGGATTCCGTCCTGGTGAGACGTTTCGGGACTGCGACGCGTGCCCGCTGATGGTCAACGTGCACGGCGGCAGCTTTCAGATGGGCGACATCTCTGGCGGTGGTGACAGCGACGAGCTGCCGCTGCGAACAGTCAGCGTTCCCGCCTTCGCGGCAGGCGTTTTCGAGTTGACCTGGAATGAGTGGGCGGCTTGTGTTGCTGCGGATGCCTGCGATGAGACAGGCGTCGAGGCCGCGGGCGGTGACGAAGGCTGGGGCCGGGGTTTGCGACCTGCGGTCAACCTGAGCTTCGACGATGCACAGGACTACGCGGCCTGGCTCTCGACCATCACCGGCCAAAGCTACCGCCTGTTTTCCGAGGCGGAATGGGAATATGCCGCGCGCGCTGGCTCTGATTCGCGCTTTCACTGGGGCGATGCCGAACCGCTGGCGTGTGCGTCCGATCGCCCCGTCGGCGCGAACTACCTGTCGTGCCGGCCCGCGAATGCACGCACTGAACCGGTCGGTCGCTATTCCGCCAACGCCTTCGGTCTTCACGGCGTGCACGGCAACGTCTGGGAATGGATCGAAGACTGCTGGAACACCAGCTACAACGGCGCGCCCGTTGACGGTTCGCCCTGGCTGAGCGGCGACTGCAATCGCCGCATTCGACGCAGCGGGAGCTGGAGCGACACGGATTCCAGCCGAATCCGGTCGGCCAATCGCGGGCGGGATCTACGAGACCTTCATGTCAGAAATAACGGGATGCGAGTCGCCCGTGACCTATAACGCCTCGTAGCGAACCTTACCGTCGACCAAGGTCATTACTACGGTCAGGTCGGCTAATTCTTCGCTGCTGATCGTCAGCGGGTTGGCGTTGAGCACGACGATATCGGCAAGTTTGCCGGGCGTTATGCTGCCGAGCCGGTCTTCGTCAAAGACCGCTTCCGCGCAGCCCATGGTGTAGGAGTAAAGCGCTTCCATCCGGCCCATGGATTGCTCGGGAAAGAATTGCTCACCATTGGCCATGCGGCGGGTGACTGACGAGGTGTAGGACGCGATCGGGGAGATCGATTCGACCGGCACGTCGGTGCCGTTGCAGATGGTGGCGTCCGCATCGAGCAGGGCGCGCCAGATGTAGGCGCGGCGCTGGGCGCGGGCCTCGCCCAGGCGCTGCGGTACCCAGGGGCCGTCGGATGTGGCGTGGACGCCCTGCATGGAGGCAATCACACCGAGCTCGGCAAAGCGCGGGACTTCATCCGGATGCAGTGTTTGCGCATGTTCGACGCGCCAGCGCAGGTCCTCGTCCGGGCGGCTGCCCAGCAGGTCTTCGTAGAGATCCAGGACTTCGCGGTTGCCGCGATCGCCGATGGCGTGGGTGTTGAGCTGGAAGCCGTACTCGAGCGCGATTTCGGCGGTCTCGCGCAGGTTCTCCAGCGAGGTCTGGGGCAGGCCCGAGGTCTCGGGCTTGTCGGCGTAGGGGTCCAGCAGCCAGGCACCGTGGGTGCCCAGGGCGCCGTCGATGTTGCGCTTGAGGGCGCGCACGGTCAGAAAGCCGTCGGCGTGGTCGATCATGCGGTAGTCGGCGGCGCGGGCTCGCAGGTCCTCGTTGGTCTCATGCCGGATGGCGACGTGCAGGCGCACGGGCAGACGGCCGGCCTCGGCCAGGGCCTTGAGCCGATCGATGTCGGCAAAGTTCGTGCCCATGTCGTGGAAGCTGGTCACGCCGTGGCGCAGGGCTTCCTCGCCGGCCAGCTCGACCTGACGTTCGAAGCGAGTCTGCATTTCGTCCTCGCTCATTCGTTCCTGGGCAGCCATCAGCTGAGCGCGAACGGGGCTTTGCGCCGCCTGGCGCAGGTAGCCCGTCGCCTCGCCGTTGTCGTCGCGAACGATGGTGCCGCCCTCAGGGTCGGGCGTGGCTTCGTCGATGCCGCCCAGAGCGAGGGCCGCGGCATTGACATAAGCCCCGTGGCCGCTGGCGTGGAACAGCACGACCGGATTGTCCGGGCTGACGGCGCTCAGATCGCGGTGATGCGGGATGCCGTCGTACAGCGGCCGATCGCTCTCGCCCCAGCGCTCCTGGTGCCAGCCGCGGCCGACGATCCATTCGCCGGGTTCGGCCTGTTCGGCCGCCTCGGCCACCATCGCGATGATGTCATCGAAGCTCCGGGTCGGCATCAGGTCGAGGATCATCAGGGCCTGACCCATCCCCAGGAAATGCCCGTGGCCTTCGATGAAGCCGGGCATTGCGACGCGGCCCTCCAGGTCGATGATCTCCGTGCTTTCGCCAGTGTATGCCGTCATGTCGCCGGCGCTGCCGACGGCCAGGATCCGACCGTCCTTGATGGCGATGGATTCTGCCTCGGGCTGTTCGGCATCGACCGTGATCACTGTGCCGCCGGTCAGGATGCGGTCGGCGGTTTCGATCCGAGAGCGTTCCTGGGTGACGGGTTCTGTGCTGTCTGCCTGAGATTCACCGGCCTCCTGATCGGCGGGCTGACAGGCCGCCAGGGTCAGGCCGAGCAACAGCGGAAGGAGAATTCGTATCGAGGTCATGGGGGTGTCCTGTGAGCTTTCTGAAGAGACGGGGAGGCAGGGCAAAGGCCAGGCAGGAAAATAGCACAGTCTGGGCACGACGGCCCGAGCCTTCCGATCGACGTCGCGGCGGTTTTGATGCAGGTTAAGGAATCACACTCAGGTCTTCATTAGATTCTTACCTGAACTCGAAAGCGAATATGCGAGGAGGTCTCCATGAGGACTTTCACGACATCGATCGCCGCCCTCGGCCTGATGGCGGCGCCGGCACTGGCCGAAACGGAAACATTGGGTGACCGCATGGACGGTAGCTGGATCACGTTGAGCGGAACCGTCACTTCCGTCGAAGCCGATGAATTCAATCTCGATACGGGCAGCGGCATGCTGCGCGTCGAGATGGACGACTGGGACCGCGATGCGGATGCCTATGTCCTGGTCGATGGCGATCGAGTGACCGTCTACGGTCGCGTGGACAAGAACATGTTCGCCAGCAATACAAGCAATACAGTCGAGGCTTCCAGTGTGTTCGTGCACGATCTGAACACCTACTTCTACGTCAGTGCGGTGGATGAGGAATCCTGGAGTCCCTGGATCGCGACAACCGTGATGCCGCTTGGCAGCTATTCCTACGTCGGAACGGTCCATTCGGTGTCCCCCGATGAAATGGAATTCACGATCGACACCGGTGACTCTGCGGTGACCGTCGATGTTTCCGAGCTCTCCTACAACCCGCTGGATGATGAGGGATATCAGAAGGTCGAGGAAGGTGACCGAGTCAGCGTGATCGGTGAACTGGATATCCGCTATTTCGATCTCAACGAGCTCACCGCCGATAGCGTCGTGACCTTGTCGAGCTGATCGGTCGCTGGTTTCTCGGTTCGACGAGAAAACCATCGTGTCGAAATGAGGTCAGGGGCGGAGCAGGTCTCCGCCCCTTCTTCATGGTCGGTTAGGACGTGGTCGGGTGGAGCCTGTCGGTGGCAAAAGCGCCCAGCTCAGCGAAAGACCCTCATTCGTCGAGCTTCGGGGGCTTGCGCCTGGCCTTGATCCGGGCGTGTTTTCGTTTGGCCTCGATGCGCTTTTTCTTGGCCGTTCGGCTGGGTCGGGTCGGGATGCGCTTCTTCGGCTTCCGGTGGGCCTTCTCGATCAGCTCGGCCAGGCGCTGGCGAGCGTCCTCGCGATTTCTGAACTGACTGCGATGGCTCTTCGCCTCGATGGTGATGACGCCGTGGGCATCGGCGCGCTTGCCTGCCAGATCGATCAGACGTTTGCGCACCGGGTCGCTCAGGCGCTGCGAGTTCATCGCATCGAAGCGCAGCTGGACGCCGCTCTCGGTGCGGTTGACGTGCTGGCCGCCGGGGCCTCCGGTCAGGATGAAATGCTCCTCCAGCTCCGATTCGGGCGGCAGGAAGGGCGAGCGATTCTTGTCGAATACACCAGTCATGGACCCCAAGCCTATCGCAAGCGGATTATCATTATCGGCCGACCGTGGGAAAGGAGGATGATCAGATGAAGATGAATCGATGGCATCGCGGGTGGCCACTGTTGTTAGCGATTCTGTGCCTGCAGGTGACAGCAAGCGAAGACGAAGCCATGGCAGAGGGCCATTTCGATGCCGAGCTGGCTGCTGAGCTCGGCGCAGATCCTTACGGCATGCGCCAGTACGTGATGGCATTCCTGAAGGCCGGGCCCAACCAGGGCGGTGACCCGGAAGATATTCGGGCAACGCAGGCCGCCCATCTGGCCCATATCCGGCAGATGGCTGAAGATGGGAAATTGGCACTGGCCGGGCCCTTCATGGACAGCGGCGATGTGCGCGGTATCTTCATCCTTGCCGTTGACGACATGGCCGAGGCGGAAGCCCTGACGCGAGCCGATCCCGCGGTGCGATCGGGGCGCCTGGAGATAGAACTCAAGCCCTGGTACGGCTCGGCGGCGCTGCTGCGCGTCAACTCGATTCATCAGCGTATCGCTCGGGAGAACCCTTGAGCTCATGTGGCCTTTGGGCTTGGGCCTTTGTCGAATAGGGAAAGCGGATTGAGCGCACAGGAGCATCCAGACCCGCAGTCTGCGCGATGGCCGGACGGTGGGGGCCGGCGCCTGTCGGTGGCCGATGGCGACTGGCGACGGTTTCGCGAACTGCGTGGGCGAGCCCGGCGGCGCTTTGCCGAAGAAAGCCTGTCGCTGGCGCTCGAGATCACGCTCAATGATGATCGTGAAGCGATCGAGCGGGAACGGGCGCTGGAAGCCCTGATGCAGGGCCGGGCCCGCGAGCGACGGGCGCTGTTCGAGGATTTCAATCGAACCCATCTGCCCCTGATGCTTCATGCGATGGTCAATCGCGGCCTGCTGGAGCGCGACGAGCTGACCGGTCTAAGCCTAGAGCTTCGTCGCGCCCTTGGCCTGATTGGCTGAGTATTGCCTGACTTGCCTCCGGGCGCGATGACCGGCCGCGATAGAAAAACCTTGCAAGGGGGCGGCGAAAGCAGTCCCTTCGATGTTGCTGACCCGACTCGATGCGCCCCCAGTGTCGATTCCGTCACACTTCGGCCCTTATCGCGGGAGGGGCGCGGTAACATAGGCCCGGCTGGTAGGTTGGAACCCGAACCCTGATGAAAAGAGATCAAATCGATTTTCCGGCTCGTCATGAGCCCCTGCGCGTTGACGTCTCATTGCTGGGCGCCATGGTCGGTGAACTGCTGCTGGAGCAGTGTGGCGAGGCGGTATTCGAACGCATCGAAGCCGCGCGTTCCGCCGCTATCGATCGGCGCAGTGGGGGGCAGTCGGCCGAAGCCCTCGAAGCGCTGGCGAGTCTCGAAGACCCCTCGCAGGCGACCGATTTCGTGCGCGGCTTTGCCGCCTGGTTCCGGATGGTCAATCTGGCCGAGCAGGTCCATCGGATCCGGCGTCGTCGCCAGTACCGAGCCGAAGGGGCGGGTATTCAGCCGGAGAGTCTCGCCGATGCCCTGAACCAGCTGCGCGACGCGGGCGTTTCCTGGGAGACGATTCGTTCCCGCCTTGACGATTTTCTGATCGAGCCGGTCTTCACCGCCCACCCGACCGAGGCCACCCGGCGATCGGTGCTGGAAAAGGAACAGCGCATGGCGCGCTACCTGATTCAGCGACTCGACCCCGACATGCCCCAGGCCGAATCCGATCGTCTGCTGGACCGGGTGCGGATGGAGCAGACGATCGCCTGGCAGACGGCCGAACAATCGCAAGAGCGACCGAGCGTGGCCGATGAGGCCGAGCATGCGCATTTCTATCTGGCCAACGTGCTCTACCGGATCGCGCCGGTTTTCCACGAAAACCTGGCCGAAGCGGCCGCTCTGGTGTATGAGCAGGACGTAGGCCCCGGGGATCTGCCCACTGTCCTCAGATTCGGGTCCTGGGTCGGTGGCGACATGGACGGTAATCCGAACGTCAATGCCGGGACCGTCCTGGACACGCTGGCCGAGCAGCGGCGTCAGGTCATCGGCAACTACCTGCGCGAAGTCGGCAAGCTCAACCGCCTGCTGAGCCAGACGGAAGGCCGTGTCGGCATTTCCGGCGAGCTTTCGGCCCGCATCACGGACTACCGCATTCGCTTCCCGGACACCGAATCAGCCATTCCGCCGCGGCATGACGACATGCCGTATCGGGTCTTTCTCTACTTCGTCGAAATGCGGCTTCAGGCGACCCTGAATGAGGGGCCCGAACGCTACACCGAGCCGGAGCAGTTCTGTTCGGATCTTCAGTTGATCGTCGTGAGCCTGGAAGGCAACCGAGGCCGGCAGGCCGGGCTTTTTCCTGTCGAGCGACTCTGCCGACGAGTCGATATGTTCGGTTTTCACCTGGCGGCACTGGATCTGCGCATCGACTCGGGCGATCTGCATCAGGCCGTTGCCCTGTTGCTGGACGACAGCGATTGGCCTGAGCGCACGCCGGAGCGTCGTGCCCGGCGACTGGTCGCGGAATTGTCCAAGGGCAGCTTCGTCTCCAACGAGGAGCCCTTGAATCCGGCACAGGGCGACCACCCCGTCTTCAAACTGCTGCAGGCCGCGGCTCAGGCGCACGAGCGTTTCGGCCGTCGCTCTGTAGAAACGCTGATCGTGAGCATGAGCCGCAACGTCGACGACATGCTGGCTGCCTGGCTGATGGCACGCGCTGCCGGTGTTCACGACGGTCGAATGGATCTGGTGCCGCTGTTCGAAACCGTCGATGACCTGCAGGCGGCCGAGTCGGTGATGAGCGGACTTCTCGAGCTGCCGCTGTGGAAGGAGCTCATCGAATGGCGCGGCAGTCGCCAGACCATCATGCTCGGCTATTCAGACAGCAACAAGGACGGTGGCATGGTGGCATCGCGCTGGTCGCTGCAGGATGCCCAGCGGCGCCTGGTCGACCTGTTCGACCAGCACGCCATCAACGTGGTTTTTTTCCACGGTCGCGGCGGAACCGTGGGCCGTGGAGGCGGCAAGACCCACAAGGCCGTTCTGGCAGCCCCTGCCGGCGCGGTCAACGGTCGGCTTCGCATGACCGAGCAGGGCGAGGTAATCCATCGCAAGTACGCGCTGCGCTCGATCGCCATTCGTCACCTCGAACAGACTGCCGGCGCGGTGCTGCAGGCCACGCTTCGGCCCCGGTCTGCCGAACTGCGAGACGCCGAATGGAAACAGTCCATGGCCAGGCTGGCTGACCATGCCCGCAAGGCCTATCGTGGCATGGTCTACGGTGATGCCAGCTTTGCCGACTATTTCAGGGCGGCCACGCCGATCGATGTGATCGAGCGGATGAGAATCGGCTCCCGGCCCGCATCCCGGGCCAGCAAGGCCGGTATCGAGGGTTTACGCGCAATTCCCTGGGTGTTTGCCTGGGGTCAGAGCCGACATGCTCTGCCGGGCTGGTTCGGCCTCGGCAGCGGCCTCAAGCGGATGGAGTACGAGATCGGCTTCGAGGCCCTGCAGCACATGGCGACCCACTGGCTGTTCCTGTCGAATCTGCTGGAGGATGCTGAAATGGCCATGGCCAAGGCAGATCTGGAAATCGCCAGTCTGTACGCCGAACTGGCCGGCAGCCAGGGCGAGCGCTACTTTCCGGTCATCAAGGAGGAATTCGATCGGACAGAAGACATGATCTGCCGGCTCAAGGGTCAGGATGTGCTGCTCGAGCGCGATCCGACGCTGCGTCGTTCGATCTTGCTGCGAAATCCCTATACGGACCCGATGAGCTTTGCCCAGGTCGACCTGCTGAAGCGCTGGCGTGCCAGCGGTCGCGATGATCCTGAGCTCGAGCAGGCCCTGATCGCCAGTGTCCACGGAATCGCGCAGGGTCTCCAGAATACCGGTTGAGTGTTGCCTGACTGACCGCGTGGCCTACTACACCTTCAGCTGGCAGCGGTCCAGCGCCGCTCGGGCCGGTTGTGGCTGCCACTGATCGCTCGGCTGCGGTCGGTCGAAGAGATAGCCCTGAAAGCTGTCGCAGCCTTCCCTGAGCAACAGATCGAGCTGCTGACAGTTCTCCACTCCTTCGGCGATGATATTGAGTTTCAGGGCCTTGCCGAGCGCCAGAATGGCACGTACGATGGCCAGATTGCTGTCGCCTCTGGCCATGCCGGCAATGAAGCTCTGGTCGATCTTGAGCTGGTCAAAGGGCAGATATTGCAGGTAGGACAGCGAGGAATAGCCGGTACCGAAATCGTCCATCGACAGGCGGACACCCAGCTCTCGGATTTCACGCATCCTGCGACGCGCCAGATCACGATCGCCGAAGACGACGCTTTCGGTCAGCTCGAGCTTGAGTCGAGCCGGATGGACACCTGTTGATTCGAGCGTGTCACGGAGATGCTCGGAAAAATCCGGCTGCTGGAACTGGCGCGCGCTGATGTTGATGGCCAGCGTGAGATCCTGGGTTTTCGCATCGCCCTGCCAGCTTAAGAGCAGCGCGCAGGCCTGCTCGATCACCCAGCGCCCGATCGGCACGATCAGCCCGGTCGACTCGGCCAGGGGGATGAACTGACCCGGCGAGACGCCCGTGCCGGCATGCTGCCAGCGCAGCAGAGCTTCGGCGCCGATCAGCCGGCCGTCGGCTCGATACTGTCCCTGCAGATTCAGGCTGAGCTCTCCGCGCTCGATGGCCAGGCGCAGCCCGGCTTCCATGGACGTACGGATTTCAGCCTCGCTCTGGAGCTCGGGGCTGTAGAAGCGCATCTGGCCCCGACCGCCTTCCTTGGCGTGCTGGAGCGCGATCTCGGCCCGGCTCAGGATCATTTCCTGACTGGTCTCGGAGCGGTCGAACAGAAAGATGCCGAGACTGCTGCTGGGCTTGAGATCCTCGCCCCGCTCCAGCGGGACGGGGACTTCGATCGCCCGCTGGATCTGCTCACCCAGATCCCTGGCCAGCGCCAGCGCCTGCGCTTCGTCCTCAGCCATCGAGCCCACCAGCAGGGCGAACTGGTCACCAGCGATTCGAGCCACCGCGGTCCTGGCTGTGCTGTCAATGAATGCAGTCAAGCGACGCGCGGTCTCCTTGAGTACTCGGTCACCGACCTGGTGGCCCTTGATGTCGTTGACGAATTTGAAGCCATCGAGATCGAGCAGCAGCAGAGCGTGATGACGCCGGTTGTCAGGGGAATGCTCGATGAGCACCTTGATCTGATCGAGCATCTGGACCCGGTTCGGTAGCCCGGTCAGGCGGTCGAAGTAGGCCAGTTGCTCGACCATGGCCTCCGACTCACGCTGGGCCGTGATGTCCTGTTTGATCGAGACGTAGTGGGTGATCTCTCCCCCGGGTTGGCGGATGGGCGCCAGGATCATCGACTCGAGGAACTCACTGCCGTCCTTGCGCCGATTCTGCAGCTCACCGTGCCAGACCTGACCGCGTTCAAGGGCGCGCCACAGGTCCCGATAAGTGGCTTCCGGCGTATGGCCTGATTGAAAAATGCGTGGGTTCTGTCCGATCAGCTCTTCGCGCGCGTAACCCGTACTCCGCAGGACGGCTTCATTGACGTATTCGATCCTTGCCTGGGTGTCGGTGATCACGATGCTCGTCGGGCTCTGCTCGACCACCCGAGCCAGCTTCCGGAGTTCGTTCTCCGCAGACCTGCGGGCAGCCCGGTTGGCCGATTCCTCGACCGCCCTGGCAACGGCCCGTGGCAGACGCGCCGGATTGTCCTTGAGCACGAAATCTGTCAGACCGCTATCGAGCAGGCGAATGGCCATTGCTTCATCGACGGTTCCGGAGACCAGAATGACCGGAGCATCGGGCAGGCGTTCACGCAATGACGCGAGTTCCTGCTCGAACGACCAGCCGGGTATCTCATAGTCGAAGAGCACCACATCCCAATCGTTCTCGAGGGCCCGGGTAAGGGCCTCCGAGCTGTCGACCCGGACCATCGGGCCTGAATGGCCGGCCTGTTCCAGCCTCCGCCTGATCAGCAGGAAGTCGGCCTGTGAATCGTCCAGAACCAGTATTCGAACCCCGGTCAGCGACACCTCAAGGCTCCAGGTTCAACCGGCTCGTTGGTGGCGACCCAGTAGACACCGAGGCGCGCGATGGTCTCTGCGAACTCAGCAAAACCCACCGGTTTGCGAACAAAGCTGTTGGCTCCGACCTCGTAGGCGCGGAGCCGGTCGGCACTTTCATCAGACGAGGTCAGGATGACCACCGGTAGCAGTCGCGTGCGCTCGTTGGCGCGGAGCCTCTCCAGTACTTCCACGCCGGAGAGCTTGGGTAGTTTGAGATCCAGCAGGACGACCAATGGCAGCGGCTCGAGCGCGCGATCGGCAAACTCGCCCTGTCCGAGCAGGAAGTCCAGGGCCTGCTGGCCATCGCGCGTCACTTCAACCGGATTGACCAGGTTGGCTTTCCTGAGCGCTCGTAGCGTCAGCAGCTCATCCTGCGGATTGTCTTCAACCAGCAGCAGGCAACGATCGCGCATTCAGTGGCTCTCCCGGTTTGTGTCGGAATTTCCCTCGCTTCTGAGGGTAAACGCAAAGCGGGCTCCGACGCCAGTCTGGCCCTCGGCCTGAATCCGACCGCCATGGCGATGGACGATGCGCTGGACCGTGGCCAGGCCGATACCGGTGCCCGGGAATTCATCCTGTCGATGTAGCCGCTGGAATGCCTTGAACAGGCGTTCACTGTGGTCCGGATCAAAACCCGCACCGTTATCCTCGATCGCGATCGAGGCCTGGCCATCGATCTCTCCGGCCTGGATGCGGATCATGGCTTGCTCGGTCTGGCCGGTGTACTTCCAGGCATTCTCCAGCAGATTGCGCATCAGCACTTCGATCATTCTCGGATCGGCTTCGAGGCGCAGACCCGGCTGGATTTCCTGGCTGACCTGTCGTTCCGGTTCCGCGCGCCGGAGTTCTTCGAGCAGGCTTTCAGCCAGCGCACTCAAATCGACGGACTGGCGCTCGATTTGCCCTCTGGTGCATCGAGAGAGCACCAGCAGGCCTTCGATCAGCTCGCCCATTCTCGCACTGGCCAGCACGATCTGGTTCAGATAGCCGCGTGCGGTCTCGTCGAGCTGATCCGAGCAGTCCTCGATCAGCGCCTCGGAAAAGCCGTTCATCGCGCGCAGTGGTGCGCGCAGATCATGGGAAACCGCGTAGGCGAAGCTATCGAGCTCCTGATTCGCCGCGGTCAGTTCGGCGGTGCGCTCGGCCACGCGTCGCTCGAGTGAGGTGTTCAGACGTCGCACCTGCTCCTGGGCTTCGCGCATTTCGGTGATGTCCTGGACAATGATGGTGACCCGGCTTCCCTCCTCATCGTTTCCCGGCAGTGGTCGACCGGCAGCCCATAGCCAGCGGCGCTTGCCATCCAGTCGGCGGATCCTGAATTCCAGGCTCCACTCCCGACCCTCGCGCGTGGCGCTCTCGAAGGCCTTGCGCACCCGCTCCCGGTCGCGCGCGATGACATGACCGAGAAAGATCTCCGGCGTCCAGCGTTCTGGCGGCTGGTCATAGCCGTAGAGACGGTCGTGCAGCGGCGTTCGAATGGTGTTCCTGGTTTTCAGGTCGATTTCCACAGAGCCAACGCCGCTGGTTTCCAGGGCAAATTTCAGTCGCTGCTCGCTGGCCTCGAGCTCCATTTTCCTGCGTTCGCGCAGACGAAGTTCATTCATCAACAGGCGATTGATGCGCGTGAGCAGGCGCCGGACCAGGAAGTACAGCAGTGCCGAGGTCACCAACACGAACAGACTGCCCTTGGCGATACTCCACCAGACCCAGGCCTCGGCGTCAGCAACCATCCAGTTCAGCGCGCGATCCGAGAGAAAGATCCAGACCAGTGCCAGCAGGGTGTAGGGCAGGACCACCTGCACTGCAGCCCAGCGGGCTGATTGCCCTCGGGCCCAATTGATGTCATCGAGCTTCCTGGCCATGGTCATTCCTCCAAAAAAGTCATGACGGCCCATCACCTTAGACCTTGAATGGCTCCGCCGTCCACAGTGCCGCCGGATTCGGTCGTCGACAGTGCTGGCCCGATCTGAAAACACCCGCTATAATTGCGCCCCTTCGGCCGCAGCCGAAACGATCAACATCCTGCCGGTGTAGCTCAGGTGGTAGAGCAACGCATTCGTAATGCGCAGGTCGGCGGTTCGAATCCGTCCACCGGCACCATTTTTGAGGCTCCTCGAGAGTATCTAGTACCACTGCCGTCACAACCTTCTTAATTCGAACCGCCGATCAATAACAATGGGTTCGAGCCGAGGCGAAGCCGAGAC
>Ga0102934_1002241_pt1 | contig 13367 bp, 9 predicted proteins | sample SalPonR2_A_D1_MG_FD_78175 | JGI IMG/M metagenome (GOLD analysis project Ga0102934, IMG submission 78175) | Salt pond soil microbial communities from South San Francisco under conditions of wetland restoration - Salt Pond MetaG R2_A_D1_MG | ecosystem: Environmental > Aquatic > Marine > Intertidal...
AATTAATTACAAAAAACGCACCCTTACCATTGATGATAAAGTATTCAATGAAGGCGACTGGATTTCACTTAACGGAACAACCGGTGAAGTTTATGATGGCAAAGTTCCAACCAAAAAACCTGAGCTCAGTGGCAATTTCGGGCAGTTGATGGAACTTTCTGAAAAATACACCAAAATGCATGTCCGCACCAACGCAGATACACCTGCTGATGCAAGAGCTGCCCGTGATTTTGGAGCCAAAGGTATCGGCCTCTGCCGTACAGAGCATATGTTCTTTGAAGGCGAACGTATCAAAGCCGTGCGTGAGATGATCCTTTCCAACGATGAAGCAGGCCGTCGCAAAGCACTGGAGAAAATACTCCCCTATCAGCGTGAAGATTTCGAGGGTATTTTCGAAGCCATGCAGGATCTTCCTGTAACCGTACGTTTGCTGGATCCACCGCTTCATGAATTTGTGCCCCACGAACCTGAAAATCAGAAAGACATGGCCAAAGAAATGGGCATTTCCGTAGAAGAGGTTCAGGCAAAAGTGGATGAACTGGCCGAATTCAACCCCATGCTGGGACATCGCGGATGCCGCCTGGGCAATACCTACCCCGAAATCACAGAGATGCAGGCAAGGGCAATCATTGAAGCTGCACTTAATCTGAAGAAAAAAGGCATCACTGCCAAACCTGAGATTATGATTCCGCTTACCGGAACCAAAGCTGAAATGAAGTTGCAGGAAGATATTGTCAGAGAAACGGTAAAAACCGTATTTGAAGAACGCAACGACTCCATTGAATACCTGGTTGGTACAATGATAGAGATTCCACGTGCAGCCCTCACTGCTGATAAAATTGCAGAATCTGCAGAATTCTTCTCATTCGGCACCAATGACCTTACACAGATGACTTTTGGCTACAGCCGCGACGATGCCGGAAAATTCCTGCCGATATACCTTGAAAAAGGCATTCTGAAACATGATCCTTTCCAGGTTCTTGATCAGGAAGGCGTGGGACAATTGGTTGAAACCGGAACGCTGAAAGGCCGCCAAACCAAACCTGACCTGAAAGTCGGTATTTGCGGCGAACACGGAGGCGAACCATCCTCAGTTAAATTCTGCCACCGCATTGGCATGAATTACGTTTCCTGCTCACCTTTCCGTGTCCCGATTGCACGTCTGGCTGCTGCTCAGGCAAATGTTGAATAAACATTACACATCATAACCGATCACAAGAAAAGCGGGCCCTTTGGTTTCCGCTTTTTTTGTTTTGCAAAACCAATAAAAAAGCCTCCGGAGCGGAGGCTTTAGGGTTAAGTATAAGAGGGAGGTTAGAGGGTAAGCCATTTTATAAATCTGCCTTGATCATCAGAAATGATTTCCAGAAAATAATCACCGGAATCTTTATCCCGCAGATCAATGATTATTGTTTTATCCGTTGGCTGTTCCGACAGGTATTTATGATAAATCAGTCTGCCGGTAGCACTGTATACCTTAACATAACGAATGGTTACCGGATTTATTATTTGCAAATCATACAATCCGGGCTTCCACTCACTGATTTTAAACTTTTCCGACATGCTTCCGTTTGAATTTTTCAGATAATAGCGGTGAGAAAAATGCTCGTCAGTCCATTGGTTCATTTTTTTAATAATCCGGGATAACTCACGCTCAAATTTATCTGCATCATCGTAATTCCAGTTCCAGACAAGCGAATCATCGCCATTGTCAAAATAAAATATGTAAGCCGGTGGATCTAAATTCATATGCATATCAAAATCCAAATAGTCATTACGGCTGTCAAGGTAATGCATGGACTGTTTCCAGGCATTGCCGATGATGTTGCTATCCCTCAAGGGCCGCAACGCAGCTTCAACTTCTGCCTTAATTTGCATCCTTAGCATTTCAGGATTTATGGAATCGGGCATACCATGTTTAATCACAATGGTATCGTATGAAAGAACGGTATCATTTCCGTTTATTGATTTTTTCATTCGGATTTCCTTATGGTAAACCTGGCCGGAAGCCATACCATTTATCAAAATCAATACCACAATAATAATGGCAGAATGGATTTTTCTTTTCATGATTCTGAGAGTTTTGATTATTTTTTCTTAATTTAACGCTCCTGATTTACGGTTGTTGTTAAAGCTGTTTTAATAACAATTAATATATCGTTAAATATACCTGATAATTGGTAAAATGCCTTATATTTGGTAGCAACAAAAACCTATCTAATTAGATGAAGAAAGGACTTGTAACCATACTGATTTATTTTATGGCCCTGGTAATCGTTGGGCTGGTTGGGTTGCAATACTTTTTCATCCGTGTTTCGTACGAGGAAAAAAGTGAAATATACAGTCAGCACATATATTCAGCCATGCAAAAGGCTACCCAGCGCCTGAACAGCCGGCAATCGGTCATCATGGCTTACGAAAAGCTTAATCGTGAAAAATCCGACAGCATCAAGCCGGTAGACCCCACCATGTTTTCATTCACCTATCCCGACGGCACAAGTGTAAACATCGAATTTAATGCAAAATACGGAACGGGTAATTTCATGCATGAAAATCTGGGGCCACAGCATTACAACCCTGACAGAAAGAATAACCTGATGGGCATGGAGGACTATTTTTCTGAAATGCTAAAATACAATCGGAGCACTTTATACTCCATGATGGAAAAGATTGAAACAGAAATTTCCATACGCAACATTCCCTTGTCGCAACGATATTCCAGCACCGCTTTATACAACATTCTGTCTCAGGAGTTACAAAACCAGGGCATAACAGGAGAGTTCAAATACGCAGTTCTCAGGGAAGACAACATTCATCCGCATCTGAAATCGCCTGATTTTAAATCCTCTGATATTACAGAAGCGTATAAAGTCAGCCTTCAACCCAATGCCATATTCAGGCAACCGGAGTTTCTTGCGGTAAGCATACCTGATCAACGTAAGCTTATTATGGACAGCATATCGATGCAAATTACATTATCGGTAATATTTGTCCTCATGATTCTGATAACCTTTTTCATCACCACCTACGTCATTCTGCGCCAAAAGCGGCTGAGTGAGATGAAAAATGATTTCATCAGCAATATGACACATGAATTAAAAACGCCGATTGCCACGATCCGGCTTGCAGCTGATTCACTATTAAATCCAAAAGTGCTCAAAAATGAAAAAATGCGCAATCAGTTTACGGGCATCATTTCACAGGAGACACACAGGCTGAATGCTCAGGTAGAAAAAGTACTGGAGGTTTCATCCCTTGACCGGGGGGATATCCGTATGAATTTGCAGAAACACGACATACATGATATCGTAAAAAACGCCTCTGACAACCTGGATCTCACATTAAAACAGCAAAACGGCATTCTCAATCTTGACCTTCAGGCATCACATTATCATTACCTTGTGGATAAAGAACACATGACCAATGTCATCAGCAATTTAATTGATAACGGAATCAAATATTCCGGAGAGCAGGCGCCTGAGATAACCATCCAGACATACAATAAAAATAAGTGGCTGTACATTGCTGTTAAAGACAAAGGCATAGGCATGGATAGCGCTACAGTATCCCGCATCTTTGACAAATTTTATCGTGCAGGCAGCGGCAATGTTCATAATGTGAAAGGTTTTGGACTGGGATTGCACTATGTAAAAGAAATCATCAACGCTCATAAGGGACTTATTGATGTAAAATCAACTCCCGGAAAAGGCAGCACATTTATCATAAAATTATTAAAAACGTAAAACCATGAAACAATCCATTTTTTTAGTAGAAGATGACCTGAATTTTGGCGTCGTATTAAAATCCTACCTTGAAATGAACGGGTTTGATGTCACTCACATTGAAGATGGCAAAGATGCCATTCCGGCTTTTAAAAAGGGAAACTTTGACCTCTGCGTCCTTGATGTCATGCTGCCCAATGTTGATGGATTCACCATCGGAAAGGAAATCCGGGAACTGAGTCAGGGAATACCACTAATCTTCCTCACAGCAAAATCACTTAAAGAAGATGTTTTAAAAGGCTTTGATGTGGGTGCAGATGATTATGTTACCAAACCCTTTGACTCAGATGTCTTGCTGGTAAAAATCAAAGCCATCCTAAAACGCTCCAGTAATAGCATGGAGAGTGAGATCGGGGATGTGGTTAAAATCGGGGATTTTGAATATCATAACAAACTGCGTCAACTAAAATACGGCGAAGAATTTCAAAAACTCAGTCCGCGAGAAGGGGAACTGTTAAAACTCTTGTATTTAAATAAAAATCAGGTACTTGACAGAAACTACGCTTTAAAAACCATCTGGGGTGATGATAATTATTTCAACGCCAGAAGCATGGATGTCTATATCACAAAATTGCGCAAATACCTCAAGAAAGATCCCCGTTTGAAAATCAACAATGTTCACAGCAGCGGTTTTGTTTTAGTAGCGCCGGAAGAAAAAAATTAACATTTTATTAAATTTTTCCTTATTTTTGAAACTTTACAGTACCAATAACGTAAGTATAACAAATAATGAAATTGCTTAAGGCCGGAATAACAGGAATTCTGGTGGGCATGGTAAAGGTATATAAGCATCTGATTTCACCATGGACACCAAGTGCATGTCGGCATATTCCAACATGCTCAACATATGCAGTACAGGCTTTACAGGCACACGGACCGATAAAAGGAGGATGGCTGTCGATCAAAAGGTTATCGAAATGCCATCCGTGGGGCACTGAAGGTTATGATCCGGTTCCTGAACATGCAAAACCATTAATTGATGTAAAACATTTAAAAACGAAATCGAACAAAAGCTAAATAAAAACAACACATTAACCCCCTAAAACAAACGCTATGGAAAACACGAACAACAACGCTTCATTTTGGAATGAAAAATGGAAACGTGTTACTTTTGATGGCATCGATGAATCAGAAAAGTACGAAATTTCAAATTACGGCCGTATCCGAAGATTTCTTAAGGACAAAGATACCTGGAGAATCCTTAAGTCATCTTACATCAAAGGCTACAAGGTATTTGCCTTCAGAACCGGTAATCCGGAAAAAAAATCCATCACAAAAACAATTCACAAGTTGGTTGCCGAAGCCTTTTGTGAACGTCCCGGTGAAAATCACAAGTTTGTGATACATCTTGATTTTGTCAAAGACAACAATCATGCTCAGAATCTAAAATGGGTAACCCATCAGGAGATGTATGAACATCACAAACACAACCCGAATTATAGAAAAGGGGTTGTCAGAAACTCCAAACTATCTGAAACCGAAGTTATCCGGCTGAAAAAGAAAGTCAACCGTGGTAAAAACAAATTGTATAAGATAGCCAGGGAATTTGGGATCACACACACACAGTTAAACCGGATCAGGTCCGGTGAAAACTGGAACCACATCAAAGTGGAAGATGATTAATTTATGCCTTTATGTCTGTCCATAACGTAGCTTTGCGGATTCAAGAGAATTGCAAATGAAACGTTTCGGACAGACATTACTCTTGTTCCACCGGTCTGACCTTTATTTCTTTTTTGAGTTTTCTCATTTCGTGACGAATCATAAAGGCAGTTACAATTCCTGCGAGAAAATCCGCAGCAGGAAAGCTGTACCATATTCCTTCAAGCCCAAAATGGAGAGGAAGCACAATGATAAACGGTATGAGAAACAGCACCTGCCGGGATAAACCCAAAAAGAGGGAAGGCAGAATTTTCCCCATGGCCTGATAAAAACCTGAGCCTATGATTTGAAATCCTATTATCGGCAGGGTGATTACCAATATGCGAAGTGCATGAGTACCGGTTTCTACAAGCGTCGGGTCTTCACTAAAAACAGATATCAACTCATTGCTCAGAAAGAAAAATATCAAAAATGAGACAATTGAAAAACCTGTTGTTGCCCGTATGCCTGCTCGTACAACATGCCTGACACGCTGATAATTTCCGGCCCCGTAATTATACCCGGCAATGGGCATAAATCCCTGATTGATTCCAAACAGGGGCATAAAATTAAACATCAGCAAGCGGAAAATCACCCCAAATGTTGCCACAGCAACAGCCCCTCCATACTTGAGCAGGGAATGATTAATCAAAATCACAATCAGTGTGGAGGCAGCTTGCCGGGCAAAGGAAGCCGATCCGATTCCAAAGCTTTCTTTTAAAATGGACAAATCTGGCCGCTTAATGATACCAGGAATGGACATTTTCAATACACCCCGACCTGAAAAATAATAATACATGGCCATAACAGCTCCGGTCATCTGAGATAAAACCGTTGCCAGGGCTGCCCCCTGAATGCCCCATTCGAAAACAAAAATAAATATGGGATCCACAATCAGATTCAAAACCGCTCCGATAATCATCACCTGCATGGCAAACTTTGCGTTGCCTTCAGCACGTACAGCATTCATGGTGACATTGATGAAATTCATAAAAAAACTGCCAATAAGAGCAATTTCAGTGTATTGTACTGCAAGCCGGAGGTATTCTTCACTGGCACCAAATAAAATCAATAAAGGTTCAATAAAAATAAAAGCTGCAACAATGGTCAGCAAATTTATAATGCTGATGGTATGCACGAGATTATTCAGTGTCAGACTTGCCTTTTCTTTATCGCCGGCGCCAAGGGCACGCGAAACAATGGAGGCCCCTCCCATCCCAATGGCCTGGCCAAAGATGGTAATGGTCATCAGAAACGGCATGGAAACACTGACAGCAGCAATAGCCAACATACCGACACCACGTCCGACAAATACCGTATCGGCAACATGGTAAAGGGTAACCGCCAGCATTCCCATAATGGAAGGCAAAGACAGGTTAAGCAGCAAGCGCGGTATGCTTTGTTTCCCTAATCTTTCTGATTTATCCATATCTCACAGTAAGCACATAAGGTACACAAATGTTCGCTATGCTTATTTCTTTTCAATTTTGATGATTTTAAACTCGGTGCGCCGGTTTTTGGCACGTCCTTTTTCCGTTTGGTTATCAGCGATGGGCTCTTCAAAACCATAGCCTTTATAAGTCAGCCGGTCTGTATCAATGCCATTGTCAATCAGGTAATCATAAACAGATTTGGCCCGGTTTTCTGACAAGGTTTTATTGTATGCTGCTGATCCTTTGTTATCGGTATGTCCTCCGATTTCAATGCTCACTTCAGGGTTGTTTTGCATAAATCCATGCAGTTTCTGAAGTTCTGCGTAGCTTTCATCTTTCAGTGCATATTCATCGTAATCGAAAAAGATATTATTCAGAACAACCGACTTTCCTTCGCGGATAGGCTGCAATGGAATATCCATCACATAGGCTTTTTCAGGATCTGCCAGGTCTTTCAGGGAAAAATTTTCTGAATAAAACATGTATCCGGGCTTATCCACATTGAAAGCATACTCTTTACCGATGGGCAAAACCACAAGATAAGAGCCGTCAAATTCACTGCTCCGCTGTATGGCAGCCAGTTCACCATCTTTCAGGTTCAGCAGGCGACAATCGGCGCCCAGAGGCTCATTGGTTTGGGCATCATATACTTTACCTTTAACATATGTCACCCTTTCCGGTTGTATGCTTTCCGGTATTTCAAAACTGTATATATCCAAACCGCCATAACTATCTTGCCTTTCAGAGGCAATCATGGCAAGCCGGCCTTTTGCATTCACAATCAGGCTCCTCTCCTCGCCGTGAGTATTTATCGGATAACCAAGATTTTCAGGTTTCGACCATGTACCATCAGCCTGCAGCCGTGTCACAAACAGGTCAAAATTTCCCATACCCACGTGGCCGTTGGATGAAAAGAACAGGGTTCTGCCATCGGGATGGATAAAGGGAGATCCGTCAGCTTTCTCAGAATTGACAACATCACCAAGGTTTTGTGGTTCTCCGAACTCAAGTCCGTCGAATATTTCAACCCGCCAGATGTCATTTCGGCCAGATCCACTGGTATCTGAGCTGGAATAATACAGCCATTTTCCGTCAGCAGACAAGCTGGGATTGGATTCCCAGTAACCTGAATTCACAGGTTTTCCCAGGTTTTCCGGTTTGCTCCACTCATCTCCTTCTTTGTAACTAACATACAAATCACAACTTCCGTACCCGTCACGTCTGTTGCATGCCGTGAAAATGCACATATTACCGTCAACGGAAATGCACTGCGCCCCTTCATTTTTAGGTGAGTTTATGGTGCGTCCCATGTTCTGAATGGGATACCACTCTCCCTGGGGATCTTTTATGGTTTCGTAAAGATCTTCCTGAAATTTATCCGCATAATAGTTAGAAGAGTTGCCTGACGGGATAAGCACCGTGGTTACCAGTCGCTGTTCATCGGCTGTAAGGGATGGCCAATAATCATCATACTTGGTATTAACATTGGAGCCCAGGTTTTTCGGGTTGTAGTCAACCGGATTTTGTTTGGCCTGGTATGCAAATGTCACCCGCCGTTTGACAGCCTGATACATTTTGTTTTTTTCCAATTTGCGGCTCGTGTGCGTTTCAAAATCCTCCAGATCGTTTTTCGCCTGTTCATAGCGTCCGCCTCTGTAAGCAAGTTCAGCAAGACGCAAAAAGTACCCTGCATCGTATTCCGGTTCAATACGTGTCACCTCTCGCAGAGCATTTTCCATATTTTTCAGATCATTTTGATAGTGATAGATTTCAGACAACAATACCCATGCTTCAAGGAAATCCTCATCCTCAATGGTTGCCTCTTTACCGGCATTTATTGCCATTTCTATCCGGCGATTTGTAATGTATTCCCTGGCCTCTTCGAAATATTTTTTTGCACGGCGGCTGTTGGTATGCAACTCACCCTCCTGAGCCATCAGGCTTCCAAAGATAATTGCAAAAATGCCGGTAAGTAAAACAATTTTTTTCATGGTATCCGTAAAAATTTATGCGTTTGCACTGACACTCGCCATTGCTGGTGTTTTTTAACGTAATCCACAACCCATTTTCCGGTATCTTCAAAGCGGCTCCATTCGGGTTGCAGCATAAGGTCGCATTCTTTACTCACTCTGGCTGCTGTTTTTTCCGCCCACCGGAAATCTTCGGGTTTATAAATAATCACCTTCAATTCGCTTGCCAAACTGTAAAATTCAGGCAGGGGTTCTTTCTGTGGTTTTGGAGAAAGGCACACCCAGTCCCAAATTCCTGAAAGCGGATGAGCCCCCGATGTTTCCAGAAAAAGTTTGCATCCCTCCTTTCGGCAGGCTTCTGTAAATATGCTGAAATCATAAATGAGTGGTTCGCCTCCGGTTACCACCACGCTATCGGCACCACTTTCTTTGATCTCCTGAATGAGATCGGCCACAGGTGTCCATTTGTCCGGCACCCAGTTCCAGGTTTCTTTGGAGTCGCACCACCGGCAGCCCAGGTCGCATCCGCCTATGCGCACAAAAAATGCAGCTTTACCGGTGTTAATGCCTTCCCCCTGTACAGAATAAAATGTTTCCAGCACAGGCAATTTTTCAGGATCGTATCGTTCGTTTTTGGGTATCATTTTTTAATAATTTCATCCAGCACAGGACGGGCAGCATCCTTATGCACCATAATATTCATCATTTTCAGGCGGATATAATCTTCATGGAAAAAGCGATATCCTTTGTTTTTTCCGTCAAAACCACCTGCTCCGCTGTCCTTAATTAAAAACCAGTTTTCTCCGTCCACATTCTGATGTCCGACAATCTGTATGCAATGGTCATCTGTTGTTGCTTTGTTATGTAACCTTAATTCCCTGCTGCTTTCATTGATGTATTCTGCAGGGATATCAAACTCAGGTACCACAGCCACTTCTTTCCGGCTGTCATAACCCGGTTCACTGACATCACCACAGATGCATACCGAATGACCTTGTCCTATCGCATTTTCAGTCAGTGTGTAAAAATCCTCGAGCGATACATTATAGTAATCATCGCTATGCCACCAGTTATCGGGCTCCACCAGTTCATGCTTTTCATTGTAAGGCACAGACATGGTTGACATAAAACTTACCATATCGCCGGCTTTAAACGGCATGCTCTGATAAAAGGATGTTGATGTATACTCCGTTCCCTGGTACGTAAAGGTTTCAGGCATCACACCCATGTGTGCATCCAGAATAGCTCTGATATCAGCTCTGACTTGCTCTTTATCCCATTGATTATTGGCTTTCACCGCCTCAAGGTATGCTTCCATTTCCTTTACCATTTCAGTATGTGAGTGATATTCTCTGTTTGCAGGTTTTCCCGGATAAGCAGCCTCAGGCATACAACCATATACGGGCATAATTCGCTTTAGTGCATTGGCCTCACTGCCTTGCGCAAAATAGGTCTCACCGCGGGTTTCAACAAAATGTTCAGCCCTGTCCACATAATCCCAGTACACAAAAAACATTTCCGATAAATCAATTTCCTTATTGCTTAAACGGTTAATTTCAGATTCAAAAAAGGAAGTAGCAGCAAAACACCAGCATGTTCCGGTATTGCCCTGTGATTTTGGAACAATATGCCATACAGCATTATACTTCTCAGCTTGTGTGGGATAATCATCCTCAAAATTGCAGCTAAGAACCTGTGGAAGCTCATTAGCCTTTTCAGGTTTATCCTTGAGTATGACGCGTTCATAAAACCCTGCTTCCCGTTTTTTATAGATGGCTTTATCTCCGGTATCAAAAATCTGCGCCTGCACTGACAAACCGATTAATGCCAGAATTACAATTAAATATGCATGCTTCATCCTTCTAATTTTTTACAAATTAACAAAATTTCAGGCATATTATGTTTTTTCGGTGCGATTATCTTTTTTACATACCGCCTCAACCGTTATAAAATGTAAGGTCGCAAAACAAATGCATAATTTAAGATCAGAATACACTCACAATCTATGTGTCTAATTATCTATTTCTATATTTTTCAGAATCAAAAACAACCATTTGCTGCAAATTCGTATCTTAACAGACAGTGTTATGAATGTAAGAGGAAAAAACCAGGGACTGTAAAACGTGTTGTAAGCACAGTATATTAAGGATTGCAATTAATTTTAAACAAAAAACGATATGAAAAAAATCAAACTACTCTTTTTGATGAGCCTATGGGGTGGTTTAGTTTTTGCTCAGGCGCCGCATTATTGCGACAGCGTCCAGGCAGACTTCACCTCATCAGCACCTGCATGCACAGGCGAACAGGTTGAATTTATTAACAGCGGCTATGCCAGCGCGGATTGCACTTACGAGTGGGATTTCGGTGCCGATGCCACACCGGCAACGGCCACTGGCGAAACACCCGGTACTGTTACGTATTCACTGGCTGGTTTAAAACAGGTTTCTCTCACAGTAACCGATGTTGTTACGGGTTGTGTGTCTTACAAAAACAAAGGCATACAGATATATGAAAACCCGACAGCCTCGTTTAATGCCAGCAACATGAATGTTTGTGTTAACGAAACCCTCGATTTCACAAACACAGGCAGCACAGGTAGTCAGTGGACATTTACCTGGGATTTTGGTACAGATGCTGTACCCGCAACATCCAATGCGGAGAATCCTCAAGGTGTTTATTACACTAGCAGCGGAACAAAAACCGTATCGTTGGTTGTCAGCAATGGAAACTGCACTGAATCTGCTACAATGAGCATAGACGTTGGTGTAACTCCCGATGTGGATTTTGCCAGCAGCGCTCCGGAATGTACCGGTCTTGGAGTGGATTTCACCAACCTGGGGTCTTCCACCAACAGCACATTCTCATGGGACTTTGGTTCAGGTGCAACACCTGCTACATCAACAGCAGAAAATCCCACAGGCGTAAGCTATGCAACCAACGGATCAAAACAGGTTACACTTACCATTACCAATACAACTTCAGGTTGCTCTGCTGCCATGACAGATGACATTCTGATTCGGGAAACCCCAACCGTAAACTTTACTAACTCCGGTGATGACTGTCTGGATGCTACCTTTGATTTTACCAATACAGGTAGCACCGGTTCAGACTGGACATACGCGTGGGACTTCGGAGCTGCATCAAACCCGCAGACATCCTCAGCAGAAAACCCAACGGGCATTACATACAACACTGCAGGCACAAAAGACATCAGCCTGACCATCAGTGATGCATATTGCAGCAATTCTCTGATACAAAGCATTAATGTGTATGAAACGCCTGAAGCGGATTTCACAAGCACTGCTCCCGAATGTACCGGCCTTGGTGTAGATTTCACAAATACCGGTTCATCTGCAGGCATGAGCTTTAACTGGGATTTCGGAACCGATGCCACACCGGCAACAAGTACAACAGAAAACCCGACAGATGTGGTTTACAGCTCAGCGGGAACCAAAACCATTACATTACTGGTTACCAATACCACAACCGGTTGTACGGATGAAATTCAGAAAACCATCACCATCAACCAGACTCCATCTGTGAGTTTTACATACTCTGGTGATGCTTGTATGAGTGAAGCATTTGATTTCACAAACACCGGAAGCACCGGTGGCGATTGGACCTTCACATGGGATTTTGGTGAAGGTGCGATGCCCGAAGGCGCAAGCGCTGAAAACCCCGAAGGCATACATTACGCCAGTAGCGGGAACAAAACAGTTCAACTTACCATCAGCGATGCGAATTGTGCCAATGCTGCCAGCCAGGCAGTGGAGGTATATGAAACACCTTCAGCAGATTTTACCAGCACTGCTCCTCAGTGTACCGGTCTTACCGTAGATTTCACCAACACAGGCAGCGATACGGATGTATCCTGGGCCTGGGATTTTGGTGCAGATGCTACACCCGCAACCAGCACATCAGAAGATCCTGCAGGCATTGTATACAGCACTGCAGGCACTAAACAGATCGAGCTGGTTACTACCAACACAACTACCGGCTGTACCGATACCATGGTAAAAAGCATTACCATTCACCAGACACCCACGGTGAGTTTCACGCATAGTGATAACCTCTGCCTGAGCGGAAGCTTTGACTTTGCCAATACCGGCAGCACAGGTGAAGACTGGAATTATGCATGGGACTTTGGCGCAGGTGCTGTTCCGGCAACTGCCAATGCAGAAAATCCAACCGGAGTAAATTACATCAGCAGTGGAACAAAGGAAGTAAGTTTCACCATCAGCAATGCCAATTGCTCCAACACGGCAACCGACAACCTGACGGTTCTTGAAACGCCTACAGCAGACTTTTCAAGCACTGCACCCCAATGTACAGGCTTACCGGTTGATTTCACCAACACTGGTGATTCTGTAAATGTCAGCTATGAGTGGACATTTGGTGAAAATGCTGCACCAGCCGCTTCAACCGACGAAGATCCGGCAGGCATAATTTATGACCTCGAAGGCACCAAAGAAATTCAGCTTGTAACAACCAACACTACTACCGGTTGTACAGACACAGCCATGCACACCATAACCATCAAC
>Ga0102934_1002243_pt1 | contig 13364 bp, 16 predicted proteins | sample SalPonR2_A_D1_MG_FD_78175 | JGI IMG/M metagenome (GOLD analysis project Ga0102934, IMG submission 78175) | Salt pond soil microbial communities from South San Francisco under conditions of wetland restoration - Salt Pond MetaG R2_A_D1_MG | ecosystem: Environmental > Aquatic > Marine > Intertidal...
GAAACTTGCACTGCTATTTGAACCCATTTCGGAGATATTTAGGTTAGTCGAAAAGAGCTCCGTCTCTTCCCCTACTTTCCCCATTACACCCTGAGTTCTATCCTGGGTGACAGTCCCAACCGTTTTGGATACGTCGCCCAGTTTAAACGGGGATTTGTAGCTCTTTACGGTGTCGAGCACGCTGGCTTCAGTCAGCAGGAAATCTGAACTTCCATTAAGGATAAACCTGTGGCCGAATCCGAGTACTTTATCTCCTTCTCGATAAGTAACGGTCCCAAGTGCGCCTATAGAAAGGTCACCACGGGCAAGGGAAACTCCCATCGGCCCCCCTGCCTGTAAACCCATCGTTTCACCGGAGTTGTTCCCGGAGCCCTGTAGGTTATGAAAAGCGAGATCGTACTGCGAAAGCCCGCCCCTCAGATTCTGAATCGAACTACCACCGACGGTTGCCAGCGGATCGTAAACCCTTTTTTGGTCTTCGGGTTCTATACCTTCTTTTAGGGCATTTATCGAAGCCTGGGAAAACCCGCTGAGCATTACGGGAGTGACGGATTTACGAAAGACAAGTTCATCACTTTTATAGTTTTCTTCGGATCCCTTATTTGGGTTTGAATCGGAAATTTTTACATCTTTACCTGGAAATACATCTTCAAGCGAGTCCTCCACAGAACTTTTCGTATCCTCCGATCGGATACTGGCTCCCACCGCACCCTGGTTATTGAACAGATCCAGCATGGTTTCTATGGGAGTTACCAGTCCTATTGGGTTACTTGCGTCCTTGCTCCAGAGGGCGGATCTGCTTAAAGCACCTATCAACTTACCGTCTATGTAAACAGGGCTTCCGCTCATTCCCTGAGCAACGCCACCGGATTCTTCAATCGGCTTTCCGCTGGCACGGATCACAATGAAGTCTTGAAGTTTTCCGGGTTCATCCATTATGTCAACTACCTTTACCGAGAAAGTAGATATCTCAGTTCCTTTTACGACCGTTTTACCGGTTCCTTCCATTCCCTTTTCAATACCTTCCAGGCCAAGAAAATTATCCCCTGTTGACGCCAGGGCTACACCGGAAGAAAATAAGAGTTGAAGTGAAATCAGCAATACCAAAGCTCCGACCAGCTTTCCGTCAACGAAACTCCTCAATCTACTTTTCATATGAACCTCCCAACTTTATTTATAAATAACGGCAACAATACCGTTTATGTGCCAGCAAGAGTCCAACAGTTCTTAAAAGTTGACGCCCAAATCTATCATCTAATTTTTAATACTAACGGTTTATAAACCAATTTTGCAGGCTAGTAGCAGATAACAACCCTTCAGTAAATGGTATAAGTAGTATAATCAGTTAAAATCCGACTGCTGCAACCCAGAAATTCATCCCTGTGGTGTTTTTTTTGCCTTTTCCGTGTACTGATAATAAACTGATTGTAATTCCAATATCATCTATCCTTGTCGTCAAAAAGTGTCTCAAATTTTATTAGAACACACGAAAAATTTACTGGAGTTTTGTGAATAAAGTATGAATATTCAAAACTTTCAATGATTGGCTGAAATTACTTGACATTTCTGGATAAGAGCTAGACCACTATTGGTATTTTCAAAAAAATTTCTTATATTTTATGAGGTATTTTATAACTCATCCTGGGAGGAAAAGATGGATAAAGATAACCTGCTAACGGTAGAGAATGTATACAAAAGATACGGAGATGAAGAGGTCTTAAAAGGCGTTTCCTTTGATATGAACCAGGCGGAAACAAAAGTTATTATTGGACCTTCCGGTACGGGTAAAAGTACTCTGCTACGCTGTATCAACCAACTAACCAAACCGGACCAGGGTCAGGTGTGGCTGGAAGGCGAAGAGGTGACCGACAGTTCTAAAGATATAAACAGGTTTCGACAGAATATAGGAATGGTCTTCCAGCACTTTAACCTGTTTGAACACTTGACCGCGCTTGGGAACGTCACCCTCGGGCTGAGAAAAGTAAAGGGTTTTGACAAGGAAAAGGCGAAAGATATCGGTCAAATGGAACTGGAAAGAGTCGGATTGTCCGATCAGGCAGACTCATACCCTGCCCAGTTATCGGGCGGCCAGAAACAACGTGTTGGGATCGCCAGGGCGCTGGCCATGGAACCAAAGATAATACTTTTTGACGAACCTACCTCGGCTCTGGACCCGGAATTAATAGGTGAGGTACTGGAAGTAATGAAGGACCTGGCCGAGTCGGGCCTGACCATGCTTGTAGTGACTCACGAAATGGGTTTCGCGAACTCCGTTTCCGATGAAATCATATTCATGGAAGGGGGAAAGATCATCGAACAGGGTACGCCGACACAGTTCTTCAACAACCCCGAACATAGCCGGACCAAGGAATTCCTTCACAAGTTGACGGAACTTTACGGCGAACGGGAATAAGCTTCATCGCCCATTAAGAAATATACCCCCTCTTGATAGAACCTTAGGAGAAAAAGCTAAATCGGATCAGGATAGTTAAAAACCCCGCCCTGGCTTGGGCGGGGTTTTTAAGAAGACAAATTTAACCAATGGGTTTGTTTTTACAAAAGAAAATTTGCCGAGGTCTCTTCAGAGAGTACTCCAGGTGTTACCCCGGCATGTTCTGGTTCAAGTAATTAGTTATAAAATGCGGGGTTTAGAAACTTGGCCAGGCCGAAAATAAGGGCGTCTCGATAGGCACCTTTCCTGGTAATTATACCGTCGGTAAATATACCTATCGCTCCTGGACCCTTTTTTACCTCTTCCCGATCCGTAATATCGTCCATGATTGGTCCGAGCTCTTCCCCTTCACTGATCCTGTCCGCAATAGATTTCGGTAATTCGAGCCTTCCGCCACCACCGATATACTCTACTCCCGCTTTATCGATGAGATAAGCCCAACCAGTAAGGAACATACCAAACTCCGTATCGCTAACTGAACCCTCGATACCAACGCTGAAATCGAAATTATCCGTATCTTTTACTCTTTCCGCTCTGTTTCTGGCTCCGGTAATTGCCTCCCGGTCGGACGTGGGTTGCTCGGAAACTCCCGAATTGACATCTATTTCTGCTATATCAGGTTCAACTCCTACTAGTTCAAACCCTTCCACAGTAGCTTCGATCTTAACCGGATTGGTGCTTCCAACTCCGATATCCATTTTTTCACCCGTTTTTTTAATGGAATATAAATCTTTCAGGCCAAACTTATCGCCCTTCGGCTTAATACTATTGGGCCGTTGGGGCTAAAACCTATTCTAAACGCTAAAAAATTCTATGTCTATCCCTGAATTCGAAAGAGAGAAATTATATTTGGTCAACCAACCAAAAGCCAACTCAATTCATAATATATCAGTCTTAAATCTTTCAGATACCATACGGACAAGGGTTTATGGCAAGTTTGTTTGCCAATTTTGTTTTTCTGCTAAATAACGCAGAGAAATCAGTATTAAGATATGACGTTCATCTTGAAAGTGTGAATAGATCTGGTTTATGACTATAATAATGGTGAGGTGAAGAATATGGCGGAAGACGAAAAGTTAGAAGGGCAGAAAATAGATGGCGGACTGGTGAATGATAAAGGTACGATTACGGTATCCGAGAAAGTAGTAACGGCGATAGTAGCCGGTGGTGCTTCCCAGATCGAAGGCCTGGGGCAGAAAAAATCCTCCGTAACCGAAGATATTGGAAGAATATTCGGTAGTCAGCGACGAGGGGTAACGATTGACTTCGACGGAGACGAAGTTTCGATTACCCTGAAAATTGCTGTCAAGCAGGGCTATCCGGTACACGAAGTGGCCAAAAAAACGCAGAAAAAAATAAAGGAAGATATTGAAGAAAAAACCGGCTTAAAAGTAAATCACGTGGATATATACGTCCAAAAACTCCAGGTCGAAGACGAGGATTTACCGGAAGAAGCTCTGCCGGAAGACACGGAAGATAATTCTTAGCCCCTTGCCAGGAAACGCAAGAGCGCTTAAACTTTTCTAACTTTCTCGGGAGGGGTGGGCGAGTGGACGAAACCGCCGGTCTTGAAAACCGGAGAGCCTTCCTGGCTCCGTGGGTTCGAATCCCACCCCCTCCGCCAACAACTAGCCATTCAACTACTAACAAGCGTATAGAAAAACCGTTTAAGATCTTTTCTGGAGGTAATCATAATATCTCTCCTCTCTATCGGGCTAGCCGTAGTTGTGATTTTGTCTCTCGTCTGGCTCAGCTGGAACCTTACACTTGATGCCTGGTGGCAGCCCACGGGTCAACGAACTATTGCCTCGATGCTGGAGTTGCTTGATCTCGAGCCAGGTAACTTGGTTTATGACCTTGGGTGTGGAGATGGGAGGACGCTAACTGCAGCAACAATGGATTTTGATCTCCGTGCAGTCGGAGTAGAGATTGATCCAGTTAGAGTCGTATTCTCCTGGTTACGAGTAATCCTTTCGGGAACTTATCCCCGGGCCAGGGTGTCACCAGGAGATATGTATAAAAAAGATATATCCGGTGCGGACGGTATACTGATATTTTTATCCGGCGATGCAAACGAAAAACTGGTTCAAAAATTCCTTCAGGAACTCGACAAAGGTACTCGGATAGTCTCTTACTACCACGAACTGCCCGGCTGGAAGCCGCTGAAAGAAGAAATCGACGATCAAGAACACCCCATTTACCTCTACGAGGTTGGAAAACATGAAAAATATTTTCAATGACCTAATAAAGGAATTGGACTACGAAAGATTTTACGGAAAGTCCAACCCCACTCTGACTGGAATAACCCATGATTCCAGGAACGTGCAGGCCGGGGACCTATTTGTCGCAGTCGAAGGCCGAAGCTTCGATGGACACAATTATGTTAAAAACGCCGTTGAAGCAGGAGCAGCTACGGTGATTGGCGAAAAAAGTTACGATTCAGTGGAATCCATTGCCGTGCCTTACATCAAGGTAAATGATAGCAGGCAAGCCCTATCATGGATCAGCCACGAGTTCTACGATAAGCCAACTTCTGAACTCTTTACAGTAGGGGTAACGGGAACCAATGGTAAGACTACTACGGCTCACCTGATCAAACAGGCACTTGGTAGCAACCAAACTGATACGATTAGCACGATTACAAACCGGGACGTCGCTGGAAACCCCGAACCCGTCACTACGCCAGAAGCACCCTTGATTCATAAGGTAGCACGTAGTGCTAGATCCGAAGGTAAGAAAAATTTCGTTTTGGAGGTAAGTTCTCACGGCCTGGCAATGCGCCGCGTATCGGCAGTTGATTTCGACGTTGGCGTATTTACAAATATTACTCGAGACCATCTTGATTACCACGAAACAATGGAAGAATACAAAAGCAAAAAAGGCCTGCTTTTTTCTTACCTAACTCCGGACGGTACTGCTGTGCTCAATGGGGATCAGGAGTTTTCGGAAGAATTAGAGAATTCTACTGAAGCCGAACCTGTCAAATACGGCATCGGAAACAATTCGGACGTAGTTGCAAATAATGTAAGAATAAATACGTCAGGGATATCTTTCGAGGTCAAGTCACCGTGGGGAAATTCCGAGTTGAACCTGAGTCTTTTCGGAGAATACAACGTTTATAATTCACTGGCCGCGATTACCGTAGGCTTGGTAAAAGAACTCAAGCTCTCAGAGATCATGGAAAAGCTGGCCGGGGCTGGCCCACTTTCGGGTCGAATGGAGAAACTGGAACTTTCAAACGGGGCGGACGTCTACGTCGACTTCGCTCACAATTCAGGAGCCCTGGAAGAAGTCCTCTCAGAATTAAAGCAACTTTACGATACGGTTTCCGTAGTATTTGGCTGCGGGGGAGAAAGCGACAGAGGAAAGAGGCCGGAAATGGGAAGAGTCGCGGAAGAGTACGCCGATAGGATTTACATAACTGACGATAACCCAAAAAAGGAGGACCGTCGGGAGATTCTGAATGAAATAGCTAGCGGAATCCAGAACCGCACGCGGTGCTCCACAATTCCTGATAGGAAAAAGGCGATTGAAAGTGCAGTTGATAAGCTTAATTCCGGAGAGTCGCTGCTGGTGGCAGGAAAGGGGCATGAAAGGTACCAGGTAGTCGAGGATGAATGGATAGAGTACAACGACATGGAATACCTGCAGGGTTTGTGCCGGAAAAAGGGTTTAATTTAGAATCTCTCCAATAACCCGTATGGCCTTTTTTTTGGTCTCTTCCAGGCTGGAATCAGTTCTAATAACGTAATCAGCTTTTTCAGCGGCACTTTCTGGTAGTGATTGGGTTTTTATTCTATCTTCCGCGCGGGAACGACTTAGGTTATCCCTTTCTACCAGTCTTTTCACCTGCATTTCGTGCTCCAGCGTGAGTAATACTATGTAGTCAAATTCTTCCCGATCAACTTCCGGTGATTGGAAGAGAAGTGGTATTTCAACAACCAGAAGTGAAACTCCATTACTCTCGAAACGGGTGGATAGTTCTGCGATCCTTTCCTTTACGTAAGGGTGTGAGATTTTTTCAATTTTTTGCAGAAGCTCTTCGTCCTGAAATACTTTTTGCGATACTCTGCCAAGGTCTACCGTGCCGGTTTCAGTTAAAATATCCTGGCCCAGGATTTCTACTACCTCATCGAAACGTGGGTTCTCAGGGCGGTAAACCTCTTTTGCCAGTTCGTCAGCCTGGAGGGTTTTTACGCCAGAGATACTTTCCACGGCATCGAGAAATACGGTCTTACCAGAGGCAATGCCGCCAGTTAGTGCAACTTTGATCATCAGTTCATCTGAAAGTCATCATGGGCCGACTGAACTACTTCCCCAAATTTAGGCGGACTCACGTCTTTTCTCTGTGCCGAAAGGTGAAGCAGGTACTCGATGTTCTTACTGGATTTACCCTGTATCTGTGAATAAGTACAATTCATGACCTCGAGATCGTTATCTCTTGCAAAGCCAAGGACATTTTCCAGTACTTCCACGTGAACATCCGGGTCAGTTACTACACCGCCGCTCTCAACGCTCTCCGGCCCCGCTTCAAACTGAGGTTTCACCAGGACTACCATTTCTCCATCCGGTTTGAGAAGATCTTTTGCCCTGGGCAAAATTAATTCCAGAGAAATAAATGATACGTCAATCGTAACTAAATCAACCTTTGTACCTACTTGTTCTGGCTCCAGATAGCGAGCATTTACGTCTTCCATGGGTGTTACTCGTTCATCCTGCCTGAGGCTCCAATCCAGCTGTCCTTTGCCAACATCCAGAGCCCAGACTTTTCGAGCACCGTTCTGTAACAGGCAGTCAGTAAAACCCCCTGTGGAGGCTCCTATATCGAGGGCATTGAAGCCCTCAACGTCAATACCAAATTTTTCTAGCCCCCCTTCGAGTTTCTTACCGCCACGACTGACGTACTTTTGCTTTCTTCCTTTTAAATTTATCTCTGCTCCTTTCGCCACTCGAGTGCCGGGTTTATCCTCCAGCTGGTCATCAACGTATACATTACCAGCCATTATCTCCCTTTTTGCTTTTTCCTGCTTTTACAGATCCCTCTATCCCGAAGCAGTACGTCCAGCCTTTCTTTATCTGACATATCTTACTGGTCCTGGTAGCCGTAAAGGTGAGTTTAGTTATCGTCGGTGAATTCTTTGAATTTTCTGAGCTCCATCTGTTGGTCGAGGAAGTCTTCAAATTCTTCACCGGCTTCTTCGTCTTCTATTTCCTCGTCGAAGGGTGATTCCATGGCCACGTCATCGAAAATTTCCTCGTCAACGAAAATGGGGCTATTTGTACGAAGGGCAAGAGCGATGGAATCAGATGGGCGCGAGTCCACTTTCAGTTCTTCTTCCTCAGGGCCTTTGAGAACGAGCGTGGCGTAATAAGTTTTGTTGCTCAGGTCATCTATTACCACACGTTCGAGCTCACGATTCAATTTATCCAGCACTGACTTCAACAGGTCGTGCGTCAGCGGTCTTTCAAACTCTTTCTCCTGAAGTTTTAAGGAAATTGCCAGCGCTTCGTTTTGACCTATCCAGATTGGCATTACCTTGTGCTCCTCTTCGCCCTCAAGCAGGACGACTGGTGCGTTGTTTGAAGTATCAACCAGTAAAGCTTTTACACGAACTCTCTCCATGACTTCCACCTCTTCTGCCCTATTCTAGTGGCTGTCCTGCCATCTTTCAAACTTTAGGGACTAAGGCAGGTTGAGGAACTAAACTTCGAGAACTTTACCCGCACCGAGCTCGAGGTAATCCTCACCGTAAGCCTCTTTAATCATCCCAGTTGCCCCCTTACCAGTACAGTGAGTTGGGGCAAGTTTCTCAACGGTGCAACTTCTGAATTCCTTAATTATTTTTTTTACCTCTTCCGGGTTGCTCGAACCAAGATGAAAGCCTCCTGCTATAAGGTATGGCGACTCTCCGGTAATTTCTTTGGCTTTTTTGACTATAACACTTATACCCGGATGAGCACAGCCCGAAATTACTACAGGGCCTCTTGCGGTGGATCAAATTAAGCTCTGTTCAGGCAAATCATTGCCTCTGTAACTACACTTAATTTCACCCGTTGAAAGCAAATTCGGAAGTATTTCTTCCGGCTCGTAAAGCTCCACGGGTTCTGCCCCGTAATCCTTTATTTTGTCCTTAATCACCCGGGGAAAGGCGTCAGTCAAATAAACTTTTAGATCCGTGTTTTTCCGCAATATCGCGGATAGACCACCGACGTGGTCACAGTGTGGATGTGAAAGAAATATCCCGTCAAGGCTTTTGGGGGATATTTCTAGCAGTTCCATGTTGTCCTTGAGTATTTTTACGTCGGCACCCGTATCGAAAAGCAACTCAAAACCAGGACCGGAAAGAAGTGCCGAGAAGCCCCATCCGGGAATAACACCCCGTTTTAAGCTCACGTTATCGTAAATATCAGTTAGCCTTACTTGGCTCAATTGATTAGCACCCCTAGCAAAAAGGGCTCAGGCAGGAATAGTGTCGAACTTTTCCTTCACCCTTTTCCATACATCAACTATTTTTGCCGCTGCACCGCCATCAACGTACTCAACTACGCTTTTACCCTGGACCATCGCCCGAGTAACATTCGAATCGTAGGGTATCTTACCCATGACTGGAATCCCGTTATTCCGGGCGTAAGATTCTATATTTTCGACCATTTCTTCGTTTAAATCGTACTTGTTGATTACGACTGCTGGCTCTATCTCGAAGTTCTCCGAAAGCTGAATAACTCGCTTGAGGTCATTTAAACCGGAGAGTGTTGGTTCCGTGACGATAAGGGCAAGATCTACATCAGCTAAAGAGGCAATCACCGGACATCCGGTGCCCGGTGAGCCATCAATTATGATAAGCTCCTCCCCTTCTCGTTCGGCAACGTCCACCGCCTTTTCCTTAATTTCAGTGACCAACTTACCCGAGGTTTCTTCCCCGGCACGCAGCTCCCCGTGAACCAGCTTTCCAAACTGGGTCTCGGATTCGTAGGAGTATCCGGAAAGCGTATCTTCCATCCGAATAGCGTCCTCGGGGCAGACGTGGGCACAGACGCCACAGCCCTCACAGCGGTAGGGATCGATTTCGTAATTTTCGTCTATGGCATCGAATCTGCAGTATTCCCGGCAAACCCCACAATCGGTACATTGCTCGTCGTCTTTTATCGCTTCCTTGTCCCCGTAGAACTCTTCCTGTGATTCTACCTCGGGGTCCAGAACAAGGTGTAAATCCGCAGCGTCGACATCACAATCAGAAATGACTTTTTCGTCAGCCAGGCTGGAAAAGGCGGAAACCAGGGTAGTCTTTCCTGTTCCCCCTTTCCCACTGATCACAAGTAGTTGCTTCATTACTTAACCCCTACCTCCTGTATCGGACGAGCCAGTCCCAATCGTTTTCGCCTCAGGACTTTCTACCAGCGACTCGATTTTTTCGTAAAGCTCCAGGAACTTTTCCTTCCAGCCCTCGATATGTTCCGAAAAAAGGAGTCCATTGGAGTAGAACTCGGCAATCTCCCTATCGTCAGGGATCTTCATCAGCACCGGTATCCCTTCTGCTTCACAGTATTGTTCTACGTCTTCATCTCCAATTCCGTACCTGTTTATGACCACTCCGACGTCGACCCCGAGCTCTCTCGCTACGTCGACCGAGAGCTTTAAGTCGTGCAGTCCGAAAGGTGTCGGTTCAGTAACTAGAAGAACAAAGTCGCTGCCGTGCATGCTCTCTATCACCGGGCAGGCAGTTCCAGGAGGTGAATCCAGTATCGACAGTGCCTCGTCGTCAGTCTTCTTCTTTAATTCACGAATTATCGGTGTGGCCATCGGTTCCCCAATCGACAGGTCGCCCTCATAATACCTTATTTGCCCCGACTGGCCTTTTCGAATTACCCCAATTTTTTTGTCCTTCTCCGTGATTGCATCGACAGGACAGACCAGCGAGCAGAGACCACAACCATGACATAATTCCGGGTAAACCATTGCATGCTCACCAAAGGTCGCAATCGCGTTGAATTCACAGGCGTCCGAGCACTTACCGCAATAAGTACATGTATCCTCGTTGACTTCAGGTATCCGTATGTTTACGGCCTCTTCCTCGGTTTTCTCCGGATTAAGGAAGATTCCTGCATCCGGTTCTTCTACGTCACAGTCGAAGAACTCTACGTCGTATTCGTCCTTCAGGGCAAGGGCTAAATTCGTTGCTACCGTTGTTTTACCGGTTCCGCCCTTGCCCGCTGAGACTGTTATCTCCATTTAACCTCCTCAAAATCTGCTGCAGAAAAATAAGCGGAATTAACCGTGATGGTGATCATGGTCGTGACTACCACGGAACTCGTGGCGTTCGCAGGCATCGGATTCGGAAGCCGATAGCAGTTCGTCACTTTTCCATTCTTCCAGTGCATCCCTGACTCGTCCGCCCGCACCAACGTAAACGTCGATACCGTGATCCTCAAAAAGGTTGATTGCCTTTCTCCCGAGGCCGGAACAAACCATGACATCAACTCCTTCCTGAGCCAGCAGGTCGGCCGGGAGACCTTTTCCGCCTTTGTGGGAACTCTCGTTCGGGATTACTTCCACGTCTTCCGTATCACTATCTACGATCGTGTATGTCGGCACCCTTCCGAAATGTTCTCCAACTTCTCCATTGATTCCCCCATTACCTTCAGTGGGAAAACAGACTCTCATAGTTTCACCATCCCGTTTCAACTATTTGTTGGCTCCACCCGAAGTTGTGGGTTCGTTGGCTTCCATTAGTTCGCCGGAGACACAATCCTCCACGGCTTCTCTAACCGTACCTTTTGCTCCGGTGAAAGTCTCAATTCCGGCCGAACTGAGTGCATTATAAGCGTTCGGTCCGACGTTTCCAGTTGCGAGTGCGTCTGCGTCGTTTTTTGAAAGGGTTTCGGCCGCCTGTACGCCGGCTCCACCCCGAGCACTTTTGCTCGAATTTTTGACCGATTCGTAATCCATGGATTCAGTGTCCACTAGCAGAAAGTAAGCACAGCGACCAAACTTCGGGTCTACTTCAGAGTCCAGAGAGTCTTTTTTCGCGGTAACGGCCAGCTTCATCTAATTACCTCCTCGGTTTTCGCCTTGCTCGCCTAGCTCTCTCATGCGATTCTTCATTGCTTCCAGTTCCTGTTCAAGAGCTTCTATTTCGTTTTCCAGGTACTGCTTTTCCGACTGCTTGGCTTCTTCTTCTGACTGAGTTGCCTGACCGTAATTGGTCCCTCCCCAGTAACTGGCAGGATTAGCGCGCCCTGCGAACCCTCTTCCAAAGCCAAACCCTCTACCGGGCCCACGTCCAAATCCGGCGCCTCTTCCGAATCCGCCGCCCCCGCGTGGAGTCCCTTTAGTATATCCGGGGGAGTTAAAGCCGGAACAATAACCCATTCCTCTTCCCGTCCTCGGTCCTTCTCCTCTTGGTCCTGTTCTGTCGCCGCGTGGCATAATAATCACCTCGAAAATAATTTTTATCTCAAACCTATATTATCATATGCACACTATACGTTCAAGACCATTCCCGGCTAATTTTAAAATTTTCCCTCATCTTCGGGGCTTTTAAACATTTCAACTTGTTTCAACGAATGGGACCACCTAATTTTTTAATGGTGATGAAAGAAAAACAAGAATCCGAAAAGAGAAACTTTATTGGCGGAGTAATCCACGGAACCTTTCTCAGGTCCAGCTCTCGCCTTGCCGACATCGACCTAATCCTCCCCGCTTTCGTCAGCTCAATTACGGGTTCTAAATTCTTGATCGCACTGCTGCCATCAATTTACTTCAGTACTGGTCGTTTACCACAGTTGCTTTTCTCCAACTACGTCGAGCCCAGGGCGAGAAAAAAGCCCTTTCTCTACGCCGCTATTCTCATCAGAGCTTTTATGTGGTTTCTTTTCGGCTTTCTCGTAATCTGGAGGGGAATATCCAACCCGGCGTTGGTTCTCTCGCTTCTGTTTACCTTTCTGTTAATTTATTCTCTGGCCGGTTCTCTGGGGGAGTTGCCCTTACTGATATAATCGGCAAAGCTATTTCCGGCGCTAACCGAGCCAGGTTTTACGCCGCCAGACAGATAACTGGCAGCTTACTGGCCTTTGCCACAGGTTTCCTGGTGCGGTACGTCCTCGGGGAAGGTTTTTATTTCGATTTCCCGCAAAATTACGGAATCCTTTTCCTTTTCTCCGGGCTAGCTCTCCTGATCGGTTTTGCTGGCTTCTGGGTGATCAAGGAACCAGCCGGTGAAACCGAAAATAGAAAGCAACTGTCTCGCTACTTCTCCGACGTTTTCAAGATTCTTCAAAGCGATAGCAAATTCCGAATATTTCCCATGACTCGGGTACTGTCCGGCTTCCATATCATGATTATTCCCTATTACGTCGTTTACTTTAAAGAGGTTGCTGGTGTAGCAGAAAGCTTCGTCGGTATCTACCTCATGGCGAGGGTCTTTGGCGGAGCAGTCTCCAATTTTCTCTGGGGTAAAGTTGCGGAAGGGGCGTCGGAGAAAGTTATACTCTTGTGTTTGCTGATCGCCGGGGTTACTCCCTTGATCGCTCTGGGGGTAACGAGCCTCGGCTCGCTTTACTATTCTGTCGTTTTTGTCCTTGCCGGATCAGCCATAAATGCCCGGATGGTTGGGTTTAACACTCAGCTACTGGAGCTGGCCCCGGAGGATAAAAGAGCAACGTATTCGGGCATCAGAGGCACAACGATTGCGCTAACTGCCCCGCTACCCTGTTTCGCAGGCGGTTATTTGAATTTTTCTCTTTTAGATTCGCGTTTCTCTTCGTATCAGGAGTGATGCTAGCAGGAGTGGCGATAAACGTTCTCCATCAACTAATGGTAGATTAATTTTATCCGAGTGCTTCGTTTTTTGCGTAGCAAAGGAAGATGCACTAAAATCTATGATCAAGAAAATGACTAAAGAAAAACCAGAGA
>Ga0102934_1002244_pt1 | contig 13364 bp, 10 predicted proteins | sample SalPonR2_A_D1_MG_FD_78175 | JGI IMG/M metagenome (GOLD analysis project Ga0102934, IMG submission 78175) | Salt pond soil microbial communities from South San Francisco under conditions of wetland restoration - Salt Pond MetaG R2_A_D1_MG | ecosystem: Environmental > Aquatic > Marine > Intertidal...
ATCTGGAAGCACCTCACCGATCAAAATCCCGACCCGGACAACGCACGGCAGGTTCGGGCCGCCGAACGGCTCAACGGCTACGAGAGCCGCACCGCCTTGACCATGGTGATCCTCGCCTTGGGCTATCTCGTGGTCTATTCGTTCTACGTCCTCGACCTGGATCTGACGCCTGGCGATCGGTCGAATCTGAATACCGTGATGAACGTCGTCTGGGGCATCTTCATCGCGGACCTGACGATCCGCACCGTCTTGGCCCCGCGGCACATCGCCTACCTCGTACACCACCCCATCGACGTTTTGGCCGTTGCGGTCCCGGCGTTCCGAGTGCTTCGGGTGCTTCGGGTGCTCACCGCAGGGCAATGGCTCATTAGCCGAGGAAGTCGGCTTCGTATCGGCCGCACCGCCACCGCCGTCGTTTTGGCCGTCATCTTCTTGACCTACCTCAGCGCCCTGGCGGTGTTGAACGCCGAACGCGGCGCCAAGGGCGCCACCATCGAGTCCTTCGGCGATGGCATCTGGTGGTCGCTGGTCACGATGTCGACCGTCGGCTACGGCGACTACACGCCCGTCACCACCAACGGCCGGATCATCGCCGTGGGCGTGATGGTCGTGGGGATCTCGCTACTCGGCCTAGTCGGTGCATCCGTGGCATCCGCTGTGGTGAGCCGGTTGAGCGGCAAGCAGCAGCAAGGCCAAGACGAGGTCCGCAGCGAGATGAAGCAACTCCTGGCCGAGGTGGCGTCCTTGCGCCAGGAGTTGGCCGACGCAGGCGTGATCAAGCCGCGCACGCCGAGCAGCACGGTCCACGAATCGGACTCGGCAAAGGGCTCGACTTAGCCGGTCGCCTCTCGCATACCCCGCAACTCGGACTTCAGTTCGGACGCTTCGTCGCGTAGTCGCGCAGCGAGCTCGAATTGCAGATCGGTCGCGGCTTGATGCATTTGCGCCGTGAGTTGCTCGATCAGCGATACGAGCTCGCCCTCGGCCATGGATGCACTACGTCGAGCCGGCATCGCAGTATCGGGGGCGCTCGACCCGATGAGTTCGGCGGTGTCGGCCTCCTCTCGGATGAGCAGATCGGTGATGTCGGCAATGCGCTTTCGCAGCGGCTGCGGGTCGATGCCCCGCTCGGTGTTGTACGCGACCTGCTTGACCCGACGCCGATTGGTCTCATCGATCGCCTGACGCATCGACGGGGTGATCGTGTCCGCATACATATGCACTTGACCGGACACGTTGCGTGCCGCGCGGCCGATGGTCTGGATCAAGGACGTCTCCGAACGCAGGAAGCCCTCCTTATCCGCATCCAAGATAGCGACCAGAGAGACCTCAGGCAGGTCAAGACCCTCACGCAGCAGGTTGATACCCACCAAGACGTCGAAGACTCCGGCCCGCAGTTCACGCAGCAGTTCCACCCGACGCAACGTGTCGACTTCGGAGTGCAGGTACTGGACCTTTATGCCGTGTTCGGTCAGGTAGTCCGTGAGGTCCTCGGCCATGCGCTTGGTCAATGTCGTGACGAGGGATCGCTCCCCGCGTTCGGCGCGGGTGCGCACCTCGTACATGAGGTCATCGATCTGCCCCTCCGTCGGCTTGACGACGATCTCCGGGTCCACCAGTCCGGTGGGGCGGATCACCTGCTCGACCACATCGCCTTCCACCTTGCCGAGCTCGTAGGGTCCCGGGGTAGCGCTGAGGTACACGGTTTGCCCGATGCGTTCGACGAATTCCGACCATGTCAAAGGCCGGTTGTCCATTGCCGAGGGCAACCGGAAACCGTGTTCGACCAGCGTTCGCTTGCGCGACATATCGCCCTCGTACATCGCACCGATCTGCGGCACGGTCACGTGCGATTCGTCGATGACCAGGACGAAGTCCTCGGGAAAGTAGTCCAGCAGGCAGTTCGGTGCAGATCCCGCCGGACGACCATCGATATGCCGGGAGTAGTTCTCGATACCCGAGCACGTGCCGACCTGGCGCATCATCTCGATGTCGTAGCTCGTGCGCATGCGCAAACGTTGCGCCTCGAGCTGCTTGCCCTGCTGCTCGAACTCCGCGAGCCGCTCGTGCAACTCGGTCTCGATGCCGGCGATCGCTTGCTCCATGCGCTCGGGGCCAGCCACGTAATGCGAGGCGGGGAATACGTAGATCTCCTCGTCCTCGGTGATGATCTCGCCGGTTACCGGGTGCAATGTCATCAAGCGCTCGATCTCGTCTCCGAACATCTCGATGCGGACCGGGTACTCCTCGTAGACCGGGAACACCTCGACGGTGTCGCCGCGAACCCGGAAGGTGCCGCGCTCGAAGGAGATGTCGTTGCGCGTGTACTGCACATCCACGAATCGGCGCAGGAGCGCATCTCGCTCGAACTCCTCCCCCACCCGCAGCCGGACCATCCGGTCCACGTACTCCTGCGGGGTACCCAAGCCGTAGATGGCCGATACCGACGCCACGACCAGCACATCACGGCGCGTCAGAAGCGAGTTGGTCGCAGAGTGGCGGAGCCGCTCGACCTCCTCGTTGATAGAGGAGTCCTTCTCGATGTAGGTGTCGGTCTGCGGGACGTACGCCTCGGGTTGGTAGTAGTCGTAGTAGGAGACGAAGTACTCGACCGCATTGTTGGGCAGCAACTCGCGGAACTCGGTGGCCAACTGCGCAGCCAACGTCTTGTTCGGCGCCATCACCAAGGTGGGGCGCTGCATCCTTTCCACCAACCATGCGGTCGTGGCCGACTTGCCCGTGCCGGTGGCACCCAACAACACGACGTTGCCCTCGCCGGCTGTGATCCGCTTCGCGATCTCCTCGATCGCCTCGGGCTGATCGCCTGCCGGTTGATAATCGGAAATGACTTCGAACGGCGCTACCGTGCGCTGCAGGTCCGTGATAGGCCTGGTCATGACGCCAGCACCGTTGCCCAAGCGCGCTCGACTTGGCGTTGCGTGTTGCCTAGTTCCCCTGTGTTGTCGATGACGATGTCCGCCGCGGCGATACGATCCGATCGACTCGCCTGCCGCTTCATCCGCTCGTGCACATCCGATTCGCTCAACCCTCGGGCCACCGCGCGTTGCACCTGCACACTCTCCGGGACATCCACGACGATCACCGCATCCACTAAGGACACCTGTCCGGTCTCGACTAGCAACGGCATTTCATAGATGACGACCCCTGCCGGCGAAGCGGCTTCACCTTCGACGATCTCGACCTCCGCCAACTCGCGGATCGCCGGGTGGGTGATCTCGTTCAGGTGCCGGGTCGAGCGCTCGGTGGCGAAGGCACGCCGGGCCAACTCACCGCGTCGTAGCGTTCCATCGGTTTCCAAGATGTCGTCGCCGAACTCCTCCACCAATCGAGCGAGCACCGGGGAACCGGGTTCGACGATGCGCCGTGCGATGGCGTCGGCGTCGACGACGACCGCCCCCAAGTCGGCGAACATCGCTGCCACCGTGGACTTACCCGAACCGATCCCCCCGGTCAGGCCCACGCGCACCGTGGTCGCTACTCGGTGGTGAGCTTGTCGCGCAGCGCCTGCAACGCCTCGTCCGAGGCCAGCGAACCCTCGTCCTCGCCGGTGTCCGACGAATACGAGGTCGCATCGCCGCTCTCGACGGCTGCGGCCTGATCGGCTTCCTGGGCTTCGCTCATCTGCTTGCGGTGGGCCTCCCAGCGCGCATGCGCTTCGGCGTACTCCTGTTCCCACGCCGCACGCTGCTCTTCGAACCCGGCCTTCCATTCGCCGGTCTCGGGATCGAAGCCCTCCGGACCGATGTAGTTGCCGGCCTCGTCGAATGCAGGTGCCATGCCGTACAGGTACGGGTCGAACTCCTCCGAGCCTTGCGTATCGGCGGAGTCGTTGGCCTGCTTCAGCGACAGCGAGATACGACGACGCTCCAGATCGATGTCGATGACCTTCACGAACAACTCATCGCCCACCTGGACGATCTGCTCGGGCAGTTCGATGTGACGCTCGGCGAGCTCGGAGATGTGCACCAGGCCCTCGATACCCTCCTCGACGCGAACGAAGGCGCCGAAGGGGACCAACTTGGTGACCTTGCCGGGCACCACCTGGTTGAGCTGATGGGTGCGGGCGAAGTGCTGCCACGGATCCTCTTGCGTGGCCTTCAAGGACAGCGAGACCCGCTCGCGGTCCATGTCCACGTCGAGAACCTCGACGGTGACTTCCTGGCCGACTTCGACGACCTCCGAAGGGTGGTCGATGTGCTTCCAGGACAACTCCGAGACGTGCACGAGGCCGTCGACGCCACCGAGGTCGACGAAGGCACCGAAGTTCACGATGCTCGACACGACGCCGGACCGAATCTGGCCCTTTTGCAGTTGCGTTAAGAAGGTCTGGCGAACCTCGGACTGCGTTTGCTCCAACCACGCGCGGCGGGAAAGCACGACGTTGTTGCGGTTCTTGTCCAGCTCGATGATCTTGGCCTCGAGGGTCTTGCCAACGTAGGGCTGAAGGTCGCGCACTCGGCGCATCTCGACCAGTGATGCCGGAAGGAAGCCACGTAGGCCGATGTCCAGGATCAGACCGCCCTTGACGACCTCGATGACCTGGCCCTCGACGACGCCGTCTTCTTCCTTGACCTTCTCGATCGTGCCCCACGCGCGCTCGTACTGGGCGCGCTTCTTGGACAAGATCAGCCGACCCTCCTTGTCCTCCTTCTGCAGGACGAGAGCCTCGACAGCGTCTCCCACTCCGACGACCTCACTGGGGTCGACATCGTGCTTGATGGAAAGTTCGCGGGAGGGAATCACACCCTCGGTCTTGTAGCCGATGTCGAGCAGCACTTCGTCACGGTCCACCTTGACGATGGTTCCCTCGACGATGTCGCCGTCGTTGAAGTATTTGATCGTCTCGTCGATCGCAGCGAGGAAGTCCTCGGCGGAGCCGATGTCGTTGACGGCTACTTGGGTGGGGCTGGTGTCTGTCGTAGGAACGGTCATGTAGTGGGGAATCCGATGCGTTGTAGTTCGATCCAGCGGTCGCTGGGCCCCCTTAGCGTACGGGAGGCACCCGGCCTGGGCGCATGAGGGGCGGGGGCACTAGTGGCCGGCACTTTGCCAGTCGCGACCCACGCCCACGGAGACCTCCAGCGGCACCCGGAGGTCGGCGGCCTGACCCATCTGGCCGCGCAGGATCTCCTCGACGCGGGCCTGCTCGCCGGAGGCGACCTCGACCACCAGTTCGTCGTGGACTTGCAGCAGTAGTCGGCTGGCCAGGCCATCTTCGCTCAGTGCCCGGTCCACCCCGAGCATGGCCACCTTGACGATGGCGGGCGCTGTGCCCTGGATCGGAGCATGCAGCGCCATGCGCTCGGCCATCTCCCGGCGCTGCCGGTTGTCGTGCGCGAGATCGGGCAGATACCTGCGGCGCCCGAGCATCGTCTCGGTGTACCCGCGCCCTCGCGCTTGCTCGACGACACCGGATAGGTAATCGCGCACTCCCCCGAATCGGGTGAAGTAGTCATCCATCAGCCCCTGTGCCTCAGCGGGTGTGATGTGCAGTTGCTGGGACAGTCCGTAGGCCGATAGCCCGTAGGCGAGTCCGTAACTCATCGCCTTGATACGGCGACGCATCTCGGCATCCACGTCGGACTCCGCAACGTCGAACACCTTCGCCGCGACCGTCGAGTGCAGGTCCTCCCCCTCGCCGAACGCTTCGATGAGGCCCGCATCACCCGATGCATGCGCCATGATGCGCATCTCGATCTGGCTGTAGTCGGCGGTCATCAGCGTCTCGTAGCCCGCACCGACCACGAAGCAAGCCCGTATCCGACGTCCTGCCTCGGTACGGATTGGGATGTTCTGCAAATTGGGGTCGGCCGAGGACAACCTGCCCGTGGCGGCGGCCATCTGCTTGAAGGTCGTGTGGATCCGGGATTCGTCGTCCGCGAGCGGCAACAAACCCTCCACCGTCTGCCGCAATTTCGAGACGTCCCGCCAAGCCAGCAGTTGCTCCAGTAGCGGATCCTCGGTTGTCGCGTAGAGGTTCTGCAGCGCCTCGGCGTCGGTCGTGTAGCCGGTCTTGATCTTCTTCGTCTTCGGCAGTCCCCGCTCCACGAAGAGCACCTCTTGCAGTTGCTTGGGCGAACCCAAGTTGAATCCGCGGCCCACGATCTCGTGCGCGCGCTCCTCGGCCACCCGCATCGAAGCGGCGAACTCCTCGGACAGGGCACGCAAGCCCTCGGTGTCCACCGCGATGCCCGCGAATTCCATCCGTGCCAACAGCCCGGCGAGCGGCACTTCCATCTGCGCAAGTAGCGGCGATAGTTCCTCGGCGGCGAGTTTGTCGTCCAGCAACCGCGCGAGTCGGTGCACGGCCTGCACTTCGCGTCCAAGCCAGGTGAGGCCTTGCGCCGGATCGGCGTCGAATTGCAGTTGCTCTTGGTCACCCGCGGCGGATTCCTCCAGCGAGTGCCCCAGATAGCGCTGCACGACATCGCCTAGCGCGTACGTCCGGGCACCGGGTGCATCGAGGTAGGCCGCGAGGGCAGTATCGATCCGCACGCCCCGGACGATCGTGGGCGGTCCCTGCTCGGTGAGCAACGCAAGATCCGGACCCTTCACATCGTGGATGTCCAGCGCGATCGATTCGTCGCTGAGCCACTGCAGCGCCACCACGCGATCGTCGTCGTCTTCCAGCGCACTCGCGAGCACGCGTTCGTCGTCGCAGACCGCGATCGCCTCCAGCCGCCCCCGACCGGCGCTCCACGAACCGGCGCAGGCCACCGCCGCGGATTCCAAACCCGCTAGCGCCTCGCGCAATCCACCCGCCGGCACGATCGTGGTCTCCCGGTCCGCTTCGCCGGAATCGGTGACTGCAGTAGTCGATTCACCGCCCACCGCACCGGGCAGCGCCTGCACACGAGAGCGCAGGGCCGCGAATTGCAACGCCTCGAATATCTCCTCCACATCCGAGCGCGACCATTGCGACCACGCGGTATCTGCCACGTGCAATTCCAGGGGCACATCGCGCACCAACTCGGTCAACTCGCGGTTTAGCAGCACCTGAGGGACCGCCTGGCGCAATGCATCGCCCACCTTGCCGCCGACTTCATCGACGTGCTCCACCAGGCCCGCGAGATCGCCGTAGGTGCTCAGCCACTTGACCGCGGTCTTCTCCCCCACCCCGGGAATGCCCGGGAGGTTATCGCTGGGATCACCGCGCAGGGCCGCGAAGTCCGGGTACTGCGCCGGCGACATGCCGTACTTCTCCTCGATCGCCACCGGGGTCATCGTCGCGAGGTCGGATACCCCCTTCTTCGGGTACAGCACACTCACCCGATCCTCGACGAGTTGGAAAGTGTCGCGATCACCGCTGACGATCTCGACGTCGAGGCCCTCCTTGGCACCCTGCGTCGTGAGCGTGGCGATGACATCGTCGGCCTCGAAGCCCTCCTTCTCCACGGTCGTGATGCCTAACGCCTGCACGACCTGCTTGATCAGGTCCACCTGGCCCTTGAACTCCGGCGGGGAAGCCGACCGAGTCGCCTTGTAGTCGGTGAAGCGTTCGGTGCGGAAACTCTTGCGTGAGACGTCGAAGGCGACGGCGACATGCGTAGGAGCCTCGTCGCGAAGCAAGTTCACCAGCATCGAGGTGAACCCGTAGACCGCGTTCGTGGGCTGACCAGTGGAGGTGGAGAAGTTCTCGACGGGAAGCGCATAGAAGGCCCGGTAGGCCAGGGAGTGACCGTCGAGCAGGAGCAACTTCCCGCGACCGGCCATTACCTGATCCTAGGCACTTGCCGCACTCGCAGGCCCTACGCTCGCGATATGGCACCGGACGCGATCCCCGAGCAGTTGGCGGCCTTCGGCATGGGAGCACTCGCCGAGAAGATGGGTATCGAGTTGCGCTCGGCCAGCGCTGAACGCGTCGTCGGCACGATGCCCGTCAAGGGCAACACCCAGCCCTACGGGCTACTGCACGGAGGAGCGAGCGCCGTCCTGGCCGAATCGCTCGGCTCGGTCCACGCCGCGCTGAACGCCGGCCCGGAGAACGTCGTCGTTGGCCTGGACCTGAATTGCACCCACCACCGCGGGCTCACCGACGGCCTGGTGACCGGCGAGGCGACCACGCTCGCGGCCGGGCGCACCATCGTGAGCAGTGAGATCCGCATCGCCGATGAGCAGGGCCGGCCGGTCTGCACGGCGCGCCTGACCTGCCTGGTCCGCCCGGGCACGAAGTCGTAACGATTCGCCCAATGCGCCCTTCTCGCCCCGAACGTGCTTTTACTACGGCTAAAGTGCCATGCATCCGTTTGCACCGCCAATGGCTCCGGCCTGCCCCGCGCTGGCTCAGAGTCACCACCACGGGAGGTTCGCTTCGTGGCTAGCCGCGCTCGCGCCGCAGGAATTGCGGGCCTGCTGGCGCTCATGGCGCTGTTCGCCGGAGCGGTTCTCGCCCCTAGCGCCGCGCTGGCGGCCGACACCACGCTGGTCGGCAACCTGACCGCTCCCGATGGCACCCCGGTTGAAGGCACCGTCATCTCGGTGACCAACGAGGACGGCTTCGCGGAGACCGGCACTACCGATGCCGCGGGAGATTTCACTATCCCGCTAGCCGGCGGCGGCACCTACCAAATCGAGATCGACACGACCACGCTGCCCGAGGGCATCGCACTGGAAAAGCCCGAGGACGCCAGCCGCTCGTTGCTGGTCCTCGGCGGTGAGAAACGGATCCTCACCAAGCTCGTCGAGGGCGAAGGCGGCGGCGGTGGCGGTGGTGGATTCATCGACGTCACGGGCGATCAATTCATTCAATTGCTCTTCGACGGCGTTTTATTCGGCGTCATGATCGCCCTCGGCGCGCTCGGCCTGAACCTGGTCTTCGGCACCACGGGCCTGACCAACTTCTCGCACGGCGATCTACTCACCCTGGGGGCCTTCACCGCCTTATTGCTGAACGAGGCGGGACTGCACATCATCATCGCCGGGCCGATCGCCATCGTGATCGCCGCGATCTTGTTCGGCTGGGGGCAAAACAAGGTGCTTTGGCGCCCGCTTCGCCGCCGGAAGACCGGTCTGATCGCGATGATGATCATCACTATCGGCTTGGCGATCGTCATTCGATACGGCGTCGCTTTGTTCTTCGGCAACGGCCCGAGCAACTACAACCAGTACGCGGGCCAGCCGGGTATCGATATCGGACCGGTGAGCACCACACCGAAGGCCTTGATCCTCGCGGGTCTAGCCGTCATCGCCCTGACCGTCACCGTCCTTTGGGTGCAGCGCTCGCGCATCGGCAAGGCCACCCGCGCGGTCTCGGACAACCCGGCCCTGGCCTCGGCCACCGGTATCGACGTCGAGCGCGTCATCGCCGTGGTGTGGACCGTGGCCGCGGGCCTGGCAGCCTTCGGCGGCGTCTATCTGGGCCTAACCCAGGACAACATCTGGAATATGGGCCAGCGGGTGCTGTTGATCATCTTCGCCTCGGTCATCCTCGGCGGCCTGGGCACCGTTTACGGCGCGATCGTCGGAGCCCTCGTCGTCGGCGTCTTCATCCAACTAACGTCGCTGGTGATCCCGACCGAGATGAAAACAGTGGGCGCGCTGTTCGTGATGATCGTGATCTTGATGATTCGGCCGCAAGGCATCCTCGGTAGACGAGAGCGGGTGGGTTGACATGGATTGGAGTTTCGTCCTCACGCAGACCCTCACCCAGGCCATCGGCATCCAAGCGATCATCTACTGCCTGGCCGCCATCGGCCTCAACGTCCAATTCGGCTACACCGGGCTGCTGAACTTCGGGCAGGTCGCCTTCGTGGCAGCCGGTTCCTACGCAGTCGGCGTCATCGTGCTCACCTTCGATCTGAGCTTGTGGTTGGCGATCCTGGTCGGCATCGTCGTGGCCACCATCATCGCGCTGATCCTGGGCATCCCCACCCTGCGATTGCGCGCCGACTACCTAGCGATCGTGACCATCGCGTTCAGCGAGCTCGTCCGGCTCACCGTGCGATCCATCGCCTTCCGGGATGTGTTCGGCGGAGCGCAGGGACTCAACGGCAAGCTCGGACAGGATTTCCACGACACCAACCCGCTGCCGGCGGACTTCCAAAGCCTGCCGATCTTGAGTTGGACCCGGCAGGACCTGTGGGTCGTGATCGTCGGTTGGATCCTGGTCGCTTTCTTCACCTTCCTGGTCTGGATGCTCGTTCGCTCCCCCTGGGGCCGCATCGTGCGCGGTATCCGCGAGGACGAGAACGCCGTGGTCTCCCTCGGTAAGAACGTCTTCGCCTACAAGCTCCAAGCACTCATTCTCGGCGGCATCATCGGCGCCTTCGGCGGCATCGTGTGGGCCGTGGCGAAGCAATCCGTGCAACCGGACACGTTCCGACCGGAATTCACCTTCTTCGCTTACACGATCCTGCTGCTAGGTGGCGCCGCACGCGTGATGGGCCCGGTGGTCGGGGCGATCTTGTTCTGGATCGTCCTCGCGGGCACCGGCGAGTTCCTCGGCCAGGCCATCCAAGCCGGCTGGATCGACTTCTTGCAGCCGACCGATGTCGGCAATATCCGCTTCGTGCTCATGGGCTCGGGACTGATCGCCTTGATGGTCTTCCGCCCGCAGGGCATATTCGGAGACAGAAGGGAGTTGGCGCTCGATGCCAAGTAACGACACTGTCCCCGGAGCCCGAGGCGAAGCCGCCCGGGCGGCCCTCGCCGATATCGAGGCACGTCCGGGCGTTCCCAAGCCCGACGCGATCGTCATTGCCGACCATGTGCGCCGTTCCTTCGGCGGTTTGACGGCTGTCGATGTCGAGCACGTCGAGATCCAACGTGGTGCGATCACCGCGCTCATCGGGCCCAATGGCGCCGGCAAGACCACTTTCTTCAACTTGATCACCGGCTTCGACGACGCCGACGAGGGTAAGTGGTCCTTCAACGGCCGACAGGTAGCCGGTATGGCGCCCTACCGACTCGCCCGCATCGGCATGGTGCGCACCTTCCAATTGACCAAGGCCCTCAGCCGCATGACGGTCATGGACAACATGCGCCTCGGTGCCAAGGGCCAGACCGGCGAACGCTTCTTCGCGGCCATCTTCCCGTTCCTATGGAACGGGCAAGAGAAATCGATCGCTGAGCGCTCGGTCGGGCTGCTCGAACGCTTCAACCTGCACGAGAAGGTCGACGACTTCGCAGGGTCCCTGTCCGGCGGCCAACGCAAGCTGCTGGAGATGGCCCGGGCGCTGATGGCCGATCCCGAGCTGATCATGCTCGATGAGCCCATGGCCGGCGTGAACCCGGCGCTGAAGCAAAGCCTGCTCGGACACATCAAGACGATGCGCGAAGAGGGCACCACCGTGTTGTTCGTGGAGCACGACATGGACATGGTCCACGACATCAGCGACTGGGTCATCGTCATGGCCCAGGGGTCGGTGATCGCCGAGGGTCCACCGGACGCGGTCATGAAGAACCAAGCGGTGATCGATGCCTACCTCGGTGCGCACCACGATGCCCAACTGACCGAAACAGGCGAAGCCCTCACCGATTCCGCCGACGGAGATCCGCGATGAACTACACCGAACCCGCCGACCTTCCCGGCCCCAACGATCCGGACGACGCCCACGTCTTCGAGACCGAACTCGACGTCAACGCCGAGCAACTAACGCAAAGCCACCACGCCGACCCCGAACAGATCCACAAATCCGAGGCTCTCGGTGCCCTCGTTCGTGCCGACGGTCTCTACGCCGGCTACTTCCCGGGCGTCAATATCTTGAACGGCTCCGATTTGTACGCCAAGGAAGGCGAGCTGGTCGGGATCATCGGCCCCAACGGTGCGGGCAAGTCCACTTTGTTGAAGGCGATCTTCGGCCTGGTGCACGTCAACACCGGCGCGGTGCTGCTGCGCGATGAGGACATCACGAACTTGCGCGCCGACCAACTCGTGCGCCGCGGCGTCGGCTTCGTCCCCCAGACCAACAACGTCTTCCCCTCGCTAACGATCGAGGAGAACTTGGAGATGGGTGCCTACCAGGACCCCAAGTCCTTCTCCCAGCGCTTCGAGAAGGTCGTGGAACTGTTCCCAACCCTCGGTGAACGGCGCAAGCAGCGCGCCGGCTCGCTATCGGGTGGCGAGCGCCAGATGGTCGCGATGGGTCGTGCGCTGATGATGGAGCCGAGCGTCCTGCTTCTCGACGAGCCCAGCGCGGGCCTATCCCCCGCCCTGCAAGACGAGGTCTTCGTCCGCGTCCGGGAGATCAACAAGACCGGGGTGACCGTGATCATCGTCGAGCAAAACGCCCGACGCTGCCTGCAGATCGTCGACCGCGGGTACGTCCTCGACCAGGGTAAGAACGCCTACACCGGCACCGGCAAGGATCTGGCCAACGACCCCAAGGTCATCGAGCTCTACCTCGGCACCCTCGCCCAGGCCTAACCCCCCCTCCCTATCGCCGAAAGGGCACTCCCAGCGCGGCGAAAGGGCACTCCCAGCGCGGCGAAAGGGCACTCCCAGCGCGGCGAAAGGGCAACGACCGCATCAAGGATTGCTTCTGGCGATCACCAACGACGACGCCTCGATGCTCGCCGTTCTTGTAGGCGCTGCTGCACCTCTCGCACTAACCGGTCAGGAGCATCAAGATCCTCTTTATATGCCACGACAACAGCCCAACCATGACGAGCCAGCGCCGCTCGACGCTGGTGGTCATGTTGCTGAGTCTCTGCGTGCCAGTCGCCGTCGTACTCGACGCCGATTCGTAGCGACGTGTACGCCAGATCCAACCGAGCAAACTGCTGACCACTAACGATGATCCACGGGTTGATGTCCGGCTCTGGCAAACCATGACTCAGCAATAGCCAGCGGAGGCGTGATTCCTGAGGCGACTCAGCCCCGGATCGAATGAGGGGCGCGATACGCCTGGCCTGCCGGATCCCGCGTCGACCTCGCGCCCAGCGCAAAACACTTTCTAACTGGCTGTAATCGAAAAGGTCACGCTCGGCTGCACAGTCCCCCATCGCCAACAAATGATCTTCGCGCATGAGCGCGGCGCAGTCCACCCAAGTCCTCTCCACGGTTGTGAGCTGGACGCCCTGCACCGTCGTCAGATGCTCTGGCGGAATGAGCAACCGATGTCCACTCACAACGCGCTTTCGGCAACGCCGACCTCCGTGCTCGATCTCGGCGACAGACACCACAGGCCCCAATAGATGCTCTGACGGTGGGATGGGCAAGCCCCACAGTTTGGCCGCGGTAACACCGACGACGACGCTCCCGGGTGCTAACCCGTCCGTCAGTTCTTGGAACAAGTCCTCTTGGTGGCTGTGCCGCATTGCGACGTGGATATCTTCAGACACGGTATCCAGCCAAGAGCACGAGAACGACTCTGACTAGATGCTCATTGACCTTGTGGAAAAAG
>Ga0102934_1002245_pt1 | contig 13357 bp, 7 predicted proteins | sample SalPonR2_A_D1_MG_FD_78175 | JGI IMG/M metagenome (GOLD analysis project Ga0102934, IMG submission 78175) | Salt pond soil microbial communities from South San Francisco under conditions of wetland restoration - Salt Pond MetaG R2_A_D1_MG | ecosystem: Environmental > Aquatic > Marine > Intertidal...
AACACTGATCACCACGATAAATCGTGGTGCTCTTCTCATACCGTCCAAATCACTGGCTGTATCCCGAAGTTTCCCTCAACATCCAGAGTTGCCTTAGCCTTAGCCTTAGCCTCAGCCTCAAAACACGCTTTCGTGGCAATTTAACAATTCAACAATAAAACAATGTATTAATTTAACAATGAACACTGGCGATTTCCCACAACACCCCTCTTAGCCTGAGCCTCAGCCTCAGCCTTAATAACACATCCGCTGCACCCAAACACTGCCAGGTCTGCCAGACCCTGGCAGGTTGCGGTTAGCCAGCGTCCGGGAAAGACAAACATCGAATATCCATCATCTATTACAAAATCACTCAATCCACTCACCTTCTTCGTTTACTTTAATCACCAACACATCATTTGCTTCTGTGTTGACACCCGAAGTGGATACATTACCGGCTATAACAAAACCTCTTCCGCCAGGTAGGTCCCTGATGTATCTGCCTTCGCTCAAACCTTTTTCTCCGTAGTCTTTTTCAACTTTTACGGCTCCTCTGAGTGAAGTACGCACCAAAAAGATTTTTGAGTTTTTACTGTCAATTACTTTTTTACCGGTAAAAACGAATTCATTATCATTGTGGAGTTTAAAATCGTGGACAAGGCTGTTATCTCCCAGACTTACACCGTTTTGACCTATTTCCTGCCCCGTGTTATCGAGCTTCAAAATATATGCAGAACCGGTAGCCTGGTTAGTTTTCATTTTTGTTCCGCCCAGAAACAAAAAATCATCCTTGTAAACAATCCCCGCCGCTTTTTCGGAAACGCCCTCTTCACCATAAATATATGACCAAATAAAATTATCACTTTCCAGGCATGAAACTAAAATATCTGTGTTCTCATCTGTTCCGGTTTCGTCAATCGATCCGGAAAAATAAATATTACCATTGTCTCTCTCATAAAAATACAACCTGCCTTCTATAACCTTAAAAAGTCTGTTTGCAGACACAAGGTTAACAGCATTCCTTTGACTTATCTCATAAATTAATACTTCATCCTGGCTGTTCTTATTCACATGCGCCAAAAAACGCATATTGGCTCCTTCGTTCAGAAATTTCATATCTTTTACGGTTTCAGCTTCTATATTGAATGATACCGAATCGATAAGTTTCCCGGCCATACTATATTGATAAAGAAAACCTCTCTGCGAAGTAGCCCCCTGGACTTGTTCATACCCGACATAATAAATATTTTCATCCACGAAGAGTCCGTAACCCCGAAAATTATTCACCCCCGAAAGTTTCTTTTCCCAGTCAACCATTCCGTTTTTATCGGTTTTAATAATCCAGGCTTCATCGCTCTCTGCTACAACCTCCCGGTAGCCGGTCAGAATAATATTTTCGTTTCCGGAAACAACCACATCACTCAATTGATCGTTGTGAAAATTTCCGTAAAACTTCATGAAATAATCAAGATTTTCAGGTTGTTCAAGTTTAATCTCATTACAGGAAAAAAGCACAATAGCCATAACCACGAATAATCCGGCAGTCATTTGTTTCATAATCCAAAATTTAAATAATACTGATTCTAATATTTTTTTAAAACTTTTCTTTTTCATATCTGCTAAATTTATTTTTTCGTTTCTCCCCATTCTGTATATAAAGGCTTTTCCATCCAGGGATAATGGATCAGTCCGAAACCCCAGGGCAATCTTTCGAGCAGAATATCATAAGCTTTCTTCTCAATACGAAGCATCCACCCAATTTCTTCTTTTCTCAGGCTTCCTTCACGCATCAGGAAAGATGTTCGCAAGCCATCAATACTTGTATTCTTCAGGGCTGTCCAGTTTTTGATGACTCCTTCGAGCAAACTATCGCATAATCTTTTCTCCTCTTCAGTAATACTTATATCGAATTTAAATGGTGCACTCAAAGGCAACCCAACAAGCAATTTATTCAGAGTCAACTCATGTTCTTCCGGAGCTTCATCCTTCCTGGCCAGGTATTGAAGAAGAAGGGCTGCCTTCTCCTTTTTTTCTTCGGAAACAAACTTCTTGTTTTCTGTCAGTTTTAATCTTTTAAAAAGCATCTTCAGGTAAGGATTTAACAAGACCAGTCCTGCATTATGCACAAAAAATGCTTTCTCTTCAGATTTGCTATCAAATTTTTTATATTCTTCGCTGCTTTTTCTCTCATTCTCTTCTATCTCTTCTGCCATGCTTACAAACTTCACTCTGTAATTACTCACCAGCTTCCTGATATAAAGCTTTTGCTGTCTGTCAAAATTATGTAAAAGAATATCCATATACTTTTTATCGATACTTACGAGCATAGCAGCTGTTTCGTATAATGCCCTCCTGGCTGCTTTCTTTATTTCCTCAAAAACAAAGTCTGCATGTTCTTTCCGGGCTGACCCTCCTTTTCTTTGTTTTCTTCCAAACTCAACAATTCTTCCCGCAAGCACATCAACAATGTTTTCTGCTTTTTCATGAGTTTTTCCTTTTAGGGATATCTCTCCTTTTTCGCGCACCAAGTGGCTCCTGAGTTTCATAAGTTCTTTATTAAATTCGACAGGCATTATAGAAAACACTTTAGCCATGTTCTTCTTGTTCTCAAAGAACCCTTCCTCTTTTATAACTTTAATAAGTTCATCTCTTTTCTCAGAAGAATCAATAAAACTATTTATGATATTTACAAGGTATTCATATCCTTTATTAATAATTTCAGGCCAGGGAAAAGAACCGGTACGAATAAAAGTTTTCAGAAGCAAAGAATTGTAATTCAATTTCCCTGGCAGAATACCTGGTTTTTTATCCCTGATTATTTTTTCAAAAGAAGCAGCCAGTTCCTCACTTAAAATTTCTCGCACTCTCCAAAGGCCTAAAAGATTGTCATCACCAATCCTTGATAAAAGTATATCTTCAAGAACATTTTGTTCTTCTGTAAGAAATCTGAAAAACATTTTGTTCAGTTTCAGAACAGGTTCTTTATAAAGTCTTTTAAAAGGTTTCAGACCAGATGTTAAAAACAAATCAAGGTAATTCCGGGCTACAGAAAGATTTATGTCTTCCTTCTTTTTAATTTGTAATTCTTCCTGCTCATACTTTGCTTTTTGTTCACCAGGAATTTGCTTACTCGTTTCAGAAAATTGAATTTCAGGGATTCCTAATACCTCACTTACATTTTCAGCCAGTGCCGAAGCCCATTTCTTAACATTTACCGGTTTAATGGTTGTTGCAGGTAAATTCTCCTGCGCTATTCTCCAAATAATTTGTTCTAACTTATCTTTTTCAATACCAGGAAATGACTGGATTGTTTTTTGCAGGATTTGTTCCACAACCCTCCATAAATAAGGATCTTTTTTTGTTAACCACTCCCGTGCTTTTGCTTTGCTCAATGGCTCCTTTACACTGTAAAAGGTTAGAAACAATTCATTCTTCTTCTCAAAAATATAATCTACGTAATATTTTCTCATTGTCTGCACAACCCAATAAGCTGATTCCTTAGGTCCTGTAAAAGAAGCCCTTCTCCTGAAAAACAAGGGCATCCATTTCTCGGGTGAAAGGTTTTTCTCCTTTGAAACAAAAGAAATAAAATGATTTGTTAACTCTACCAGGTTAAAGGACTGGTTATTCTTCAGGAACATCGCATAAGTAATCAAAAGAAATTCTTTCAGGTATCCCTTCAAGTATTTCTTATGCTTTCCTTTAACATCCGAAGTATTAGATATAAGATCAAATAATTCGTCATTAAAACTTTGAAGTGTGTCCTGGAAATCAGACGTAAGAGTTTGTTTAAAAAGAGACTTCATTTCTTCTGTATTTAAAAAACGAACAAACCTTTCCCTGGTAGCAGAATTGTCAAGCAAACCAGTTATTCTGCTTTTAAATTCTTCAGTATTTTTTTCAAGCAAATAGCTAAATAATTCGCTTATTGTATGTTCCCCAATCACATCCTGCATATACCAGGGCATGGTACCATATTTAAGGTAGTGTGTAAAATAATCAAGCAAAAGCTTCTGCTCATCGATAATATCGACTTCCTCGCTTCCTTCAAAATTATAAATCTCGTTGTTGAAGCCGGAAAATATTTTCCGTATCTCTTTTTCAAATTTTTTCGGAAGCTGTGTGCTCAGATCCTCTTCAGGAATGTCGCCCAGATCAATCTTCATCTTTCTTACCCTGATGAAAAGTTCTTTTCCGTAAATATTGAAAGCCTCTTCGAGTATGCTTGCCAACTTGTTTTTGACAATTCCGGATATCTGCTCCTGGGCACGCCTCGCCCCTTCGGCATCAGGATAATCAACCTGAACCATAAACCGATTAACCGAGTGATTGTCTTTTTTTAGTTGCATGATATCAATTTGTTCAAATTTACGGCCTACTCGGCTTTTTTATACAGGAACTTTGCCAGTTCAGCGCTTCCAGCCGTGTTTGAATAATCGTCTTCTGCCGAAGCCTCTGTCCGGTTTGCCTTCCATTTCTTATACAATTTCTCAAAACGTTTCATATCTGTGGGCGAAAGCCAGTGTATATCTGCATAAACAGTTGCCGGCTTTTGTTCCCAAACCACATCCTTAACAATCGAGCGGAACTCGGGATTGCTGAAACGAGCTGTCCACGAAGGGAATACAAGACTTATTTTGTAGGTATAATAACTGTCAGGAATGTCGGGTTCATCTTCATTATACTGAATGTAAAAGCCTGTCTTCTCCTCGAAAGAGGTAACTTTGTCTTTATCGGAGAGAAAACGATACAGCCTTTCCATCTGCGAGTGCGTCTCTTCTACTGAAATATCAGGCTTGATACTGGTAAAAGTGAGGTCTTTTTTTGGTACGTCGAAAATGATGTTCATATCCCTGTTATCATCTGCCTCAACGGAGTAATGATCATAAACATGCAGATTCTTCTTAACAGTCTGAAGAATACTCTCCCGTTCTTCCAGCGAATATTGTTTTTTACTTTTCAGCAGGTAATTTCCTTTCTCGTCTTTGATGTAGATCCCGTATTTCTTTTCTGTTTGTTTGGGTCTTAACAGGATATGCTCGACCATGTGAAAACCTTCTGTTTCGGTGTTGATCATGATCAGTTTTTTCATCAGCAATTTTACCCCTTGCAGCAATTCATTCTCGTTTTCAAATTTACCTGTAACCTGCCATTCTTCCTCATTTTTATTCCAGTGAACCAGTGCAAAACCTTTCTCTTCACCCTTAACCGGACCAAATTTGTAGCTCATTAATTCGATACCCGAAACCATAAAGTCGGTTGGAAGCGATTTTATTCTAAACGGCAACAGTTTCTCCAAAAGTATTTCCTCGTTAGGTTCATCAAGATCTTTAAAATCTTCATCATCGATATAATCAAAAGAAGTGTTGATGGATTTCTGCGTATGTCCAATGGTTTTGGCTGCGCTTTCCTCTTTCCATTTCTTCATGGCAGCAGAAGAAGAGCCTGGATTAATCAGTTTTATTCCGTAAGGCTTGAGCACCTCAAACAGTGTCTCCTTTTTCCGGATGGTGATTTTCCCTTTCTCATCTTCCTCAAGACCCAGCCCAAGGATTACATTAAGCTTTTTCTCAATACCCGTAATGTCTGTGTCTTCCTGGTCGTAATAATCCATCCCGGCTGCCCGGTTATAATTGATGTTTGCCAGTTGTTGTAAAAGCGCCGATTTACATTTAATCTGAAACTTCTTAAACTCATCTTCCGTGAAATAATAGTTGAACTGGGTAAGCGAATATTTGGTGTACGACTCGCCGTGAACAGCCAGCAGAAAATCGAGCATCCGGTTTTTACGGTCCACAAAATCGTCGAAATAATCATTCAAGCCTGCCAGACCCTGACGATAGTTTTTCGGGATGTCGCCAAACTCGAGGTATGCATCTTCGATGTGCGTATGCTCGCTGGCATAAAACTTTTCTGCGCCAGGCACAGCATCGAGAGGTTGATAAAAATAGGTATTATCCAGCTTTTTATGAATAGAGAGCAGATCTTTAAAATGAGCCAGTTGCGAAAAATAGTTGGCCATGAATTGCTCAAACAGCATCAGGTAGCCTTTCAACTGGTTAGCCTTCGCTTTTCTGTCTACTGTTGGCTTGTTGGGCAGGCCTTGATGACCAACACCATATACAGCCGGGAAATGTTCCTGTATGGAATAGTACTCTTCAAAATTAAGTCCGTGCTGCACCTCAGGCGCCTCAAAAGTGGATTCCTGAATACGGTACGATTTCTTATGTTCTGATACCAGTTCGTTCAGGTACTTTCTGAAAGCACCGGGCTTAAATCCGTTGTATTCTAGATTGCCCTTGTAAAATTTAATGGAATGGTCTTGTGCATCCTGCAACACATCGTTGTGTATAAATTTTGGAATTTTTCCATGGGGAATGGTCAACTGGTTATGATACTTCTCGCCATCCAGCTCCAAATGCAGGTTTTTAACACTTACCACACCTTCCACCTGCATAATAAGTTTTACAATATCTGAAATGATGATGGTTTCTGGCTGAGAGATCAAGGCCTCATCCAGCACAAAACCATGTTTCAGCATAGGACCTTCGAAAATCTCGCTGTAAGTTTTGTTTTCCTGTAAAAGCTCACCCAGTGAATGAAATTTTACCTCAGGGTTAATAAATTGCTCCACAGAGAAATAAATATTGGCCATGATCTGCCCCAGCTCCGTAAGCCCGTCTGTTTCAATCTCAGCACTAATTTTTACAGGAAGCTGGTCTAAAATTTTTATCTCAAAAATATCTTCGCACAGGTTTCTGTTCTGACTGAATATCCGGTGTATCTTATCCACCACTTCCTGCTCTTCTTCTTTTGTTGCCGAGATCAGTGATGTGTCTACGAGAATTCTGTAAAGACCGTTAAATCCTGCTTCGTATTCCCTTGCCGGTTCAAACCAGATATTCTTAATCTCGGGGATGTTATCAAGCAAAAGCTTTCTTAAATCGCTGGTTGAAAGCGGATTGTTCGTAAGAATCTCCTCGGGCCTGAAAAAAGGCAAATCCTCTTTTCCTTCGCGGAACAGCAGTTGTTCAATCTCAAAATCTGTTCTGAACGATAGTTCTGTGAGGGCATAACACAGTTGCTCCAGGATGGTTACACCAGGGTCGTGCAGGTTATAATCGGTCCAGAACGAACCGGTTAGTTCCTGAACAATTTTAATCCCCTCCTTTCTTAACTCGTTAAAATCTAACGAAGGATCAACTTTTTTATCTTTATCTAAATAGCTTACTTGATTCATAGACACAATCTAAAAACATGTTCGTTTATTTCTTTTTGTCTTCCAGCACGCAATCATCCATAAACTGGTCGTGCCATAGTTTCTGGATGTTATAGCATATTGCTACATTCTCACCGTAATTGGCGCGGGTTTTAATTTCGAGGTTGAACTTGTAAGTACTGCCGGTCCACCTGAGTTTTATTTTATTGCCGCGTATTCCGTATCGACCCTGTGTAATTCTGATCTTATTCTTCGATTTGCCATAAGTACTGACAGCAGTGGCATGCACAAGGGCATATTTTCCTGTTTTCTTCTTTCCAACGCCGGCAATTACCTCGAACATCTGGCAGCCATTCAGGTCTGAAACGATCTTATGCCACTTCCCGTCGGCAGGCACTTTGCCTTTGTAGGCATTTCCCTGCCGGCCCGACATAGCTACCGAGCCATTCACATCAAGGTTGGTCTCCGGATTTTCCTGGTTCACACCAACCTTGCCATCATCCTGCACGTTCAGAATGCCATCGCCCACTTTGTTTGAAAAGCGCAAATCGGCATCGTTCTCTTCTACTTCAATTCGCCATACCGGACTTTTGTCCTCGATATTTTTAAAGAAACTAACAAGTTTCCGGCTCTCACCAATGGGTGCAAGCATCAAACCATCGTCCATTGTTTTCGACATTCCGTCATCAACTTTGTTGATGGTCGAATCAATCAGGTCGTGGAAATGGCCTTCAGAAGGCAGTTGACCTTTTTTAAAATAACCTTTTAAGCTTTCCCTGTTTTGTATTGACATACGTTTATTCTGTATATTTAATGATCCTGTTTGTTATTCATTTATGATGAAATCATTACCCAGCTCGAGGTAATCAATCCCTGCCTGGGTTGAATCTTTATCATTCTTAGAAGACAAAATAGTAAACTGATGCTGATCCGCTGGAACAAGCACCGACCATGGTTTTGTCGCTTTCAGTCCGGCCTTGTCTTCGCCCTCGGCAGCGGTATCAATCAGCACATAATTACCGGTAATGTTTCGTGCCGCCTGCACCATAGAGAAGCGTGTGATGTACTCCACATAGGGCAAGGTTCGCAAGTAGGTAATCACATCAGAGCAATAGATTACTTTATCCATCTGGTGCCCAAGTGTCATGTTACCAATATTACCGGTAAGGTATTCGTTGATATGATCGTTTAGCTGCTGAATATAATAGCCCTGGTTATGCGCATTCACGAATTTGACCGAACAGATGATCCTGATCCGCTCATAACTTGGGTTTCTTACCTCTATCCTTGTGAATGGAGAGGCATGTTGCTGAACAAAGGACTTAATGTCGAAAAGCAGCTCGCTGCTTGCTTTGGGTTCTTTTGAGTTCAGCACAGAAGACGCAAACGGACTTACCACTACCAGTACGTTCCCCGGTGCATTCAGACTGTTACTTGTCATATTCGGCAGGCAAACCGCTTTTTCAATCTGGTGGAACTGGTCCAGCACCAGTCTTTCGTAATCCCACGAAGTAATTGCCCTTTGCCTGTGTTTGAGTCTTTCTCCTGTTCGTGCCTGGAAAGATTTTTCCTTCTCGTGAGAGATACCGCCAAACGATGGCAGAGGCTGCAACACAGAGCGCACTCCCGTAATGTTTTTCACCGGCCGTTGTATGCTGTACCTGGGCAATGGCTTGTCAAGATAATCGGACTTGTAAAGATAATCGTTTCCGACCAGTGTGACTGTTGTTACCTGCGAAGCCACGCTAAGATTCCTGGATGCCACCTCGATGTTATCTTTTACAGTTACTTTCAGCCAGTAATATTCATCGCTCAAAACAGTGTTTTCCCTGTTGATGGCCTCGGGCAAATCAATCTTTATAATTCCTGTTTTCAAAAAGTTGTTGGTATCATCCCGCAGAATGCTCGACTGCTTGAGCGCATACCATTTGTTGTTTGCCAGGTAAGCCCACTCTGTAACCGGAGGGTCTTCCTCCGAAGAGATGTTAAACTCATCGAGCATTTCGAAGAGCATAGAAACTTCCTGCGGTGGTTTCACATCGGTTAGTCCGAGATACAACTCACCCTGCATATTGTAGGAAGGAACCACAAAAACATTTTTCACCGATTTGTTGGGAAAAACCCTGGTAAAACCAAACGGATGCAGGTGAAACAGCTCGCCATTTCCCGAATTTCCACCTGTTACCTGGTAATTTTCCTTCATCGAAATAGAGGTTGAACTTTCATAATCCAGAGAGATGCTTCGTACTTGTGGCGTAAAAGCCTGGTTTGGCAAAGGTTTTTTGCTTTTGCCCTTCAGAAATCCCGATTTTGAATTCTCAAGCGTGATATCCGATACGATAGCCGGATAAACAGCATGTCCGAAAGCATGCGTTGGGCCTGTAAGCTCCACTTTTAGGAAACCTCTTTTAGACAGGGAGTTGTATTCGGCCTTTTGGTTAATTGAATCAAAATTAGGCGCCTGGTTGATCCGGTCCATATCGATGTTATCGAAAGTAGTGCGGGAAGCAACTTTGGCTTTTATGGTTGGTTTGTTTGCGTCTGGTTTATCCACTGTGCGGAACAATTTCAGTTTCTGCTTATCCTCAGGTATCTCAGGTATCCATTTTCCCCCCTCAAGGATAGAAACAGATACTTCATAGGAGGCATTGTCCAAATCTATTTTATAGTCTTTGTAGTAATCCTTGAATCCATGGGCTTCCTGGGGTACTTCGAACCATTCTAGATTAATCTTCAGGTTATCGAGTTGTTTCTGGAACACTTCGTTGTTTCCGATCACCAGGAAGGAGCCAATCTTAGGCAATGGGCCAAAAGGATAAAAGGGCGAATTCGGGTTTACCGCACCCACGTTGTTGTGCAGGTGAAGCTTTTTCATACCGGAGACCCGTGTGTTGATGTAAACCTGTTCTATCTCTGCCTTGTTCAGCAAAGAATAGGGATATATGTAAGATGCGTTATTGAGCATCAGTTTCATCAATGGATAATCCGAATTAATCTTCTCCTGGTGCAGTTCTTTATCCAGAGGAACAACAGCAGGGTCCGATGGATGAATATCAAATTTTATCAGCAGGCTGTGCGTTCTCTTATCGATGGTAACAATCGCATCATCTACATTTATCCAACCCTTTTCCGTTGTAATATAAATCACAAGCGAATCGATCAGGGTTTTGGCAATGGCCTCTTTAAAAGAGCAGCTTAATTCTTTGCCAATGCTTTTTATTTTTTGAACGAGGAATTTGTACGAATCCATCTTCAACTGAACCCTGATATTCAATTCTCTTTTCCCTTCGGAAAGAAGCAATGCCGGGGATGCAATTCCCAGTCCCATGGAAGCAGGCTGCATCGTCAGGTCATTATCACCCAGCCCCTCCTGGTCTTCACCAAAGGTGGGGTACGACATGCGCTTGCTCAGGGTTGGTCTTTCCGACCAGTTGATCACGGGTATCTCGGAACTATAAATATTGTTTACTCTTTCCAGCGATTCGCCATCGATGTTTAATTTTTTGTTAGCCACATACAAATTCATTAATTTGCTGAGCCTTGCTTTGTTTACCTTAACCTCTTCATCGGCTTTGTAATACACATTGTTCCCTTTGTCGTCGGTACCTGCAATAAATTCGGCCCCCTGGGGAATGGTTGCCTGGTAAGCTTCCTGGTCGAGCACAAAACTTAAATAGGCTTTATCGTTTACTGCGTATCGCTCTGTTTGTTTCAGGATGTTCCGGTAATAATAATCCAGGTACTTGGAAGTTAACTTGTTAATATTCTCCTGCGGATGTTCGTAAAGCTTCAGAAAAGTAAGCAGGAGAGCCACTTCAGGGTAGTGATTATCATTATTCAGTGAATCTTCCAGGTCGTGAAGCGCTTTTTGCTTGAGGTAAATAACCGACTCGTAGAAGAGCTGGAAAATATTCTGGAGAGCATCGGCAGCGGTGTTCACTCTCTCCTGGATGGTTTTTCCCTGGTAGATTACATCCGAAGGTTCAACACCGGAAAGCTCCCAGATAAAATTAAACCCGTTAAAATCAAGGTCAAGTTGCAAATTCACGGTATCTTCGCGTGAAGCAGCCAGTACAAAACTTTTGAACTTTTTAAGTCCGCCAATTAGTTTTGTCTCCACAATGTTGGACACTTCATTTCTGAACAGGACCTCTTCCTGTTGGAAATCCTCCACATCTTTAAGGTTCCTGAACCAGGTGTCTATCTTTTTTGCAATGTTAAAAACCTCGTAAAAGCATGCTTTCAGGTATTTTAGCTTCTTTTCCGGTTTGTTGAAAGAAATAGCCTTATGAATATATTTTTTGAACTTATCCTCTAATTCGGCAGGTTTAATGAACGAGATAGCAGCAAGAATAACAGCTTCGTCGGTTAGAATTTCAGACCAATCTCCTTCGGGCTTATTATCGAGGTTATAGAAATTGATCAGTTTGGATAATCCCAGCGAATAGACAAGATTATCAATAAAGCTATGCTCGTCGATCTTTACATATCCCTTCTCAAGAGCTTTAGAATACCTTCCATCCTGGCTGCATCCGGTGAAATTAAAATAATTTATTTTGTCTTTTGGGTCCATATTGAAGTTGCGTAAAAGCGCTGATTTTCAAATTAATTATTTTTAAGCCTTGGGCATACCTGTAACATCGGTCCCTTCGAGCAGATAATACGGGTAAACAATGTTGTTTCGTTTGTTTGTTTTACGAATGGTATATTCAAGCGAAATTTCCAGCACGCCATCATACATTCGCTGAGTTGAAACGATTACATCTTCAAGAATAATCCGGGGTTCAAAATTTAAGACCGCTGAATGAATTATTTCCTTAGCCGTATTGATGAGTCCTTCGTTTATCGATTCAAAATTCAACACACTCAGGTCGCACCCATAGTCTGGCTGCAACACTCTTTCTCCCGGGCGTGTCGACATTAAAATAAACAAGCTTTCTTTGATATCCTGTTCTTCTGAAACCAAAGTTACACTTTTCGACTTTTTATCAAATTCCGGTGGGAATTTCCAACCAATTCCCAGGAATGTCTTTCTGTGTTTCATATTTTATGCGCTTTGCTTACGTTTTAATTTTTGTTTTCGCTGCTAATAATTGACCTTCACTAAATTCATCCGCCTATCATCACAGTAGGGCACCCTACAGTTATGGCGCCACCGTGAGCTGTTGAGTCGCCCATGCGCGCCGCAGGCATTCCGCCAATGAGCACTGTTCCGGAACCTTTTACAATTGAATCGGGAGGCCCCACACAAGTAGCGCTATCGCCTACTCTTGCTGCAGGCACGCCTCCGATCATTACCGTTGGTTCTCCCGGGGGCAGGATAGTCCCACCCACATGAGGCACCGGCGGTGTTCCCGGTGTTACCATCGGGCATGTATGCATATCTCCAACTCTTGCTGCTAGTGACATAATATATACTTATTTTTAGTTTATCATAACCATTCCGCCCTTGATCACTGTCTGGGCAGAACCATTCATTTCACAATTCGCTCCTTCTGCGGCAAACTTCGCCTGTCCCTTATTCTCAATGTTCACACCCTCAACACCAACATCGCCTGTAGCGCTTAAGGTGATATCTCCCTGAGAAGACAGTTCGATATTTCCCTGGGCGTTTAATGTTATATCGCCTGCGCTTTCCACGCTCACTCCATCCGAAGACATTTCCACCACATTATCGTTCATGTCTGCCACGGAAATAATGCCATCGTTATCATTCAGGGTAATTATATTTTCTTCCGGGGTTTGTATGGTAATCGCCATATTTTCTTCATCGAACGAAACTTTCAGTTTTTCTTTGGTCGTAATAGACTTGATAAAATTATCCTCGGTGGGTTCTTCAGCCGGAACATTCACTTTGTTGTGCATAGAACCTAAAACAACGGGGTTTTGCGGATCCTGGTTCAGAAAACCAACAATCACTTCATCCCCTACTTCGGGGTAAAAGAAAAAGCCTGCTTCCTCTGTTGCGTATAAAGTAGTTAGCCGTGCCCAGAGCGAAAGCGTTTCCGATTGCAGGGTAGGCATTGTAACCTTAATCCGGTATTGCCCGTTTTCATCCTCGTGAATCTGTTCAACCACCCCAATGTACAATCCATTAATTGGCGGAATCAAGCCAGTAGCCGGCGGGGCGAATACGTTAGGCTTCTCTTCAGTGTACCA
>Ga0102934_1002246_pt1 | contig 13357 bp, 5 predicted proteins | sample SalPonR2_A_D1_MG_FD_78175 | JGI IMG/M metagenome (GOLD analysis project Ga0102934, IMG submission 78175) | Salt pond soil microbial communities from South San Francisco under conditions of wetland restoration - Salt Pond MetaG R2_A_D1_MG | ecosystem: Environmental > Aquatic > Marine > Intertidal...
ATCGCGACACGCAAGCCTACCAGACTTGGTTTCGGGAGCGTGACGACGGTCTCGGCTACGAGTGGGCAGCCGGCGCGCGAGACGAGTTTGTGCGCGATTGGCTGCTGGGCCGTGTCAGCTTTGTGTCGCTTCGCTTCGACAAGCGTGTTTTTCCGCAAATTGCGGCACGATGCGCTGGCGCATCGCCCGATGAACAGTGCATCTACGAACTGGACAACAATTCGCTGCAACTAGTGCCCGAGCGACCGAAGCTGACTGAAGCCGACATGGCAGCAAAGCGGCTGCTAGACTATGCGCGTATGGCGCCAATGTTGGTTCGTGTGCCGCTGAGCAAAAAAGAGACGGAAAGCTTAAACAAAGAAATTAGAAAAGCTTCGGTCAACACACGCAATCCAGAGTTGGCCGAGTGTGCCATTGACGGCTCTGCGCTGGCCGACTTTGAAGACGACGAGGTCGAAGAGTGCGCAGGCTACGCTCACTACGCGCACAAAAAAGGCGGCGGCAAGTGGGCCAGTGGCGGCGGCTTTGACATCGACAGCAAAGTGAAAGCGATCCGACAGGTGATTGACATTGTTCGCCGGAATAAGGGCCCGACCCGGCACGTAGTGATCGCGAGCGGCTACGAAGGCGCCAGCCGACGCTACTTCCAGACGCCGTTTCTGAAAGAGTTTACCGGTGCCGGCTATCAGCGTGTGCAGAAACAAAATGTCCGCGACGACGCTGCGGCCGAACAGCTGCGGAACGCGAACAGCCAGCGCCGCTATGCCTCTTTGACAGGCGGCACGTACACGGGAACATCTGCCGGCAAAACCAGCGCCGAAAAGCAGCGCATGAAAGAATTGTTTTTCAGTGACGCCAATCGCGACGGCAGCATCATCGAGGTGCTCGTCGTTGACGCTTCAATGCTGACTGGCTTCGACGCAAAGGGCGCAACACACTTGCACATAGCGTCGCCAGTTCTCAATCAACAGCAGGCCTGGTCGCGCATCCTGCGCCGCTGTGCACAGCCCGTCAAAGACGCCATCGTCTACGTGTATACTTATGTCAGCTATGTGCCTGACCAGTTGGAGCAGCGTGGCGACATCAAAGTGCGCATTACGCCGGACGAAATGATTTTGGAAGCGCTGAAACGCAAGCGTCAAATCACGCAACCAATCGACTTGATGCGCGAAGCCATGCGCAACAATGCTTTCGATCGTTACTTCTTTGCAGAGTACTCTAGCGGAGGCGCTGTGTCTGGCATGCTCGACAGCGCTGGCGAGGCACCGGTGCAGGCTCTTTCGCAGCACGAGTACGTACTGTGGCGCTTGCTGACAGCAGAAGACGACTCAATGTCGACAGCCAACAATGAGGACAAGCTGGCGCAGTTGCAGACTTCTGAGCCGCCACCGTTGCCGCCGACACCCACCGCGGAAGACACAGCCGAGGCAGAGGCGTTGCGCTTTGCAGAGAACTTTTTTGTTGCAGAGCCGTTTGCAGCAGCAGCGCCTGCAGAGTTCACTGTCGCCATGGCCGACAAAAAAGCTGAGCGTATTGCGCAAAGTCTCGTCAGGGTGTTGCGCATGAATTTGCTCGCCGACGTGGCGCTAGTTCGTACATTTGTCGAGAAGCGTCTCAACGCCGAAAAACGTCGAAAGCTGGCCGAATTTTTGAGACGCAAAGAGCAAGCTACGCCGGTCAGCCTTTTGCAAGCGTACGAGAAATACTTTCAGCTACAGCTGGCAGCGAACAGACACTACCAAAATATAGTGCGTGGCGAAGTTGAACTGTACGACCAATTGAGCGACCAGCGTGCGGCACTTTTGGACGCGGCGGACGCTGTTTCCAATCAGAGCCTGAAAGCACCAGACTTGCCGGCCAGTCCGGCGCCAGAATTGCCACCGAGCAGTCGACGTGTCAGTCCTGACGCACCAACTCAGATGGCTGGCCCTTCGAGCAGTGCAGAACCGGCACAGGCCAGCCCTGACAACCTCTTTGACATTTTTGAGCCGCGACCAGTCGCCGGCGGCGAATCGGCGCCGGAAGACGATACATTCGACGCTGCAACAACTCTAGCTGCACCTTCTTCTGTCTCGGCACAGCAGGCTTCTGCCAACAGCGACCAATCGCCACCTGACCGCTCGAGCAATTTCCAAACGCCACAAGGTTCTTTTGACGCGGCCATTGAAGGCAGCCCGATGTCGAGTTGGGAAATAGTTGAATGAACAAACGCTTTTTATTGACACAATTTTCGTTTTGTAGCGCACACTGTCACACAACGTTGCCTAAAATAGTTTGCGATGTTGACGAACAGATCGATGCGACGTTTTTCTGTAAAAATAGTCGCCAACTCCAACTGTTCGGACAGAAAAAGCAGAACATAGGCCGGCATATGCAAAGGCTGCAGACAGATGGCAATGTCACACAAACGTTGCCAAGCTGAGCGCGCCAGATCTACCAGCCATAAATCTGTGAGCATCGACATCCCCGGGCAAAGAAGTTGCTCAATCCTATTGATCACCGCGTGCGCCGATTCTCCAGTGCAGGCGCCAGGCAAGATGTCGAAAAAAAGTGTTTCTGCACAGTCGACATACGGCAAAAGTTCGCTGTGCCACGACACGGTTTTCTTATCAACATCAATGCGGTACCTCAAGTTGCTTTGAGAGCAAGCTTTTCTGCCGATTGAAACTGCTTTTTGGAAAATATTCTTGACACGCAACTGAGCAGCACGGCTCTGCTCTGCAAGATTGACAGGTTTGCCGGTGTTCAAAATGTCCACAATAAGTTGAATTCGGCTGCACATAGCGTAATGGCCGTTGGAAAGAGCCAACATCAACAGACGACGCCAATCGAATGTCACAAGCTTGTCGCTTGCCTTGTCAGTGAATTCATAATGCGCATTCAATGTTTGTATCAGAATTTTCCAGACAAACGCGCTCGGTCTGTAACAAATCGCATCGTACAGCGCTGCTCTAAACTCGACCAAGGTGACGCCGACGCCGCTACCGGCTGACAAATTGCTCTTTGCGTCTACAACGCGGTCGATTGCCGCAACAAAATCCCGATTCCGGATAGTCACGGCTCTTTGTCGCAAACTGTCCCACCTGAATTTGTAACGTGTGCTGTCGGTCGGGTCCATGTATTTGTATTGCTCGTCCAGTTTGGCCAGCAAAATTTTCCAGACTATTTTGCAGGGTCGAACGGTAGCCGTTTGTGTCAGTGCCCGGCTGAATTCAGTGGCGGTAACAGGTTGCAAGAAGTCTAGCCTCTCTTCTATCTGCGATTGATATATGACAGCGGTCATTTTTGAATGGAAGGAAGGGTACATTTTTTGCGCGGGCGCGTTTTTCATTTCTCCTCGTGCGCAGACAAACGAGAACTGCGTCGCCTTTTGGCTCGACTTCTGTCGGTGCACTCAACTTGGCGGCCCTTTCGTTTCGAGCCAAACGCAACCTGAACCACGTTTTCAATCTGTGCAAATGTGGCCGATTCGCTTCTCTTGCTCGGTTTGACCGCACTGTCCACAACGACAGAAGGCATACTGGCGCGACGCGAAATCGCTGCCCTCTCCTTTCTCTGCCGACGACGCAAACGTTCGCGCTGCATAAAGCTTTGCAGCGTGGCGTACGGCCGACTGTACCGATACAGATCGGCGAAACATGGCAATTCGTGTCGCGCATCATGGGCCAATGTCTCGCGCACGAACGTTTCTGACTCGCGCAAAACTTCGCGCGGCTCATGCGTCAACTCAACCAAGTCGACTCTCGATGCATTTCGATGAGACACACTCCGCAGTCGGGGCTGCCAAACGTGTCTCTCAAATTGGCGCAAAATGCCACGCATGTGCGACGCTATATGCAGTTTCGATGAGTTGGCTATCTGCGACGCTGTGTCATGGTCGGCGACAGTTGCCGATTGTCGCTCTCCGTGTCTGCAATCAAAGTGTTTGGCATTGGACACCAGCAAATAGGGATTGTCCCGATTATAAAATACGGGCGACAAGGATCGATTGGTTATGTTGGCGTACTCGCCGACCACGGAATCTGCGAAGCTGGCCACGTGTGGCATGTGTTTGTGCTTTTCGACGTTCCACTCACGCCTGAAGACCGACCACACAAACGAGTGAAATTGAACGTACGGGTTGGTCGTGTCGGCATCACGCCGCTTGCCAATGCCAAAGCGCGGACAGTATTTCTCGTTGTCGCGGTTGATCGAAAAACGCGCACTGCCCTGCTCCAATGGTTCGCAGCACAGCGTCCACAGTGCCCCAGCGCGGCGATTTTCATCGATCATTTTCTGTTCGCTGCGCATCAAGTTGGCGAGTTCGGGCTGTTTGTCCAAGTCGGGCGAACGCAAAAGCGAACGCTGCACTAGAGTGTCTACGTCGCTCAATGTGCGACGAAAAGAAGTCGTTCGATCGGCTGCTCGGCGGCACTCTCCGGCACCGCTATTGTATGGAGGTGACGCATCTATGTCGGCGACGTCGGCGGCCATTATCTTGCGATTCAGATATTCGACAGCGGACATTGTGGGCCAATGCTTCGCACAATTGGCTTCGAACTGACAGTCGATGGCGCGCCGACGCCTGCTTTCTTCGGACGCTGCCTGTTTGCTTTCGACATTGAACTGTAACAAACTGTCGCGCTCGTCTCCGTTGCGCGCATAGAACAGCCACGGCAGCAAAGACACACAGTCGTGTTCGAAATCGGCAAAGTTGGAGTGCGGTTGTTCGTCGCTCAGTGGCGGCTGCTCGGCCAGCCGGTCAGCACCACTGGCCGACACATAGTCGGCCCATTCAGCCGATGGGCGCAAAACGCGCTGTAATAGCCGATCGAGCCAGCGGTCCAGCTGCTGCAGCAAGCAAGCGGACCAGGCACGAAAATTTGGCGTTTTCAGCTGAGCCAGCATATTTTCGACGTGCAGCCGGCGCATTTCGCTTGCCAGCTGCTTGCCTATGAGCGCGCTGAGAGAACGTCTATTGCGCTCGTCCGATTTCAGCGCAGCGCTGTCGGCACTTCTGCCGTCCATCAGAAAGCATGCGTACAGCCGCAGAGTTTGTGTTCGATCGAAACATAGACGTTTGGCTCCGCTTTCGGCCAGTATGTCGGAGCGATTCTGCGCGCAATACTGCTCAAACAAGTCGGCCACTGCAGCGTCTGTGGTGCCCACAAACTTGCGCACAGCTTCGCGAGCACTGTCGACAGACTCTGTGCTGTATGGTCTGTGCTTTGTGTTGTAGCGAGCGCAAGTGGCACTGACCTGCTGCTTATCTATGTTAAGTACTGTCTGAAACATCTCGATGCGCTCACTACTGAACCTATTGTGCACGCCGTCGCGCGTGGACTCGTCTCGTGTTGCATAACGTTCAAAAAAATGCATTTTGGCTGCCCGCCACTGCTCGGCTGTCATCGCTTCTCTGTCTCGTTGCCGCAAAAGACGCTCCCACTCCAAATCGTCGGCGTCTTGCTGCTGCTGCCGCTGAATTTGCCGCTCTCTCGCGTCGAGTGCCAACTCGCGCCACTTGTCGCCGCCGTGCGGGCATCTGTCTTCCATTTTTTCTGGCCGTTTGTTGTACGTTTCGGCATTCGCGCTCGATGTGTGCAAGTCGTTGACCGCACTGCCGCTGTCTGCGGACGGTACAAATAAACCCGTTTTGCGACCTTTTTTGACGGCGTTTTCCCAATCTTCGCGCTCGGCCTGATTGAACTGCATAGTTTGCAGTGACTGCACAGGGAATGCAAAAAGGCCTGCTGGATGCTGCAACGGCTGTAGACACAGCTGCAGTGCCTCGGGCAGAGTCAGAAATTGTATGTCAAACAAATTCTGTTTGTCCACATAGTCTAGCTGGTCGGCAAAGTCGGCAGGCCGTTCCATAGACCACGTTTTGCTCCACCGGTCCGACAAATTGGTTTCTGGATGTAGTGCATTTCTCCGCGCAAAACAAATTGGCACATAGAACTGATCGAAAAGCGTCGGTGCCACACAAAGCCTGTGCAGGCTCTCGATGCGTTGCGGATTGTCTGCAGTGAGCACGTCGAGACACCGATCGCGGCAGCAAAATGTCCGCTTGACTATGCGACGGGACGCAGCACTATTTTTGTCGTGAAAAATCAACTTTAAATTGCCGTACAATTGCTCGGCTTCTGTGATTTTTTCCAATATGCCAAATGACCGTGCCCACATAGTTGTGGCACGCTGTGCGCGCGGCACAACCTCACGCGCGTCTCTCTGATTGCTACCAAACTGGCGTTGTTCGATAAGATCGCTCAGTTTGCGACTGCTAAAACAGGGCTTGTCGCCCAGCAGTTGATGGAACGCGTGATGGGCATGATTGGCATATTGGTAGGCGAGGCGCGCGTCACAAACTGCTTTTTCGTTTTTGCCAAGCCTGGCCAACTCTGCGTCACACTTCAATTCGCCCAGACTGTACTTGCAGTTGGTGGCGCCTTTCTGCGTTGTGTTGGCTGCAATGCGTTTTTCGCGACAAAACTTTTTCAGGAGTGTATATTCAGCAATGCTGTCCTGGCGGTCCTTTTTGCGATTGGCAGCAAGCTGCTGTTGCACCGAAGCACTGCGTACAAAAGAGCCCAACCCTCGCTGATCTTCTTGGCCGAGAACGTTCAAATTCGCTTGATTTTTGTGCGAAACAGATGATGCTACCGCTTTCATAACTCAAAAGTGCTGTTTGCAGACAAAATTGACAATACGTCATGCAGCAATTTTTTTCTTGTTGTTCATTTTTGTTCCGCACTCAAAACGGATCGCTGGCGATGAACGCTGCCAAATGAAATGATTTTTTGGCTATCTTGGGCGGCAAAGCGTACACATTGCCGTGCTGATCGGTTGTCATAACGCTTTTGTCGATGTGCGCAAAGTCTGTCGAAGACGCAAATGACTGTCCGCACGCACCGCTACCATTGCCAAACGACAATTTGATCGGATCCTTTTCGCTTTCGTAAACGCCAATTGCGCCGTCCAAACGAAAAAATACACGCAAGCCAGGCAAAGAGGCGCTGTAGGCTGGCGGTTTGAGAACATCGCCCATGCGAGTCAACAATGAGTCCAAACATTCGTCGCTGTCGCACAGTGCAATCAGACGCGTCGCAACAGTGTTGTGACGATCGATGCTTTGTGGTACAATGTAAAACTGTGCACGATAGCGTGTGCAGCAAAGCATACAGCTGCTGCCAGGCGGCACACTGTCTTCCAACGCTCCATCCAAACCGTGGTTAACCGCCAAATGTGTCACTCGCTGCAGAATAGCACCAGCAAACCGATCGACAAAAAGCAGCGAAGGATTTTGCTTGCCGCCAATTGCAACTGACACAAAGTCTGTCCACTGCTTTGAGGCGCTCGACAGTCCGAACAAACTGTCCGTTGTAGACAGCAGTAGACCGTACACGCTGCGAACCGTCAAAGTGCCGTCCGCGCAAACGCGCAAATGTGCTTCTAGCTGCTGTGGCGCGATCGGCACGCGATGCTCATAGGCGACATGATTGGTGTGCAGCATTGGTCTTTCGCGAGCAGCCAATTGCAGCAGATAGATGGCTTGCTGTCGTTGTGCATCCAGCGCCATCAACTTTTGGTCCACCGAGCGTTGATCAAAACGCAAGAATGGCGGAACGCCCATCAATCGTCCCGTTGTTGCAAGACCAGATTCTACCGGCTGATCATGGCAAAGCGTAGAATGCTCGACTGCTTGTTGCTGCGTCTCTTTCGCAAATGTCGGCTGCGCTTTCGCGGTAGACTCGGCCGCTTGAATTTTTGCACTGGCTGTCTCAACTTTGTCAGTCGACACAGACACTTCAACTTTGGCATGTTCTTCGTGCGCTGCCACCAAGAGTTCGTTGTGGGAATGTTTTGACTTTGGTGTCGCTTTTGCTCCTTTGAACACTTTGTTTGGCGATTTGCCACTGCGAAGACTTTTTTTTGTCTTCTGAGAAACGCTGTGCGGTCGAGATCGATCCTCCTTTTCCGCATCTTCGAAACCACTGTCAAAATACAGATCTGCGGGTGATGTGTAACCACTTGATTGTTGGCTGTCGTCGGTGCCACTCGCGGAACTGCTGTCGTCTTGGCCGGCTATTTTCTTGTTGCGCCGTGTCTTCTTGTGGTCAGCCGTGTTCTTTTTGCGCTTCGTTTTAGTTTCGGGCTCTTTCTTGTCGGTGGTTACCACAGTCTTCGCGGATTTTTTGGTAGACTTCTCAACTTTTTTGCCATCGTGCAAGTTTTCGGCAGGTTTTTCTGCCATGGCACCTCGATTAGCCACAGAATTGGACGTTTTCGGCATCTTCTCTGCCGCAGCATTCGTCTTTGCTTTTTTTTGCAACACAACGCCACTGGAACGTTGTTCGTAAGCGTCCAGTTGTGCCAAAAATTGCTTATTGTGAACTGCTTTGTCCATGCTTTGCGAAGCGTACGCAATGCCCACTTGAAGTTCCCCAAAGCCGGCTACTGTCTTCGACGAGTTGAAATCGCGTCGCTCTGAACTGACTGCAATCTTTGTTGTGTTGCCACCGTCGTCGGAGCGATAAGGAAACGCCAAAAAGCGCTCCAAACGAGTATCGATTTTCACATTGTCCACATATCGGTCTCCAGAGTCTTTTGTCGGCGCCGGAAAGCGAGGCAGCGTATGTTTGGCGACTATTTGCTCGACAATATCAAAAGCAGCAACAACGGGTTGCAGCGTCAGAGTTTTGTCACCGCGAAGCTGCTCGACAGCATAACCGCAAACTCCGTAATAAATGCCGCGACGCACACGATAGTGTTTGGAGATCATGTTGTAGCCTGTCGTGGTGCGCGTATCAAGAATTTGTGACGTCGACACACCGAACGGCACCAGACCAAAAAACAGCCGAAACATTGCCGAATTGTGTAAAGGTCTCAGCTTCCGGTCGAGTGCATCGCCAGAGACATTCTCCAGCCGCATCAATTGGCCGGTTTCTAATGGCCAAAAAATAGTAGCAAGTCCGCCAATACGCTCGTGCGGACCGTCATGCCAAAATAAATGGTTGACAAACGCTCGACTTTTTTGCTGTTCCGTTTCGTGCTCGTCGTAGCAGTGCAACCACTCCTTGCCGATGCGAGCCTGAACGAAAACCCAGTCCTTTTTGGTCACTATTGTGGTGCCTGCAGCAGAACTGCCGTTGGCAACAGAGCGCGACCAACAAAGATGAAGCACCAACCAAAGACACGCTGCCAACCAGTCGCCCAGAGATTGCCCGCTCAGTCGAATCTGCTGCTTCAGTCGGTCAATCAACGCTCGCCACTCGTTGTCAGCGCCGCTGAACGTCACTTGTGTAAGACTTTGTGCGCCTTTTGGCACGCTGACAACACGCCAATGCTTCGAAAAGGCTTGTTTCACTTTCTTCTCTTTCTTATCTTTTCGCTCAGAAGCTGCAGCTTCGATTCGTCTTTGGATCAACTGGTCAACAATTCCAGCACTTTCGACAGGCGATGAGCGTGTACGCTCGTCATAAATGTTCGATAAACTGGCGGCGACCTGCCCAATGGTGCGTGACGACCACAAAGACGAGTCTTTTTCCAGTTGCAACACTTCCAATGGAGGTAGAAATGCTCCTGCTTTCGCAGAAATGTCCTTAGAATCGCAGTGCGGCGAAAAAAAAGTTTGCCGCTCTGCCTGCACAGCTTTGCCCTCGTCACGCAGCGACGCTGTGCGCGTCTGCGGTAGGGCGGACAGCGCCCAGTACAATTCGTCGCGACGCGGCAAATCGGCCCAATCATAATTTTGTTTGCCATGTGTCAGTCCAGGACGACCATCAGTCTTGTCACTGATATCTGCGTTGGGCTGCCAGTTGTGATTGTGCGATGATCGAACAATTTCGTGTGCCAAAAAGCGGGCAGTTTTGCCGTAATAATAACCAGCCTCTGTCCAATGAGAGCGAGCGACATCGCTTTCAGATTCGTCGATGACTTCATACAGCCCGGTCGATGCGCTGCTATCTTCGACACAGATCGTGGCCAAATTTGTACGCCGGATGCCGTTTTCATCATCTAGCGTGTGACGCAGCGGATCGCAACCGCGCAAACGTTGCACTTGTCCGTCAATGACTAGTCGCAGCCACTCTGGTGAAAAGTTGACAGCACTGCCAGACTTGACGGCACTGACAAACGTGTTGGCGAGTGGCGACTCACAAAATGCACTTTCGACGCTGACCGCGGCGACTTGCCGATGCGATGCAGTCAAAGCACACGCTTGCAGCGAAGACAACTCGTTGCGCCAAAGACTCTCTTTGTCGGCATTGGGTTCGTTGCGCACATGTGCACCGTGGCGAATGTCGAACAACGGAACACACTTTTGCGCTGCTTGGTGCACAGACCACACTGAACTGTCCGCCAATGTTTTTTGCCAGGAATTTTGCGTCTCCGAACGCTGCACTCCATTGCTTGCGTCCAAAAGCGTGCAGTGGTCTTCACTCAGTGTTATTTGTGGCGAAAATAGCCGATTGCTCAAATTATGGCACAAAGTGAGATCGTATTTTTTGTGCGCCGTATAATCAATCATCGTGCGAATGCAGACTTCTGCTACGTCCGGACAGTACGTTGAAAGCGAAGGGCAATCGTCGAGTTGGTCTGTTTTTTTTGGGTACGACCGTAAACTGCCTGAAAATGGTTCAGGTATGCGCAAATGAGATGCAAACGATGCTGCATCGATAGGGTCGGCGTCATCGTGGTCAACGGTTTCCTTTTGCTGCAAGTGTTCGGTCACTGCAGCCGAAACACGCTCAACGGTGCTGTCTGGTGGAGATTCGTGTGCAGCCGGATCAAAGTCTTCCGGAACTGCAATGCTGTTGCTGTCGTCCAGAATAGGCAAATCAAATGTGGGACCCATGTCAGTCAAAATTTAAACGAAAAATTTTGCGAGGGTTGGCATTTTTTCGCTTGAGCAGTTTTTCCAGACACGGAAAACTTGCACAGAAATATCAACTTTAGATGGCAGAAAATGGCTGAAGATGGGATTGATTTGGCACTGTGGGCTTGCCTGTACTCACAACCAGTCCTCGAGACCCTGTTAGAAGCGGGTCTGTCGTTGCGCGATGTGTTGGCCTATCTTTCAGTGTCCAAGGGTCCATCGATCAATCAGCAGAGTGGTGTGACGGAGAGAAGTCGCGCTTGGTTCATTCAAGTGCATGGATGTGCTGCTTTATGCAGTTTTGATGATGTGGAGATGCTGGAACGCATGATTTCACACGGTTGCAAACCAGCCAAAGTTTGCACTTATTTGGACGTATATAGCAGCAGTTCTTCTTGGCAGGCGGTCCTGATGCAGGCGGCCTATGTGACACATATGACCATTGAAATACAACATCGGGATATGGACATACTAAATAGGTTGCTGAAACTCACCGTCGATCTTGTCAGTCTCAGTGTAACTTTCTGGGTGAAAACGCAGGAAAGCGTATGTATTGAGCAGTTGAAATTACCAACAAACTTACAGCGGCTGGACTTCCTGCCTCGCACTTTTCGATTCGTTCCGTTGCCAACGTTGCCGAATACACTTACTCAATTGTCTCTCAGAGGGTTTTTCAATCTGCCATTGGATCTCGTAAATCTGCCCGCAGGCTTGCGCAAACTTACACTCGGCCACAAATTTAACTGTTCTATAGAAAATGTTTCATTTCCGCCGTCTTTAGAGACACTCACTTTTGGCCATTTTTTCAATCAATCACTGAGCAATGTGGTGCTGCCACCGCGACTGCGTGTTCTCAAGCTTGGAAGACATTTCAATCAACCATTGGACTGTGTATTGCTACCTGCAACATTGCAGTGCTTGGAAGTGGGCAGCGCGTCTGTGTGCTCACCTCCTGATACAATTGCAGTGTTCGTCGGAAAGCAAAGTGCCAGGATGAAAAAATTGTCCCTTCTCAAATGAACGATGATTGTTTTTTCCAACCTCTGATTGATAGTCTGTCGCTTTTTTGATTGGTGCATTTTGAAATTTGCGACAAAAATAAAACGATTCGAGAGCGCGCAAAGTTTTATTGCTGCTACTTTTAGCTAATCAAAACTGCGATTTGGCGTTGCTTCAACTTGAAAAACACATTCACCGATCTAAACTATTTATACCAATGCCATACTATCCAGAATTCAATTTGTTGCATTTGCATTGCCCGAAAACAGGCGGCACAAGCTTAGAAAACACTCTGATGCAAGCTTTGGGGAAACCATTTTTTAATTACGCAAGAAGCAGAGAGCGCTACTCAGCAGGAGATTTGACTTGGCAACAACGCAATTGGTACGGCTATGAAAAAGTCGACGGGACAGAATTCGCATTGCAGCACATGACGCTGCAGCAGATGGTACAATGGAAATACGTGCAAAATCATTTGGCGGACCCGGATTTGACTATTGTCATGATAGTTAGGAATCCGTACAGCCGAATCGTTTCGGAATATAAATGGCAAACACTGTTCGGCTACAAAGGATCTTTTGAGACTTTTGTGTGTCAAGCACATCGTGAAAAATGGCACGAAAGTAGAACGTTTATGCAGCATCTTGTGCCTCAGACGCAATTTGTGGCTGGCGTTTCGCTTGACGATCCTCGTCTGCACATAATTTACTTTGAGCATATGTCGCTTGCCATTCAAAACTTGTTCGAACAATTGGGCAAACGACACCGTCAATTGTATGGAATTAAATCTATGCGTACTGACAATGTTACAGCGCACATATCAAAGCGCCACGCAACTACAGAAAAGCCGTGGAAGGCCTACTTTGCTGACCAGGCGACAGCGGACAAAGTGCTTGAAATGTATGCTGCCGATTTTGAGACTTTTGGCTATGCGACAGAGGTAAAAAGTGCAGAATGAACGACATTGCTGTGCACAAATTTCAATTTTTGCTGCGCACTCACTGTGCTGACAAAAGTCTCGCATCATGTCGTCGGTTTCGAAGGAAGAGGCGCAAAAGATACTCGACAAACACAACTGTGCCAGACGTCGCTACAAAGTTGCTCCATTGAAATGGGACTGGCAGTTGGCTGCGGACGCTCAGGTTCATGCTGATCGCTGTATATGGGCGCACGCAAGCGAAATCGGGAAAGCACCGCCGCAACAACAAGGTGAAAACCTTTCTTTAGCGATGGGTCAGCCTGTTGACGTTGACGGGTGGCTTGGCGAAGAACCAGACTACGACTGTGCCAATGATCAATGTGTGCGCAATATATGTGGTCATTGGACTCAGATGCTGTGGCACAGTACGTCCAGCGTCGGCTGCGCAAAGCGTCGCTGCCGGTCGGTGGTCGACGAAAACGGATCTCCCATCGGTTTCAGCAATGCCGACATGCTAGTCTGCCGCTACTCGCCGCCGGGCAACTTTATTGGCAGACAGCCGGTGACACCGAAACAGTGCAAAGAAG
>Ga0102934_1002247_pt1 | contig 13349 bp, 19 predicted proteins | sample SalPonR2_A_D1_MG_FD_78175 | JGI IMG/M metagenome (GOLD analysis project Ga0102934, IMG submission 78175) | Salt pond soil microbial communities from South San Francisco under conditions of wetland restoration - Salt Pond MetaG R2_A_D1_MG | ecosystem: Environmental > Aquatic > Marine > Intertidal...
CAGAGCTGGAGGTGCTCCGAGGCCAGGCGTCGACAGGCGGCCAACGGGGCCAGCTCGACCAGGGTGGCGATCAGGGGCCAGAGGGAACCGTACGCCTGCGACTCCAAGCGCTCCTGGACCGCTCTCAGAAGCAAAAGATGCGCCTTTTCCGAGCCAGCACTGTAGCGAGGATACACCCGCGGGAGTACCTCTTCGGGAGGGCCGTCGAGACTAAGCGCCCTACCCTCCCTGCAGGCGGGGTTCAGGATCTCGTGCCCCCCCCCGGGACCCGGCGCCTCCGGCCCGCGGGCAGGGGCTGCGAGGACGCCCACCACCGCCTCCTCCAGCACCTCCTCGTCCCCCGAGTCCGAGTCGTCCGAGCAAATGCTGGCACTGGCCTCCGCCGTACCCTTTGCCCCTCCCTTGGCCCCTGCTTCCTCCCTTTCCTTTTCCGCGGAGGACCCGACCAGAGAGGGCGCCAGAGGGGGGGGCAAGGCCAATGGAGGGAGATGAGGCAGCAAGCCGTCGGTCCCTGTGTTACTGTGGAGAGGCTGTCCGGGTGTGGAAGAAGGCGTGCCTCGCAGGGAGGAAGAGCTGCTGCCAAGTGAAGGCGCGCGTCCACGAAGCCAAGGAGATTCGTGCGAGGCGACCGCCGAGTTCCAGCCCGTGCGTAGATTGGCAATAAAGGTGCGACAGCCATAGTCTTCATACTCGTCCACCCATGCACGAGGGCCCAGCGCATCCTCCATGTATACTTGCAGGAGCGCGAGGGGCCACTGGGGGCAGTCCCGGAATGCCCGGAGTAAGACATTGCACGCCAGCCGATGAAGCAAAAAGCCTGCACGTTGAGCATTTGCCGAGCGCGAGCTTTCGGTAGGCCGCAGCCAGTCGATAATTATCGGCAAAGTTGTAGTTGTGTCCCTGAAAAGTTGTGGTTTTGCTTTTACTGCGCACATAAGTGCCACACTGGCGGCGGAGTGGGGGCCTCCATCCACCGAGCCTGCAACGCATCGACAAAGCTGTGTCGCCGCCCTTTGAAGGGAAGGTAAGTCTTCTTGGCCACCCGCCTCGATGACATGAACGAGATCTTGAACAAGAGATGGCGGAGACGGGTCCATTCTATTTATTTTTTAAGGCCAAGCTCAAGTTGCACGGGGGGGGGGGCAAGGCTCGCCTGCAGATCATTATGCTGTCGATACTGTTGCTCCCGCGCCGCAACGCCTTGACATCATTTTCCACAACGCTCACCCTATTGGTACCAGCTGCATCAAGATCGAGAAAAGATGACATTTAGGACCTAAAAGCATTTTTCGTTCGCCATCTGGACGTGGACTCGGCCAACAAAAGGGAGATATCAATGCTTTTACTTGACTCGCTCAAGAAGCATCGCTCAAGAGAGGCGATAGCTCGTACCGCCCGGAAACCGCGCGGTCCATCCCCCGCTTCCCGACGACAGCAAGGCCTTCGCGTGTGTGTCTTTCACGAATGCCCCTTTTATCCACTCGACCTCGCAGGGACTCTACCAGTTGGCCACCAGGACCACTAGGGTTCATTATGCAGAAAAGAATGGTGAACGCATCCTCACGCTTGAGGCACCGGGCCTTCGTCTTCCTTCGCATTTTCCTAATGATGTTGCTCCTGTCCCGAAATGCATGCAAGGCCGAATTCTACGTAGTGATACAACCGGTACGTTTTTTGCCCCGGTATTGTCTCGGAAATGTTGAAACCAAACAAACAAGCAAAACCTACTTGCCCGCGACTCACGCCTCACCCAAACCGCCTCCCTATGTACTATCTCAATGTTTCAGTCTGGGAACGAGCAATGTTTCATGATTGAGCAACCACAAGGTACACCGGTCACAGTGGAATACGATCTCCCCGCATATGCGACCCAGAGCCTCAACTTAGTGATCAGCTTGGTGTCGGGGCCTGGCGGGAAGGGAGGCGGCGGGAAAATGGTCCAACAAGTGCAAATGAACGAGGAAAAGGGCCAGTTCAAGTTTGCCACAGTGAAAGATGGGTTCCACTCCCTCTGTATCGTACCTCACACTGTGACCAAGCCCACGAAAGTGGGTCTAGAGGTCACGTACGGAAAGTCCGACGCATACTATGCTGACCTGGCGAAAGAAGCGCACATCGACCTGTTGGAGGCCTCCATCATGCATTTGAACGCGCAAATGGGTCAGATTCTAAACGAAGCGGACTACATGAAAGACAAGGAAGTCCTCTTCCACCAGCAATGCGAGCGGACGAACTCAGCGGCGCGATGGTGGCCTATTTTGCAAGTGGGCATCCTCCTGGTCACGGGCGTGCTCCAGGTCAACAACCTCAAACAGTTTTTCAAGGCGAGGAGATTGGTGTAGACCGACTCACGGCCTTGCAGTGCTCGAAACAGATCCAAGGAGGATGCAGATAGGGGCGCTGTCGGGGGCGGGGGCGAGGGCGGGGGGGATGTAGGGCTTTCATGATCGAGTTTGGGTAACGGGCGAGGTTCGCCGGATGCGTGTACAGTACGGAACGGAATATATGCGACGCCAATGACATTTCGTCCTCCTCCTTTTGGGATGCTTTGAAGAGAGTAAGGGGGGAGGAAGCGAGAGACAAAGGAGGGTTAGGGTTACGACAACGCCTGCCGCCAAAATTGAAATGTTTTTTACTTTCACAGTTTGGGTCTTTCCACCGGAATGATCTTAACTGTCGAATGCGTGTCTCGTTTCACAAGTCCTCGCTTTCTTCCTCCCCCCCCCCGCCTCTCCTTGTCCTCCTCCCCGTCCGGACAACCCTGGCACGGTCTTCCTCACTCAGCAACGCTCCCTCTTCCTCGAAAGTCTGTCTCCTCCTTCCATTTCGCATCGCCTCTTCCCACACGCGTGCGAACACATCCCCGTCGCCCCCCTCGCCTCCCCCGTCGCTGTCAAAAATCTGGCTATCACCTTCCTCCTCCTCACCCTCCCTGAAACCCATGTCTGGTCTCACATATTCCTCCCCTCCGACCCCTTCCTCTTCCCAAAACCCTTCATTTCCTTCCATCTCCTCCCCCATCCCGCCCCTTCGCCTCGCCCTGCTCGCCAAGAAGGCTTTAAACGGCACCTTGTCGATGTACGGGTACTCGCCCACCCAGGCCCCGCAGTCTGGTACAAAGACGTCCGAGACCCCCATCAGCTCATCGAAGTCGGGCGACTCGCTCAAGACCAACCCCTCGCACCGCATCCCTGGCCGCACTTTTTTGTAGCTGGGTAAGATTGGCGCGTAGACTCGCAGCTTCCGCCCCGATTCGTCCTCCATGGACATGACCAGGGCCTCGGGCCGGTTGTACTCCCTCGCCTGCCGGATGCGGCCCACGCGCACGACCCTCCCACTAAAGAGCGCGCCGAAGACGCCGTCGTCGCGCGGGGTCCGGGCGAAGTAAGTGCCGCGGAAGCTCACGTTCCGCCGGTAGGCAGCCAAGCCCGGGGCCAAAATCCAGTAAAACAAGAACACCGTGCCCAAGACTGTGGCTGCGGGCAGGCCGATCAAGAATGTCAGAAACCAGCTCGTCCAAAGCCCGAAGAACGTCGCAGAGGCAGCTTCGTAGATCTTGCCGAACTTGTCGCTCTCCGTGATGCCCCAGTAGTATTTCCACTGGTCCCCCGTGAATTGCGAGGGAAGAAGCCGACGCAGCGTCCGATCGCGAAGAACTGTAAGGCTACAGGAGGCAAGACCGCGGGAACGGTGGCGTTCTTGGGCAATATTTCGGACCTGGGGAGCTGAAGTAATATGGCCCCTGCCCCTTGAGGAATAGGCGGGATGGCTGAAGGCCGGCACCATGCAAGACGAAACGGGACGAGCGGGTACACAGATGTAAGCGGACATTGGAAGGGTGTGAAGAGGCGGCCATGCGATGCGGAGTGGAATGCCCTGTGCGAAGGGCGACAAGCGGGGCAGAGCGACGGCAATGAGCGAAGGTGAAGGGGGGGTAGGAGATTATAATAGTATATTTTATAGAAAAGTCATGACGAGGGGAAGCCGGGACAGCAAGCAACAGCTAATTATTTTCAATGCACGAATTTTGACGCTTGGATGAAACGGAAAAACAGGACATGAGCAAGAAATTTGCCCACTTACTACAAGACCGCTGCCGCAGGTTGGCGGCATCGTATGAGGGCAACGGTGACGACGATGACAGCTCTAACCAGTCCCGCGAATATCTCCTGCCTGCGACGCTCGTCAGTTTCTCCTGTTGTGTGGTATCGAGTGTTATGTTCGTTCGCAATGTAGTAAAAGCGTCCTTGAAGTGACCGTAAAGGTCACCTGTTCCCCTCGGTCGTCACTCACCCCGTCTGCTTGGTGTTTCTCGATCGAGAGAGACGTCGCAGGAGGGCAGTCGAAGTGAACACAAGGGAGCCAAAGCTTTGAACCAGAATACGAGCACGATTCAGTTAAGCTCTTGTTTCACTCTGCCGTGATAGGTAGGTTTTGTAATTTTGATTAAATCATCGATTTTATCTTCAAATTTGGATTCGCGGATAATTTACGACATGAAAGGATCTCTGGGCGCGAGTGAATATCATCGGAAGACGTCAAAATCGATCACAATAGACTCAATCTAAAACCACCAGCTCTTCATGATCCAGAAGGGAAAAAACGCACGGTATAATTTGTATATTGATTGCCTGTTTGTGCAGGTTTTCCGGAATATGTTCATTAACAATCAAGATGGCGGCGCCTGCGCCGGACTACTTAGTCATTCCTCGTCGGTACAGAAATGACAACTACTCTCCTACGGCGCCATTCTCGATAACAATTTTAATCTGTGAGCAGCGAAATCTTTAGGGGACACCGGCGAATACCGGTTGAACACTTTGTAAGGTGAAGAGAAACATTTATCGTTCGTGAAGACTTGAAATTTAGGATTATTTCGTTTCATGAGGTGTCGACTCGCATAAAGATGAAATTTAATTTGTCGGCAGAACATTTTTGTTCCTTAAAAACATCTTTAAGAATCTATTTTCCTCCAGGAAAGCTGCCAAGGTGCGTATTCGTTTCCAGGTGACGAGGACAACTATGGGCTCAGAAACATTTTCGGACGATGGCATAATCAGGTCGATATGAACTCAAAACCTTGCATTACAGACTGTCGAAGATTTGTTTGAAGACACAAGCAGATATGACTAATTTATAGCGCTTTCAGGCGCTTTTAAGCATCTAGGCTAACTTCTTCTTCATGGGCGGGATCGCAAGGGGACAATGTGAAGAATGAAACAGGCCTACTCTGCTGTTCCAAAGCTAGATACTATGACGCCGCTGTGATTAAATCTTATTTCTCAGATAACGCCACATTTTGGGGTATATTTGTGTCACAATTGTCATTTGACTGTTCCGATCTGAGCTTTTTCTGTCATCGCCATGCTCGCTCCTCGCTGTGGCCCCCTGATCGTCTCGCGGACCGTGCTAAATAGGACACCACATGTGTTCCCGTGCCTATTATCCACCGCCAAGCATCTTTTTCGAATATTTACTCATATATCCTGGTGAAACTTGTCAAAATCGTGAAAATAAGCCCTTTGTGTGCGGGTTTACTGGCTTTACTTCTGAAAGAGGAGAAGAAGAGGGGGAGGAGGTCGACGGAAAGTCGTGAGCTTTAAATTTGTGCCTCCTCCCTCGAAAATTGTCACACAACCGGTATTCGTTATGCATATGGGGCCCGCAACCGATAATCAAGTATAATCACTGTCAGCTTATGCTATGTAGCTTTTTGTGGCACGAATTGGCCAATTTTACGGCTGGGTCTTCATGTGGCACGTATGTCCTGCTGATCTGATCGATCAAGCCATTTCTTCTGGCATAACTGGCCACTCTTACACTAATGTGCGCTCATTTGACACCTTTCGCTGATGACACCATCAATAGATCAGGAGCTCCAAACTGTTGTTGAGAAGTGTAACACGCAGCAAGACCATGCTGCCTGTTTTGTTTGTTCTGTCTGCTGTGGTCTTGAACAGAGCCTTCGGGTTTCCTAGCACCATTATAGAGGCTACCGATAAAGGCAATCCTCCGATTCCATGGTCGTTTGGGGCGGAGAAGAGCTGGGACGCTCGTCGCGGACTCGTAGATGGCCAAGATGCCGTTTGTGACGCAATCAGCGACTGCACTAGTTGTTTTCAAGAAGCAGGGTGCGGGTATTGTGGGGGAACCGGCCGTTGCCTCGCGCAAGCGAGCGCTGATAAGTGCAGCAAAGGGTGGAGCGACACAGGCATCTGTTACACATCCTGTCCTGCGGATGCAGCACCATTGCACGAGGCTGCAGGCGTCATCCAGTTCGGGGCAATGGCCCCTGGGGCGGTGCACTATATCCCGGGGGAGAGCTGCACCTTCACCATCTGGCCTTTGCCGGGCAGTGGCTCCGCGACCAGCCCGGGTGCCGGGGCAGGGAATCGTCGGTCTGTCATGATTCGGTTGCAATTCGAATACCTGGATTTGGGTCCCGGGGATACCTTGAACATCTACAGCAATGGTTTGGACGGGCCCAAGATCCTCAGCATTGCGGGGTCAGGCCTCGGCATCGTGAACCGAACCATTACCAGCCGCTCCAGCTCGGTGGTTTTGCGCCTCCATGCGGAAGGTCCCGTGGGCGGGACGGGGTTTCGCGTCTATTGGCGGGTCATTGAAAGCTCGCCTTTGGATATTTATTTGATATCAGCGATCATAGGTGGGTGTGGGCGGGTGGGAACTCCATGGTTGTCTTTTGGGGGGGTTGCTGGGAAGCAAAGGTGTTGAATGGTGATCTATCTGGTGTCGATGCTCCCGATGATCATGGATCGAGAAGCATGATTGGGGCCATGGAGTCCCTAGGACGTCAAGATATGGCAAAGCGCTCGTCTGATTTCACGCCCATATCCACACATGAACACATCCCCACCTATGCGAACGCCACGTACCCAGTCACCTCCATCCTCACGTGCATCCTCTGCTCCTGTTGCTGCAACAACTGCGTGGCCATGTTCTCTGGTGCCGGCGGTGGGCGGAGGGGTGGGCGGCTCCTTTGGGCATGGGGAGGGGCCAACGCGAGCGCCCCGGCCGCCCGGGCACTTTCCCCGCAAGAGAAGGCCCGGCTGCCTATAGCCCCTTACGACCCTGGGGAAACGAATTTGTACAATTTTCGGGAGTGCTGCATTTGCTTGACAGATTTCGAGCGGACGGATTTGGTGAGAAAATTGCCCTGTGGGCATGTCTACCACTCGGAGGTGAGAAGCGAGGGAGAAAGGCCGAGAGAGCAACGGGAGCGTTAGTGGGAGAATCCGCCTGGTGGGGAGGAGCCACGTTTCTGCGTGTTTTCAAGAAGGTTTGGCCCTCAGGCCCTCACATGAAGCCCGTTCCCTCCTTCCCAGTGCGTTGATTGTTGGTTTTCGGTGAACTCCGTCTGCCCGCTCTGCAAGTCCGACGTCCGCGACAAGCTCGGTGTCGGCGCAGAGGGAGCAGGCATGGTCCCCTTCTGGCGCATGCGTGCGGCCCTCCATCTGATCCAACGGCGGTTGCTCTGGCCCGCCGGTCATCTTCTTCATCTCCACCGCCCTCCTCCTCACGGATCTGCCCTCTCCTTTCCAGGCAATCGAGAGGCGGAAGGTGGAAGGGGAAGTGGGAGCGGCAGGCGATGGCTGAGCAGCAGGGGGTGGTTAGGCGGGGACCGAGGGGTACTGTCGATCGATTGGCAGCCCAGAGCCCCGATGGCGGAAAGGGAGGGGGAGGAGCGTTGGCCGCGATGGGATCAGGGCGGGGAACAGAACGTGCGAGGGGAGGAAGTCGTAGTGTTCGAATTTGCACCTGGAGGGGCTGAGAGGGGAGGGCGGGCGGTGGAGGAAGGGGGCCGGGGCGAGGAGGGAGGACATGGATGGGGGGTCAATGAAGGGAATGGGGGCGGGGACACAGCCGGCGTGGATTTAGAGCGTGGCGACGTGGACAACCGAGCAGGTGGAGGAAGGGAGGGTGAGGAGGACGGGAGGGGGAGGGAGGAGACGGGGCTCCGGGTCCCGCAATGATGCGGCAGCTGGAGGGGGCAGGCGCGTGGAAAGTGCTGTCTGCGCGTGGAAAGTGCTCTCTGCACATCACGGTCAAAGTGGACATAAGGCTGGGGGAGAGGAGATTCAAGGCATACGACGAGCGCTTCTTAATGTACGGTTGCCGTCGCCGTGAAAGTTTTGGAGTGAAGAGAGTAAACGGGGAGAAGCTTCGAGGTGACGGAGTGGGACCTCGCCGAAAGGCGAGTGCGGGCGCCGCCGCGTGTACATACGTAGGGAGCAGAAAAGAGAAAGGCTCTCGTTTTTATGTGTGTATAAAGGGGGGAAGATTGTCAAGACAGCTAACGGGCGAGAGTAAGGACACGAAAGTCTGGTGGTAGCGGAGGCCCACACCTGCGGGAAAGAGCCCCAGCCTCGCCCTTATAGGAACCGGCTTGGATGTGGACGCAGCGGAAAGTCGCCGCGGCGTGGGGATAATGCCGGGCTTGGTCGCGCGGGAGGCTGTAGTATAAACAAGGAACCTAGAGGTCTGCTGCTGGATGCTAGGGATGCACGGCAGGACGGTCACAAAGCATAGACATGTAAAGAGGATTTTCTATGCGGGAAATAAGAGCCAGTCAAATATTCCAGGCGATAAAATAAAGAAAGAAACAAAAGATCTTTCTTTTCGACCTCAAGTGTCTTGTTCCTGTGCGCTCGGCGTCGACTGAGATAAGAAGGAGCACATTGCCTGTCCAAACTGAGCCTCAATCCTCTCTCACCATTCGTGCTCCAGCCCACCCACCAAAAAAAGTGGCGACTACATCCTCAAACCCTTCGCACCCCCGGCCAACCGCTCCTCTTCCAGCTGCTTCTTCTCCAGCTCCTCGATGAACTGCTTCCACTCCGCGAAGGAGACCAATCCACTGCCGTCCAAATCGAAGTCATCGAACGACGGATACTCCACGTCTGCTAGCTCAGGATGTGCCGCAAAATAAGACCGCAGGTAGGCCTCAAACTCCGCCCTTGAGATTTTATTGTCGTTATTGGCGTCCGGAAGCTTGAACTCAGCGACCTTCCTCTTGTTTGGGTCCGTCTCCGGGTGCTGCAGTATCCCCTCTAATTGAGCAATCAAAGAGTCCACGTAGTCCGCATTGACTTCCAACGCTTGGTACGCCTCCCCAAACTGAGCCACGATCGCTTCCTTCCGCTGCTGGTAGGAAGCTATGAGCTTATCGCTTTTCTTCTGATGTGCTTGTTTAAGCCGCTTGGCCTGCCACCGATAGTATAGCTGTCCAAAGCTCCAGCTGGCAAGGGCACCCACGGCTCCAGTTTTCATCATCCCCCAAAATCTGCTTGGATAGTGTTCACACCATGGAAAATGTATTGGCTAATTGACTTTACAATTTACTTCTTTTGGTGATCATGCTTGCAGGCAAGAACGAGATTGTGTTTATTACGAAGAATGACGCCTGAAGACACACAACCCAAGTCATCACATGTGCAATATGACATACAAACGCCCACACAGCGGGAGTAAATTGAAAAGCGAGGCATTTTACTTGTCGAGCCTGCACGCATGCCTCTTCAACAGCCTCATTCCTCCGTATAAACCTTACCTGCCCGAATCTTTTCGCCCTATGTCACGAAACTCAGGCCTCGGCCGTTGTTGCTGATATTGTTGTTGCTCATAAACTTGTGCTTTTACACTCTCAGCAAGGCAGGCAACCAGTAAGACCGGGGTCAAGGAAGCGATGCTCCAGCAACCCCTCATTCCTCGTCCTCGAGCGGGTCCTCCCCTTCTGACGCAAGAATTGTACTTGAAGGGGTTTAGAGCAAAAAATAAGAACACGGAGTCGGATATACGTATACGCAAGCTGCCTCAAAAAAGAACCGAAATAAATCATGCATACATGAACAAACCTGCAGTGGCTTAACAGGAGGGGAAGAGCTTCAGGGGTTAAGTCCGGGTATCTTCTTCTACGGCAGCCCCTTTCCAAGCTCGTTCCCCAAATCGTCCCGTACAAAGCAAGCCACGTCGTTCTGCGAGCTTCGAGTCGCCAAACTATAGTACATTGCTTCTTTTTCGGATTCATTCAACCCCACTGTTGTAAGAAGCGTTTCACGTAGGGTTTCGTCCGGCACATACCAACCCTCTGGCTTTTCTGGGTTTTCAGGCACTGCCTGGCATGAGACGCACTGTTGCTGACGTTTTTCTCTATCTCTGTACACGGCCTCAATCCCTTTCTCTTAAGGATATTGCCTTATTTTTTCATCACAAATCCTTTTTTTGGCTACAGGAGAAGCGAGTCCACGATGTGGGCAACCCTGCATCTGAACCTCCCCACCCCGCCTAAAAATAACACGACGGACACGCGTTTGGATTGCAGCAGCCGAATCCAGGAGCCTCGATCTCACCATTAGCAATCATGTTGTGCGCATCCAATTCTTCCGGGAAGGCTTTCAAGAGGAAGAGTACCCCTGTTACAAAATGTTTGGTGTGTATGTGCATTGAGAAAGGCAGAAAAGGACGGTCACGGAAGCAAAATACCTTTCGGTGTGATAAATCATACTCACGTTTTCTGACATATACATAGCTCGATATAACAATGACAACACCGATGGCGAAGCCGGCGATGGCTGGGTGGAAAGACAATTTAGGATCAGAGACGTTAGAGGATGAGATTAGAAAAGCTCGCATAACTTGAGGCGTGAAAAGAGGAGATTCAAGGTACTCTAGCTTGCACATGCTCGGAACGGCCCTTGCCATTGAGTGCCATTGAGTGTCGTGGGATTATTAATCCCAGAGCATGCTTTCTCGCGCACGTACCAAGATTGCCCGACGCAAAGAGGAACGACGCAAAGTCGTAAGTTCCTGTGAGCAAGGGAAGAAGCCGGAGGTGAGAGAGCGGGAGGCATTGAAGCTCCTCCAACGCCCCGCGCAAGTGCACGCACCATGGATCAAGACTGGGAGTATGAGCGTCTTGTACCACCTCTCCGTGTCCTGCTGGAAGAATTTGCGTTCGGCAAGCGACGTGCCAATGATCAGCCCAGTGGCGCAGTGCAGAGGTACCGAGGTGAAGGCCCGGACGATGGCCGTACCCAGACCGTAGGAGAGGTTATACATCAAGTCCTCCACCGTGCCAAACGCACTGCCCGCGCAGCAGCTGTACACTACGAGGGCGCGCGGGTCCACAACGTAGGACTTGTAGATGATGCGGCGGACCGCCAGGTATTTGGCTGACTCCTCGAAAAAGCCGGCGATCAGGTAGGCCTGTAAGAAGGAGGAGAGAATGCACATGCCGCAAAGCCCATCCTTGGGCAAGTTTGTCCGGACGATGAGGAAGTAATTGGTCACGTTTTCCAGGATGACGATAGGGATCATCCACAGGACGGCTTCGAAGAAGGTGATGAGCATCTGCAATCAGAGTAACGGCGAGAGCAGGCATGAGAAAAGAAGAAAGAACCAAATATTTAAAAGTTGACTACAACAACGATGAGCATGAGAGCATGATGAAGACAATAAATTGAAGTGGATGTTATCTTCTTACCTGCATGCGGATAACGGACTTGCGAAAGCGCATCTCGAGGAAAGAGAGGAGGGTGATGGCGGGCAACACAGACAGAAGGACAAGCCCTAATTCCCGCAAGGCCCTGGATGCGATGAGTGCCGCCGCGGTGATAAGAAGAATGTAGCCGCTGAACCACTTGCAGAAGGAGGAAGCGCAGGACGTGGTGCAGTAATCCGTGCTCTCCAAGTTCGCGTTGGGACGGTCCACGGCGGTAGGTTGTTGATGCCCACTCTCAAGCCCGCTGTTGTTGGCGTCTCCTTGCGGTGGCCCCGCATAGGTACCGGTGGTCGACCTATCACTATACGGATATGAAGATGCTACTGCGGGCATACCATTGGGAGGGAAAGGTGTTGCGGCCCCCGAAGAGGCGGTAGTAGTGCCGGAGAGAGTGTGAGGCAGAGGTGGTTGGTATTGCGTGCTACTGCTCCCAGGGTACCCATTGGATATGGCCACGGGGCGGTATAAATCTGAAGACGGATTTACTGTCCGTCTGTTTGGAGACAAACTCATGATTATGTCTGCAGAGGGCAATTAATCTTTGGAAATCGAGGCGTTGATAAGTACCATGGTTCTTAACATGTAAACGTTGTGTTGCGTTTTGAAATCCGAACAAAAAACAAATGCTGGCCAAGTGCATGATGCACAAGCATACAATTCATACACACTGCACACACACGCAACGCGGAAGGACGAATTCTCGAGGCCCCCGTCTTAGCACGCTACACCCGGGGCGGTGGGGTCTGGCCTCGTCTCGCTCCTTTCCTCTCAGGGAAAGATACTCTTGGAGCACGGGCGCAGAAAAAGTACCCGCCAGCCCCGCGCTCGTCGTATGCAGGCCCCTCGCTTCCTTTCTTGGCCTACGTGACAGTGTGCTTTGTGACACACGAATGAAGTGACCTCTTTCACCTTTCTACCACTCCTTGTCCTTCACTTGAAAGGCAGGGGCTTCCCAGTGGTGGCGGTGGTCGTATCATCACCAGACAAGGGCAACGGACAGATGAGTGGCCTGCCGGACGACGCAATTGCGAGGGCAAAGGCCATCGCTGCTCGCCTCACAGCAAGCCTGGGTCCCGAGGGTGGGGGTGGAGGTACTAAACGACGTTTTGGGGACGGGGAATCGGAAGAGCCGCGGAAGCGGGAGAAGATTTTTATCCCGAAAGACAATCCTGATTTCAACTTCTTCAGCTTGTTGATTGGTCCCCGGGGATCAACGCAAAAACGTCTTCAGGAAAACACCGGGGCGCGAATTAACATCCGTGGCTCGGACGGTTCGAAAGGGGAAGAGGCACCTGAAGGAGAACCGCAAGAGGATATGCACGTGCTGATCGAAGGCACGGAGGAGCAGGTAGCAGCCGCCAAGAAGGAAGTGGAGAAGATTTTATTCGACCCCGCCGAAGCCATGCGTCTCAAGGCGGCGCAACTGCGGAACCTGGCTGAATTGAAAGGTGGCTACTCGCCCGGCGGCAGCGCGAGTGGGGGGGGCGGTGACGAAGGACATTATGGCCCCGTGCGCTCCAAGCCGGGCCTGGGGTTCGGGGCGGAACCGGAGACGGGGGACATGAAGATACCCTCCAGCATGGTCGGGCTGGTGATCGGACGAGGGGGTGAAAACATCCAAAAAATCACGGCTAAAACGGGCTGCTTTGTGCAGGTGTCGAAGGAGACGGAGCCGGGCGAGAACACGCGTGCGGTGAGTGTGAAAGGCCCCACCAAGGAGGGCGTGGCGGAGGCGCTGCAAATGATCCAGGGGCAGGTGGATGAGGCCCAGGCAGAGCGGAGCAAACCGCGCGCGGGGACCGGGGGTGGGGGCCACTATGGGGGCGGG
>Ga0102934_1002250_pt1 | contig 13334 bp, 12 predicted proteins | sample SalPonR2_A_D1_MG_FD_78175 | JGI IMG/M metagenome (GOLD analysis project Ga0102934, IMG submission 78175) | Salt pond soil microbial communities from South San Francisco under conditions of wetland restoration - Salt Pond MetaG R2_A_D1_MG | ecosystem: Environmental > Aquatic > Marine > Intertidal...
CCCCCGAGGCAATCCTCCTCCCCCGCCCCCCATCCAGAGCCTGGAGGGACCCGGGTAAACGACGACTCTCCTCCTCCTCCTCCTCCTTTCCTGCCTCTTGCCTCCTCTTTGCCCCCGTCCCACCTGCCACCGCCTCCGCTCCCCCTCCGGATCCATCATCCCACTTCAACACGTCCGCTCTCCTTCTTCCCCGGCCTCCCTCCCGTTTCAAGCATGGACGATCCACTCCACCTTGAATGTCAAAACATGTTACAATGCGTGCCGCTACCCTCTTCCTACAATGCGTGCCGCTACCCTCTTCCGACCACATCCACTCCCCCTCCGTCGCCCCTGCCTCCCCCTTCTCAGGACACAGGCTCCTCTCGCCTTCTTACTTCCCCCCTCCCGTCCTTCCCTCCCTTCTCCTCCTGTCTTTCCCCCCCCTCCTCCTCCCTCTTCCCAGGCTGTCCTTCGGCTGTCGCCTTCGCGAGGAGGGGATCCGTGCTCTCCTCCTCCCCCAACCTCCCCTTTTCCACACCTCCCTCCCTCTCTCCTTCCTCGCCACTCATCGCGGTCCCGTTCGATTTCTCTCCGGCCGCCGCCCCCGCGTTGGGGGAGGAGGAGGATGAATAGGAGGAAGAGGAGGCGAAGAGCGGGGGCTGGGAGGTGGCGCGAAGGCGACGTCGTTCCAAAGCCTCTTCCACATAGAGGCGGACCTCCCCCATGGACTTGGCCACCTTGATGTCCTCGACCCCATCCATGGCAAGATCGATATCGTCGCCGTCCTCGCCCAGGAACAAAATGAGCGGCTTCCGGTATCTGTCGGAGGGTCCGAGGGGGAAGTTACGGGTTTTTGAATTGTCCGGAAAACCGCGGGGTGGGAGTCAAGTGACAGGCGGACTGGCGAGCGGCGCACCGAGCAGTGTGGCAGCTTCTCCTCACCCACGCCGCTTTCAACAGGGGAGGACAGGGAAGGGGAGAAAGAGGGCGAGAGAGAGGGAAGGGAAGAGGGAGGGAGGGAAGGAGGGAGGGAAAACCACCGTACCGGATCGCCAGCTGGATCTCGCTCCAGGTCCCTGACGAGCCGGGAAGGGCCACAACGATGTCGGAGGAGAGGATGTTGATGTGGTTCCGGGACGTGAGCTCCGTCCCGGTCAGAGGGTGCATGGAGAGGGGGCATTGAGTGCGGATGACGATCTCGGTGTACGGGTTTGGGTAGCCTGGGGGGCGGGGAGGAAGGTGGGAGGTTCACTACTTGGACGGGCGGAAGCCCGCGTGCGGTTCACCCTGCGCCCAACGACACCATGCGTGCATCCTAGGGCTACATTGTCACATATTATGACGTTCCTCTGCCCCAACTCCCCACATCCTCGACGTCACTATCAGCATCGCGTCGATATAGACCGCCTTCCTCTCGCTTCGCCATCACACATGTTTCCCTCCCTCCCTTGGCACTCCCTCCCCAACTTGCCACCTACCTGCCGGCGGGATGACACTATCCTCGTTCGAAGCCCCAGGCAAGGCAGGAATTACGCCTATTATCTGTCCCTCTCGGCCCGGGGTCTCGGAGAAGGTTCGCGAGACGCACTCCATCACCCCTCTGCCCCCGCCAGTCAGAAGGTTACAGCCCGTGGATGCCAGCCAAGAGCCCAACGGCGCCGAAAGGCCTACGTGAGGCTCCCTTCCAGAACCCATGACGCCAATTATCGGTCGGCGCAAAACTACAGGCGGTGGAGTTCCCCTTTGTGGCATGGTGCTAGCGTAAGGCGGTGCCGAAAGGAGAGGCCGGCAGTAGGAGGAGGAGGGAGGGAGGGGGAGAGGGCGGGAAACGGCACGCCGTAGCTTGCGGCCTAGTATGAAGTGTAGTAACGAAGGAATTTCATGACAGATTTTATTACTGGAAGTGTGGGACGGTCACAGTTTCGACGTCGGAGAGCAAAAACGCGTGGAGAAAGCGACTACTGCCTTGCCTGATGCTGTTGCCCCGGCGCATTTCACGTCGCCGAGATGTGCCAAAATTTCGGTCTCAAACAAACCGTATACACTGCATTTCAGACCAAAATGTCCCGTAAAATGTACAAATGGCCACAATTGTCAGAGTTTGCGGTCTTATCGCAGAGCCCAAATGGCTTTTTTATGACCACAGAAATGGGCGGCGGCTGGGACAGTGGATCAGGATCTCTGTTCCGATCTGCTAAAGAATGATCCTCGGAGGGCATGCGAGACATTGCTCCGAGCACGTGGCCGTGAATACACATCTGATTTCCATGAAAAGGCCTTATTGTTCTTGATTTAAGGGAACCGCCAGCACAGAGGCTCTAATGCTCCAATTCGCGTCAGGAAGTGTATTGCTTTCTCCTCTCCGGGCTGGCGGAGGGAGAGAGACACGGGAGGTGGTTGCCAAGACGGCAACTAAAACGCCACTTTCCTCTTTCCTGAATCAATAAGCTGTGCTTCCATTTGTCAGGCATTATATTGGTTTTAAAATCGTTATTTGATTTGAAATCCTGCAATTTGCAAAGCTACCATGTTCACACGATGGCACTTAAGTTCCAACACTAACGCTATTTCTTACAAAATGAGAGGACATCCGCGCTCCATTTAAAGCAATAGAGAAAAAAGAGGGTGAATGAATAACAATAAATATTGTTATCTTGTTGTAAGGTTCAAATTTCGACGTAATGATGTACCTCAGTCTCTGTGTTTGGTGCTTTTGACGCAATGTTCCCTAACCGCCAATATCATTGCTGTTTAATGTACATGACTTCGTTTCCATTGACTTGTAAACCCGGAATGCCCCCGCCTAACACTTCTTTGAAGACTTTTTTCATTTCCTTTTCGTCTCCCACCACTTGTTCTGCCGCTATGGTAAGGACTTGGCCCCGAAGAAGATGTCGATCAATCCTCCTTCCCGGGGCTTTCTTGACTACTTTCTTGATTACTTTTCCCCATGCGAAAGTGCACCCCACTGCGCTTGTGGACATATTTGGACACTCATTCTTCTCTTTCTGTCTCGCTCCATTTGGTACGCTCGCTGCCGCCTCAGCCTTATCTTTCTTTCGCTTCTTGTGCTCATGCTGCGGGGTGGCAGGCTCCTGCTCCGCTCTGCTTGTCTCCTTTTTTTCGTCCTTTTTTTTTTTTCGCTTCTTTTCGCCTTTTTCCAATCCTTTTTCTATCTTGTCAGTCAATGGACTGGATACTTGCCCATCGTCCTGAGGTTCAGAGGCCGCCCTCATCGTCCGGGTTGTGCCCTCCTTCTTTCCCTCCTCTGCCTTGTCCGCCATTACCTGACCCGAGGGTGCCTCTGCGGCAGGCTTGTTTTCATCCATTTTCCCCTTCAAGTACTTCCAAAGCTCATCTTGCTCATTTGAGCGATTTATCTGTGGAGTTGACAAAAATATGCCACGAGAAGGTGAAAGAGCTGATGCTAAAGCTTCTTCCTTTGCAACTGTCTTCCACAAAGTACGCATACAGACGAACAATGATCGCCACCTCCTAATGCAAAGGCACAATCTCAATACGTACCCTTAAACTGTTGTTCAAGAAGTTCTTGAATTTTTTCTCGTTGCGGGGGACGTTGCCCAACTCAGCCATTCGGGATAAATGCCGGCGAAGGATAGAGCTCACACCTCCAGTCTCACTGTTATCACAAGCCACAGAGGCAATCATTTCCATCCATTCTTCTTGAGGGTTTCGCTTCTTTCCTTTACCGCCTTTATTTCCGGATTTGGGGCCCTTGTAGAGAGATTTCTCATATTTTTCCGCCTCGGAAATGCATGAGGTATGTGCCTGGTAGGACGACCCTTGAAAAACCTGGCTGCAGTCGACACACGATACTGGGTAATGGGAGCACAGTGCACGACGCAGATGGTTCTCTACCTGTGCCTTCTTAAGAGTCTCGTTGCAGCCTTCGCAGGAGAAGAAGACCATGTATCAGGGCAGTCCTATGCTCAAAGACTATGTATCTTTCTCAGTATTTGCGTCAAGGAGCACCTGTGCATAGCAAAGGGACGGCAAAATACCATGAGGGTGCAATCAATACATGCATATGATTCATATTCTCCAAAAAAGATGAATCATTTAATGGGGTCAACCCCTGTGAATTGTTGACGTCTCGCCTGACACGGTGGCCACTTATGGTGCCGGCGACGACGGCCCATACGATTAAAATCGTTGTGCCATACCCTGAGCAAGGATTAAAGCAAAACATGCAGCGTGCTCTCTAAGGGTGAGGGAAACGACCCTGGGGGGAAATGTGTATGCCTGAGGTGAACTCACAATGGAGTTCAGAGACAAAAGAACAAGACCTGTGCAATGGTCTCGATCGTGATAGTTTCTTTTTTCACATGCTATGTAGGAGCGTACATGAGTCGGCCGAGAAACCTAAAGGTCACAACAGTCATTGGCAGTCCCACCCTCTTCTTCCATCCGCCCTATTGCTATGGTACTGAACCATACATATCGATGGTACCCATAGGGAAAGTAAAGGTACATGAAATATTATTGAAGGTATAACTGCAAGCTTCCGGTACCCCCCCCCCGAGGGTCAGAAACCACCGCCTTCCTCACGCACGGTGTCCGATGCACCCCTAGAGTCACAAAAGTTGTTGGCACGAGAGGGAGAGACTCCTACCAATGGCCTGTATGACAGTAGCAGTAGACGTCCTGGTCGTGCCTCAGGATGCGATGCATAGACGGAACGGAAACAATTTTCTCGCATGCCTTTCGATTCAAGATAGAACAAAAAGACGCAGAGCAGCCAGGTCAGACAAATACCCAGGTGGAAATAAAAGGCGGCGCCAAAAAAGGATCCTGGATCACGTTGACTTGGAAAAATACAATCTTTCATACGAAGAAAAGGAGGTATTTATCCATGATGCGTGCCAAACATCGAGCGGTTGCTCGAGATCGGGGATTAGTGGGTAAGACGTGTGTGATAACACGAAGAGAAAGATCGACACGGCGCTACAACGCCCCATCGCCCAGCCCCCGAGGCGGACACCGTATTCGCAAGAAGTGTTCTTGCAGCTGACCTTTGGCACAGAGTCAAGAGGATTCAGTCGTTTTCGTCGCCCTGGGCGGCACCCATTGTTGTGGTACAGCAGGAAGTTAAAGCTATAGCTTAGCAATCGATTATATTCGGGACGGGACAAACTTTAGTTTTGCAAGCACGAAGCCAAGAGCCACTGTGAATTAAAATTTTGTTTTAGACACTACTGCAAACAATTTGAAGCTTTATTACCTTTCAACAAATTTTTCTTCGGTGCTTTTATGTCTTTTCATGGTTGACAATGCAGTAGGATGGACAGGGCGGTGAGGCTGCCTTGTGGCAGGAAACTTAGCACGTCGCGTAATGTTGTACATAAGCCTGACACCTCTTGCAATAAATTATAAAGAAAAGGTGATTTCAAATCATTGAATATTTGAATATCTAGACTTCATCCTGACAAAGGTGAAGATATATGACATGTGACGTGACATCGGCGCACGCGTTGTTAGATCGATTTCTTTGCGTTGCTGTCGCAATTCTTATCTTTTATTTGAAACGGGTCTTAACAGATTATATGTGCGCCAGTGTAGCCTTATTGTGCTGAGGCACGACGAGCACAATTTATTTTTTCCGAAAACATATGGTGGACGTGTTGATGGAAGGCATATTTCTTTCTCACGAGACAACTGATCGCTTATTGAGTTAATACAAACCTGCCCATCGATAAACTTCTTCGTGTATGAACCCTCATTCTCACAGCTCATTGTTTGAGGCAGTAGAAAGGCTCTTCGACTGCTGGCCCTGTACAAGGCAGTACATTTCTTATTGTTTAAATTTTAAACTTTAGGAGCAACGGTCAGAAACGGTCGCGCCGTTTCGCGCCTCCTCGCCAAGAGCAGATCTTCAGAGCTCTCGCCACCATATCATTTTTTCAAATATTTGGATTGCATGAAAGGAAGGATCTTCATGGTCAAAACAATCTTCCCGGTACACTTATTTTTAAAGATCTTTTTGAGCTTTGGCGAAAAAGACCTCGTACACCAAAGTGCCGCACTCTACTTTGTATCACGGTATCAGACATCGTACATCGACCCGGCAAACGACTTCCAAGGGTGCTCGTTGCTTTCGCTCGTCTATCGATTTTCTGAGTTCTTGTCTCAAGCTTTTCTTTTAATTAAAAATATACATAACTCATGCTATACATGCTAATTATATTTGTATATATACAGAAGCACGCGCGGTACATATCCTCTGGGTGCTATTGCCCTCTCCTTTGCCGGCTGCAGGAGTGGAGAATCGGTAGCTGTGATCGAATAAAGTTGAAGCAAAGGAAGATTTATATCACCGCATTACGTTGTATTCAATTAAAATTTGATTGACCGACAGGGTCAGGAATGGAAAAGCCTGAACAGCACGCAGTTGATAAGAATGATCTGCCCCGTCATCAATTGAACCGGCCGGCCAGGCTATCCATGGAACTTGTCGACTCACCCACGAATGAGCCTCTACCTGTCACTGGGAGCATGAAGGGTAATAGCGATGAGACTAACCCCAGCACGTCGCCGATGGGAACGATTCGCGTCATGTCAGAAAGACTAGGAAATTCTATCTACGGTAAAAAGGAGAGGAAGAAGAAGGCCGGCTCAGCTTTCTCTTCGTCATTGAAAGTTATCACAGGGCCTTTCATCTCGTCAACAACAAAAACCAAGGCGAATGTATCTTCCCCGCTCTCTAGAGAAATGAGTCCCCCTCCACACACCCCTAAGAAGGATGGGGCCGTGGAATGTGAAGGAAGTAACGTTACTCCCGGCGAAGTCGACAACAGCCGGGATACATCCGTGAGCCCTTCTCTCCATGACAAGCTCCATTCACTGGGGCCTGGAGAATTGGAAGATCTGCCCTTGGACAGTAGCAAAGGTGTTTTCGAAAGCTGCGCTCCGTCCTATTTTGAGACCGACGACGACGAAGAGCGAAAAGACGAACCTTGTTTCTCTCCTAAAGTAGGAAGTTACAAAAGTGCGGGGGCAGGCCCTGGTGGATCCCTTCTTCGGCCTTTAAGTCCAATTGTCTTGCCGGTGCTTCGCAGCCCGCGCGTGCGGCGGATCTTCGGGCCTGAAAAAACCGACCGGGTCGCAACCCTCTTCGACAGCTCCAGCACGACAGAGCCCCAGCATCCCTTCGCATCCTCTTCCGTACCTTCAAGCTTTCCATCGGCCGCCACACTGAGCACCGAGGCCCCGACGAGAACCCTGGGATCCGCCCATGTCGCATCGTCTTCTGCCTTGCCCCCCAAACAGCCCCCCGCCACCTTCTCCAGGGTGACTCCCATGCCCTGTCGCGACGAGGCCACTGCGCCTCCTTTGCCGCACCCAAACTCTTCTGCATCTTCTGCGCACACGCAGCCTCGACTCCCACCCTCATTGCTCGCATCGGCCGCCGCTACAAATCCTACCACCAGCCAGCCCCGGCGGCCGTCCCTCTATTACGTGGGGGGACACAACAATACCGTTTTGCAGCAAAATTTCACCGTCGCCCTGGGCCTGTGCCTGCTTGCATGTGGACTCAGTCAAGCGGGGTTGGAGTGGTACACGATGGTGCTCGGAAGCGACTACACTACTTGGTGGGCAGGATTGCTCTGTGCGGGGTTGGGGCTCGCGACCATGGTCTCGCAGAGGCGGAGGACGATCGTCAGCGGCGACCACGATAACGGGGACCGGGCAGCATCGGTGCAAGCTCTGAAAAGGCTAGTAATGCGGGGGCTCTATGCCCTGTTGCTGGGTGGGGGAGCGGGGGCGGTGGTGACTGCCCTCTTCTTCGACCTCGACTTCCTCGACAGATTGGAGCACCTGGACATGTGCGGCGCCAGCTCGGATAAATTGGTCTTGGACAACGGCCTGGTCCTGGGGGACACCCTCGGCAATGCGTGTGCTTTCTCTTCGGGCTGCGCCTGCGTCCAATTTACACACCCGCTCCCTGAGGGGGAAGTAGCTTGTCTCAATTTTCCTCGTTCCGCATCCAGCAGCTGTGCGAAGGCGCCTTTCCTCATCGCTAGCATAGTGCGGGTCAGCGTCTGGCTTATGGGCGGTATCTTGTTCTTCATGACCATCCTCCTACTCCGCGGCCGGGCCGCAGTGTGCAGTGCGTACGGGGAAAGGGCCAACCAGGCGGAGGGCGCGAAGGGCGGGATCAGCAAGGATTCGGAACGCGTAGTCTCTTCGTTTGGAAGCAGCAAAGTCCGTTCCATGTCTGCGGCGAACAGGCGTGGCTCCCTCTCCCAAGAACAGCCTCCCCCACAGGGGCAAGTGGAGGGGCGGCAATCCTGGTGGCAGACCGGAGACGAGGACAGTAGCAGCGACGAGGAAGGCGAGGAAGAGGTGGTGATGGTGGTGCAAAGGGAGAAGGGAAAGGTCGGAGTAGCCTTGAAGCCTGAAATGGAGCCGCCGCGGGACGGGGGACGCAGCCACTTGTTGACACCCATCCCGGAATGCCACACCCCCATGCCAGAAGAAGAGGCAGACGGGAACGGAACCAGGTCGAGGAGGAGTGACGCTGACGATTCAAATCGGGTGGTAAGGTCGCCCCCGCAAGAAGTGGAGTACATTTAACAAGCGCATGGCGTCGGCTGGATTAGATAGGAAGGATTGTATTTTTCGGTGAGAGTCGAGTGGGACACTCTGCTCTTCAAAGTCTGAGCCAGCACGATGGCCTCCTTCATGGCCTATGTTCATATTTCACGTAAATTGATTGCATGGTTGATATTTATTGCAAAACTTCAAACAAAAAAGGAGAACTGTACGTCCTTTCTGCCGTTGACTTCAATCCAACTTGAAGGAGTAGCCATCCCTTGGAAACAAAAAATATTTACATGAACCTTCCTTGTGACCAGTCAAAAGCTCGCCATCTAACATTTTTACAGCCTTCCACTCGCTTGTATATGCCTTTCAGATGGTTTTGGGTCGATCTTACAACGTGGCACCCTTTTCGTATTGCAATGTCTTTAACATACTGCCATAATAAACGCGTTTCCTGATATTGCTGACATGAGTGTTGAGAACCAATTCAAAACATCCGTTTGTCATAATTCATCTATCAACCCGTTCATCTCCCTCCAAATCGGGGAGAAGACGCTTGTCAACGAGCCTCGATTTCCCAGTGACCCCTTCAGGACGCATATCGCTTGTATCCAACACTAGCTCTTAAGCTCCACAAGAAGAATGGATGGACGAGTGCCCAAGAGCACTTGATCAGTTTACTCCCCCTCAGTCCTCGAGCGCTTCTTTGCAACAGCATTTACCCCAGAAACACTCCTTAAATACGATGTGCCTCGGTTGTATCCCTCTCACGCACGGTATGCGCTTCCTCATATATGATGATCTTTCCCTCTCACTGGAAAGTAATTTGCTATGAGCCCCCGCAATTTCTTTCTGCACACCACGCTAGTCCATGTTTTTCTCTTCCCCTTTATCGTCCTCTTCAAGCGAGTTAGCCTCTTGAACCGCGGCTTCTGCTAAACCGTACAGCCCGTACTCACGCTCTTCATTTTCTCCTTCTTCGTCCCCCAATACTTCAACTCCTATTGAAGTTGACGCTTCCTCCCGTCCGTCCTCCTCCAATCCTGTCTCTGCCGATCGACCGTGACTCCCCTTCAGGTCCGTTACGGCCTCTGAACGGGGCACATTTTCCTTGTGACTCGCAACACCATCCACATCCGGACGTCGTTCCTCCTTTTCATTCTCCTTGTGCCATGAAAGATTCGATGTCTGGGCGTCCTCACGATGCTCATATAGATCTTCCTCCGGCTTGCCTGTCTTCTCTTCTTGTCCTGTGCCATCGTGCAACATTTCGTCTTCTTCCATGTCCCTTTTCCCTCCCTCGTGGGCCTCACTACTCAGCGTTTGGTCATCAGCTCTTGCAAGTCCCTGTCGAGAGGAGGAGTGTTGCGGCTGGATGAAGGGATTTGGACTGGCCTGAGGGCTCTCAAAGAACCGGGTGCCTCCCAAGGCTTCTGTCATATTCACTCCCGCCGCCCAAGTGGGCGAGGTAGAGGCTTCCATTGGATGCCGCAAGTGTAAGGGGGGTGGAGGAGGCGGCACTTGTATCGTTAAAGAGGAAGAAGGAGGCAGGGAGGGCTGCACATGGGGCAACGGGGGAGGCACGGGCATGGTATGGGCCTGGTGAGGACTATTCAAACTCGGAAAGTGCGTCTCGAAGAGGCTGCGCGTCCGGGGACTGGGAGTGGGCATGGGCAATTGCATCAAATCCGAGTGAGGGAGCGCGGCCAGGAGGTCAAGCGGAGAGCGAGGAGGGGAAGTGGACCAAGAGGGAGGGAAGGCAGATCCTGGGGTGCGTCCTGCCGGCGCGGTGTCACCGGTCGCCTCGCCATGGTTGCACAGCACCCGCAAATTGCCACCTGCACGTGTAGCAGGACTACTGAGGCGCTCCTCCGACATAGCTTCGGAATGGGTATTGCCAGACCCATCCATCTCCATCTCCTCCCTTATTGTTTCCGAGGGGGCGGGGCACGTTTCCATTGGCCGCTGTTCTATCCCTGTCGCCCCCCCCTTCTTAAATTCACGCAATGCACCCACTGCCGCCATTTGTCTTTTCATTTTCTTCAGTTTCCGAGCATAGGCAGCCATAGTGCTATTGTTCGTGCGTCGAATGGGCTTGCCATTCGTCTTGGGGGCGGTTGATGGCAGACTCTCACCAGGAGGAACCGGCACCTTTCCCCCCTTATAATGCTTAACCAAGAAAGCATGTCGATTTCGAACCGCGTAGCCCGTCCGTCCCGACAAGTATTTGGCGATGTGAGACCATTTGTTGCCCAATAGGCGTTGATAGTGGTAGATTATATAATCCTCCTTCTCCGTCCACGTCTCTCGAGAAATGCTTGGTTTCAGCACGTAATGCCAGCGTTGATGACACTGCTTCGCATTCCGCATGGGGAGATATGTGGCGACAATGCCCCACTTCTTTGGCCCATATTTCTCCACCAAAGAGGCTAGAATCTTATCCTCGTCCGCTGTCCAAGTGTTCCGTTTTCCGTCGTCCTCCATAGCCAGCCCCATCAATGGGCCCGGTAGGTGCTTGACTGCATGGAATACCGAGGCCTGCGCAGGAGTAGCAGGAGCATTGGCTCCATTGACGGCGCCATTCAAAGCCAAGGATGTGGCCATATCTGAATGAATAGGACGAGTCTGGCCCTGGCCGGAGGGCTCATATAAGTGCACGTTCGGCTGCCCGCCAAGTGGCGCATCGGGCACCACGGGTGGGGGCGAGAGCAGCCGAAGCGCTGCGGTTGCCGTCGAATTATCTGAGGATGGGGATGTAGCCCAACGAAAGGGAGCTGCCGGGCCAGGGCCTCTTCCTTGCATCAAGAGCGCTTTGGCTGTGGCAACCTCTGGGTCCGACTCCTCGTCATCGTCTTCGTCGTCCCCCATGCGGTAAGATGCATCATCGTCATCGTCGTCCTCGCCATCGTCTGAATTCCTGCGGCTTGGACCAAACTTCTTTGCTTTGCCTTGACGGTGAATACCCAACACTTCTTCTTCTTCATCCTCACCCAGGCACTCATTGTTTTGGGCCTCGAGCTCTACTGTTGAGGGCGATTTGCTGCCCCTGTAACGAGTGCGATAAAAGGACATTGTTCCCTTCACACGCTCTGGAAGAGGAGATCAAATGTGACCTGTAGGTGATGGAAAATGTATGCATACATGTATCACTTTGATTCGCGTCCTTTTTAAGAAGAAAATGACAATCCTCGGAGCAGAAAGAATACGTAAGGATCATTCCTTTTGTGATGCCGGTCCGAGAAAGTGTTGCTGATATCAATAAAAAGTGAGCATCGATGACACCACTCTACCATTTGTATGTGTTGTTCGACCAATTTATAGCCCTCTCTCACTTCATGTGGAGGTAGGATGGCATAACACGTGACACGATATTGAACCTCAAGGGCTCGGCACATTCCATGGATGCATGACCACACTCTGGTTTCCAGGATGAAACTTTTCTTCACGTACCTCGTCAACACGGGAGTCCTACAGGTAAAATTCCTCTGTTTCGTGTGAAAGAAAGAATCGTGCGGAGAGCACGTGAATTACTTCATATATGGGGAGGTTGGGACCGTGGCCCATGTAATAACGGCCGGTGACGTCACCTTCATGTCTTGCAGAAGGATAGCAAGACGCAGGAAAAAAGTTTAAAGCGACGGAAAAAAACATTGACAGAACTAAATTATTGTAAAATGTAAGATTGGATATATTTTGCACCTTTTTATTGTGTATCCCCACAAATATTTCACGAGACGTGTGTAACCAGTTGAATCTCACCATCGAGATATGCACTCTCCTCATGTACAAAGCGAAAGCATGGTGGATAAGCCCGTTCTTAGTCCTCTAAATACCGTGGTTTATATCACGAATGTGCTCCGCCGTCTCCCCACCAGCCACTCGGGCAAATCCTCGTCCGCGGACGTCCGGTTTTCCTGCCCTAACACTTTCGGGAGGTAATGCACCAAGTCATCTGGACTAAAACATGCCTCCATGCAATCCCGATACGTGGTCAATGAATGATTCGTGGTACTCGTGCGATTACGAAGACGCAGCCATTTCTCCACCGCGGACGGGGAGACGATCAAATTACCCCCGTTCTCTGCGTCCACCAAAACCTCGACCCCCGAGTGCCTGTACATACCAAATATCTTGGGCATACCCGGGACCAGATCGCCGTCAACCACCACGCGAAAAGTGGCGGGCACACGTGCTTCGTAGGCCGAGGAAAAAGCCGGATTTCCGACCCGGGGTGCCCCGAGCGTGTAGACTTGAATGTGTCGGAGCGCAGGGAAATTGATGCTTAGATCGTAGGCGGCGAGTTGCGCCAAAGCCCCTCCTAAACTGTGCCCTGTGCAATACAGGTACTCCGTCCCTTCCCTTGCCAGCGCGCTTTCCACGGCCGACAAGAGCTGGGTCCGCACGGACAGGTAGGCGGACCAAAAGCCCGCGTGGACGTGGGGCAAGGCGTGCCGGAGGGCAGGGAGGTGGGCGAGGGCCCTCTGACCGCAACTTGTCGGGCCGACCGTCCCCTCCCGCCCTGGCGCCTGCCCCGCGCCCTTCCCCCCCGGCGCGACCAGGGGCATCCTCTCTCCCTTCTCAACGCTGAGCAACAGACGCGTTTCCTCTTGTGCGGCGGCATCCAGGGCTGGACCTGTCAGCGCATCCTCCCCCGGCCGACGGCCCCTGTCCTCTGGCCTCGTCCCTCCCGGTCCCTCCCCGCCTTGGACCCGCTGCCCGCGCTCACAGGCCTCCAATGTCCCCTTCTCCAGCATGCCGGCCGTGGCTCCGCTGCTCTGACTCCGGATGAGGCC
>Ga0102934_1002251_pt1 | contig 13334 bp, 8 predicted proteins | sample SalPonR2_A_D1_MG_FD_78175 | JGI IMG/M metagenome (GOLD analysis project Ga0102934, IMG submission 78175) | Salt pond soil microbial communities from South San Francisco under conditions of wetland restoration - Salt Pond MetaG R2_A_D1_MG | ecosystem: Environmental > Aquatic > Marine > Intertidal...
GGGTTCTGAAAGCTCATGAATTGATTCCTGAAAAAGAATACAATAAGGAGCCCCAACAGGCAGATGGAAAGATAAAGGTTAGTGAGCCACATCAGGTCTGGCATACTGATATTACATATATTCCTGTTAAAAATGGTCATTCTTATCTGATAAACGTTTTAGATGATTATTCTAGGTTTGTTATACACAGTGAATTGTGCCGGACTATGACCTCCGATGATATGAAACGTGTACTTTCAAAAGCTCTTCACAAAGCAGATCTATATGAAAAATCAGATGATGAAAGACCCGCTCTAGTTAGTGATAATGGCACCCAATTAATTTCCAACTCTTTTACAGAGTTTTTGAAGGAATGGGATATTCAACATAGACGTATAGCTGTTAGACACCCTGAATCAAACGGAAGTTCTACATAAGACTATTAAACATGAAAATGTATACAATAAAGAACTATATCAAGACTTTTATGAGGCAAAAGAAGACATTCAAAGCTTTATATTAAAATATAATTATGATTGTCTTCACCAGGGGATAAACTTTGTTACTCCCTACCAGAAATACAGTGGTGAAGCAGAAAAATTATCAAAAAGAGAGAACAAAGACACAAAGAAACTATTGAAAGAAAAAAAGGATTAATAGAAAAAGTCACTCGAAAGCTGCTTAATATTATATCCGGGTTCTATGAATTAACTCTTGAAAATCATTTGATTTTTCAGAAACAATGCAATATAGAATCAATGAATTATAATATAAAAGAGTGGACTGAAATATAATTTAAGAGTATAAAAATGGGTGAAGCAATATCTAAATTTTATTACAAATAAGGTTGTATTATTTTTGTATTAATCAAGTATCTCAAATCCGTAAATGTGAAAAAATTCAAACTTAAAACTTTTATAAATCCTAAATTAACAATATTTATGACAAAAAGCTGTTTGGAACAAATTATCTATAAACGAAGACTTAATTATTGGGTTCTACATAAATATAAAAAAAAGAGAGATAGCGATTTAATTTTCAAAATTTAATCTGCTTTTCTCTCTTATTTTATACTTAATATGTTTTATATTTTATTTTTTAATACCAACCACAATCCCTCCGTCTCCTCCAAATGCATTATCATCAGTGGAAGACAATATTATAGCACTGCCTGGTAAAGCCATCATATGCCATTGTTCATCAGTGCCATCATTGTTGGCAAGATCGGCCTTGAAATTTATAATACCTCTACTATCGATATTACTTTGAGTAAGAGAAACTCCTATGCTCACTCCTGCTACCCTCATATCTAGATTGGGTTCATTTACACCAATATTAATTAATTCAAAAGAACCATAATCACCATCAACATCTATGAAGTAATATGCACCTTCATATTCGTTTAGATTTACCGTTTTATCTTGTTTTACCATTACACTCATTCCATCTCCTGTCCAAGATCCATTATCCCAAAAATAAGAATCCCAAACAGCTAACTCATTATTATAATAAACCCCATAATGTTTAAACAAGTTACTTTCTTTTAACTCAATGGCGTTGTATGTACTATTATAAAAATAAGATAAGTTTTCATATTTTTCTTCGGGATCCTCATAATCATTATCACCATTCATATCTAAATAAATATCAACTGTATTTGAATCTGTATTTACTATAACTTCTCCAACTGCCCCTTCCATTGAAGTTGCTATATTATATGTACCCTCAATAAGATTGCCAAATTCCTGATTAGATTCTTTTAAAGCGACAGTTAATCTTTCGCCAGGATTACTGTCATTATTTGCAACAACTAACATACTATCAGAAAGTTTAACAAATATATCACCTGTATCCAGTCTATAAACTGCCGTTGAACCTGTTTTATTTACTACATTAAATGTACCATTACCTTCATCACTTTGCTGAGTAAGGTTTCTAAATGAATAACTCATATCTGTAAGATTAATATCTACTTTATAAAAGTCACCAGGACCACCACTACCAGCATATTTTTCTTTAATTGCCAAATTTTCAATAATATTATTACTGCATGCTACTGTGATTAAACCCAAAGACATGATGATTAAAAGTATTAAGATTTTTTTAATAAACATAAAAGTACTCCCTTCTAAAATATGAATTTTTAAAAAATATAACCATTAAATTATATCATATTAATTAGGAATTTAGAAGTATAACAGAGACATAATTTTACTTTTTTAATTAAGTATGTTTATATATAGAAAACAGAGCAAAGGATAATCACCGGTTTAGAGATAAAACCTATGCTCTGTTTTTATGTGTAGCGTTTTTTGAATTAAATGGGGGTAAAAGTTTATAGGGTAGTTCAAATTTTTAAAAATAGCTAAATTTAATTGTGATCAAAAATTTAAATAGATGTAAATAAGTATATATTATTAAAATATTTAATTTCTTAGTATAACAATTATCAAATGATTCTTTCATATATAGTTTGGATGTTTCATGACTTTGTAGTAGCTAATTTATTCTAAAGTCTTAATCCAACAAGGATTATATGCTCCATGATTACTATTAGTAAGTTGAACTTGATTATTTCCATCAACATCCATTATAAATATATTAGTGTTACCATTTCTTGAGGATTCACAGATAAGTTTAGTGCCATCGGGAGACCAAAATGGATTACCGTAATCATAATCATCGTCAGTAATATTTATAGGAGACGTACCATCAGTATTGATTATATAGATGTCATCATCAATAGTACCCCAAAATGACAAATAAGCGATTTTACTACCATCTGGGGACCAAACTGGACTAAAACTATCCCGTGCATCAGTCGTAAATTGTGTATCAGTTTTATTTTCCATATCTATTACCCATAGTTGCTCATAATTAGTTGCTTTATTGGAATGATATACTATTTTTGTACCATCTGGAGACCAAGCAGGATCCAAATTATTAGCTTTATTAGTATCATTGGCCTCAGTTAGATAAGTGATTAAACCTGATCCATCTGAATAAGCCACACATATGTTATTGATGTGATAAGGATAAGTTTCATCAGAATTTACAAATACTAACTTATTTCCATCGGGAGACCAATCAGGATAAGATATATCGTTTACATTATGAGAATTTGTAATATTTATAAGATTATTTCCATTGGAATCAATCACATATAGGTCATAATTTCCAAAATTTCATGAGAGACGAGTAGATAAAAATGCTATTTTTGTGCCATCGGGAGACCAGGCAGGATTTATATCATCTCCTGTATCATTAGTTAATCTTGATATATTAGAGCCATCTGCATTCATAATGAAAATTGAACTAGCTGTATCTTCATTTTCTATATTACCAACAAACGCTATTTTTGTACGATCGGGAGAACTAACAGGCATATCATCACTTCTATGTCCTAAATCTTTTGTCAAATTAGTTTGTGAATTACCGTCGGTTCCCATATTGTATATGAAATATTTCTGACCATCATATAATTCATAAGCAATTTTTTGTGAAACTACAGTTTCTTTTTCATCTGAAATTTGATTGTCTTTTAGAACCTGATTATCACAACCAGCAATTAAAACAACTAAAAACATCAAAAATACAATAGAAAATAATTTTCTTTTAAACATTTATCCATCTCCTTTTTTGAAACAATTTAATTTTTATGATTAATTCATTCTTGATTCATATTTTCCACTCCCAGATTAACTATAGTAGAATACTCTCCTGGCGGATAATACAGTTCATAGTCATAAATAGTATATTTTAATTTATAATTGTTAGCTACACCGACTAAATAATAATTCAAGCCTCCGGTTACGAATTGAGCTTTTTCTTGAAGAACATAATTTTTCAAGAAAGTTTCATAAAAATTGTTTACCATAACTTTATTATCTTTAGAGTTAAATTGAATAACCAATAATTCATGATCTCCCATATCATGTTTTTCAACATATGTTATTTCACTATTATTATAAATAGGAAGCAAGTCAAGCGGATAATCATCAGGCAGATTATCAAGTCCTTTAATCTCTTCATTTATATTTTTTAAATCAATTTCACCATCTAAATTTTGTTCAAAGAGATCAGTTTTTAAAATGCCTTCAATATTAATATCAATTACAGTTTGATAATTGTCATAACTATTTTCTTCGTCAATTCGAATTTTAAATTGTTTATCTTCAATTTTGCCTTCTAAAATAAAACTACCCAACATTTCCCTAACTTCTAAATTTATTTCTTTTAAATTTGTTTGATAAAATTCAACAGCCTCTTTAATACTAGTGTTAGTAAAGTATATTATATTTATTTTTTGGTGATCTCCCATATCAACACTTTCATTTCTATAAACAACATAATCATCAATTAATGGGAATAAATTTAACGGATAGGCTTTAGGTAAAGGGATATCAAAATTTTCATAGTTATCAGCAGTTACAGAGCTGAAAGACATGAACAACACAATCAAAAGAACAAATGTTAAGCCTAAAAAATAAAATTTTCTCATTTAACAAACTCCTCTCATTTTTTTATTTTTAAATATAAAAAACAAAATATATTCATTTAGCAGGAAAGCAGTATTTTAAAATCACATCTATTTTTAAATAAATAATTTACCCCATCATCAGATTGATGAGGCTTGTCTGGATTTTAAATACCTTCATACCTAATTATTATTTCAACTACATTTTCATATACTTTATTCAAATTAAAATTAAATAATTTAAGTAATCATCTTCCTATAAAACGGAAATTATTAATTCGTTATTTATTTCACTTTTTTAAATGAACTGATATTACAATAGGGGACTTTATATGGTATCTGGCTTTTTATTTTTGTCCATTAATTTCTAGTCCTTAGAGAAGAAATAATATATATAAATAATTACTAAATCAGACATAATGCTAATAAGATTGAAAATTGTGATATTTACTTCAGGAATATATTTGAGTTCTAATTATATATCTTTGTTTATATTATTTGATAAATCAAGATCTGTAAAAGATCACAAAGATATTCATATTACAGGGATTAATGATTTTTATGACATAAACAGATTATTTATAAGTTGAGAAAATAAAGGGTTAAATAGATAGATGAGAAAATAAGGAGAAGGTTAATTTTATATATGAGAAGAACACTTTTAAGTAATTTAATGAGAAGGAAATTGAGGTTGTGAGTAGATACTTTTTTATAATTTCATATTAAAATATGTTGATATAAATTATTCTTTCGATTTACTATTAATTGGATTTTTATCTTTACTTTTTCTTACAATTAAAGCTGTAATTAATTACTTTTTATATTTTTACCTAATAATGAATTAATTTATCTCCATTTAATGCTGCAAATTCATATTCTAGTTTTTTCTTGCTCTTATTCAACTTTTTTCATATGTTTAGTAGTAAAATATAAAAAGCTATTTTAATTTACATTTAATAAAATATTAGAGTTAGAAGTAGTTTTAATTATATTTTTTCAACTTTATTAAAAAAATATCTTGATAAAACTTAGTAGGCAATGATATGAAGATTATATCCTGAAAAATTATCCTCTATAGTGTTTATAAAACTTCTTTAACATAAATATCTAGTTTCGTATCAAGGCTGATTAATAAAATAATATTCTCTTCATGAAAAACTACAGTACTAATTTTACATTACTAACAGTTTCATTTTAAAGAAATAACTTCTTAAATCCCTCCTTTTTATCAATAGAATCGTGATCATCAATATTTTCAATATAATCACATTAACTGATTTTGAATAAATTGGTAAGCATCTGTTTTTCTTCATTTATATATAAGCGGACATAATATTAAGAGTAAGACAACTAAAATAGATAAATAATTTCCAAAATTTAACTTAATAAAATAATTATAGAAAAATATTATAAATATAAAATTATAAGTTATAATTAGGCATTAAGGCAAAATATCCTTTTATTAGACTTAATTATCTAGTAGTAGTAATATTTATTAATAATTATTTTGGTAAAACAAGAAGGTGTTTACAATAATGTGTATAAATATAAATACATCTAATAAATATTTTACTAAGGAAGGGAATTGTAATTAACTTGTAAAAAGGGACCGAATATATTGGAGGGGCAAATTATTAAGGAGGAGAAATATTGATAAATCAAAAAATATGGTCATTCTTTTTATTATTATTAGTTGTTTTATTTTTATTTACAGGATGTAGTAGTAATACTCCAATAAATAGTAACAACAATAGTTCTAATCCAATTGGCGAAAGTTATGCATTAACTGTAATTACAGAAGGTGAAGGAAATGTAATTGAGGAAGAAATTATTAATACTGCAGATTATGAAAATGGAACAGAGGTCAAATTGACGGCAGTTACTGATGAAACAAACTGGTTATTTAGTCATTGGGAAGGTGATTATACTGGTAATGAAAATCCTATAGAAGTAATTATGGATGGAAACAAGACAATAACAGCTGTCTTTCAGTCTACAGTTTTAGGTGATAATCAACCATATGAGATAACAAATTGGCATCAACTAAATGAAGTGCGTAACAATTTAGATGCCCAATTTATATTAATGGAAAATTTAAACAGCAGCTCACTTGGTTATATTGAGTTTGTAGGAAACCAGACCCGGACAAGTGAAGGATGGAATCCGATTGGAGTTGATACAATAGCCTTTTCTGGATTATTTGATGGTAATGATAAAATGATAAGTGATTTATACATAAATAGAAGTGATGTAGAATATGTGGGATTATTCGGGGCTAATGAAGGCAAAATAGAAAATCTGGGAGTAGAAGTAATAAATATAACAGGTTATAATGGAGTAGCAGGTTTAGTAGCTTATAATGCTGGTGATATATTAAACTGTAATGTCTCAGGAACAATTGAGGGAAATGATTATGTGGGAGGTTTAGTTGGTTACCATCTTGCAGGTACAATAGATAATTGTTATGTAAAAGGAGATATTTACGGAAATAGTTATCTGGGAGGTTTAATAGGATTAAATGAATATAATGGTCAAGAAGTTTTAAATAGTTATATAGAAGCAAATGTAACTGGTGAAAATGATTATATTGGTGGTATTATTGGTTATAACGGAGGAAGTGATCTAACAAGCAATTATGCAAATATTGAGATTAGTGGTTTGAAATATGTTGGTGGTCTAGTTGGTTACAATGAAGGAGGTATAATAGATAGCTGTTATACTAATGGAAGTATCAATGGTAATAATACAGTTGGTGGTTTAGTAGGTTTTAATGAGTCAACTGAAAAGATTCTAAATAGTTATGTAGAAGGAAGAGTGGAAGGAGAAAAAGATTTTGTGGGGGGATTAATAGGTAATAATGAAGGTGGTATAATAGAAAAATGTTATGTAACAGGAGATATTTTTGGAGAAAGTTTAATTGGAGGCTTAATTGGTTCTAACTCAACTTCCTCTGAAATACTTAAAAGTTATGCGCAAACAGATGTAACTGGTAAAAATGATGCCAATTATATTGGAGGATTGGTTGGATATAATGGTGGATTAGTAAGAGATTGTTATGCTATTGGAAGGATATATGGTTATAGTAAAGTTGGCGGATTAATTGGATATATGGATGATTTACTCGATTCTAATATAGAAAGATCATATTCTGCCGGGGAGGTAATTGGTGGAGAAAAGTACGGGGGCTTAATTGGTTATAATATGGATGAGACTTATTATAATAATGTTAGTAATAGTTACTGGAATATTGAAACTGGCTCTGGAATAAATCATTCTGAAGGTGGAGAAGGCAAGACTACTACTGAGATGTCTCAAGAAGTTACATTTGTTGGCTGGGATTTTACTAACAATTGGGATATAGAAGAAGGAGAAACTTATCCTTACTTAAAATGGCAGGCAGATAAAATTCCCAATATACCTAATGGTTAATAATAATCTATGCTTAAAAAATTTTTCAATAAAGGATTTTACTTTCAAAATTCACCTATGTTTTGAGTAATAAAAATATTATATTACTTACAAACCGCTAATCTTTATTTCCAGGTTAGCGGTTTTTCGATGGTTTTTAAAAAAATATAAAGAAAAGACTAATTGATTTTATATAAAAATTTCTGTTGATGACGAACAATTTGCCGCTGAAAAATAGATTTTATATGATAATATTATATATATAAAAAAATAGTATAAATATAAAGGTAAAAATGAACTTTTATACAAAAACACAAATGAAAAAGAATTTAATTAGGAGGAAGCCCAATGAAAATTATTAAAATGATGTCTTTGGGACTTATTGTTTTATTGATTCTTATTGGGTTAATGGGATGTTCACCGCAAGAAGGGATTGTAAAGTTTGATTTAGAGACTAGTACAGAAGGTGAAGGAACCATAATATTATCACCTGATCAAAATTCTTATCAGAAAAATTCAGAGGTTGAATTAACGGCAGAACCTGCTTCGGGTTATGGGTTTGTTAAGTGGAAAGGAGATATATCAGAAACTCAGAAGACTGTCAAAATAGTGATGGACAGTGATATAACAATTATAGCTGAATTCAAACAAAAGAAGGTATCTACTCCGACTATTAGTCCATTAGAGGACACATATAATTCTCCCCAAGATATTGAAATTAACTGTAGTACATCAAATGTTAATATTTATTATACAGTTAACGGAGAAGAACCAGATCAGAATAACTATAATTACTCTATTAATAAAGAACCCTTAAATAATATTTCTGTTGATACTACAGTAAAAGCAAGGGCATATAAAAAGGACTGGCAAACTAGTAAAGTAGCGGCAAAACAATATGATTTTATGGGCACATTGAAGTGGAAGTTTACTGAACTGGCTGGCGCTGTTGAAACAAGTCCTGCCTTAGCTGATGATGGGACTATTTATATAGGTAGTGATGATACTAACATGTATGCAATAAATCCTGATGGCACTAAAAAATGGAAATATAGTACTCGAAATACTTCTCCAACTTCTCCATTGATCTCAGATGATGGGTCAAGCCTTTACACTCGCGGGGGACATACTGATCTTTATTCTATAATTACAAGTAATTCAGATGAAAGAAAAGAATGGAGAGCTAACTATGATGGAATGGGGTACGGAAGCCCAACACTAAATAGTAGTGGAAATCTCTATATCAATTCAAGAATGGGAGAGAGTGATGTTCTCCTTTCTTATAATTCTGAAGATGGTAACAGGAATTGGAAGATCGGTTGGTTAGATAGTATTTCTTATGCTACTATTCCTGCTATTGATGATAATCTAATATTCTTTGGCGGGGATAATGGTTCAATTTATGTATATGTCGATAATGGAGGTGATTATGAAGACAAGGATAAATATACTACCAATGATGATATAACTTCTACTCCTGCTCTTGGAGAAAACAAAACAATATATTTTGGTAATGACAGTGGAAAGTTTTATTCTTTGAAATATAATACTAGTGAAGAGAAATTTGCAGAAGTATGGACTTATCCTCAAACTGGAAATTTAGAATATGCAATTAAAACCAATCCAGCCATAGCAAGTGATAGAACAATATATTTTGGCTGTAATGATGGTAATCTTTATGCTTTAAATTCAGATGGAACCGAAAAATGGAAATTTACAACGGGTGATAAAATACTTTCTAGTCCCGCAATTGGTTCGGATGGAACAATCTATTTTGGTAGCAATGATGGATATTTTTACGCAGTTAATCCTGACGGGACTAAAAAGTGGAGTTTTAATACTGGTTCACCAATTAAATCAAGCCCCGCTATAGCAAAAGAGGGGATAATATATTTTGGTTGTGATAATGGTAAGTTTTATGCTCTAGAAAGTGAAGTAGATGGATTAGCTAATTCAGCCTGGCCGATGTTTCACCACGATTTACATCATACAGGCAGAATAGGATATTAGTAAAGGTAATAAGTGAATTTCTATGAAAATAATACTAAGGGGTAGTGTTTTTCTTTTTAAGATAGTTTATAAATTTATATAGTAATATCTGCATATATACGAGGGCTTGAAACCTTAATTTAAAGATTAGTATAATGAAGGAGATTTAAAAATATCCAATTAAAAATTATCTAAATAGAAAATTTATTATAATTCCAAAAAAGTATTTCAAAGTTATTAATAATTTTAACTGACGTTTAAAAATAAACTTTTTAACTACGAATAAATAATATATAATATTATAAAGATACAATAATATTACATTATATATAAAAAATAAAAAAATTAGTAAATTAAGGAAGGAACTATTGTAGTTTTATTGAAAGTAGTATTTAAGCTTACTTTTTTATTTTTAAAAAATTATATAAACAATGAAAAAGGCAAACCAATTGTGAAGTTGGGACGCAAAGTTTTGGGTCTTAGGGATAAGATTGCCAAGCCTCCATTGATCTTCAATCTATGGCTTTTTATAGCCATAGTTTTTTTATTTTTGAAAGGAGTGATTTAACAGAATTAATTATAAAAGTGTATTTTTGATTTTAAAAAATAATCTATTAGGAGGAAAATTTGATGAAGAAAACCTTAGTGCTATTTTTTATAATATTTCTAGTTTTTAGTTTAGCAGGTTGCAGTCAAGAGAGCAAAGTAGATAATACTACTTTATATACATTAAATATAGATAAAGAAGGAAATGGAGATATAACTAATCCTTCCGGGACAGGAAATTTCAAATATGAGGAAAATTCAGTAGCAAATATTACTATGGAACCTCAAACTGGAAGTAAATTTTCATATTGGGATGGTGAAGATGCCTCAGAAATAGTAGAAAAGGATTATAATAATTGGAAAATTAATATGAATGAAGATAAATCAATTAAAGCTGTTTTCAATAGAGAAGATATTTATACATTAGATTTAAGGGAAGATAATGATACCTTAAGCTTGGAAAATTATTCAAATAATGAGAATGCTTTAATTGTAATGTTTTCAAGAGATGATAGTGATATAAACCATTTAATTGAAGAAATATCTGTATCAAATTCTGATAATAATACAGATGGTAACTTGTCCAATCACTTAAACGAAAAAGAGTTTTCGACTTCAAATTATGTTAAAAAAACAGAAAGTGAAGTTGTTACTACTTCTAAATTTAGAAAAACTGAAAAGAAACAATTGAAAAACCATGATGAACTTAATAAAATAAGTCAATCTGTTATACAAGAAATGGCGGATCAAAAGGAATTTAAAGTGGGTGATCAAGAAGAATTTATAGTTCAATATGATCTTGATAATGATTTATACAAAACTATTACAGCTACTTTAAAGGCTAAGAGTGAAAATACTTTAATTTGGGTAAATAATAGTGTTTCAATAGAGGATTCTTATATTAATAGATATTTAGAAGAATTTGAAAATGATATTAGACCTATAGTAAAAAAGTATTTTGGTAGAGAGCCAAAAGAAAAAGATTTTTCAATTTTAGCTAAATACGGTGAGGCAACTAATATTTTATTTACTCCACTTGTAGATGCTGGTGGTTATTTTCATTCGATACACCTATATTCAAAAGAAAAGTATTCTAATTCTAATGAGAGAAAAATGTTTTTTATGGATAGCGAATATGCTGATTATGTAGATTATAGAATAGGTACTTTAGCCCACGAATTTCAACATATGATATATTATAATGAAAGAAATTTAAATAAAGGATTTAGGGGTTATAGTAGTTGGATTAATGAGGGATTTTCCTGTTTGGCCGAAGATTTAGTTGGTTATGGTTATGAACAAGACTTATCATATGTTAAAGCAGTAGAATCTTATATAAATAATCCTACTCAAGCATCATTAATTCCCTGGGGAGGAGAATATATAAATTATGGGATTTCATATTTATTTGCCAGATATATTTATGATAGGTTTGGAAAAGATATTATTACTTATGTAAATCAATCAGAGAAGGGACCACAAGAGAGCATAGCATCATTTACAAATTTATCATTTAAACGGATATTCGGAGATTGGGTAATTACATTGACGGGAGAATATAATGATGATATTTATAGTTATTCTTCAAATATTTCCATACCAAAGATGAGTATATCTACAATTAATTCAAACTCTTCAATAAATAATATACAACTAAAAGGTTGGGTGCCTTTTATAAGAAAAGTAGGAGCTGGAAGAGGCAATGATTTAAATATAAATGTTCAAAGTGATTCAAATAAATTTTGGATTAAAGTAAAGAGAGGTGAGATTTAGATGACCAATTTTAAACAAATGTTATTATTCTCTATTATTTTTGTTTTTCTTTTTAATATGGGCTTAGATGCTGCTAATGAGATTAACTATTATACAACAATTACAGGTGAAATCAATTCAATTGGGACAGGTGAAGTGAATAAACTGGTTTTAATAAAAGATAAGAAAATTTATACACTTAGTGGGAATCTTATTAAAGAATTAAAACAACTGAGAAATATAAAAGTGAGGATCACAGGAGGGGTCGCCTCCGCAAATTATCCAGATACTGATGGTGATATTGATGTCATCAAATATAATATAGTGAAGCCTAATAATAATAAAAATTGGGCATTTGGGAAAATATATCAATCATCAGAAAATAATGTTCTAATTGAAAATAATCAAGTAATATATGAAATATCAAATTTAGAAATTTTGAATGTTAAAAATTATAAAAATAAAAAATTCTTATTAATTGGTTACACTAAATTTTATAGTGATTACTATGCTAAATTAAAGATATCTAGTTTCATAATAATAAATACAAATTAATTTCAAAAAAGAATGAAGAAAGGGAAGACTTATTATTACTTGCATAACAATTAAGAATGTAATCAAGACTATGAATTAATTTTCTTAAAAAATTTTTAATGGACTGTGAAACAGTGTGTTGAGAAAAAAATAAATTTAATTGATAATGAAGTATAAGCAACAATTTTTTAAAATATCTTAATTTAAATTATAGTAAAATTTTCACCTGTCTTTCTTGCTATTGCAAGGAATATACTTATCATATTAATAGTATCCCCAAAAAAATTGTAATATATTTCTATTCAAAATAATTAATGTTTTGACAACGGAATTATGTTGTGCTAGTTTAAAATTAAGGAAGTTACTTCAACAGGCTTAGCAAATGGGTCAAATTATATCTAAAAAATATTCTATGCAAAACCCGGTAAGATATAAATTATGATAAGATAATAGCCATATATACATGCTTTAATTAAAAGTAATTTATTAAAGATAATTTAAATTCATCAAATCAATATCAGAAAATTAATGGAAAATTATAAAAGTATTATTGATTATATAGATATTAGAAAAAGACAGTATAAACATGAAAAATAATATTAGATCTGCTTCCTTTGAAAAAAATATTTTTAATTAGGAAGGAGATTGA
>Ga0102934_1002252_pt1 | contig 13333 bp, 6 predicted proteins | sample SalPonR2_A_D1_MG_FD_78175 | JGI IMG/M metagenome (GOLD analysis project Ga0102934, IMG submission 78175) | Salt pond soil microbial communities from South San Francisco under conditions of wetland restoration - Salt Pond MetaG R2_A_D1_MG | ecosystem: Environmental > Aquatic > Marine > Intertidal...
AGCAGCTGGCGATGGCCCTGGCGGCCTCCGTGAGGGACGCCGAGGCGCTGGAGAAGAGGGGGGAGGTGGTGGAGGTGGACGGGGATGACGAGGGGGAGGACGAAGAGGGGAAAGAGGAGGGGGAAGAGGAGGTGCAGATCTCGAGGCCGCCGAGGGCGGGCGGGGGGAAGGAGGGGCGGGGGGGACAGGAGATTCCTATCTACGAGGTGGGCGACGACGAGGACGACGACATGGGCGACTCCTGCCCGGTCCCCTCTGTCCCCGCTTCCCTCCCCGCTCCACCCTTTTCGCTGCCCACCGCTGCGACACCCCCCCCCAGCCCTCCCCCCTACCTCTCCCATCCCCTGGAGCCTGAACCGGCGGCAGGGCCCGGGGTGACGCGCGTGATGATACGTCTTCCACAGGGACAGAGGCGCGTCCGGCGGTTCTCCGTGGGGAGCCCCGTAGCCTGTCTGTACAGATACGCGCACGAGGAGCTGGTGCAGTACGGGTTGGGGGGGGGGTTCGATTTGGAGACGACTTACCCGCCAAAGACCTCGCTGCGGGAGCCTCTCACGAGCGGAGCGAGTTTGAAGGCTGCCGGGCTGGAGAATTCCTCCTTGTCCGTTGTGCTACCGTAAAGGGAAGGGGGAAAGGAAAGGATTGCGGACACTGTACAGCGCGGGGGTCACCTAGCGGCGCAACTAGGGCGGCTTGAGCGAGAGCAGGAGAGAAGTGTGAGAGGGATCCGTATGTTTAAAAAATATAATGTTGATCCTCACGCGTGTGTGCTTCCCATCCTTTATTTCATTGCCTTTCGTTCCGCATACTGATCATACTCAAAGGCGTCTACAAATTCTAACCTTGCATATGGAATGGTTGCAAAGGAGTTTCATTATCATTCATGTACCGGCCACCTTTCATTGCCGCAGCAGCCCCGCTCTGCCCTCTCCTGCCTGGCTTCGCCGCCCTTCAAAATCGTACATGCAGAGAAGTCGTCTCGCTTCCTTCCTCTCGCTCTCTCCCCTCTTCCTCGTGCGCTTCTTCGATCCCGCCTGGGCAGTCTCCCATCCCTTGCCCCTCAAGTCCTCGAGAGCTCGCTTACACTTCGTCCCCTCCCTCCTTCCTTCTTTCCCTCCTTTCTCCCTCCCGGCCTCACATCCCCCGTCGTTGCTTCGTCACCTCGTCTGCCCTTTATCACGTCTTGATAACGCCTTACTCACACTATGTGCAAACCCACCGAGTTGCCCCTTTCTTACATGCCAGTCCTACCCTGGTCAAACAGAATCACAAACGTCCGCCTCGTAGAGCTCTGTGTTCTCCGGGCCTTCTTGGCTTACAAACCTTCCCGCTAGACTTTTTTCATTTGGACATACCGCGCATGACGTCCCAATCCTCGAGCGCGCCCCAAGTCTCCCGTCCTCCATCGCCTCCCATGTTCTGTTCTCCCAACGGCATTCCGTAAGCCCCTCGATGACCTATTCGCATGCCACGTACAGCTTTTATGAGACCAAGTAGGGAGAATAGAGCGAAAGTATGATACAGCCGGCTGCCTTATCCCCTACCATGCATTTTCTCTCTCATCTAACAAGAAGGCTGAGGCAGTTGCATATAAAACCCCGGTGCTTTGACTTCCTGCGCACTGACTTTCTTGGCATCCTCAATCGGCGCGCGCCCGGTCCCTTTCTCGTCTTCACCTTGGCGATCGCTCCTGTACCCTCCGCTAGAGCTCTGGAATGCACGGAAATGGTGCAGCCCGACCACTGTGGGGGAGGCCCGCAAGAAATCGCCAAACCCGCCTCCGCCTCCGCTTATGCTGGCCATTTCCATGGACAGGGTCGCCGAGGCCAATGAGCAGGATCGCCGCTTCGCGTGGGTCTTTGGCCGCCCCCCCCAGGCCGGCCCGTCGCCCCCGTCCTCCCCGAGTGCCCGACGTCGCTTCCCCGTCACCCTCCCCACGCGAGCCAGGGACTTGACCGCCATGTCCCGCACCTGCGGGTCCGCGTCCTTCACAGATCTGTGCAACAGTGTGGCCAACGCGCCTTTTTCCTCGCAAACTTTGCCCAGGTTGCCAAGGGCCCAGGCGGCTGCGGCACGCACGGAGGCTTCTTCGTCCCCCAGCGCGCGAATCAGGGACACGGCCGCACCCTCCACCCTGCTCGGGCCAGCGGAGCCCATGCTGCCTACTGTCCATGCCGCCAAACGCCGGCACACAGGGTCCGAGGCTTTCTCCAGTATCTCCCCCAGCGCAAGCACCACATCGGGGACGGCGGCTTTCCCACCCAACTTGCCAAGCGCCACCAAAGCGCGGTGACGCATCTTCACGTCGCGGGTCTGCTGAAGCGCCGCCAAAATGGAGCGTGTGGCCGGAGGTTGGTCCTGACCCTGCGGAGCACTGAGAGGGAGTTGATCGACGCGGGCGTCAGGACCCAGGACTGAGGGCGGGCGAGAGAGGCGCTCAGGCACGGGCATCGGACCGTCCTGTTCCTCCTTTTCATCCCTGAGCGTCTGCGACGATTGACGTGACAACGAGCGCCGTAAAATACGCCCCACGTCGTACTCCGCCTTCTCCCCCCCTTCGCCCAGCACAGCGTCCGTGATGGCCTTAGCGAGGGACATGAAGGAGGCCGCCGCCAGCGACGCCAGTTCGCTGCTGCTGCCGCTGTGGCAAATAGCGCTTCTCAACGTGCTGGCCCCACCCAGGTCCAGCTGCTTGTACAACAGATCCAGTATGGCCTGCCTGACCGTGAGCGGCTCCTCGCACTCATCCCGCTCGTCCTCTGCCATGGCCAGGATCTGGCGCCGGGCCGCCTCCACGTCGCCGGGTAGGATGGACTTGGTCACCACCTGGAACATGAGCACGCCCCAGCGTCTCAACTCTTCCTCTCGGCTCAGTGGAAGAGTCACGCTTTTCGCCGACGCCTTCACTGCCCCCGTTTCTGGAGACACTCTCCCTTTCCGCGAGCCTTTCGCGCCCGAGTACCATGACGAGCGAGCTTTCTTCGTCTTTCCCCTGCCGCCAACACAGGGATAGAATGGGCGGTCGGTGGTCGACAGTGCTTCGTCTTGCGGCACCTCTACGCCTGCGTCATCCTCTCTTCCCCTATCTCCAGCTTCATCCCTTCCATCCCTTCCGCCGCCTACGTCCTTGGCATGGAGAGGCGCTTTCACTTCCACCAATCCCGCTGCCACTTCATTTTCGCCCTGCTCCTTGTTGCCAGACCGTCTCTTGGGTGAACCCGCCGCTAGATTCTCTCTCTCTTTCTCCTCGTCCGCCTCTTTCCCCTCGCCTTCCTCTCCCTCTTCCTCATCCTCCGAGGAGAGCGTGGAGGGCGTGTAGGAGGCAGAGGGAAGGAAGTCGCCCACCAACACACAGTCCGCCTCGTCCAGGAATACATTGTCCAGCGTCATCACTTCCCGTTCTTGCTTGGAAGTCCCCGCCAGCGACGAGGTCAGCTGCCTGGCCCAGTTCAGGACCGTTTCCAGGCCGTACGAGGCGTCGCTCAAGATCCGTTGCCGCATTGACTCCTTGGGGAGCTTGGAGACGATGCACCAGGCCCCCGTCTTCGCGTCCGTGTACATCTCTTCCGGTACACACAGGTCGATATCGCCCGTGCACTGATGAGCCGCCACGTCCGCCACCTTCGACTGCATCCCTGGTTCGTCCTGTGCGAGGAGGTACTGCTTGGCTAGAGCGGCGGCAGCCGTGCAGCGAGTCGGATCCGAGATAACCTCGATAGCCCAGAGCTTGCCTCGCTCACATCGAGCCCTGTACATGGTCCCACCGTGCTGCCCCTTCCCCAGCCTTGTCTCATACTTATAGCGGCGCCGAGCGGTACCGTACTGCGGACGGCGGTGCGCCAGCTGCGCTTGCTGCTGAAGATGCAGCTGCTGGCTTTGTTGAAAGGCCGGCCAGAACCCCACAAGGGACGGGTTCCCCGCCCCGGAGCTTTGCTGTGGTGTGTTCGACGAACAGGGAAAGGATGAGGACGGGAAACTGGGCGGGGTGGCGAGATAAGCATGGATTGGGGGGGGGGATTATTCCCCCTATTTAGACAACAGACGATACCAGGCTTTATGTCGGCGAGCATGCATTTAAAACACAAAACGTCTTCCAGTCCATCCCAGAAATCTTCTGGCTCACAAACACGAGGAAGAGGGAGAGGTCTCAAAAGAAGCCGCACCCGTGGCTTGAGATGGAGATACTCGACGAACACATTCATCCATTTTAAGACTGGTCATTACACTCTTCACAGACAAGCACTTACCATGCGACACATGGCTGCGAGTGCGGCAACTGGAGTTGCCGATGATGATACACAGTTTCAAGACGTGTGTGTGATTGCGGGTGCTCGATGAGGGTCGCCTTGGGCGCCCGCACTTCACAGAGGGCTGCAGTCTCGTGCCTGATCGGATGTAGAATAGCGGTGGAAGAGATCAGATGACTTTATGCTCGCATTAAAGCAACCCACACGTGGGTTGGTACAAACACACAGCAAGATTCCCAGAGTTTGACCGAAACAAGCAGAATCACATTTGGTTTGATCGTGTTGCAACCCCCTCCTCGTTCACTCGTTGCTCCTGAGCCTAGCCCACGCCTGGCTTGCATGCCACGCAGGACCGACACCAATCCCTTGCGTCGGTGCATTTGCACGCCTCCAGGTCCGCCACTCAGGCAAAAAATCAGGCACAGGACATCACAGCAAAATTCTCGACCGCACTTTCCCACATTTTCATTCGCAGAGCGAGAGAAACTCAGATTTTTAGGGCCCACCCCGTGCAGCGTGCCGGCGGGTCGAAGGGCCGAGTCCAACGACGAGGAGCCCGGGGAGGCAGATGCAAATGCAGGCATCGCGGCAACGAGACCAATATCACCGCGTCCAATTGGCAAGCTAGTGTCAAGTGGTGTCACGAGTGCGACTATACTTCATATTGGAGGAATATCGAGCGCAGCGAGGGCCTGCGTGCCCATTTTGGTGCGTAAAATTGCACGGGCGGGTGGGCTGATGGCGTGCTTGGTCAGAGACTCGCCCAAACCTCCTCAAAGGAGACGGCGTCCCAGTAGTCCGAAAAATTGGAGCGGTGGTGACAACAAGCTTTAACTTCATGCGGTATATGAACGTAAACAAGGAACTCAGTCTACAGCATACGCGGGGATGAGAGCAATTTTGTTCCCCACTGATGTTCGTGTGGCTCTTTTTCAGTTTTTCCGCCCATTGCTTCTATATCCTCACGCTTTCGCAATGCACTGCCGCCAACAATTCCGTTACTTGCTTGTGATGATTCCCTACACATGCTTCAGTGCTCCACTCAACGTACTCATCGCCTTGCTGCGTCCATCGGGCACCATAAACAAAACGACACCTTTCTCCGGGCCCATGTAAGGTCGATCACAAATGTAAAACCCTCGTCGCTCCAGCTGAACGACCTCCCCGCGTTTCAGGTTACGCAAGGCTGGATCGGCCCATCCCAAGGACTCGGCCTTTGTTACTGGATTGATGAAATCTTTGAAGTCCTCCCCTTCCTCTAACTTCTTCTTGGAAATGAGATAATCGAACTCGGTCAGAACCACTGGCACTTTATCTCTTACGTCCGCTAGCCAGGAGAGTTTCAACTTGGTAGCACGGGGATCCCCCGCAGCATTATGTCGACCCCTTACCCTCAAGACACGACCAGTCGCGGGATCTTTTTCTACCGACAAAATTTTCACGTTTCCCCATCGCAACAAGGTGACCTCCTCCCCCTCCGTCAGGCCCTCGGCGTCCTGGCCCTCAAGCAGCACTACATTGGCAAGCCGCAACACACGACTTCCAAGCTCAGGACGCTTAGGGTGGAGAGGTATCGAAATCGCTGCCCCTGCATCTTGTCTGCTTTCGGGCCCATTCTCCACCTGGAGGGGCACGCAGCTGTCTGCGAAAACAGCCATGTACCGGGGCGAGGAGTGCTCGTAACCCTTCTTATTAATCGACCAGAAGGAGTCCCACTCCATGAGGACTGTGCGCCGACTGGCTCCTTGAGAGAGGATGAAGGCGCGCAAGGCCTCCACAGAGACGCCTCGGCGTAGGACTCCCTGGATGGTCGGAAATCGCGGGTCGTTCCAACCCTCCACCAGCCCCTGCTCGACGAACCACGTGAGCTTCCGCTTGCTCAGCTCGGTCTGCACGAAGTTCATGCGGGAGAAGCTCTGGATTTTGACGCGGCGCAAGCCCAGCAGGTCTTGGAGGAAGTAGTACTGCTCGTCCCTGTCGTTGTACTCCGTGGTCCGCAGGGCGTGCGTGACTCCCTCCAGCGAATCCACCACGGGGCAGGCGAAATCATAGGTCGGGTAGGCCTTGAACTTGGTCCCTGTCCGATGGTGCGGCTGCGGGTTCGCTCGGTAGAGGACGGGGTCGCGCATGGTGCCGTTCACCGAGGTCATGTCGATCTTGACACGCATACAGTACTCCTTCTCCCCCTTGAGCATAGCCTCGAACCGAGCCAGGTTGTCCACCACGCTATTGTTGCGATTCACGCTCTCCTGTCGATTCAACCGCTCTTCCTGCATCTTTTCCTGAGGCGTGTTGTCCATGTAGGCATGCCCATCCTCCACCAGCTTTCGCGCCATTTTTTCGAAATCCTCGAAGTAGTCGGACGTGTGCGTCACCCGGTCGCCCACAACGCCCAGGCTGGCCAGGTCCGCCACGATGCTCTCCTCGTATTCGTCCTTCTCCTTGCTCGGGTTGGTGTCGTCGAATCGGATGATGAGCTTGCCCTTGTAATGACGGGCGTAGAAGTCGTTGAGCAGGACGGCCTTGGCGTGGCCGATGTGCAGGAACCCGGACGGCTCCGGCGGGAAGCGAGTGACGACCTGCCCTTCCACCGCCCCCTCCAAGGGAGGGCACGAGCCCGTGTCACCTCCACCAAGGCCTCCCGCCTCCTCCCCTCCCCCCCGTGCTGCCCCCGCCTTGCCTCGCACCGCCGCCACCCTGCTCGACGCCGTAGCGATCTCAGGGGCTGAGTCCGTGATCAGGTCGAACCACCTCGAGAGGTGCGGCAGCCCCGCTATGTGTCCCATGAATCTGTTTGTCTGCAAAAATGTATAGACGGCGGCGTCCGCCAAGCTTAGTTGGAAGCCGACCAGGAAGGTGCGGAGTTCCAGGACCGCGTTCAGGTTGGCGCACATGCCTTTGGCTTCCTCCTCGGCCAAAGCCATGTGGTACTGCTGCACGAAATCCAGCCACTGGTCTATTTCTGACGTGAGCAATACGTCACTTCCTCCCGTTAGCGCTTGATGCTCAGGGGAGGCCGAGCGGCGGGCAAGAAAACGCGCTATTGCCAGGTCCCCGAACAGGGAAGTCCCGTCGACCAGAAAGAGCTGGGGCTCTAGCATGCCCTCAGGTGCAGAGGCGACAGCGTGCGGGACGAAAGTCACCGTGGATTTGGTCAGAAGCGTAGTCGCGTGCGTGACTAAAGGAGGGCGGCCCGGAGAAAAAAACACTGTGTCTTCCTGCATGTTGGGCCTCGCCCTAGTCGGGTTAGGAATCAAGATGTCCCGACCTACGCCGGCGTTGACGGTGCCACCGTTTCCATGTGTGCCACCTTTTTTTGCTTCCGCCTTCGCAGCTGCTCTTTTCTCCTTCTTTGCGGCTTTTTGCAAATCTTTCTTGCTTGGGCCTGTTCGTTCTGGCTGTACCTTCGCTTCCTTGTCTACCTTCTTGTTAGGAGCTACAGGAGTCTCGTAAGGCACACCGCCATTTGCTTCTTTGTAAGCATCTTTAAGTGCAAGGAGTTCATCTATGAAGGGTTTTAAGGCCTCTTTCGATGCTTGTTTAGCTTTCATTTCTTTTATCTCATTGCCTTTGGCCAAAATGGCAGAGTGTAATTCCTCCACAGGAGACATGTCTGCGCCAGAGATCCAGATTTAACTCTGTGCCTGATTGAAAGTGTGAAGGATGCTTTCTATTCTTAGTCCAGGAGATATGATTGAGTCGTGTTTCAAAACATGAAGGTGGAGCGGTCGGCAGAAGTGAACGGACGCAGAGGGAGATACAGGACGGCTCAGACAACACGGTATTTCCCGTGTCGTCAGGGTCTGCAGAGCAATATTAATTCCCCAGTCAGTCGGCACGCGTGAGAAGTGGGCGGCTACGCTAAATACGTTGGTGTCAAATTTGTTCAAAACATCCATTTGTGCTATTCAAAGCTGCAAGTTTTTGGTAGCTCAGAGGCCCTGAAGAACAAGGGAGAGGGCCTCCGGGCGCTGGGAGCCAGGAGAAAGCCAAGGGATCAAACGCAATAAAGTGACGGTTCCTTTTCTGTCACAACGAGATGTATAACATTTGTCACATCTCCGTAGCCCATTTTCTACACTTCTGTGCTATTCACTACTTCTTCAACTCCTGTTGCCATCCACAACATGTGTCCATTGTGGTCATGGTCCTATTTTCGGTTAACCTCCTCACCCTTCAACCCTCTTCCGGCGGAATATCTTGCCATGCCCCTCACCTAGGGAGCTTTGTAATAATGCTGTGTCACAAATGGCATTTTGGTCACGTCTGCCCCTTGCAATTTCCCCCGCACCTTCACGGCTACCTTGCTCCCCTCAGCCGAGAACTCTTTTGCCACATAGCCCATCGCAATGGGCTTGTTCAAGGATGGACTGAAGGTACCGCTTGTCACTTCTCCGATTTTGTTTACTCCAGACGGGTCAAAAATCTCGGTGTGTGCCCGCGCTGGGGCCTTGAAGCCTGCTAGACCGACACGCTTCCTCGAAATGGGTAGAAATTTCCCTTCCGGCGACAGAAATTTCTCCGCTCCCAAAAAGCCTTGTTCCTTGCGACGCCTGCCTTTCGGTCCTCCCATAGTCCACCCAAGCGCTGCCTCCACGGGCGTAATAGTGGCGTCAATGTCGTTCCCATACAAGCATAACCCTGACTCCAGCCTCAGGGAGTCCCGGGCCCCGAGCCCTGCCAGTCGGATACCCGGGCCTTCCAGAAAGAGCTCGGCCAAGGCCCTCGCGTCCTTCCAGGCCACTGACACCTCGAAACCATCCTCGCCCGTATACCCGCATCGTGTCACGCGAGCTTGCAAACCTCCCACTGTGGTGTCGAAGCCCGTCATGAAGTTCACCTTACTTAGGTCGACATCGGCTGGCAAGAGAGCTTGGAGGGTCTCGGCCGCGGAGGGGCCTTGGAGGGCCAAGAGTTGCTGCTCGTGGAAGTACTCAAAGCACACATCCCCCTTGAAGGATTCCATCTGCTCTTTGAAATGAGCCATGTCCCCTCCCTTTGTTGCGCCGTTGACGATCATATAGGTGTAATCTCCCGCGTTGGTGATGATCGTGTCGTCAATGATGCCGCCATCCTTGTTTGTGAGCAGGCTTAACCGTGCCTCGCCCACGCCCAGACCCGCCACATCCCCCACTACTAAAGTCTCCAAAAATTTGACGCGGTCCTTTCCGTGCCACTTGATCTGGCCCATGTGGGAGACGTCGAAGACGGAGGCCTTGGCGCGGCAGTGCAAGTGCTCCTTGACGATCCCGCCCCATTCCGGCATCTCGTACAGGACTGGTAGCTCATAGCCTGCAAAAGGCACCATTTTTCCTTTCATTTCGAGGTGCATATCGAACAATGCCGTTTTTTCTAAGGCCTACAGGAACAGCAGGTATGTGTAATTAGTTGAGGAACGAAGGGAGAATGTTCGGTAAAGAAGCGAGATGGCCGCTGAGAAGCTCGCAGAGAGCTCCTCCCGTCTTTTTCTTTTCATTTATGTCCTAAAATTGCTAGCGTAAACTCGATCATCGCTTGATAGCTTTTGATGCGGGGTCATCAAATCCACAGGACTTGCTAAATTGATCCCTCCTGCGGACATGTAGGCTCCGCCACAAAACCAATCAGACTCCCGCGGAGCCATGCATTTGCATCCGGGGACATAGTAATTATTGAGCCACAACCGAGGTTCTGACGTAGATATTATTATTATTATTATTTGAGTATTGCTGTCTCACCTCAGTTCCAAGGGAACGGCGAGCTGAGGTGACAAAAAGTAGCTGCCGCCGGCTTAAACCTGCCGCTCGAGCCGCGCCATTCAACACGTTGGCGTACATACCTCGTAAGTGTATCAAGGAAAGCTCGAGGAGAGCGTTAGGTACTCCTACGTGGCGTGAGGGAAGGTAAGCGCGGGGGAAAACTTGAGCTCGGACATGGAAGTGCAGTTTTTACCTAGAGGATACGGTGAACGCCTTCAACAGGCATTCTTCGATCTCCGAATATTGCGCTTTCACATTATAGTAGCTGGTTGAACGATCGCATTCATCGACATTTCACTGGGCTCTTTTGTTGGATCGTGCGTATTTTATAAGCGCATTTTAATTTTCTCTTATTCCTTTCCAATTCTATGGTCACAGCGCGAACGACGTCACCAACTCGCTTTCTGTTATTTTGCTCTAAAAGCATGCCGCATCAACGCCCTCTTTTCAGACGGGTTATCAAGCTGTCGTTTCCTATGTTTTACCTTCTGTTTATTCAAACGATTCATGCCTTTCCAGTGGGGAGGCCCGATGTTGGGAAGATTCTAGGTCCTGGCGTCGGCGGGGCCTGGGATGACTACAAAGTCTCGGGCCCGGTGGTAAGGCAAAGTAGAGATGGCTCGTGGAACATGTGGTATTACGGGAGGTCGAAAGAGTTCAATAAGACTGCCAACCTCATTAATCTACCGTCCGGACACATCGGTCTGTCGCAATCAAAGGATGGACTGACTGATTTCGCCCGCGTCAAGGGTCCTTTGTTGGACGGGGCTGTGTTTGGCCCTAGCAGCAACGAGGCGGGCGGGAAGGCGTTTGATTCCTTGCATGTGGGTATCGGCGACATCGTATGGGAGGAGGCGCGGCAGCAATGGGTGATGTACTATTTTGGCGGGGACGGGGAGTACGGGCCGACACCTTACGGACAAGCACGAGGAATATACATGAAGATCGGGAAAGCCGAGAGTCCTGATGGTGTGCAATGGTCGCGCGCGCCCGGGGTTTTGCTAGACAAGGGAGCTGCGGGAGATTTCGACGCCCTTTTTGTCGGTTGGCCCCAGGTGGTGGACTTTGGCAAGGCAGATGTCATTCCGGGAATGAAGCAAGGTATGTTCTACCACACATTCAATGCTGTGACCTTCGGCTTTGAAATAGGATTGGCGACGTCTTCGGATACGACCGGTAATAAGTGGATAAAGCGTGGACCGATCCACCTGCCACGGGGCGCCCCGGGTTCGTACTGCGACCTTGGCCACGCCACCCGATGCGTCATTCCAGACCCAGCCAACAGGAAAAAATTGTTGATGTTCGCCGAGTGCGCAAACACCCAGAACAGCAACTGTATCGCCGTTTACGGCTCGAATGACGGGCTACTTTGGGAAAACATGCACCCGGCTGGCCCTGTCTTCGTCGGTGCGGGGAAGGGCTCAGGCCGCTGGGATGCACAGGCCTTGGGCTGTCCCAGTGTAACCGTGAGGGACGGTTGTTTCTATATGTACTACGTGGGCTTCACTGAGTCTTCCTCAGAGGGTGCAGCCCTGGGATGTATTGGGCTGGCAGTGAGCGACGGCATGGACTTTACAAAATGGAAAAGAATGGGGGAATAGGGAAGAGTATTTGCATTTTGTCGAAATCAGCGCATGTACAGAAACGTTAGGCTGTTGTGTATTTATCGTGCACGCACAGGGGGAAGAGATGGAAACAGGGAAGAGCGTGACGTCACACAGCTCGCGTATCAGAGAGACAAATGTTCTTAAAATGGTAACAATAAGATTACCAGTATCAGATCTTTAATGGCGCGCATTGACCTAGCGATCTCATTGATTGTTTTTATTGGACGTGGTCTTCTCTTGAATCTTAAAGAATTCCGCCAACCGAAATCGAACGACAGGCCGCAGGCCTGCTTTCCTTCTCGCGCTCTCTCATCTCCGAGTGTGCGTTTTGGCAGATTTCATTTTCGTTTGAGCATAGGGTCTAGCATGCCCCAATTCGTTGACACGCTTCAGCTAGGATAAAAAGATATTTGTGCACGTCCTTCGTCCAATCTTTACGTCTGACCTTTTCTTGTTGACTCACACGCCAGTGAACATACCCCCGTAACCGTTGCTTAGAACCGTTCCCGAGTACCGACCCCATTACACGCATGGAGGAGGAAGCAGATGCTGAGCCACTTTTGCGCGTAGAAGGTTGGGAAATTTATTCGACAGATGATGGGAACGCAAAGCCTTATTTTTACAATACCAGTACGGAGACCACGCAATGGGACATTCCCCCCGAGCTCGTGGGGAACGCGCAGGTCATGTCCTTAATGGACGTGGACGAGGCTTACGAAGAGAAGGAGGACGCGCATTCTCATGATAAATCAGACGCGGTCATGCGGGATGATGATGAAATGCTGTCGTATCACCCTCCTCAGGAGGACGGGAGCAGTGCCACCAGGCTCGAGCACGCGACGGCTCTCGAAGAGGGGGAGGTTGAAAGTGACAGTGAGGAGGTTGGCATGCATGAGGAGGAAGGGCAATATGGGCAACACCACGACGACTGGGGAGAGGCAAAGGATGAGGAAACGGGACAAGTGTATTTTTTCAACCACAGGGATGGTAGCACCACGTGGGATAAACCCGAGGGTTTCGTGTCGAGGCTCCTGGGAGAGGAGGAAGGCCGGGCCGCGGAGGAGGAGATGGCGCCCGAGCCCGGGAGGGAAGCGGAGGGAGGAGAACAAGACATGCTGGAACTGGAGGAAGGAGAGGTGGAGGAGGAGGTGGTGGACATGGAGGAGGACGAGGCGGATGCGGGAGAGCGCCCCGCGGAGGCCCTGCCTTGGGGCTGGCAGGCGAAGGCTCGGTGGTCCCCGGGGGCGGAAGAGGAGTCAGGAGGTAGAGCCGCTATCGGCGGGGGGGAGGGAAGCTTCGGCGTCGCTGCGGGCGACAGTACTGAGATGGGGGGGGGAGAGCGAGCTTTGGTGTCCGGCGCGGGGGCAGCCATGACTACGAAGGAGTACGAGGAAATGATGCTGCGGCAAAAATTACAGCAGCTCCGCGAGCGTCCGCGACCAGAGCTCCAGGAGCTTCAGGAGGTAGAGGGAGCCGGGCGGGGCGAGGAAGGCGGGAGGGGCTCGGATCTTGCGGGCAGGGTTATGGATGCGGCGGCATCGGAAGAGGCTGGGGCCGCTGCTTCGGTTGCAGCAACGGTGCCCGGACGGGAGTTTAAAGAGGGAAGGGAGGGCATTGGACAGGGGGAGGAGGAGGAGCGTGGCGAGAGGCGGGAGGTGACGGAGGCGGTCGCGGTCCGGGGCCCGCGTGGGACGCCGAGCGAGGGGCGAGGGAGCTCGGAGAGAGGCGAGACGGCCCCCCC
>Ga0102934_1002256_pt1 | contig 13325 bp, 11 predicted proteins | sample SalPonR2_A_D1_MG_FD_78175 | JGI IMG/M metagenome (GOLD analysis project Ga0102934, IMG submission 78175) | Salt pond soil microbial communities from South San Francisco under conditions of wetland restoration - Salt Pond MetaG R2_A_D1_MG | ecosystem: Environmental > Aquatic > Marine > Intertidal...
CCTCATGATGTACGGCCAGATGACCGCGGGCTCGTGGATCTACATCGGCTCCCAGGGCATCGTCCAGGGCACCTACGAGACCTTCGGCGCCGTCGCCCGCCAGCACTTCGACGGCGACGCAAGCGGCCGCTGGATACTCACCGCAGGCCTCGGCGGCATGGGCGGTGCCCAGCCGCTGGCGGCCACCATGGCGGGTTTTTCCATGCTGGCAGTCGAGGTGGACGAGAGCCGTATCGACTTCCGCCTGCGCACGGGCTATCTGGACCGCAAGGCCGGATCCCTGAACGAGGCACTGCGCCTGATCGAGAAGGCGAAAACCGAGGGGCGCGCCGTGTCCGTGGGCCTGGTGGCCAACGCCGCCGACGTCGTGCCCGAACTGGCCGAGAGGGGCGTGGTGCCCGACGCCGTCACCGACCAGACCAGCGCCCACGACCCCCTGAACGGCTACGTGCCCAGCGGCTGGTCACTCGCGCAAACGAAGACCGCCCGGGAGAAGGAGCCGGAGCGGGTGCTGCGCGCCGCCATGGAATCCATGGCCGTCCATGTCCGCGGCATGCTGGCGCTGCAGGAACAGGGCGCGGTCACCTTCGACTACGGCAACAATCTGCGTCAGATGGCGAAGGACGAAGGCGTCGACAACGCCTTCGACTTCCCCGGCTTCGTGCCGGCCTACATCCGTCCCCTGTTCTGCGAAGGCATCGGCCCGTTCCGCTGGGCGGCACTCTCCGGCGACCCGGAGGATATCTACGCGACCGATGCCAAGGTGAAGGAACTCATCCCCGACGACGCCCACCTGCACAACTGGCTGGACATGGCGCGGGAACGCATCAGCTTCCAGGGCCTGCCGTCCCGCATCTGCTGGGTGGGCCTCGCCGACCGCGCCCGCCTCGGTCTGGCCTTCAACGAGATGGTGGCCGGCGGCGAGCTGAAGGCGCCGGTGGTCATCGGTCGGGATCACCTCGACTCGGGTTCGGTGGCCTCGCCCAACAGGGAGACGGAGGGCATGCTGGACGGCAGCGACGCGGTCTCCGACTGGGCGTTTCTGAACGCGCTGCTGAATACGGCCAGCGGCGCCACGTGGGTCAGCATCCACCACGGCGGCGGCGTCGGCATGGGCTACAGCCAGCATGCCGGCCTGGTCATCGTCTGCGACGGCAGCGAGGCGGCCGCGCGCCGCATCGGCCGCGTACTCTGGAACGACCCGGCCAGCGGCGTCATGCGCCATGCCGACGCAGGCTACGGCCGGGCCGTCGACTGCGCCCGCCGCAACGGGCTGGACCTGCCAATGGTGGAGACGGGAGGTGACGGCCGATGAACACGCTCGAGATAACCCCCCTGGACCTGGCACTGGAGGAACTCCGCCGGGTTAGCGCGGGGCCGGTGGAACTCACCATCGACGATGCCTGCCGCGATGCCATGGCCCGCTCGGCCGATACCGTGGCACGGGTGCTGGGCGAGGGGCGCACCGTATACGGCGTGAACACCGGATTCGGGCGGCTCGCCAACACGAAGATCCCGCCGGACGCGCTGGAGACCCTGCAGAGGAGCATCGTGTTGTCTCACGCCGCCGGCGTCGGCGAGTTCATGGCGCCCCATACCGTGCGGCTGCTGATGGTGCTGAAGATCAAGTCCCTGGCACGGGGCTATTCCGGCGTGCGCCCCGAACTGGTGGACCGGCTGGTCGCACTGGTGAACGCGGGCGTGTACCCGGCCATTCCGAAGAAAGGGTCGGTGGGCGCCTCCGGCGACCTGGCCCCGCTCGCGCACATGAGCACCGTCCTGCTCGGCGAGGGCGAGGCCTTCGTGGACGGCGAGCGGGTGAGCGCGGACGCCGCCCTGCGCCATGCCGGCATCGAGGCGGCGCCGCTTGCGCCGAAGGAGGGACTCGCGCTGCTGAACGGCACCCAGGCATCCACCGCCTACGGCCTGGAAGGGCTGTTCCACGCGGAGAACGCGCTCTGCACCGCCCTGCTGGTCGGCGCCATGTCGGTGGAAGCGGCGCAGGGATCCCGCGTGCCGTTCGACGAGCGCATCCATGCCATCCGCGGCCAGGCGGCCCAGAGCGAGATCGCCCGTCGCTACCGGGAGATACTCGACGAGTCGTCCGAGATCGGCCGCTCACACGAGGGCTGCGAGAAGGTACAGGACCCCTATTCTCTGCGTTGCCAGCCCCAGGTGATGGGCGCCTGCCTGCAGCAGATCGAGCACGCCGCCGGCATCCTGATCGCCGAGGCGAACGGCGTCTCCGACAACCCGCTGGTGTTCGCCGACACCGGCGAGATTCTCTCCGGCGGCAACTTCCACGCCGAGCCGGTCGCCATGGCGGCGGATATGCTCGCCATCGCGCTGGCGGAGATCGGCGCGCTGTCGGAGCGCCGCATGGCGCTGCTGATCGACTCCAGCCTGAGCGGGCTGCCGCCGTTCATCGTGGAGAACGAGGGCGTGAACTCCGGCTTCATGGTGGCCCAGGTCACCGCCGCGGCGCTGGCCAGCGAGAACAAGACCCTGGCCCATCCGGCCTCGGTGGACTCGCTGCCGACTTCGGCCAATCAGGAGGACCACGTCTCCATGGCCACTTTCGCCGCGCGGCGGCTCGCCGATATCTACGAGAACACCGAGAACATTCTGGCCATCGAGTGGCTGGCCGCCGCCCAGGGCCTCGACTTCCGCTCGCCGCTGAAATCCAGCCCGAAGGTGGAAGAGGCAAAGGCACTGATTCGCTCGGCCGTACCCTTCTACGACCACGACCGCTACTTCGCGCCGGACATCAACAAGGCGGCACGGCTGATCCGGGAGGGGCACCTGGCTGCGCTCACCGCCGCTTTCCTGTGACGACCATATCGGAACGGACAGCCGCCGGCGGCGTGCCGGGGGCTGCGGACCGCTCAGCCCGCCTTCTTCACCAGTGGCAATAGGGGCCTGGCCGGATGCAGGCCGGCAGCTGCGCTATAGTGACGCCATCCCCGCAATCCTGCCGCCGACCATGCTCACCGCCGTCTATGCCACCCTGCTGATCCTGCTGAACCTCGTATTCTGGGCGGCCATCCTGTTCGGGCTGCCGGGTACCTGGCTCATGCTCCTCTGTGCCGTGCTCGTCGATTGGTCGCTGGCCGACGCGCCGATGTTCGGCTGGACCATCCTGCTGGCCTGCGCCGGGCTGGCCACTCTGGGTGAAATCCTGGAATTCTTCCTCGGCGCGGCGGGTTCTCGAAGCGCCGGCGGTTCGCGGCGTGCCGCTGCGCTGGCCATCGTCGGCGGTATCGTTGGCGCCATCCTGGGCACGCCGGTGGTGCCGCTGCTCGGCACCCTCATCGGCGCCTGCATCGGCGCGTTCGCCGGCTCCATACTGGGCGATGTCTGGGCCGGCCGGCCGCTGATCCACACCATGGAAGCGGGCAAGGGCGCGGCGGTCGGCCGCTTCTGGGGCACCGTCGCCAAGATGACGATCGGCGGCATCATGGTCGTGATCCTGGGCGTGGCTGCCTTCGCCTGACGCGTCCGATACCCGTCCGATCGCGCCCTCGGGGCAGACGGGAGCGCTTCTGGTAAAGTCGTCCGCGTCCACACCGGCAAGGCTGACACGGAGCGGAGATGGCCAGACCCCCGGAACATATCGTGATCGTCGGCGGCGGCAGCGCCGGCTGGATGGCGGCGAGCATCTTCCTGGCGAGCTTCGGCCGCCAGGGCAGCAGGATCAGCCTCATCGAATCGAGCAACGTGCCCACCATCGGCGTCGGCGAGGGCACAACGCCGCTGTTCAAGCGCTTCCTGAACTTCCTCGGCATCCCGGAAGCCGAATTCATGGCGGCCTGCAACGCCACCTATAAACACGGCATCGAGTTCCCGGACTGGACGTCGAGCGAGGACTTCGCGAGCTACTTCCATCCTTTCGCTTCGCCCGCTTTCAGCCAGCACGACCGATCCTTCTTCGAGGCCTGCAACCGGCGGCGGCGGGGTGAGGCCGCGGACACGGATCCCGCCGGGTACTTTTTCGCTGCGGAACTGGCAACCCAGCGCAAGGCGCCGGCGGGACCGCCGCCGCGCACTCCGGACAAGATCGACTATGCTTATCACTTCGACGCCGGACTGCTGGCGGAATTCCTGAAACAGCGCTGCCGTGTCAACGGCATCAATCACGTCGTCGATCACGTCAACGACGTGGTGCTGAAAGAGAACGGCGACATCGGCCACCTGGTCACGGAGGAAGGCGGCGAACTGCACGGCGACTTCTTCGTGGACTGCACCGGCTTCGCGCGGCGGCTGCTGGGCCAGAAGCTGGGTGCCGAATTCACCTCCTACAAGCCACGCCTGTTCAACGACAGCGCCGTGGCCCTGCGCACGCCGCTGCCCGAAGAAGGCGACATCCCGCCCTACACCGAGTCCCGCGCGCTCAGTGCCGGCTGGGCCTGGCGCATCCCGCTCACCAACCGCATCGGCTGGGGCTACGTGCACAGCTCGGACTACATCTCACCCGAGGACGCCGAGCAGGAGCTGCGCGAGCTCATCGGCGCGCCGGCGGAGGGCCAGCCCGCCCGGCATCTGAAGATGCAGACGGGACGGGTCTCCGAGCACTGGAAGAACAACTGCGTGGCCATCGGCCTGTCGCAGGGATTCATCGAACCGCTGGAGGCTACCGCTCTCGGCCTGGTGCAGTTCAGCATCAATCGCTTCGTCACCCAGTTCGCCCGGGGCAACTTCGAACCGGCGTATCGGGATCACTTCAACCGCATCGTGAACGAAGCCTTCGACTCCACCCTCGATTACATCCAGATGCACTACAAGCTCACGACGCGCAGGGACACCCCCTACTGGCGGGACTGCGCGGCGAACGAAAACATCTCCGACGTCATGCGCGGCGTGATCGAGGGCTGGGACAGCGAGGCGCCCGACTTCCTCCCGGAGCTGCAGCGGCACGTCCGGGGCTCGTCCTACGCGCCCTACTCCTGGTACTGCATCCTGTCCGGCATGGGCCGGTATCCGAAGGGAGCAGCCGCCGGGGAAAGGGCGGAGAACCCCTACCGCGGCGAGGTGGCCCGCTACTACGGCCACCGCGAATACCTGCAGAACGAGGTAGGAGGGCCTTCAGGCCCGATTGTTTAATGAATCGGGCCTGAAGGCCCTCCTACAGGTGCGTCACGTTTCCAGGCCCAGGCGCTGGTGCCATTCGGCGATGGACTCGTCCGGATAGCCCTCGAAGACCTTGTCCTGTTCCTCCGCCTGCACGGGGACCCAGTTGGCCTTCGAGCCCGTGAGCAGGTGAGTGCGCTCCGGCGGCTGCGGCAGATCGGTGTCGATGGCCGAGGCGAACGGATGCACCAGGTTCGGCCAGCGCGGGTCCCACACCCACAGGGCGCTGCCGCAGTGCTTGCAGAAACGGCGCTCGCCGCGGCTCTCCCGCCGCTCGCCGGTATGCCCGTCCGGCACCAGGGCGTGGAACACGGTGATGTGCTCCGCGCCCTCCACCTCCAGCGTGCGCGAGTCGCCGCTGAGGTTGATGGCATAGCCGCCGCCCCCTGCCGTCTTGCGGCAGATGGAGCAGTAGCACAGGTTGAACGGATAGGGGTGTTCCGACTGCAGGCGGAAACGCACGGCGCCGCAGTGACAGGATCCTTCGAGTTGCATCAGTTGCCTCCGGCGGTCAGTCCTCGTCCCGGTGCACGGTGTCCGGCGAGAACGCCGGCAGGCATACGGCGACATACTCCGCGCCGCCGGGCTCCGGTGTGCTGTAGCGCACCCACTCGCCCTTCTCCGCAATCACCGCCTGACCGGCGGCCACGGTGAAGGCCTGGGACTGGGTCTCCACGCGCAACGCGCCTTTCAGGACGACGGTGAATTCGTCGAACTCCGGCCGCTGGCCCGGTTCGGACCAGCCCTCCGGACTTATCATGCGGGCGACACTCACCGGCGCGTGCTGCGGCGTGTTGGCATGCCCCACGTATTCCTCGATGCGCTTCGGCGGCTCGCCGACGGCGGGCACGACGGTGGGGGTTTCGATCAGTCTGGCCATGGGTACTACTCCGGGCAAACGCCGCGGATAAAGTAATGGCGCCCCATACCCTTCAGCACGAACTCGTCGTCCTCGACGGAGTCGATGCGGAGATCGAACACCATGAACATCGGCCTCAGATCGACCATCCCTCCGTCGATCTCGTAGCTGCCCGGATCCATCTCCTCGCTGGTCGGATTGCGCTGGTAGGTGAGCGTGCCGTCAGCGTTGAAGACGTATTCGATGCCCTGCTCTTCCCGGTTGCCCTTGCCGAGGTCCGTGAAGGCGAAGCACCAGGTGCCCTCGAGGTACTCCGGCGTGAGCGCAGACGCCGGGACAGCCTGGCCGGCGCGCTCGGCCGCGGGAACCGGCGGCGTGGGTTCAGCGGCTTCCATCGCGCTTTCTTCGGCGCCGGTGTCGTCGGCGACCATGGTCGTGGGCTCCTCGCCCGCGCCGCCGCAGGCGGTGAGCAGCAGCGCGAGAGAACCGAGAAACGCGAGAATGGTGCTACGGTACAGAGTGTTCATGAACGCCTCCTTGACAAGCGCCGGGACCGGCCCGGCGACCACAGTGTACCGATAGTCTACCAATGCGTGCCGGCGACCTCCGTGTCATGCCGATCCGTCGATCCGGTCGCCACGATACCCATCTGCCAGAACCGCCTGTTCAGTCCAGGCAGCTGCAGCTCTCGCAGGCCTGCTCGGGGGTGGATGCACAGTACTGGTTGAGCGGGAAGGCATAGCCCGCACTGGCGCCGAGATCGGCGGGCAGCTTCGACAGGGCGGCACCGGCGCCGAGACCGACGCCGAGCGGCTGGGACAGGTCGGACTCGAACATCAGGTCCACACCCAGGCTCACGGGCTTTCCGCCTTTTGGACTGGGGCCAGTCGCACCAAGGCCGAATCCGACGCCTTTGAAGGTATTCATATTCGCTTTCGGAAAGAGCAGGAGCCGGACATCCGCGCCACCGCCGATATTGGTCACCGCCTTGGCGTGGGGCGCAATGTAGAAGCCACCGTTGCCGCGAAGATCCGTGACGCCCGTAATGCTGACCCCGGCCCCGACGCCCTTGGCGCCGGATAACGTCAGCTGGTAGCCGATGAAGAAATGTCGCCAGAGCGGATCGGCGAGAGGGATCGGGTCCCACTCGCCGTCAGCATGGGCGCTCGAGATGCCCAGGACAGGCAGCGCGCCGAATATGATGGCCGTGTTCGGGCGCGCACGCTCGATATCCGCAAGCACGCTGGGTGGCACCAGATCGTACAGCGTGATCAGGCGGTCCATCTTCTTCACATCGCCGCCGCAGACGGTGTCGGCCGAGAACATCTCACGAACCAGAGCGCTCGCCGCAGGACCGTTGAGCCGTGCCACGATCGGTTCGGCTTCGGGGATCATCCGGCTGACGATGGCATCGCGCATGAATTCTTCGCCACGCTTCCGTGCATCCTCCACCTTGCGCCGCAGCGCCGCGGTGGTGCCATGCTGATCGAGGGCGAGATTGAGAAGCTCGTCAGGCTTCGGGGCCTGGCTCAGCAATGCTGCAAGTTCCTTGCCTTCCCACAGCGCACCGACGAGTGCCCGGCAGGCGGTCTGAGCGAAACGGTCTTCCACGCATCGGTTATTGATGAAGTCCTCGGCCAGTCCGGCGTCGCAGGACGGGATGCGCTCCACGATCAGGCACGGACGCTCGCCGAGGGCGCCGCAGCGGTTACGCTCGTAGCAGCGCCCGCCGACGTTCGCCAGGCCGTCGTCGCACAGGCCCAACACCTGACTTACACCGGCCACGAGATTGCCTGCGGCGCAGGCGTTCGATTTGCTTACGCCTGCCAGCGTGCGCACGTACCCTTCCGGACAGGACCAGCAGCTGCCGCCGCGGCTCGGATCGAAGAAGGAGCCGTCCGGGCAGGCAAGGCGCTTTTCCAACGCCGCCTTGGTGAAGGACGGACCGCGCCATTTCGTACAGGCATTGTTCGCCGTGACAGGCGCGGCGGTGCGGGTGTAGCCACGCGGACAACTGTAGCAAGAACCGTTCGGATCCCAGAATTGCCCCCTGGCGCAGTCGGTGCCGAGCAGACCCTTGCCACGCCCGTGGCGTGTCGCCTTTCTCGTCGTCTCACCCGGCGGCCGCATGCAGGCGTCGCCGGAGTTCACCGGCGTCACCTGGCGGACCGTGCCCGACGGGCAGCTCCAGCAGCTGCCGCCATTGATGGGATCGAAGAACGACCCCTTCGGGCAACCCTTCGGCTTCCGGCTCTCGTAGGTGGCGGGTGCGACCGAGCACGCCGGCTGGCCGAGACTGCCGCATTTCATGGCGTCGAAGTCGACGGCGTGGCCGGTCGCGGGCGCGCCGAGGAGCAAAGCGAGGGCGGAGCAGGTGATCAGGTGGACGAAGAGACGGTACATGCTGACTCCATCAATCGGGGCCCGGAATGCGGGCGACGGTTGGCAGGAGGGCCTTCAGGCCCGCCGCGAAAGTGAGAATCCGAGGGCGCGGGAGGCATCGGTCAATGCAGAGCGAGTACGACGTTGAAGATGGCGCTCATCGGTGCCGACGGGCCCGTCTTCAGCGGCTGGAACTCGATGGTCAGTTGCTTGCGCGCCTCCGGCGAGTGCCGCAGGTAGATCGGATCTGCGGCGTTACGCTCGGCCTGGCCCGCGTCGAAGATCCGGGTGGTCAGCGGCACGTGACCGGGCGCCGTCACCCGCATCTGAACGTGCGGCGTGCGTCCCGCGCAGGCAACGGGGCGGATGGTGCGGAAGTGGTAGTTTCCGCCCCAATCGGTGGTGGTGACGCCATAGCCTGCGAAGTGCTGATCGGGGCGCCTGGTTGCCCGTGGATGGTGGTACAGGCCCCCCGCGTCGCATTGCCAGATCTCGACCCGCGCGGCACGGACGGCACCGCCGCCGGTGTCCAGCACGCGGCCCGACAGATAGACGGCGCGTCCGGCGGCCAGGGGAATGGCGCCGGGTTCCTCCCGCGCCGCGGAGCTTGCGCCGTCCACCGGGCTCGAGCGAGGCGGTACGACGCGCAGCAGGTCGTTATCCACGTCGACGGGAAAATCGGCGGGATAGAACGAACCCTCGACGTCCCGGGGCGTCGGCAGCAGTTGCCCGTCCCGCTCCGGCAGCTCGCCATGCGCGCTGCCAAGCGGCGTCAGAAGAAAGACGCTGAGGGTCAACAGCAGTCTCCGGCGACTGAAGCCGTTCATCGTGCTTTCCCGGGCCGGGCAGCGACGAATATGCAGTTCCGCTCCATCTCCGCGTCTCCATAATTCGGATGGCTCTAACCATACAAGCAAGAGCTCGTGCGGAATCCGATCAGGACTGGGGCAGAAATTTCCGGGGCCGGCGCGGCGGGTCAGCGACCGGCAGGCTCTCCCGGCATCGCGGCGTAACGCTCGATGTCGGCGGCCATGCCCTGCTCCCGTCGCCCTTCTCTCTACTACAGAAGGCCGAAAAACCCGATCAGCTGCAGTGACGGGTACGCGATCAGCGGAACTGGGTCTTGACGCGATCTCGCAGCAGGTCGATCAGCAGGCCCTGATAGTAATCCGGGCCGCGCTCCGTGGCGGCGTCGAGCATGGCCTCGAGCTGAGCGGCGGAGACTTCGAGGTCGTCGCAACCGGTGAAGGTCCCCTTCACGGCGTAATACGGGAAGCCCACGAGACCGGCATAGCGACCGGCCGCCGCCGACCGGCGGATGAGTTCGCCGCCGTAGCAGGGGTCGATCTCGGTCCCGCTCCAGCCGGTGACCAGGATGTAGCCCATCACGAACAGCGACTGGGGATAACCGGCGCGGAGCGCGGCCTCCCGGTACGATTCGGCCTCCTCGTGCATACCGGAATAACCGTAGGCACGCGCCAGCTGATAGTTCAGCCGCGGATTCTCCGGGTCGGCGGCCACCGCCTTCCTGCAGACCTCGATTGCCGCGGGAATGTCCATCCCGGTGCGGCTCACACCGTCGGTGACAGCATTCGGGTCGGAGGGATGCGCCGCCAGGCGATCGCACTCGGTGACCTCCGATGAATAGTCGTCCGCGGAATAGACGCCGATCTCGTCGAGGGGCACGTAGATGGAATCGTCCCCGGCGATCGCGGTGGGCGGCAGCGCGGCCACGATGAAGGTGGCCAACATAGCGGCAGGCAGGCGCAGGACGAAAGACATGGGCAGACCTCCGGAGAAATCAGACGGATTCCGGGTATGGAGTAACCCACAGTCGGAGGGGACAATCAAGCTGTCGCCGGCCGCGAGCTTTCAAACGCAGCGCGGAGCGGCTATGGTCGTTCGACGGCACAAGGGAGGGACTCCATGGCCAGCTCTGTCGTCCTGGCTCTGATGCTGAGCAGTCAAATCTCGGCGGGTTGCACGTCGGCTGAGCCTCCGGCCGACGATATTGCTCTAATGGCAGGCCTGGCGCGCGACGCGGCACCAGCCGGGTATACGGACGAGACCCGGACGTCAATTACGATGCACGCCGAACTCTGCACCCCGCGTGACTGGAACATCCTCAACATCCGTTACGAACAGCTGTACCCGGAGCAGAATTCGATCACCGCGCATTCAGCGCGAGACCGCATCGTTTGCACGCTGAGCCGCGCGACCGATCCGCAAGGGCTTACCTCGATCAGCACGCGTTGCGAGCACACCGTGCGGAAGATGCTCTCTTACCCGGGCATCGACGAGCCCGTCGAACTGGTGAGCCATGACTACCAACTCGGATTCGAACTCGCCGAGCGCTTCCTCGGGTTCCTCTCCGGGTACGTGGCGCAAGCCGTTCACGGCCGCGAGCTCGCACGCGGCGAGTTTCGCGGAATTGACCGAATTCACGCATTCGAGGGTTCCGGCTCGAAGATCCTGTTCAGCGCACGTGTATTCTCGGACTCCTGCCGTTCGGAAACCGTCGGTGCCGCTTACGACCCCGAGACCGGCAATTTCACTTTCCGGGGATTCTCTTCGGTAATCTGTTGAGGATGCGCCGGCGGGCCGCCAGCCCGCCGGCGTGTCCCTCTAATCAAGCTCCAGACAGTCTGGCGTGCAGGACACGTTGCGCCAGTCGCTGCCCCACCACAGCCAGCGACGATTGATCATGTCATCCACCCAGTCGACCAACGGCACGCCGGCCGCCGAATCCTCGGTGTAAAACTTGTCGCTGCCGACCACCGTGTGATCGCCGCCCGCCGCGATGTAGTAGCGGTAGTTCCACGTCTGAAATGCCACCAGGTTCATGTAGGTGCGGGCGCGGATGGTCCATTCGAACGCGGACAGCGCCAGTTCGTTCGGATCCTCCCACAGATCCGGTCGGTCCGTATTCCGGGCGAGGTTGAAGAACCCGATCTGGACCTCGTCGAAGGCCGTGGTGTACTGCCCGAAACGGGCGCCCGGATAATTCCAGGCCAGCGACTTGAACAGCTCCACCGTGATCTGGTCGGCGCCGGACGAGAACGCGGACTGCAGTTCCGGCGCCAGGTTCTCCCACACACCCCAGACGCCGTCCGGCGTGAGCGTGCGGTTGTAGAAATCATCGGTGATGACGCCGTTGGCCGCATCGACCAGGACCCGGGTACGGGTGTACCAGGGCAGCATCCTCGCGATCGCCGGATAATGATAAGTGACGCCGTAGCCGCCGGCACTGGCGCCGCTGAGGAAGACTTTGCTCGGGGGATAGCCGAGCTTCCCGTAATGCTTCGCCAGCCAGTCCAGCACGAAGGCCACGTTGTCGGCGCCGCGGTGGCGGATGGTCCAGTCGAGCGGCCCCAGATCCGTCTCCAGCGTGTACCCCTGGTCGTTAGAGCCCGTGTGCAGATCGCCCGTGCAGTACGGGATATACACCTGGGTGTACTCGCCGATGGGATTGCCGGGGTTCGAAGCGTCCGCCAGCCCCGGTGAGGCGTTCAGCGCCTCGACCGTCTCATCGATCTCCTGGGTATAGACCGACGAGCCGAGCAATGCCGTGCCAAGGCAGGTGTTCTTGTCCCAGCAGGCTCCACCGCCATCGAAGAAGATCGCCAGGCGACGCGGATCGCCAGGACGGACGAAGAATGCATAGTCGGTGTTCGCCTGATCAGGCAAAGCACCGGGAACCGGCACGGGTCCGCCTGAGCAGGACGGACTCCGCTCGATGCCATTGCGGTCGGTGAAGTGCGCCGGTGCGTCGATCCGCTTCCAGCCGTCGGCGAGCGCCGGTGTTGCGATGACCGATACCAGTACCAGTGCGAGACCAAGCGTGAATAGCTTGCGCATGATGACTCCCCCTCTTGTTCTAGTGCAGCGTGTCCCTGTCAGTATAGACAACCACACGTCACGCGCATGCTGCACCGCCGCAACACGCGGCCCGGATCGGGCCGGACACGGGCGCGGACTGCCTCCCCCGCAGAATTTCCATCTCCCGTCGGAATTTCCCGCTTCCGCGTCGCATGAATGGGTAAGGCATCACCCATCCGAGGAGAGAGGACGTTCCGATGAAAACCAAAATCGACATCTTGCCGGCCGCCGGCCTGAAAGCCATCCCGGGCCTCGCTCTGCTGCTCGCACTCGGCGCCTGTGGCGGCGGCGGTGGCGGCGGGGACACCACGACCAATCCTCCTCCTCCACCGCCGCCGCCACCGCCGCCATCGACCTACAGCATCGGCGGCACCGTGTCAGGGCTCGCGGGCAGCGGACTCACATTGCGGAACAACGGCGGCGACGACCTCACCGTCTCCGCTAACGGCGGTTTCACATTTGCCACCGAGATCGACAGCGGTGACTCCTACAGCGTCACCGTCGCCACTCAGCCATCCTCTCCGGATCAGACCTGCACGGTAACCAATGGCTCCGGCACCGCCACGGCAGACGTTACCAACGTCGCCGTCGCGTGCGAGACGAACACGGCGGCAACGGACACCGACGGCGACGGCCTGACCGACAGCGAAGAGCTTGGACAGTACGGTACCTCCCCGATCCTGGCCGACACTGACGGTGACGGCTACTCGGACTTCGACGAGCTCATCACCAATGGCTTCGATCCCGCCGTGAACAACTTCGTCTTCAATCCCCGGATCGCCGACGTCCCGGTTGTGCTCATCCGTATACAGGAGACCCCGGTCATCGGCTGGAACTACGTCGAGGGGACGGCGCAGGGCACGACGACGAGCACCAGCCGTTCCCAGGCGCAGACCAACTCGACATCGACCTCCTACGGCGCGAGCACGACGATCGGCGTGGAGGCAACGACCACGGCGACCGTCGGTGCGCGCCTCTCCGGGCCTTCTGCCGAGGTCAGCCAGTCCGTCTCGGTGTCAGCATCCGCGACAGTCAGCTTCGACCAGACCAACACCAGTGAGAACCGGACGGCCTGGGA
>Ga0102934_1002257_pt1 | contig 13325 bp, 17 predicted proteins | sample SalPonR2_A_D1_MG_FD_78175 | JGI IMG/M metagenome (GOLD analysis project Ga0102934, IMG submission 78175) | Salt pond soil microbial communities from South San Francisco under conditions of wetland restoration - Salt Pond MetaG R2_A_D1_MG | ecosystem: Environmental > Aquatic > Marine > Intertidal...
CAGCAGCGTGGGCGTGTCGCCGTCCGCCTCGAAGCCGGCGGGCAGCACCAGGAAGTACGGCACCCGGGTGCCGTCGCGGCTGGTGGCGAAGTGCTGCTCCACGCGCATGCCGTCGGTGTCGAAGTAGTCCGGCAGCGAGCGGACCTCGCCCGTCTTGCTGCCGCCGTCGCGGGCGAGGTAGAGCGTGTCGGGGCTGAGGAAGCTCTCGTAGCGGAAGAAGAAAGAGTCGGAGGTTTCCGTGGCGCTCACCAGCGTTATGTCGCCGTCCTCGGGTGCCTCGATGCGCTGGCGGGTCCAGCGGCCGCGCTGCCGGGTGAAGCGGGTCAGCCGGTTCACCACATCCTCGAGCTCGTTCACCACCAGGTGGTTGCGCGTCCGGATCACGCCGGTCCCAGCACCGCTGACGATCGCCGTCGCCGGGCCGGGCTCGATGAGCACCTCGAAGTCGCGTTCGCCGTCCATGAATGCCGCGAAATCCGCGGCGAGCAGCGCGCCCTGGGGATACTCCCGGCCGGCCGGCGACCAGGCGCTCTTCAGCTCCACGATCATCTGGCCCTCCAGTATGGCGTGCAGCTCGGCATCCTCCGGTATGCCGATCTCCATGAGCTCACCGTCGCGGTAGAGATAGCGTTCGCTGGTGAAGAAGGTCTTGCCGCGGCTGGCGATGTCGTAGTGCCGGTCGCCGTCGCGCACCCTGACCACGCTGACGGCCACGTCGGTCTTCTCGCCGGCGAAGATCTCGGGTGCCTCTGCCAGCGGCTGGCCGCGGCGCCACAGCCGCGCGGTGCGGGCGTAGCCGGAGTCGGTCAGGCTGCCCGGCCCGAAATCCGTCCCCACGTACAGCGTGCCCTCGTCGGCCCAGCTCACTATGTGCTTCGCCTCCTCCAGCCGGAAGCCGTCGTCGACGAAGCGGCCCGTCACGGTGTCGAACTCGCGCACCACTGTGGCGTCGGCGCCGCCCCTGGATAGGCTGACGAGACAGCGCCGGTATTCCGGCGGCAGGCAGCTCGCACCCTTCCAGACCCAGTCCTCGTCCTCGCGCCGGGCGAGCGCATCCAGGTCCAGCAGCACCTCCCAGTCGGTGGCGCCGCGGGCATAGTCGTCCAGCGCCATGCGACGCCAGAGGCCGCGGCGGTTGTCCGCGTCCTGCCAGAAGTTGTAGACCAGCTCCCCGCGCAGCGCCGGGTCGGGGATCCGCTCGTCCGAATCCAGTATCTCCAGGCTGCGCTTCTTCAGCGCCGGGAACAGGGGCCGTGACTCAAGATAGCCGAGAGAGGCCTCGTTGCGTCCCTCCACCCACGAGAGCGCCCGTTCGCCTGCCACTTCCTCGAGCCAGATCCAGGGGTCGTCATCGGGCGTCTCAGCGCTCATCGTCTCTCCTGCCGGCAGCAGTGCCGTGACCGTCAGCACCGTCAGCGAAATCGCAACGAGTGCTGCCGTTCCCTGCGTGGCATTGCGCATGGGGCCACGTCTCCTCCGTACCGAAAAAAGGGCGCATCCTAACATCCCCGACGGCCGCCGGAGCGGCGTCTCAGCGTGGGCGCCGGAATACCAGGAAGTGCTGCTGGGGCAGGAAATCCTCGTTGCGGACGAACTCGAAGCCGGACGCCTCGAGCTCGCGCCGTGCCTGGGTCTCGCTCATCTTGTGCAGGCGCTTGATCGGCACCGAGGGGTCCTCGGCGCGGTATTCGACCAGCACCAGCAGGCCGCCCGGTCGCAGCGCGCGCAGCAGGCCCGCGGCCATCTCCCGCGGATGGGAGAACTCGTGGTAGGCATCCACGATCAGGGCCAGGTCGACGGCTGCCTCGGGCAGGTTCGGATCCGTGATGCTGCCCCGGACACCGCGGACGTTGTCCACGCCCTCCTCGCGCCCGCGCTCCTCGATGATGGCGAGCATCTCGGGCTGTATGTCCACGGCGAGGACCTCTCCCCCGGGGACGGCCGGCGCGATGCGGAAGCTGAAGTAACCGGTTCCGGCGCCGACGTCCGCGACCACGTCGTCCTCCGCCAGCGGCAGATTCCGCACCAGCAGATCGGTGCGCTCCTCCTGCTGCCGCGACGGCCGCTCCAGCCAGCCGGCGCCCAGGTGGCCCATGACATGGGAGATCTCCCGGCCCATGTAGAACTTGCCGATGCCGTCGCGGCTCGGAACCCCGTAGCGGTAGGGACCGTCGGCGGCCTGCTCCGCCGCGCCCGTGAGGGGCGTGCCGGGAAACAGGAACACGGCGGCTGCGAGTAACGCCGCGCCGAGGCGCGTGCGGGCTGCGTGCATCGTGGGGCTCCTAGCGTCTGCGCCCGATCCAGTCCGGGCGCTCGAGGCGGTGGATGACCACATCTATGTCCTTGATCCGCGTCTCGCCCCAGGGCCGCTCGCCGAGTTTCTCGGCAACCCGGATGGACGGCCGGTTGTCGGGATGGATCAGACTGATCACATGGTCGTGATCCAGATTGTCGAAACACCAGTCGAGTGCGGCCTCGGCTGCCTCCGTGGCGTAGCCGCGGCCGGCGTATTGCGGGCCGATGAGCCAGCCGATCTCGAAGCCGGGCCAGCCCTCGGGGTGGATGAAACCGACGCGGCCGAGGAAGGTGCCGTCCCGCCGATCTTCCACGGCGAACAGTCCGTAACCGCGAATCTGCCAGTGGCCGAGCATCCATGCGATCTGCCGCCAGGTCCCCTCCCGGTCGAGCGGACCTCCCATGTAGCGCATGTGCGCCTCGTCGGCATGCATTCCCGCGAGCGCGTCGAGGTCGCGTTCCCCGGGCAGCCGCAGCAGCAGTCGTTCGGTCTCGAGTCTCATCATCGTGGCCCTCCCCGGAGCAGCATAGGCGCGGAACGGGACCGCCGCCAGCACTGCTGCGCTATCCCGGCGGCCACTCCTCGCGGGTGATGGCCCAGCGCTCGTGATCCCGCCAGCGCCCACGGATCTTCAGATAGCGCGGGGAGTAACCCTCCAGCCGGAAGCCGAGGGCGCCGACCAGCCGCCGGGACGGTTCGTTGCCCGGCTGGATATTCGCCTCGAGACGGTGCAGCCGATGCACCCGGAACGCCCGGGTGATGACCTTGCGCATGCCGGCGCGCATGTAGCCGCGACCCGTCCAGGGGAGGAAGGCGTAATAGCCCAGGTAACCGCTGCGGAACACGCCCCAGACGATCTCGTTGACGTTGATGACGCCGGCGATGCGCTGATCCGGCGTCATCACGAAGTAGCCCAGGTTGCTGCCCTGCTGCAGCCGGTCGAGGTAGGCCCGGTAGCCGGCGAGGGAATCCGGCGCGACCACCCAGGGCCCGTGCAGGTCCCGGCTGAGCCGCACGGCGGTCAGGAATTCGCCGGCCATGCTCCGCTCCGGCCGCCGCAGGGTTATTGCCGGTTGCGGCTCGGGCTCCGGCTGCTGCGGGGCGGTCGCGCCCGGCCTATTTTGCATCCTCGATCATGCGCTGCATGGCCGCCTCGACCTCCGCGGCCACGTCCGCGAGCTCCGGCCGGTCCGACAGTTGCCCAGCATCTCCTTCGGGCTCAGCAGGCCGATGCGGGTGCGGCCGTCCTGCTCGTAGACGGACACCCGGCAGGGCAGCGCCATGTTCATGCTCATGTCGCTGGCCAGCACCTTCTGCGCCTGCTGCGGGTTGCATACTTCCAGCACGCGGCACTCGTTCTCGATGGGCGCTCCCTTTTCCTTCAGGGTCGCCTTCAGGTCGTAGATGTGCAGCACGCCGAAGCCGTGTTTCTTCACCGCCTCCTGCAGATCCGCGGTGGCCTGCTCGACGCTCTTCGACGATTCGGTGATCTGTTTCACGGGGCTCCTCCTTGCGTCCTTCTCTGCGGCCATTGAAACACGCGCCCGTGCGCCGCGGCACTACGTAGTGCTACCGGGGCCCGGGGTCGAGTCCGGGCCCGGGCGCAGCCCACCGGGGACCGTCGCAGACCGCCGTGGTGGCCGTTCCGGCCTCGCCCGGGCCGGGCTCTTGCGTCCCTGCGCCGGGGTCGCGGGAGCGCCAACCGTCCAGCCAGGCCACGATGCGGTCGAGGTGCTCGAGGTCCTTCCTGACCCGGTAGGGCTTCATCTCGTACAGGCCGATGCCGTCTTCCGCCGCGCTCACGTACGCCTGGACGTCGCGCAGCGCCGCGATGACGGGGATCTCCAGCGATTCCAGGAAGCGCGTCAGCTTGATGAAGCTGCGGGTATTGCGGCGGATGCGGTTCGCGACCACCGCCACGTTGCGGCGCCGCCGGTCGACGCCGGCGCCGATCAGCAGCTCACCGATGAACCGGGCCGTGGCGTGGATATCGATCGCCGAGGGCATCACCGGGATGATCAGGCTGGTGGCGTCCCGGGTCAGCTGCCGCAGCGCGTCCCGGTCCAGGCCGGCCGGCGAGTCCACGATCAGCGTCTCCGTCTCCTGGGGCACGCGCAGCTGCCAGCTCTGCGTCGCCGCCATATTGCGTTTGTAGGCGGCGATGCCGTGCACCGGCGGCGCCTCCGCCGGCCTGCGTTCCAGCCAGCGGATGGCCGAGCCCTGGGGGTCGCAGTCCATCAGCGCCGGCCTCGGCCCACGCAGGGCGTAGTGGCTGGCGAGATTGGTCGCGAGCGTGGTCTTGCCGCAGCCGCCTTTCGTATTCAGGACGACGATCCTGTTGAGGCCGGGGCGCGTCGGGATGGTGAGCATGGGATGGGGGATGATGGCTCCGATGGCAGCGCAACGAACGCCCGACTATAGCGGAGGCGGGCGTGGGATTTCAGTGTCGGGCGTCGCCGCAACCGGATCGTCGTGTCGGCCGGGGCCGTCCGGCGCCCTCAGAGAGCGTTCTCAGAGGGCAATCCAGATGGTGCTGGCACGGGCCACGGGTTCGCCGTCCGCCGTATAGATGGCCGATCCCGCGTAATGTTTGCGCCCGGCCGTGCGGATGGGCCAGCCGGCGACGATGCAGGGTCGGCCGGCGGGCAGCGGCGCCGCGATCTGCACCGTTATGGTGCCGAGGACCACGGGAGCCGGATTGCGCCCCATCGCGCCGAAGCCGGAGGGGCAGTCCAGCGCCGACCAGAGATAGACGGGCTGTACGTGTCCGGACCCGTCGGCCAGCGCGTCCGCCGGCTGCCAGGGGGCCGCCACCCGGTGCGTGCCGGGAAGGGGGCCGGGGTAGATGCACAGTCCGCCGTCCGCCTGGCTGCGCGCCGGGCCGCAGACGAAACAGGTCGAGAAGGTGTGGGCCTCGAAGCCGAGATAATCCCGCGAAGCCGCCCGGGCCTCCTCCAGCGTCGGCGCCGGCGGCAGTTCGCCCTCGATCGCGCCCGGCCGCGCGCTCGCGATAACGGTCTCGCCGTCCAGGAGTTCGCCGGTCTCCCGGCCGGCGCGCAGCGTCAGGGGCCGGTCGAGGGGCGGCGGCCGGTGCAGGCGCACCTCGGGCGTACCCGGCAGGCGGATGCCCAGCAGCCCCGCGCTGTAGCCGCCGTTGCCCGACTCCGGCGGTCCGCAATAGCGGGCGCCGATGACGACCGTCTCCCGCCTCTCTCCGCTCCGCCCGCTCACAGCGACTCCAGGTAGGCGTCGGCCTGGCGGTCCGCCCGTTCCCAGGCGCCCCGCACGGGCGTGCAGCTCACCTCCGGAATGCCCGTGGGCTCCGCCCGGCCCAGGGGCTCCCGGTAGGGGATGGACCACTTTTCGTCAGCGATCAGGCTCGGCCAGAGGAACGGATTCCACCAGGGCCTGGCGGTGGCGCGGTAGAGTTCGGCCTCCGGCGCGCCGCATTCGATGCGGTACTGCATGAACAGCGCCACGCTGTCCGTGTAGTCGCGCCTCTCGTCCAGCGCCTCCCGGTCCGCCCAGTGACCGTCGGAGCTCTCCAGGGTGATCTCTGTGGCGAACCAGCCGAGACTCCAGCCGGCGATCAGCAGGCCGCCGCCGACGATAACCGCCGTGGTGAGCAGGAGTTCCCGGCGCTGCTGGCGGCGCTGGGTATCGCGCAGGCGGGCGGCGATGCGCGCGCGGCTCTCCCGGTCGCTCATGCCAGGCGGCTGCCGTCTGCCACCGGGCGGTCGGGCACCGCCAGCACCACGCTGCCGTCCGCCTGCACGAAGCCGGTCACCAGGCACTCGGACATGAACGGGCCGATCTGCTTGGGCGGAAAGTTGGTCACGGCCAGCACCTGACGTCCCACCAGCGCCTCGGGCTCGTACAGGTCGGTGATCCGGGCCGAAGAACGCCTGACGCCCACCTCGGCGCCGAAATCCACGGTGAGCTTGTAGGCCGGCTTGCGGGCCTCCGGGAAGGGTTCCGCCCGGGTGACCGTGCCCACGCGGAGTTCCACCTGCTCGAAATCCTGCCAGTCGATCTGCTTCATGGCGTCCGTTCGGGGTCCGACGAGCGCGGCTCTTTCTTGCGCCGGAACCCGAGCCGATGCCGCTTCGACTCCTGCACCAGCGTCTCCGGCGGCGTGGACGTGCGCCCGCCCGCGAGGGACGTGAGCCGCATCCGGATCATCTGCTGATCCATGAACTCGTAATGGGCGAGATCGACGAGCAGCCGTTCGCCGTCCCTGCGCGCGAGGCGCAGCTTGTCCTGGTCGACGACCTCCAGCGCGGCGATGTCGTCGCGCCACATCAGGACGTAGCCGACGCCGCCCTCCACCGGCCCCTCCACCCAGTCTGCGCCGAAGCGCAGCCGTGCGTTGCTGACCGAGCCGAACAGGGAGATGGCAGCGCCCAGGACGACCGAGGCGGCCGTCGTGATGAGCCCGGCGGCCCCGTCGCCGGTCAGCAGCAGCGCCACGCCGATGCCGACGACCAGTCCGGCGAGGCTGCCCGAGATGGTGGCGACGACGAGGCGCACCTTGTTCGGATAATAGACCGCGCTGACGACCTCGTCGGGCTCGAGTCTCGCGCTGTTTTTCTCCCCGGCCATGCCGCCGAGGATAACGGATGCCGATTCAGAACAGGTAGTGGTCGATCAGCAGCGCCGTGAACAGCGCCATGAGATAGGTGATGGACCAGGAGAAGGTGCGCATCGGCAGCGACGGGTCGTCGCTGACCTTCATGCGCCAGGCGTACCAGAGGAACACGCCGCCCAGCACCAGCGCGCTGGCGAGATAGAGCGGGCCGCTCATGCCCGTGAGCCAGGGCAGCAGCGTGACCATCACCAGCAGGATGGTGTAGAGCAGCACGTAGAGCCGGGTGAATTGCTCGCCGTAGGACACCGGCAGCATAGGGATTCCCACCTTCGCGTACTCGTCCTTGCGGGCGATGGCCAGCGCCCAGAAGTGGGGCGGCGTCCACACGAAGATGATCAGGAACAGGATCAGCGCGTGGGCGTGCACCTCGCCGGTGATGGCCGTCCAGCCGAGCACCGGGGGCGCGGCGCCGGCGGCGCCGCCGATGACGATGTTCTGGGGCGTCGCATGCTTCAGGAACACTGTGTAGACGACGGCATAGCCGATCAGCGAGCAGAAGGTCAGCACCGCGGTCAGGGGATTCACCCCGAACCACAGAATGAGCATGGAAACCGCCGACAGCACGCCGGCGAAGGCGAACGCCTGGGGTTCGGAGACCGTGCCGGTGGGCAGCGGCCGGTGCTGGGTGCGGGCCATGACCGCGTCGAAGCGCGCGTCCAGGATCTGATTCACTGCGGCGGCACCGGCCGAGGCCAGGCCGATGCCGAGCGTGCCGAGGATGAGTGCGACCGGGTCCGGCAGCCCCGGCACGGCCAGGAACATGCCGACGATGGCGGTGAACACGATCAGCGCCACCACGCGGGGCTTGGTGAGCTCGTAGTAATCCCGCCAGTTGACGGGGCGGCTTCTCTCGAGTGTCTGTGCGTCAGTGTTCGGCATGCCGGACCAGATGGTTGTAGTTGAGCAGCGCCAGCAGCAGAAGGGCGGCGCCGGCGTTGTGGGCAGTCGCGAGTGAGAGCGGCAGTGAATAGTGAATGATACCTATACCGATCGCCAGCTGCACTGCCAGCGCTCCCAGCAGGAACGCCCCGGCCCGGCGCAGGGCCGGGGGGCGGCCGCCGCCCAGCGCCGCAAGCGCGAGGCCGCCTAGGACTACCGTGATCACCAGGGCGCCGATGCGATGGACATAATGGATGGCGGTGCGTGCCGGGCTGTCCAGGATGCCGCCCTCGTAGTCGATGCCGAGGCCGTGCCAGGGCCGGAAGCCCTCGGCGAAATCCATCTCCGGCCACCACTGGGTCTGGCAGGTGGGGAAGTCCGGGCAGGCCAGGGCGGCGTAGTTGGTGCTGGTCCAGCCGCCGAGGGTGATCTGCACGCCGAGCAGCACGAGCCCGGCCAGCGCCAGCGTGCGCAGCCGGCGCGGGGCGCTGACCATCGGCCCGACCGACCCCGATCTGAGCACGCCCAGCGTCAGCCAGAACAGCAGGCCCAGCGTCGTCAGGCCGCCCAGCAGGTGCAGCGTCACGATGAACGGCTTCAGCAGCAGCGTCACGGTCCACATGCCCAGCAGCGCCTGGGCTACGAGGACGCCTGCCAGCGCGAGGGGCAGGCGCACCGGCTGCGCCGGGTCACGCCGGTTGGCCCAGGCGGCCGCGGCGATGGCGAATATCATCAGGCCGAGCGCGCCCGCGAAGTAGCGGTGGATCATCTCCCGCCAGGCCTTGCCGTGGTCCACCGGCCGCTCCGGGAAGGCGCCGGCGGCGTAGTCGAGCTGCTCGGCGGTCTTCGGCACGGTCAGCGTGCCGTAGCAGCCGGGCCAGTCCGGGCAGCCGAGGCCGGCGTCGGTGAGCCGCACCCAGGCACCGAGCACGACCACGCAGAGGGTCAGCACGGTCGCCGCCGGAACGAGCACGCGGTAGATTCTTGCCGCTCTGTTCATGAGCCTGTCCTTATGGGCCTGGTTGTCCTGTGCCGGGGTTCATCCGATGCGCGAGATCTTCAGCAGCTTCTTCAGGTCGTCCTTGATGTCTTCCGGGTCCGCATCGGTGGGGAAGCGCATAATCAGGTTGCCGAGGGGGTCGATGAAATAGATCGCCGCGTCCCGTGACGGCAGCGCGTCGGCCAGTGCCGGGTTGTCGTCGAGTGCGGCGCTGACCAGGCCGGCCTGGGTGCGCTCCAGCCAGTCCGCTCCCGGCGGCTCTTCGCCGGAGAGGTAGAGCCGCTCCACCCGGTCGGCCTCCGCGCCCAGCGCCAGCCGGATCTGGCGGATCTTGATGATCTCCTGGCGGCAGGTCTCGCCGCAGGAGTCCGGGTTCACGTAGAGCATGGTCCAGTGATGGCGCCATCCTTCCGGCGAGATGCTCTCGCCAGCCAGCGTCTCGATCGGCACCTCGGGCAGTACCACCAACGGCTCCATCAGCGTGCCGTGGTTGGTCTGACCCGGCGGACTCCACTCGTCCACGCCGTAGTAGAGGTACATGGCCAGGGCCAGCGGCCCCAGGAAGATCACCGCCAGCAGGAGGAATTGCAGGCGGCCGCGCCGTCGCTGCTTCTGTTCGTTCATTTCTGTTCGTTCAGCCCTGTTCGTTCAGCCCTGTTCGTTCATTTCCGCTCGTTCATTCGGCCGTCGTCTCGCCCTAGCCGGCGGCCCGGCGAGTCGTCGTCACGCGCGGCCCGCGGCCGCCGCCTGACGTTGACCACCACGTAGATCACCGCCAGCGCCGTTGCCAGCGCGAACCACTGCACCGCGTAACCCAGGTGCCGGGTCGCAGGCAGTCCGCCCGGCTCCCACTCCCGCCGGAATCCATCGGCGGCCTGCGGCGAGAGCAGCAGTACCCAGGGCTCCACGGGTTCCGCCAGCGCTGCGGCCAGCTCCGGGATGTCCGGGAACTGCCGCACCGACGGCCACGGCCCGGCGGCAACGTCGCCGCCGCCGAGGTCGAGGCCTGCGACCGGCAGGTGGCCGACGCGGCCTTCGATCCGCCGTGTCTCCTCGCCCACCCCGATGTCGGCGGCGGGCCGGCGACGGGCATCCTGGGCGATCCAGCCCCGGTTCACCAGCAGCACGCCGCCGCCTTCGAGCCGCAACGGCGTGATCACGAAGAACCCGTTGCGGCCCCGGCTCACCATATTGTCGATCAGGAACTGGCGCTCGGCGTCGTAACGGCCCAGTGCAGTCACCGGCCGGAAGCGGTCCCCGTCGTCTCCGGTCACCGCGTCGGCGGCGATGGCCTCGGCGGAGGCCGCGTAGGCCTGCTCCAGTCCCGTCTTGTATTCATAGCGCGAGAGCTGCCAGACGCCCAGGCCGATCAGCAACGGCATCAGCGCCGCGGCCAGCAGGGTAGGCACCAGCGCCGGCCGGAATTCCCTGCGCGTGTCATCGACGTCGCTCATCGCCTGTCCATGGACACGCCCGCTCCTGCGGCGTTCCGCCGCGTTCCTCGACATCGCCTGACCGGAAGGCGGCCTCCCGACCGGACCGCTATACTTGAGCGTCCGACGACAGCCCACATATCGAACCTATGAAACTTCTCGTCATCCTGATCCTCGGCGGGATCATCGCGAGCCTCGGCTCCGGGCTCTTCTACCTGGTCAGCGACAAGGACGGCTCCGGCCGTCTGGTGAAGGCGCTCACCTGGCGCATCGGCCTGTCCGTGGTCCTGTTCCTCTTCCTCATCGTCGCCGGGCTCAACGGCTGGATCGCGCCCAACGCCTGATCGAGCCCGACCGGCGCCGGCCGCTTCCGCCTATAGCCGCCGGCTGATGCCGGTCATAACCACCGGCCAATGCCGGTCATAACCAATAGACGAAGATGTAGAGGCCCAGCCAGACCACGTCCACGAAGTGCCAGTACCAGGCGGTCGCCTCGAAGGCGAAGTGGTGCTTGGCGGAGAAGTGGCCGCGTACCACCCGCAGGAAGATCACGGTCAGCATGATCGCGCCGATCGTCACGTGCATGCCATGGAAGCCCGTGAGCATGAAGAACGTCGAACCGTAGATGCCAGACTCCAGCGTCAGGTTCAGGTCCCGGTACGCGTGCACGTACTCGTAGGCCTGCAGCCCGACGAACACGTAGCCGAGCAGGAACGTCAGCGCCAGGAAAAGGGCGGTCATGCCCCGGTTCCCCTCACGGATGGCGTGATGCGCGATGGTCACGGTCACACTCGAGGTGAGCAGGATGGCGGTGTTGATCAGCGGCAGGCCGAGTGCGCCCATCTTCCGGAACTCGCCGCCCATTTCGGCAGGTCCGTTAGTGGGCCAGGTGTCCTCGAAGCCGGGCCACAGCAGCAGGTTGGTGAAGAAGTTGTTGCCCTCGCCGTCCAGCCAGGGCAGCACGAAGGAGCGGGCGTAGAACAGCGCGCCGAAGAAGGCGGCGAAGAACATCACCTCGGAGAAGATGAACCACATCATCCCCATGCGGAAAGACTTGTCCACCTGGGCGTTGTAGACGCCGCCCTCGCTCTCGTCGATGACGTCGCCGAACCAGCCGAACAGCATCACGACGATGACGCCGATGCCCGCAAACGTGATCCAGCTGCCGATGTCCGAGCCGTTCAGCCACATCGATACCCCGACCATGAGGAGGAAGAGGCCGACGGAGCCCACCACGGGCCAGTGGCTGCCGTGGGGTACGTAATAGCTGTCTTTGGTCTGTGCCATGGGTATGTCCCGCTGTCTTTACTGGCTGTCTTGTTATGAGCCGGGTTGCGGTTGACGCTCAGTCGTCTGCCGCAGCCACCTGTTGTTCGGTGTCGAACAGGGTATAGGAAAGCGTCACCGTGTCGATGTGGGCGGGCAGCGCCCGGTCGACGATGAACCGCACCGGCATGTCCCTGCCCTGCTGAGCCTCGAAGGGCTGGTTGGTGAAGCAGAAGCACTCCGTCTTCGTGAAATGCCGCGCGGCCACCGGTGGCGACACGCTGGGCACGGCGCGGCCGACGGTGCCGTGATCCTGCAGGTTCTTCGCGAAGAAGGTGGTGTCGTAGAGCTTGCCGGGATGCACCTGCATCTTGGTGACGGTGGGCTCGAACTCCCACGGGCCCCGCTGGTTGACCGTGGCGACGAACTCCACCGTGATCAGCCGGTTCTCGTCGGGCTGCTCGGTGACCGTCACGGCTTCGGCATTCGTGCGGCCGCCGAGGCCGGTGATCTCGCAGAACACGTCGTACAGCGGCACCAGCGCGAAGCCGAAGCCGAACATGGCCACGGTCATCACCAGCAGCTGCCAGGACAGGCCCCTGTGGTCCGGCTTGCCGTTGTCTTCCGTCATGGGCTAGCTGCCTCCCTGGCTGCGCAGATACTCGACGAATATGAAGCCGGCGTAGAACCCCACCGCCACCACCGCCAGGATGACGGCGTTGCGCAGTGCCTTGCGGCGCTGTTCGGGCTTGCGTTCATCCACGGGCGCTTACTTGACCTCCGGCGCCTGGTCGAAGGTGTGATACGGCGCCGGCGAGGGCACCGTCCACTCCAGGCCCTTCGGATTGTCCCAGACCTCCGCCGTCGCAGGCTTGCCGCCGCGCGCGCAGGAGACGACGATCCAGACGAACAGCAGCTGGGACAGGCCGAAGCCGAAGGCCCCGACCGTCGCCAGCAGGTTGAAATCGGCGAACTGGGTGGCGTAGTCGGGGATGCGGCGCGGCATGCCGGCGAGTCCCACGAAGTGCATCGGGAAGAAGGTCACGTTCACGAAAATGGTGGTGAGCCAGAAGTGCCACTTGCCCAGCGTCTCGTTGTACATGTGCCCGGTCCACTTCGGCAGCCAGTAGTAGGCGGCCGCCATGATGGCGAAGATGGCGCCCGGCACCAGCACGTAGTGGAAGTGGGCCACCACGAAGTAGGAGTCGTGATATTGGAAGTCCGCCGGCACGATGGCGAGCATCAGGCCGGAGAAGCCGCCGATGGTGAACAGGAACAGAAAGGCGATGGCGAACAGCATCGGTGTCTCGAAGGTCATGGAGCCCCGCCACATCGTCGCCGTCCAGTTGAAGATCTTCACGCCCGTCGGCACCGCGATCAGCATGGTGGAGAACATGAAGAAGAGCTGGCCGGTCAGCGGCATGCCCACCGTGAACATGTGGTGCGCCCAGACGATGAACGACAGGAACGCGATGCTGGCCGTGGCGTACACCATCGAGTCGTAGCCGAACAGCGGCTTGCGAGAAAACGTGGGGATGATCTCCGAGACGATGCCGAAAGCCGGCAGGATCATGATGTATACCTCGGGATGGCCGAAGAACCAGAAGATGTGCTGGAACATCACCGGGTCGCCGCCGCCGGCCGCGCGGAAGAAGCTGGTGCCGAAGAACTGGTCGGTCAGCAGCATGGTCACCGCGCCGGCCAGTACCGGCATCACCGCGATCAGGAGATAGGCGGTGATCAGCCAGGACCACACGAACATGGGCATCTTCAGCAGCGTCATGCCCGGCGCACGCATGTTCA
>Ga0102934_1002259_pt1 | contig 13320 bp, 13 predicted proteins | sample SalPonR2_A_D1_MG_FD_78175 | JGI IMG/M metagenome (GOLD analysis project Ga0102934, IMG submission 78175) | Salt pond soil microbial communities from South San Francisco under conditions of wetland restoration - Salt Pond MetaG R2_A_D1_MG | ecosystem: Environmental > Aquatic > Marine > Intertidal...
GACGCGCCGCTCGGCCGCCCCGCCCTCCGGATCAGGCAGGCTCGCACGCGATGCGGCTGCAACAGGAAAGGCGCAGACATGTAAGGTCACTGTTCTCATCACTGCGCTTGCCGGTCTTGCCAATGCCACCCTCGGTCCGGCCCTTGCGGCGGCGCAATCGCTCTGCGGTGCGCGCGGCGGTCGTCGACATGCTTGGTTCCCGCTACCGCGAAACCGTGCGCAGCGTGGGCCTCGCCGGGCGCGATAGGATCGTGGAGGTCTTCGCCTCCGAAGACACCGGATCGTGGGCGATCGTCGTCGCCAACTCCGCCGGGGTCAACTGTCTGGTGGCCTCGGGACAGCATTACGAACAGGTCGCGGCAGGCCCCGAGGGTGCGCCTCTCTGACGTCCGGTTCCCGTCGCTGGGGCTTTCCGCCGCGCCGAGGCATCTTGCGCGGCGCGCGGCCCGGCGCTACCCCCTTCGGCCAACAGCAATGAGGGACGAAGGACCAATTCCCATGGCCAGACCCAAGATCGCGCTCATCGGCGCGGGGCAAATCGGCGGCACGCTCGCCCATCTCGCCGCGCTGAAGGAACTGGGCGATGTCATCCTGTTCGACATCGCCGAGGGCATCCCGCAGGGCAAGGCGCTCGACATCGCCGAAAGCGGCCCGTCGGAAAAGTTCGACGCCAAGCTGAAAGGCACGAACGACTACGCCGACATCGCCGGCGCGGATGTGTGCATCGTCACCGCCGGTGTCGCGCGCAAGCCGGGGATGAGCCGTGACGACCTTCTGGGCATTAACCTGAAGGTCATGAAATCCGTGGGTGAGGGCATCCGCGACAACGCGCCGAACGCCTTCGTGATCTGCATCACCAACCCGCTCGATGCCATGGTCTGGGCACTGCGCGAATTCTCGGGCCTGCCGCATCACATGGTCTGCGGAATGGCCGGTGTGCTGGACAGCGCGCGGTTCCGCCATTTCCTCGCTGAGGAATTCGACGTTTCGATGAAGGACGTTACGGCCTTCGTCCTCGGCGGCCATGGCGACACGATGGTGCCGTCGGTGCGGTATTCGACCGTCGCTGGCATCCCGCTGCCCGATCTGGTGCAGATGGGCTGGACCACGCAGGAAAAGCTCGACGCGATCGTGCAGCGCACGCGCGACGGCGGCGCCGAGATCGTGGGCCTGCTCAAGACAGGCTCGGCTTTCTACGCGCCCGCCACCAGCGCCATCGAGATGGCCGAGGCCTATCTCAAGGACCAGAAGCGCCTTCTGCCCTGCGCCGCCTGGTGCGACGGGGAATTCGGGCTCAAGGGCATGTATGTGGGTGTGCCAACCGTGATCGGCAAAGGCGGGATCGAGCGCATCGTCGACATCAAGCTGACCAAGGACGAGCAGGCGATGTTCGACAATTCCGTCGCCGCCGTGAAGGGCCTTGTCGACGCCTGCAAGGGGATCGACGAAAGCCTCGCATGACCTTGCGCGATCGTCACTGACAGGAAACGGCGGCCCGACGGCCGCCGTTTTCTTTCGGAGCGTGCCGGTTCCGCGAATCGCCCTCCATGGTTGGCATACAGTGGCATACTGCGATGCCGCATTTTTGTGATCACACGTTTTTCGCCTGTGATCACAAATGTCGCTTTTTTCGCGGAAAGCCGTTATCTGCGTCATAAAGCCGTTTTAATGCGCGCGTGGGTTGTGCTTAAGCGGTGTGAAACACCACTCACGACGGAATGGCGGCATGAATATTCATGAATACCAGGCGAAGGCTCTCTTGCGCGACTACGGAGCACCCGTCAGCGACGGACGCGCCGTCCTGAAGGCCGAGGAGGCCAAGACGGCGGCGGGCGAGCTGGACGGACCGCTCTGGGTCGTCAAGGCGCAGATCCACGCCGGTGGCCGCGGCAAGGGCCATTTCAAGGAGCCCGGCGCCGGCGACAAGGGCGGCGTGCGTCTGGCGAAGTCCGTCGAGGAGGCCGAGGCCGAAACCAAGAAGATGCTGGGCCGGACGCTGGTGACCCATCAGACGGGACCGGCGGGCAAGGTCGTCAACCGCATCTATATCGAGGACGGCTCGGGCATCGAGCGCGAGCTTTACCTCGCGCTTCTGGTCGACCGTCAGACCAGCCGCATTTCCTTCGTCTGCTCCACCGAGGGCGGCATGGACATCGAGGAGGTCGCGGCCTCCACCCCTGAAAAGATCCTGTCCTTCAGCGTCGATCCAGCCACGGGCTACCAGCCCTTCCATGGTCGCCGCATCGCCTTCTCGCTGGGCCTCGAAGGCAAGCAGGTCAAGGAATGCGTCAACCTGATGGGCGTTCTCTACAAGGCCTTCGTCGAGAAGGACATGGAGATGCTGGAAATCAACCCGCTGATTGTGACCGACACGGGCAACCTAAAGGTGCTCGACGCGAAGCTCGGTTTCGACGGGAACGCGGTCTACCGCCACCCCGACATCGCCGCGCTGCGCGACGAGACCGAGGAGGACCCCAAGGAACTCGCCGCCTCCAAGCATGACCTCAACTACATCGCGCTCGATGGCGAGATCGGCTGCATGGTCAACGGCGCGGGCCTGGCGATGGCGACGATGGACATCATCAAGCTCTATGGCGCGGAGCCCGCGAACTTCCTCGACGTGGGCGGTGGCGCGACGAAGGAAAAGGTGACCGAGGCCTTCAAGATCATCACCTCCGATCCGAACGTGAAGGGCATCCTCGTCAACATCTTCGGCGGCATCATGCGCTGCGACATCATCGCCGAGGGCGTGATCGCTGCGGTGAAGGAAGTGGGCCTTCAGGTTCCGCTCGTCGTCCGGCTGGAAGGCACCAATGTCGAGAAGGGCAAGGAGATCATCAACGCCTCCGGCCTCGACGTGATCGCGGCCGACGACCTGAAGGACGGGGCCGAGAAGATCGTCAAGGCGGTGAAGGGCTGAAGGCGGTCCGAACGGATGGATGAGCAGGCCGATATGAAGGTTCGGGCAGAGCCGCAGCCAGCCGGAGCGAAACTCTGGGTCGCGCTTCATGTCGTGGGTACGGCGCTGTTCGTCCTGATCGTCGCGAGCCGCGTGCTGGCCGCAAGCCATGAGACCGCGCCCGGTGCCTTTGCCGCGCATTGCTTTTCGCCATTGCTGACGGCGGAAACGGCGGCCGAACGGCTGGCGCCGGCGCGGATCGATTTCTACGACCTGCGGCCATTCCGTGCCGGAACGCCTGTCTCCGAACCCAACGGGCGCCCGGTCACGCCGGGAACCGACCGGCGCTGCGAGGTGGCCTTCGACGGTGAGCATGTCGAGGCCGGGACACACGCGGTCCGCGGCGGCTTGCAGAATGAGGGTATCGTCGCGGAAGCCGCGGTGCCGACGGGCTTTCCGACGCAGAATGGTGCCGAATTCGTCGCCGCGCGGTATCTCAACCCAAACCGCATCGCCGTGGTTCAGGTAGGCATGCGCCCCGGACCGGACGGTATCGAGACATTCATCAACGTGGAACGGCTTGAGCCGTCCGAAGATCAGAACTGAGGGACAGACATGGCCGTTCTTGTAGACGAAAACACAAAGGTGATCTGCCAGGGCTTCACCGGCTCTCAGGGCACGTTCCATTCCGAGCAGGCCATCGCATACGGCACGAAGATGGTCGGCGGCGTGACCCCCGGCAAAGGCGGGATGAGCCATCTCGACCTGCCGGTCTTCGATTCGGTCCACGAGGCGATGCACGTGACAGGCGCCAACGCCTCGGTCATTTACGTTCCACCACCCTTTGCCGCGGATTCGATCCTCGAGGCGATCGACGCGGAGATGCCGCTGATCTGCTGCATCACGGAAGGTATCCCGGTTCTCGACATGATGAAGGTCAAGCGCGCGCTGGAAGGATCGAAGTCGATCCTGATCGGACCGAACTGCCCCGGCGTCATCACGCCGGACGCCTGCAAGATCGGCATCATGCCTGGCCACATCCACAAGCGCGGATCGGTGGGCGTCGTCTCCCGCTCCGGCACGCTGACCTACGAGGCCGTCAAGCAGACCTCGGACAGCGGCCTTGGCCAGTCGACGGCCGTCGGTATTGGCGGCGACCCGATCAAGGGGACCGAGCATATCGACGTGCTGGAAATGTTCCTTGCCGATCCCGAGACGCAGTCGATCATCATGATCGGCGAGATCGGCGGCTCGGCCGAGGAAGAGGCGGCGCAGTACCTCGCCGACGAGAAGAAGCGCGGCCGCTGGAAGCCGACGGCCGGCTTCATCGCGGGCCGCACGGCGCCTCCGGGCCGCCGGATGGGCCATGCGGGCGCCATCGTCGCCGGCGGCAAGGGCGGCGCCGAGGACAAGATCGAGGCAATGAAGGCCGCCGGGATCGTGGTGGCCGACAGCCCCGCGACGCTGGGCGAGGCGGTGCTGAAAGCCATCGGCTGAGGCACCGCGAACGGGAGGATAAGGGTGCACAGACACGAGCGTCTCCGCAAGCTCCTGCGGGCGGCCCACGCGCTAGGCGCGGGGGGCCTGCTTGCGTTGGCCGCGGCGCTTTCGTTTACCCTGCCCGCCCGGGCGGATGTCAATCACGCGGATCCGGCGGCCATGCTGCCTGACGTGCGCGCGCTCACCGATAACTCCGATCTGCCGTGCGGTATACACAGCCCCACACGAACGACCCTCTTTCGCGTATCAATCCAGACAGTCCCTTCGGAGGTCTCCCGATGACCGACCAATCCCCCAACGACCAGTTCCACGCCTCCAGCTTCATGCAAGGCGCGAACGCGGCCTATCTCGAACAGCTCTACGCGCAGTACGCCCAGAACCCCGACGCGGTCGATGAGGGCTGGCGCAGGTTCTTCGCCGAGCTTGGCGATCCCGCGAACGAGGCCGTCGCCGAGGCGCACGGGCCCTCCTGGGCGCGCCCCGACTGGCCGCCGCAGCCCGAGGACGACTGGACCAACGCGCTGACCGGCGAGTGGCCGGCGGCGGCGGCGGAGGTCAAGGAAGCGGGACGCAAGATCAAGGAGAAGGCCGCGGAAAAAGGCGTCGATGTCACTGATGCGCAGATCCAGCGCGCGGTGCTCGATTCGATCCGGGCGCTCATGCTGATCCGCGCCTACCGGATCCGGGGGCACCTCGTGGCCGATCTCGACCCGCTGGGCATGCGCGACCAGACCCCGCATCCCGAGCTCGACCCGAAATCCTACGGTTTCACCGAGGCCGACATGGACCGGCCGATCTTTCTCGACAACGTGCTGGGGCTTCAGCATGGGTCGATCCGGCAGATCCTGGACATCGTGCGGCGGACCTATTGCGGCACCTTCGCACTGCAATACATGCACATTTCCGACCCCGAGCAGGCCGCGTGGCTCAAGGAGCGGATCGAGGGTTACGGCAAGGAAGTCGCCTTTACCCGCGAGGGGCGGAAGGCGATCCTGAACAAGATGGTCGAGGCCGAGGGCTTTGAGAAGTTTCTCCATGTGAAATACATGGGCACCAAACGCTTCGGGCTCGACGGGGGGGAATCTCTGATCCCCGCGATGGAGCAGATCATCAAAAGGGGCGGCGCGCTGGGCGTGCAGGAGATCGTGATCGGCATGCCGCATCGCGGACGTCTTTCCGTGCTCGCCAACGTGATGCAGAAGCCATACCGCGCGATCTTCAACGAGTTTCAGGGCGGATCGTTCAAACCCGAGGACGTGGACGGGTCGGGTGACGTGAAATACCACCTCGGCGCGTCGTCGGATCGCGTTTTCGACGACAACACGGTTCACCTGTCGCTGACGGCGAACCCCTCGCATCTCGAGGCGGTGAATCCCGTCGTCATCGGAAAGGTCCGGGCGAAGCAGGACCAGATCGGCGATGCGGAGCGCAAGAAGGTCCTCGGCGTCCTCCTGCACGGTGACGCGGCCTTCGCCGGACAGGGCGTCGTGGCCGAGGGCCTTGGCCTTTCGGGCCTGCGCGGGCACCGCACGGGCGGCACGATCCATTTCATCGTGAACAACCAGATCGGCTTTACTACGGCGCCGCATTTCTCGCGCTCCTCGCCCTATCCGACGGATATCGCGCTGATGGTCGAGGCGCCGATCTTCCACGTGAACGGCGACGACCCCGAGGCGGTGGTCCACGCCGCCAAGGTCGCCATCGAGTTTCGCCAGAAATTCGGCAAGGACGTTGTCATCGACATGTTCTGCTATCGCCGGTTCGGTCACAACGAGGGCGACGAGCCCATGTTCACCAACCCGGTCATGTACAAGAAGATCAAGACGCAGAAGACCACGCTGCAGCTCTATACCGAGCGGCTTGTGAAGGACGGCCTGATCCCGGAAGGCGAGATCGAGGACATGAAGGCCGCCTTTCAGGCCCAGCTCAACGAAGAGTTCGAGGCCGGCAAGGAATACAAGCCCAACAAGGCCGACTGGCTCGACGGGCGCTGGTCCCACCTTGACCGCGAGGGCGAGGAGTACCAGCGCGGTGAAACGGCCATCAAGCCCGAGACATTGGCAGAGATCGGCCGCGCGCTGACGACGGTTCCCGACAGCTTCAACATCCACAAGACGATCGCGCGCCAGCTCGAGGCCAAGAAGGCGATGTTCGAAAGCGGCCAAGGCTTCGACTGGGCCACGGCCGAGTCGGTGGCCTTCGGCTCCCTCCTGACCGAGGGCTATCCGGTGCGTCTGTCGGGACAGGACTCCACCCGGGGCACCTTCAGCCAGCGCCATTCGGCAATTGTCGACCAGGCGACGGAGGATCGCTACTACCCGCTCAACCACATCCGCGATGGACAGCAGCGGTACGAGGTCATCGACTCGATGCTGTCGGAATATGCCGTGCTCGGGTTCGAATACGGCTACTCGCTGGCGGAGCCAAACGCGCTGGTGATGTGGGAGGCGCAGTTCGGCGACTTCGCCAACGGCGCGCAGATCATGTTCGACCAGTTCATTTCCTCTGGCGAGCGCAAGTGGCTGCGCATGTCGGGCCTCGTGATGCTTTTGCCGCATGGGTTCGAGGGGCAGGGACCGGAGCATAGCTCGGCCCGGCTGGAGCGCTTTCTGCAGCAATGCGCCGAGGACAACTGGATCGTCGCCAACTGCACGACCCCAGCGAATTATTTCCACATCCTGCGCCGGCAGCTGCACCGCTCGTTCCGCAAGCCGCTTGTGCTGATGACGCCGAAGTCGCTTCTGCGTCACAAGCTCGCCGTGTCGGATGCGGCGGATTTCACCACCGGGTCGAGCTTTCACCGGGTACTGTGGGACGATGCCGAGAAGGGGCATTCGGATACGACACTGCAGGCCGACGAAAAGATCCGGCGCGTGGTCATCTCGTCCGGCAAGGTCTATTTCGATCTTCTGGAAGAACGTGACGCGCGGGGGATCGACGATGTCTATCTCCTCCGGCTGGAGCAGTTTTATCCCTTCCCGGCGCTCGCGCTGATGAAGGAGCTGGAACGCTTCAAGGGCGCCGAGATCGTGTGGTGCCAGGAAGAGCCGAAGAACCAGGGCGCCTGGACCTTCGTCGAACCCAATCTCGAATGGGTCCTCACGCGTATCGGCGCTGCGCACACCCGTCCGCGCTATGTCGGGCGCTCGGCCAGCGCCTCGCCCGCCACCGGTCTCGCCAGCCAGCACAAGGCACAACAATCCGCGCTCGTGAACGACGCGCTGACCATCGAAGGGTAATCCGTCATGTCCATTGAAGTTCGCGTCCCCACGCTGGGCGAAAGCGTCACCGAGGCCACGGTCGCCACCTGGTTCAAGAAGCCGGGCGAGGCGGTCGCGGCCGACGAGATGCTCTGTGAACTGGAGACCGACAAGGTCACCGTCGAGGTGCCCGCGCCCGCCGCCGGCACGCTTGGCGAGATTGTCGCCGCCGAGGGCGAAACCGTCGGCGTAGACGCGTTGCTCGCCACCCTGACCGAGGGCGCCGGCACAGCGCCTGCCGCAGCGCCCGAGCCTGCCAAGACCGCCTCCCCCGCTTCGGACGGCGGCGACAAGAGCGTCGACGTCATGGTGCCGACGCTGGGCGAAAGCGTCACCGAGGCCACCGTCGCCACGTGGTTCAAGAAGCCGGGCGATACCGTCACCCAGGACGAGATGCTGTGCGAGCTGGAAACCGACAAGGTGTCGGTCGAGGTGCCCGCGCCCGCCTCCGGCACGCTGAGCAAGATCCTCGCCGAGGAAGGCTCTACCGTGGGAGCTGGCGGCAAGCTCGCCATCATCGGCGGCAGCGCAGGCGCCGCCGCGCCCGCACCCGCGGCGGAGGCTCCGACCCAGCCCGCCGCCGCCTCTGGCGCCAAGGACATCGCCAATGCGCCCTCTGCGGAAAAGCTGATGGCCGAAAAGGGGCTGGACGCGGCACAGGTGCAGGGCACCGGCCGCGACGGGCGCATCATGAAGGAAGACGTGCTGAAAGCGGCCACGGCGCCCGCCCCGTCGGCCCCCGCCGCGCCGGCCCAGGCACCGCGCGCGCCGGTCGCCGCCCAGGATGCCGAGCGTGAGGAACGGGTCAAGATGACCCGCCTGCGCCAGACCATCGCCAAGCGCCTCAAGGATGCTCAGAACAACGCCGCGATGCTGACCACCTATAACGAGGTGGACATGACCGAGGTGATGGCGCTCAGGAACACCTACAAGGACCAATTCGAGAAGAAGCACGGCGTCCGGCTGGGCTTCATGTCCTTCTTCACCAAGGCCTGCGTCCATGCGCTGAAGGAAGTCCCCGAGGTCAATGCCGAGATCGACGGGACCGATATCGTCTACAAGAACTACGTCCACATGGGCATCGCCGCCGGCACCCCCCAGGGCCTCGTGGTGCCGGTGCTGCGCGACGTCGACCAGAAGAGCTTTGCCGAGATCGAGAAGGAGATCGGCGAGAAGGGCCGCCGCGCGCGTGACGGCAAGCTCTCGATGGCCGAGATGCAGGGCGGCACCTTCACCATCTCCAACGGCGGGGTCTACGGCTCGCTCATGTCCTCGCCGATCCTGAACCCGCCGCAATCGGGCATCCTCGGCATGCACAAGATCCAGGAACGCCCCATGGTCGTGGGTGGCGAGATCAAGATCCGCCCGATGATGTATCTCGCGCTCAGCTACGATCACCGGATCGTGGACGGCAAAGGCGCCGTGACCTTCCTCGTCCGCGTGAAGGACGCGCTGGAGGACCCGCGCAGGCTGCTGATGGATCTGTGAGGCCATCGCCGGACAAGTCCCGCCCTGCCGGTCGGCGCAGGGCGGGGCACGCCACGCCGCTTTCGACGCCAGCAAGGATGTCATGACCCCAGAACTGACAGCCCTCACCCTCGCCGCGCTCCTGCAATGCGCGCAGATGGCGCTCTATTCCGTCGTCGGGAACGCGCAGGTGGGCACGAAGGCCGCGATGTCTTCCCGTGACCGGAAGATCGAGCTCACCGGCACGGCGGGCCGCGTCCAGCGGGCGATGAACAACCATTTCGAGGGGCTGATCCTCTTCGGCATCGCCGCTACCGTCATCGCCGTCTCGGGGCAGTCCACCCCCTTCACCACCGCTTGCGCATGGACCTACCTCGTCGCGCGAGCGCTCTACGTCCCGGCCTATGCCTATGGCCTCGTGCCCTGGCGGAGCGTCGTCTGGGCCGTGGGCTGGATCGCCACGTTCCTGATGCTCATTGCCGCGCTGATCTGATCTTCATCCTGGCATAAAACTCCGGGGGTCCGGGGGCTGGCCCCCGGTGTCCCGCCAAACGACAAAAGGACCAATCCCATGGCAAGTTACGACGTCATCGTCATCGGCTCCGGCCCGGGGGGCTATGTCTGCGCCATCCGTTGTGCGCAACTGGGTCTCAAGACGGCCTGCGTGGAGGGGCGCGACACGCTCGGCGGGACCTGCCTCAACATCGGCTGCATCCCGTCCAAGGCGCTGCTGCATGCCTCCCACCAGCTGCACGAGGCGGAGCACAATTTCGCCAAGATGGGGCTGAAGGGAAAGACGCCGTCGGTCGACTGGAAACAGATGCAGGCCTACAAGGACGACGTGATCGGCCAGAACACCAAGGGCGTCGAATTCCTGTTCAAGAAGAACAAGATCGACTGGCTGAAGGGCTGGGGTTCGATCCCGGAGGCGGGCCGCGTCAAGGTGGGCGACGAGGTGCACGACGCCAAGTCGATCATCGTGGCCAGCGGGTCCGAGCCCTCCGCGCTGCCGGGGATCGAGATCGACGAGAAGGTCGTCGTGACATCGGAGGGCGCGCTGAGCCTGCCCAAGGTGCCCAAGAAGATGGTCGTGATCGGCGCGGGCGTCATCGGGCTGGAACTGGGCTCGGTCTACGCGCGCCTCGGGTCGGAGGTGGAGGTCATCGAGTTCCTCGACCACATCACCCCCGGAATGGACGCCGAGGTCTCCCGCAGCTTCCAGCGGCTGTTGCAGAAACAGGGGCTCAGCTTCACGCTCGGGGCCGCCGTGCAGAAGGTGGAGGCGACCAAGACCAAGGCCAAGGTCACCTACAAGCTCGGGAAGGACGACAGCGAGGCGACGGTGGACGCGGATGTGGTCCTCGTCTCGACGGGCCGCAGACCTTATACCGACGGGCTTGGCCTCGAGGCGCTGGGCGTGAAGATGACCGACCGCGGACAGGTCGAGACCGACGGGCACTGGGCGACAAGCGTGCCGGGCATCTACGCCATTGGCGACTGCATCGCGGGCCCGATGCTGGCCCACAAGGCCGAGGACGAGGGAATGGCCGTCGCGGAAGTGATCGCGGGCAAGCATGGCCACGTGAACTACGGCGTTATCCCCGGGGTCATCTACACCCATCCCGAGGTCGCCAATGTCGGCGAGACAGAGGAGACGCTGAAATCGGCCGGGCGCGATTACAAGGTCGGGAAGTTCAACTTCATGGGCAACGGGCGCGCCAAGGCCAATTTCGCCGCCGACGGCTTCGTCAAGATCCTCGCCGACAAGAAGACCGACCGCATCCTCGGCGCCCACATCATCGGGCCGATGGCGGGCGACCTGATCCACGAGATCTGCGTGGCGATGGAATTCGGCGCCTCGGCGCAGGACCTCGCACTGACTTGCCATGCGCATCCGACCTATTCGGAGGCCGTCCGCGAGGCGGCGCTGGCCTGCGGCGACGGTGCGATCCACAGCTGAACGGGTGAGCGGCAGGCGGGGCATCGAGCCCCGCCTGCCGCTTGCGCCCTTGGGCGCGTGCGTATTTGAGGAAAGATGAAGGGGCCGGTCAGCCCGCCAGAAGGCGAAGGCCCTGCGTGACATCGGCGCGCACGGCAAGGCGCAGGCCCGGCTCGTCCCCGGCGTTGAGTGCGGCGAGGATCAGGCGGTGGTGCTGCGGCGCCTCGGTTCGGTTGAGGCGCCCGTAGAGCGCGCGCATCGTGGGTCCGAGTTGCAGCCAGACCGTTTCGGCCAGGGCCAGCATGGCCGGCGCCTGCGCGCGCAGATAGAGCGTGCGGTGAAACTCGAGGTTCGTGCGGATGTACCCCACGGCGTCGCGCCGGGCGATGACCTGCGCGATCTGGCCGTTGATCGCCTCCATCCGTTCGATCAGGGCGGGATGGGCGCGGGGCAGGGCGCGGGAGGACAGCTCTGGCTCCAGAAGCGCGCGAATGGCGGCCAGTTCCTCGATACGTTCATTCGACAGCTCCGGCGTGGACACGCGGCCCGAGGCCGACAGGAACAGCGCCCCCTCCGAGACAAGACGGCGGACAGCCTCGCGCGCCGGCGTCATCGAGACGCCGAATTCCCGCCCGAGGCCGCGCAGTGTCATGGCCTCGCCGGGGCCGACCTCGCCATGCATGATCCGGCTTCTGAGCGCGCGATAGACCCGATCATGGGCCACGGCGGCGCCGGTATCGGTGGGCCGCGGGTTCATCAGCATGGACTCAGTCCTCCGATCCGGTGTCGAACCGCCATGCCAGAAGCGCTGCACCATTGTTTTTCAGCCACCTGCGATGGGTCTCCGTCGCGGGGCAAAGCTGGCGGCACAGGGACCAGAAGGCGGGGCCGTGGTTCATCTCCGCCAGATGCGCGACCTCGTGGGCGGCGACATAGTCCAGCACCTCCGGCGGCGTCATGATCAGGCGGAACGAAAACATCAGGTCGCCCTTGGTCGAGCAGCTTCCCCAGCGTGACCGGGGATCGCGCAGCGTGAGCCGGCCCGGTCTGCGCCCGATCTTCGCGGAGTGTTCCGCCACTACGGAGGCGAGGCGCTCGCGCGCCATGGTCGTCAGCAGCGCCTTGACCCGTGCCGCCTCCCGTGGTCCCGCCGGAACGCTGATATGGCCATCCTCGAACCGTGCGGCGCGTCCATTGCCTTGCAGGATCGGCCTGGCGACCCCAAAAAGGGGTATGGTCTCTCCGATCCGCGCAAAGCGTGGCCCCGGCGCCCGGTCGAGATGCCCTCGCACCCAGTCCGCACGGTCATGGAGGAAGGCCAGCGCCTCGTCCTCGGGGGCCCAGAGCGGCAGGCTCATCGACACGCGGCCGTCGCTGCGGGACACGCGCAGCGAAAACCGCTTGGCACGGCCGGAACGGCGCAGGATCACCTCGACCGGCGGATCGCCGGGCAGAACGTGGGTCGATGTTCCTGATGTGGACGACACGCCGCACCTCTCTGATCGTGTCTGGATGGCCTTCGGATGCCCCTGATGCGCCGGTGGATCCGGTCGGCGCGGGGAAAGGCTTTGACAGGCACCCGCCAGTATGGCAGATGGCCGCAGTTCTCTCGATAGCGATGATTGAAGGGGGTGTCATGCCCAAAGAGGAATGGGGCGTCAAACGCGTTTGCCCCACCACCGGCAAGCGATTCTACGATCTTGGGCGCGACCCGATCGTCAGCCCCTATACGGGCGAGGTGGTCGAGATCGAGACCGGCAAGGCCGGTCGTTCGCTGGTGGCTGAAAAGCCGCCGAAACCTGCAGCCAAGGCCAAACCGGAAACGGATGATGGCCTGGTGCTGGAGGACGACATCGAAATCGATGCCGAGGACGACGACGACGTTGAAATCGACGACGACGATGTTCTCGACGATGACGACGACAGCGACACCGTCGCGCTGGACGATCTGGCGGATGTCGCTTCGGATGACGACGACAGCTGAGGGACCGGCCGGATCGGCCCGTTCGCTAGGCGGCGCGGGCCACATCCGCCCGCGTTCGCTTTTTTTGCGGGATCCGCCACGGGCGCCGCTTGATCGGGGATGATTTTGGTCTTGCGCAGCGCCAGCCCAATCCGTATGTCCCAAGCCGACGCAGGCCATTGTGCCGCGACGGGGCCATAGCTCAGTTGGGAGAGCGCTTGCATGGCATGCAAGAGGTCAGGGGTTCGACCCCCCTTGGCTCCACCACCACCCCCTAGTCCAATGAAAACAA
>Ga0102934_1002262_pt1 | contig 13301 bp, 11 predicted proteins | sample SalPonR2_A_D1_MG_FD_78175 | JGI IMG/M metagenome (GOLD analysis project Ga0102934, IMG submission 78175) | Salt pond soil microbial communities from South San Francisco under conditions of wetland restoration - Salt Pond MetaG R2_A_D1_MG | ecosystem: Environmental > Aquatic > Marine > Intertidal...
CATGAAAGGACGGTCGTAAGCCTGCGGCTCCAACTTGGGCAGAAACAACCACATCAACCTCGTCAAGACCAGCCATAGTTTCATAGCCTGTCTCTCCGACACAAATTTCTGGCTGATAATCAGCAGATAACTTTGATAACAAGGATTTAACTTGGGTTTGACTCTTTATTCCTAAAACCTGTGGACGCCAATAATTGGCCTGTTCCACTAAAAGTTCGATATTATTACCAGCTGCCAGAGCGACTATTGTAAATTTATCAGGATGCTCTTTGGCTACCTCTAAAACATTACAACCGATAGAGCCAGTACAACCCAAAACTGCAATCTTCCGACCAATCAGGGGCAATCGAGAGGCTTTATCCAGAGAAGAAATATAAGATGTCATTTGTTCGCGCCAAAATTTAATTTTCGTATTAACCCACATGCCCAGGTGGGCACTCAACGAAGCATGAAAGAAGACGTTAACCGTTCACCGCAGACAGTTTACCGCGTAACTGTTTAGCCGTTGGCAACTAATTGTAAAAAAATCTTTCTTTTGAACTTTTCAGTGACAAAGAAGTAAGCTCAAAAGAAAGTCCCTTTTTCATATGGCTAAACTAATACTTTACCGTAACTAATTAAAAGAAGTTTGTTAGTTAAAAAGGACCACGGTTCACGGTCGACATTCTTTTCATATTAAATCGTTATCTAAAAAAATGTATGACTGTATTATAATCTTACCTTGATACTACCCGGAAATAAAAGGCTGCAAATATGCCTTTAGAAGCATATATACAGGCAAAACAAGTAAGACACTATCAAACCTATCTAAAAGGCCACCGTGGCCAGGCAAAAATTTGCCTGAATCCTTAACCCCATACCTCCTCTTTAGTGCCGACTCAAAAAAATCACCTAATTGAGCAGCTCCATTTAGGACAAGTCCAATCCATATCCAATGATACCAGGCTAGCACCCCCAAGAAAATGCCAAAAAGGCAACAGGCACAAATACATATTCCCATACCACCCAGAGAACCGGACCATGTTTTTTGGGGACTGATGTTAACCCAGACCTTTTTCTTTCCCCACAGCCATCCACAATAATATGCCCCTGAATCGGAAATAAAAGCAGCCAAAAGAACAAAAAATATCTCCCTAGGGCTCAAGCTAAGGAAAAAATGGAAGGCAAAGGGGATATAGAGCAATCCTGTGATCACAAATTGATTGTCGGATAAGACAAACTCGCTCTTTTTGAATTGAAAAAGGAAACAGAGATGGACTACCCAAAAGGCAACCAGGAAGACAGCTAATAAAGAAAAGCCCCATAAATCATGACTAACTATAAAAAAAGAAGACAGAACACCAAACAGTTTCAAACCCAAATTCTTGTGGCCATTCCAAAAAAAAGAGTAGAATTCCCAAAGGCAAAGGGCACTCAAACCCCAAACAGCAAAAAGAAACAAATTATATGGGGCCCAAATAATGACGTAAACAATAAAAGGGAGCAGGATAATACTGGTGAAAATACGTTTTAGGTGAGAACTCATGAGTCACTTAATCCGCCAAATCTTCGTTGGCGTCTACTATAATCATTTAATGCCTGTTGCAGAGCTTGCTCATCAAAATCAGGCCATAAGACCGAAGTAAAGTAGAACTCGGAATAGGCGGCTTGAAAGATCAAATAGTTACTCAATCTCCTTTCTCCACTAGTCCGGATAATAAGATCTGGATCAGGCTGATCCTTTGTGAAGAGATATTGACTAAATAATATCTCATCAAGATCGTCCGCTTTGATCTGATCTCTTATAATATTTTGACAGGCCTGTAATATTTCATCTCTGCCTGAATAATTCAAGGCTAGATTGAGAACCATTTTGTTACATTCTTGAGTCTTGGCACGCGTTGCTTTAAGTACCTGACAGACCGTGAAAGGCATTTCTTCCCAATTTCCGAGTATATTTATCTTTATAGACTGTTCAATAAGGGTCTGTTGTTCTTGACGCAGAAATCTTATTAAAAGATCAAATAAAAAACTGACTTCTTCCCCTGGTCTGGTCCAGTTCTCTTTGGAAAAAGCATAAAGGGTTAGATACTCTAATCCGATCTTTCTGGATTCAGTCACTATTTTCTTTGCTGTTTCAGTTCCGGCTTTGTGTCCTTCACTTCGTGATAAGCCCCTCTCTTTAGCCCAACGACCATTACCATCCATAATTATGGCCAAATGTCGCAAGGGGGGGCAGTTTTCCTGAGAACTCATGTATCACAATTCCATGATCTCTTTTTCTTTTTCCTGAAACAACCTATCTGATTTTTCTACAGTCTCATCAGTCAAGACCTGGATCCTTTCTTGTCCCTTATGAAGGTCATCTTCAGTTATTTCTTTATTATTCTTCATTTTTTTTAAATGCTCATTCCCCTCACGCCGAATATTCCTAATCGCTATCTTGGCATCCTCAGTATATTTTTTAGCTACCTTTAGCAATTCCTTACGACGTTCTTCAGTCAATGGAGGGATATTGATACGAATAATTTTGCCATCATTAATCGGATTTAATCCCAAATCCGACTTCATAATGGCCTTCTCTATATTGGACATACTGTATCGATCCCAAGGCTGAATAGCGATCGATCTACTGTCAGGTACAGATATAGAAGCCAATTGCACCAAAGGGGTAGCTGTGTTATAATAATTTACTATTATATCCTCCACCAATGAGGTAGAGGCCCTACCGGTTCTTAATTTACGGAATTCCTTTTCCAAATTCTTCAAAGCCTTGTTCATTCTTTGATCACAATCTTGAAAAACTTCCTCCATAACTATCCTCCCTGGACCACAGTCCCAACGAATTCACCGCAGACTACTCTTTTAATATTTTTTTGTTTCAATAAGTTAAAAACAACAATTGGCAAATTGTTATCCATACACAGTGAAATTGCGGCCGAATCCATAACTCTCAATCTTTGTTGGAGTACTTCTATATATGATAATTGAGTATACATCTGAGCATCTGGACAACTTTCCGGGTTATGATCATAGACACCATCAACTCTTGTAGCCTTAAGGAGGGCATCAGCCTTTAATTCCATAGCTCTCAATGAAGCAGCCGTATCAGTAGTAAAATAGGGATTTCCTGTCCCGGCAGCACATATAACCACCCTTTTCTTTTCAAGGTGTCGAATTGCTCTTCTTCTTATATATGGCTCAGCAACCTCCTGCATATTGATAGCCGTCATCAGCCTCGTATCAAGGCCATTCCGTTCCAAACTATCCTGTAGAGCCAGTCCATTCATGACTGTAGCTAACATACCCATATAATCGGCTGAGGCCCGATCCATTCCCTGGGCTGAAGAAGATACTCCCCGGAAAATATTCCCCCCCCCAATAACTAGGCCCAACTCAAGGCCTAATCCGACTACCTCGGCTATTTCTTGGCTAATGGAATCTACTGTTTCAATCTCAACACCTGATTTATTTGCACCTGCCAGAGCTTCTCCACTTAATTTCAATAACACCCGAGAATACTTCAGAGTATCCATTGCTTATAAATCTCCATGCCCTTCGGGAACATCCCTTATACTGATACAATTGCTAGACTATCAAAGTAAATACATAGCCCTACCGAGTCTATCTCCTGCCTGAGAACAGGCTCTTACTCTTAAGTCTTATTTTGGCAGTCCATATCTCCGGCAAAATCTTTGCCCTATGAATTCCCTTTTAACCATAATGCCTTTCCAGGCACAACCAAGCATGAAAAGACTTTATCCTGAAACCAGACAGATCTGCTTGATTCTTTTTTTCTTCGGTCCTCGGTCAACATTCTTTTCATATTATCCATAGAACTATTTTCATTTCGCCAATGTGTTTAAAGTGTTATAAATACTTCCTTATAAATTATAATTAATCAGATCATGACAGATTCTCTCCCACTTCCATACGCATAAATCTACGGACTTCAATCTTTTCTCCGAGAACAGCAATCATTTCATTGATTAAATCTTGAACAGTAATGGAATCATTTTTTATATAGGCCTGTTCCAATAGACAGATTTCCTTGTAATACTTCTTTAACCGGCCTTCTACAATCTTTTGAACAACATGATCCGGTTTTCCTTCCGCTTGAGCCTGTTTCTCAAATATAGACCTTTCTTGCTCTATCAAATGCTCAGGGACATCCTCCTTACGAACACACAATGGAGAAGATGCCGCTATCTGCATGGATATATTTTTGGCCAGTTCCTGAAATTTTTCATTTTTTGCCACAAAATCAGTTTCACAATTGATCTCCACTAAGACTCCAATCTTTCCATTCATATGTACATATGAACCTATCATACCATCAGAGGCGGTCCTCCCTGCCTTTTTCTGTGCCTTTGATAGACCTTTTTCCCGCAACCAGGCTATTGCTTTTTTTTCATCTCCATCTACCTCTTTCAAGGCATTCTTGCAGTCCATCATCCCAGCACCAGTCCTTTCTCGTAGTTCCTTAACCATTTTCGCAGTGACTTCCATCTATTTGACCTCCTCTTTAACTTCTGGAATTTCCATATCCTGTTGATCATCTTCGAGCCTTTCTTCTACTTCTTCTGGAAGCTCTACCGACTCTTCCCCTTCATTAGCTTCAGGCTCTACCTCAACTCCCTCTTCTTGCTGGGCCATACCTTCCAAACAGGCATCAGCCACCCTTGACGAAAAGAGTTTAATGGCTCGAATAGCATCATCATTACCTGGAATTATATAATCTATAAGATCAGGGTCACAATTGGTATCAGTAACAGCTACAATGGGAATTCCCATACGTCTAAATTCACGAACAGCAATTTCTTCTCTTTTAGGATCAACTATAAAGCCGGCCTGAGGGTAATCATCCATATCTCGGATACCGCCCAAAGCAGCCCTTAGTTTATTGAGTTCCCTTTGCATACCCACCACTTCTTTCTTGGGAAAACGGTGTATACTCCCATCTTCAAATCTGCTCTCCAAGGCCTTAAGCCTGTCAATGCTCCGTTTAATTGTTTGAAAATTGGTCAAAGTACCACCCATCCATCTATGGGTAACATGGAACATATCGGCCCGATCAGCTTCTTCCTGAATAATATCCTGAGCCTGCCTTTTAGTCCCCACAAACAGGACCTTTCCCTTGTTGGCAACTACAGAACGGATAAAATCATAAGCAGTGTCAAAAAGCGGCATTGTCTGCTGAAGATCAATAATATGAATACCTTTACGTGCCCCAAATATAAACGGACGCATCTTGGGGTTCCAACGCCTGGTCTGATGCCCAAAATGGACACCTGTTTCTAACATTGCCTTCATAGATATGTAGGCCATACAAATACTCCTTTGGGTTTTTTACCTCCACCTTGGCTCTGGTATACCTACCTAGACTGACCTCAAATTATAGTTCAGTCCAGGCACCCTGACCCTATCTCCAAAGTGTGTGAATTAATAAATCTAATAGTTATAAATAACTGCAATTACCTAAGACAAAGATTATGATGATATTACAAAAAAGCATAATGAGCAAGTAGAATACATGGGCCTTGGGTCAAGCAAATTAATTTATCCAAATTCTAGAATGGTTATTAAACAACATAATTTATTAGGCAACCTAGACCCTCAATCTCCACCTGTACCACATCTCCAGGTGAAATAGCCCCGATACCTGGTGGTGTACCGGTCAATACAACGTCGCCAGGTTCCAAAGTCATGATACCCGAAATAAAACTCAAAATATAATAGGGATCAAAGATCATATCCGAAGTAGAACTATCTTGTTTTATTTGACCATTGAGCAAAGTCTTTAAAGACAAGTTACCAAGATCATTTAATGAAGTCTCTATCCATGGCCCTATAGGACAAAAAGTATCAAACCCTTTGGCCCGGGCATACAGTCCGTCCTTCTTTTGCAAGTCCCTAGCTGTGATATCATTGGCACAGGTCCATCCCAGAATAAAATCCTTGGCTTGCTCCTTAGATATATTTCGGCACCTTTGGGAAACAACCAGAGCCAATTCCCCTTCATAATGGACATTGTTACTTTGCTTTGGACAAACAATAGATTCCTTATTGCCAATTATTGCAGAGGGCGGTTTTAAAAATATCAAGGGTTCTTCTGGCAGTTTTGACCCCATCTCTATAGCATGGGCCCGATAGTTCATCCCAACACAAATCAATTTGCCTGGCAGAACGGGTTGGGCAAGAATAGAGACCTGATTCCAAGTTAGCTTTAGACCAGTCTCACTCTCCGGGCTAAGGAGTCGGACTCCTGAATCATTGAGAACACCAAAATAGATATTCCCTTCGTATCTTAGACGAACTATTCGCACACTCACTTGACCTTGTTCAGATTTCAAAAAAGACAGCTGTTTAGCATTTTACCCCGCATATAAAAACTCTTTGTTTTTAAGTTTTTATTGGATAAATACAGCATCAAATAGTGATCACCAAAGGAACAATTACTGGGTCCCTACCTAGAGATTTCCGAAAGTACCTACGTAAAGCCGCTTTGATTCGGTCTCTTAACTTTTTCCAGGAGCCTGTAGGGATCTTTTCATAGACATCCATAACAATAGATTCAGCCCCTTTAAGGATATGGGCATATTGTTGCTCAAATACAAAACCCTTGGACTGAATTTGAGGACCAATCATTATCTCTCCACTCTCATTGTCAAGAACCAGGATCATGACTACCATACCTTCATCAGCCAAAAGTTGGCGTTCTCTCAATATTGTTCGCCCAACATCTCCTACACCCTTACCATCAACCAAGACCGATCTGGCACTGAATTCCTCTTCAAAGCGAACTCCGTGGTCATAAAAAGTCAAAGGCTGGCCATCTTCTAGGACTATAGCCCTTTCCTGGGCAACACCACAGTCTTTAGCCAACTGGGCATGTTTAATCAAATGACGAAATTCACCGTGGAAAGGAATAAAATATTTCGGTTTCACAGCCCGTAGCATGATCTTTAACTCCTCAAGGTGAGCATGACCTGAGGCATGGACAGCTTGGACCTTCTCATACATGACCTCGGCCCCTAACTTATAAAGCTTATTAATGACCTTGTTTATAGCCTTGGTATTACCGGGTATGAATCGAGAGGACATGACAACAGTATCCCCGACATGTATTCGTAACTGACGATGAGTACCTTCGGTCAAGCGAGTCATAGCCGACATAGGCTCACCTTGTGAACCCGTCACCAGAAGGACAATCTGATCATCCGGCAGTCGACCCAACTCTTCCAAGCTGCAGAAATCACTCTCTGAGATCTCCAGCTGACCCAAATTTCGAGCAATGTCAATATTGGTATTTAGGCTTTTTCCGCTAACAGCCATTTTTCTACCAAACTGTTTGGTCAATTCGTATATTTCCTGAATACGTTGAATATGGCTGGAGAATAAAGTAATCAGGATCCGTCCAGAGGCCTTTTGAAAGATCTCCTCTAAGGTCAATTTTACTTCTTTCTCAGTTAAAGCAAATCCTTCACGTTCAATATTTGTCGAATCAGAAAACAAAAGGAGCACCTCTGATTCTGAAAATTTAGAAATTGCCTCCAAATCAGTGGAATGACCCCCTAAGGGATTCCGATCAATCTTAAAATCACCAGTATGGACTATATTCCCGACCGGGGTTTCAATGCCCAACCCATAACCCTGTATAATCGAATGACAGACAGGGAAAAAAGTAAATCTCATTTCACCAAGACAAAAACTCTCCTGAGCTGCCATGGGATAAAGGGCCAGGTCATAAGGTAGGTTGTATTCTCTCAATTTGTTTTCCACCAAGGCCAAAGTAAACTCTGAGCTATATAAAGGTACCCTTAAATCAGGCAATAGCCAAGGCAAGGCCCCTATATGATCTTCATGTCCATGTGTTAGTATTATCCCCTCTAACTTAGGTTTTTTCTCAAGAATAAACTCAAGTCGGGGAATAATGATATCGACCCCATAATGAAAATCATCAGGAAACATTAAACCACAATCAATCAATACTGCCGTCTTAGGCGTTTCCAGCATAAGACAATTGAGACCAATCTCTCCGAAACCACCGACAGGCCATACTGTTAGCTGTTTTCCTTCTCCCTCCATGTGTGCAACTCCGAATAGTTTTTTTCCATCATACCCAATACGTCCTCTTTGAGTTGCTCCCGTTCCTTTATAGAATAGCTCCCTTCTATTGGAATTGGTTCCAATACATTGACATAAACTATACCTTTTTTAATCCGCCAGGAACCCTTGGGGAGAATAGAGCTGGTCCCGTCAAGAACAATCGGTACAATAGGAACACCGGAACGTATGGCTATAATAAAAGATCCGATCTGAAACTCTTGTAATCCCCTCATATCAATATTCCTGCTCCCTTCTGGGAATATGAGAATAGATACCCCTTCTCGCGCCTTTTGTGAAGCTTGTTTGATATGCTCCAAGCCCTTACGCCTGTTCTCCCTATCAATTGGGAGATGCCCCGTCCGTTTCATCCCCTGTCCGAAAATAGGAATACGGAAGAGTGATTCCTTGGCCAAAGCACGAGGGAAATATTCAGGGAAAAGAGACAAAATAAGTGGTATATCCAAATGACTTTGATGGTTCGAGACAAATATGTAATTGGACCTTGGTTCAATCTGGCCCATATCTAATCGTATCTCCATCCGGCTGGCAAAGATTGCAATCTTTGCCCAATATGTCTCAAGACGTTGCAAGCACAATTCTGTTCCTGGGAATAATCCTAAAAATCTAACAGATAGTGAAATCAAGACAGTACTCGATATAAAAAGAGTAAGGAAAAAGATATTTAGTAAAAAATTACCCAAGGCCATTACTGGTACTTTTCTGTATAATTCCAATACATGTTAGACAAAAAAATAAAAAAAAAGAGCCGCCAAGCGGCGGCTCAGGAAAAAACATATCAGGTCACCGACTATTGCTAGACAAAGAGTGCTGTTGGATGCTGATCCGCCACATATCGTCTTGATATTGAAAATGGCCCCCTTATTCCTCCAAAGATCCAGCCTTATCAATTTTCCTGCTCTTTCCGAATCTCTTCCAAGATTTTCTCTTGAATATGGGATGGACATTCCTCATAATGATCAAATTCCATTGAGAACATACCTTGTCCGCCAGTCATGGCCCTTATGTCCGGGGCATATCTCAGGACTTCAGCCATAGGGACATTGGCATTTATTTCTGTTATCTTTTCATTTGATTCATAACCAAGGACCTTCCCTCTGCGACTGGAAAGATCACCAATAACATCACCCATGTATTCATCTGGGACAAATATGGTAATTTTCATGATTGGTTCTAACAATACTACCTCAGCCTGTTCAACAGCCTTCTTGAAGGCCTGTGAGCCGGCAATCTTGAAGGCCATTTCCGAAGAATCCACACTGTGATACTGTCCATCAAACAGATTAACCTGAAAATCGACCACCGGATAACCTGCCAAGACCCCTTTTTGAGCTGCTTCTTGTATGCCCTGGTCAACAGCTGGAATATATTGCTTTGGGATCACTCCACCAACAATTTGATTGACAAATTCATATCCTTCCCCACGGTTCTTGGGGGCAATTCGTATCCAACAATCCCCAAACTGCCCTCTCCCTCCGGACTGTTTCTTGTATCTGTGATGGACTTCTGCCTTGCCTTTAATTGTTTCCTTGTATGGAATTTTAGGGGCTTGAAGATTTATCTCAACCTTATTCCTCCTTCTGACCTTCTCCACGGCCATTTCAATATGCAATTGCCCCATTCCGGACAAAAGTATATCCCGGGTCTCCTCATTGTGCTCCATTTTCAAACTGAGATCTTCCTCCAGTAATTTCTGAAGAGCAACCATCATTTTGTCCTCATCTTCTTTATTAGCCCCAGACAGAGCAAAAGACAAAACTTGAGGCGGTAATTTAGGCAAGTCCAGAACAAATGAGTCCTTCTCTCCACATATAGTATCCCCAGTAGCTATAGTTTTCAATTTAGGCACCGCTACTATCGCTCCAGGACCAACTGATTCCTTACAAGCTTCTTGCTTCTTACCCAAAAGCCACTGAAACTGTCCCAACTTCTCTTTAGTATCTTTTCCTGAGTTATAAACCTGTATATCAGAAGACAATGTCCCGGAGAGGACTCTTAAGACATTGAGTTGACCACCAAATAGAGTTGTAATGGTTTTCATAATAAATCCAGCCATTGGCGAATCAGGGGAGGACTGTCTCTCACTACCGTCCTCACCTAACCAGGCTTTCCTTTCTAATGGAGAGGGTAGGATATCTTGTATAAGTGTCAGGAGGATTTCAGCTCCTATATTCATGACCGCAGAGACAGGACATACAGGAACGATTTCTCTAGACTTAATCCCCTGTTTCAAACCTCGTTGGATCTCCTCAGAGGACAATTCTCCCTCCTCAAGGTACCTCTCCATTAAGCCCTCGTCACTCTCGGCAATATTTTCAAGTGCGGCCTCATATAGCTCTGATATATCATCTTGCAGGTCTTCAGGTATTTGGCCGGGCCTAATTTTTCCATTCTCTTCAAAAAAATAGGCCTTATTCTGGATAACATCCACCAGGCCTTTAAAATCGGACTCTGATCCAATTGGTAAATATAAAGGGACTGTTTTGATACCAAGGGCATTTGACAAGCTTGATAGGGCCTGATCAAAATTGGCTCGTTCCCTATCCAATTTATTTATAATCACCATTGCAGGAAGTTCACTCTTTTGGGCGTCATTCCATATCTTCTTGTCTTGAACCTTGACCCCGTCAACAGCATCAATAACATATATAAAAGAATCAACCCCTGTCATCAGATAGGGAAGTTCTCCTAAAAAGTTTGGGTCACCAGGGAGATCTACAAGAAAATGTCTGTTTTTTTTCCAGGAATACACGGCAAAACCTGGCTGTATGCTCCCCCCTTTTTTGATCTCTTCAGGTTCATAATCCATAACGGTGTTTCCGTTTTCTATAGAACCCATACGAGTACTAACCCCGGTTTGATAGAGGAGCATCTCAGCAAGTGAAGTCTTGCCGGTTCCGCTGCTTCCTAAAAGTGCAAATGTACGTTGTTTGTTCAGTATCTCATCCTGCATTCAATTCTCCCTTAAGATTATATTTAACAATCATCCCACTTTATTCTATATAGCATGACAAAAAAGATGAAAATCAATCAAAATTATTCGAGCTAAGCAGAATTCATTTGATAATTATTAAGTGGCAGGGTAACAATCTCCATCATTATGTTGTTAAAGATTCTGAGTAAGTAAAAAATCTATTTTTAATTGTTTTGAAACACTATTCTTATATGAGGGGCTTAGTAACATTGTCAAGGTCTGATGTTCATGAAAATAAGACAAATAATATATTAACATAACAGGATGTGAACCGTGAACCTGGACCGAAAGAAATAAGAATAAAGGGTTAATTTCTTACCATCTTCGTTTTACGGTTCACAGTTAACGGTTCCCGGTTCACATTCTGTTCATGCTTATTTGTACTCGCCAAGGGCTTGAGGGGTTAAAGTATAACTCCAATTTAAAAAGACTAAATGCTAACTTCTCAATCAATCCCCCAAAAATAGCCGGCTGTATCTCCTTCTTCAATAATTGCTCAAGCAGTCATTGCCCTCTGACCAGAAGAAGGTTATACTGCTTTTTAGTTAGTCATTTGGATATTTGGATACATTGTTAACGGAGTCAGACACATGTCAATTATTATGGGCACAGCCGGACATATCGACCATGGGAAGACAACCTTGATCAAAGCTCTATGTGGCACTGACTGTGACCGGCTCAAGGACGAGAAAAAACGGGGTATAACTATTGAACTGGGTTTTGCCTTTTTGGATCTGCTAAATGAAAAGCGAATTGGCATAGTTGATGTCCCAGGCCATGAAAAATTCGTCAAAAATATGGTCGCCGGTGCCTCTGGTATAGATTTTGTACTCTTAACAATCGCAGCTGATGAAGGCATAATGCCGCAGACCCAAGAACATCTGGAAATATGTTCCTTATTGGGTATTACCGAGGGCATAGTTGCCTTGACCAAAACCGATGTTGTTGAGCAAGAACTATTGGAGATTGCTCAAGAAGAGGTCCAAGAATTCCTGAGCCAGACTTTCCTCAAGCAGGCTCCCATTATCCCTGTCTCTGCCCATACAAGACAGGGTATAGATATACTTAAAAAGGCCCTGCAGGAAAAAATCCATAGCATTGGCCAACAAGAGACCTCTGACATTTTTCGCTTACCTATAGATCGGATCTTTACCATGAGAGGGCACGGGACTGTCATTACCGGCACCTTGCTATCCGGCACTGTCCATCTTGGAGATACGGTCAGAGTTTATCCTGGCGAAAAAATTTCCAAAGTTCGCGGATTGCAGGTGCATGGGGGGCAAGTTGAAACAGCATCTTTTGGACAACGTACTGCAGTCAATCTTTCTTCCCTTGAAGTGGAACATCTATCCAGGGGAGATTGTTTGTCTTATCCGGGAACCTTGTTCCCCAGTCAACGTTGGGATATTGAGCTAACCTGTCTGTCTTCTTCTCCCAAGCCCCTAAAACATAGAAAGGAAATCCATTTTCATCATGGGACCAGAGAAGTCTTGGCCCGGATCTATTTTTTGGACCGAGAACAACTCGATCCCGGAGAAACGGCTCTTTGTCAAGTTATTTTCCCCAAACCAATCGTCGGTGTATATGGTGATCGTTTTGTCATTCGCTCCTTTTCACCACTTCGCACAATTGCTGGGGGGAAGATTCTCAACCCTTACGCTCAAAGGATAAAAAGGTTTTCCAACCAAATAAATAAACTTGAAGACCTTAGGGACAGCAATCCAGAAACCTTGCTAATCTCCCAGCTCCGCCTTGGCGGAATCAATGGCCTTAATTTTAATAAGCTCCAAGTATTGCTTAATTGCTCCCAAAAAAAATTGTCCAAGCTGTTAAACACCTTGACCAGCCAACAAGAGATTATCTCCTTTGACAAGGAAAACCCGAATTATGTCCTCGCTGATATTTTTTCCAGCTATAAGGAGGACCTTGTTGGCTATATCGGCCGCTATCACAGTAAAAACCCATTACATTCTGGCATATCAAGAGGAATGATCACTTCAGACTGGGGTAAGGACCTACCTCCTAAATTCCTCCATCGACTCGTTGAAATGTGTATCAAGGAAGGTAAACTTGTAGCTGATCAGGACCTGTTGCATCTCCCTGAACACAAGATAACTCTAGCTTCAAACAAATAACAGCTCTAACAGGAAATCCTCGAGATCTATGAACAAAGTAATATAACTCCTCCAAATCTAAACAATTTACTTGATTCACTAAATAC
>Ga0102934_1002263_pt1 | contig 13300 bp, 15 predicted proteins | sample SalPonR2_A_D1_MG_FD_78175 | JGI IMG/M metagenome (GOLD analysis project Ga0102934, IMG submission 78175) | Salt pond soil microbial communities from South San Francisco under conditions of wetland restoration - Salt Pond MetaG R2_A_D1_MG | ecosystem: Environmental > Aquatic > Marine > Intertidal...
GAAGCAGCCACCATTTCCATAGCCTTGGTGATTTTCTTGGTATTGGCAATTGACTTTATTCTTCTTTTTATTTCTCTGGTGCCTCCGGCCATAAATTATTCTTGGTCATTTTTTATTAATAATTCTTCAACCGTTGTTTTGTATTCGTCAAGCACTTTTTCAATTCGGTTTGTTAATTTTTCATCAAATGAATCTTTTTCCTTAATAGTCATAAGCAAGTCCTTAGCTGAATGTTCCAAGTATTTATATAATCCTTGTTCAAACTCTTTAACTTTTTCCACTTTGACATTATCCAATATTCCATTTACAGCTGCGTAGATTATCACCACTTGTTTTTCAACACTGATCGGTTTGTATTGATTTTGTTTAAGTATTTCAATAATTCTTTTCCCTTTTTCTATTTGAGCCTTGGTTTGTTCGTCAAGATCGGAGCCAAATTGCGCAAAAGCGGCTAATTCTCGATATTGAGCCACATCCAATCTTAATTTTCCGGCCACTTTCTTCATAGCCTTTATTTGCGCCTTTGAACCGACACGGGAAACCGACAATCCCACATTCACCGCCGGTCTGACTCCCTGATGAAATAGATCACTTTCCAAAAATATTTGTCCGTCGGTTATGGAAATAACATTGGTGGGAATATAAGCGGAAATATCTCCTGCCTGTGTTTCAATAATCGGTAACGCGGTAATTGAACCTCCGCCACAATCTTTGTTTAACTTAGCCGCTCTTTCCAGCAACCTGGAATGAAGATAAAAAACATCTCCAGGATAAGCTTCTCTACCCGGAGGACGCCTTAACAACAAAGATATTTCACGATAAGCTACGGCATGTTTTGACAAATCATCATAAACAACCAAAACATCTTTTCCTTGATCCATAAAATATTCTGCAATGGCAGATCCGGCAAACGGAGCAATATAACTCAATGAAGACGGTTTTGAAGCTCCGGCCAAAACAATAATGGTATGATCCATGGCGCCTTCTTTTTCCAATCGTTCTTTAATTTGCGCAATCTTAGACTCCTTTTGTCCAACAGCCACATAAACACAAATCAAATCCTTATCTTTTTGATTTATTATAGTATCAATGGCAATAGCCGTCTTCCCTGTTTGCCTATCACCAATTATCAACTCACGCTGACCGCGACCAACGGGAATCATAGAATCAACAGCTTTAATCCCGGTTTGTACCGGTTCATGCACTTCCTCTCTGGCCAAAACCCCCGGGGCTATTTTTTCCACCGGATAAAACTTGTCCGAAGATATCTTCCCCTTATTATCCAAAGCTTTACCCAAGGGATCAACCACTCGTCCAATCAAATGTTCTCCGACCGGAACTTCTAAAATTCGTCCGGTGCTTTTTACCTTATCACCCTGCTTAACCTTTTCCCAATCACCCAAGATCATGGCTCCAACCGTATCCTCTTCCAAATTCAAGGCCACACCAAAAATGCCATTACCAAAGTCCAACATTTCCGAGGACATAACCTCTGATAATCCGGTTAATTTGGCGATCCCATCTCCGACTTCAATTACTTGTCCGGCCTTTTCCACACTAACATGGGAATCAAAATCAGAAATTTGTTTTTTAAGAGTTTCTATTACCGTTTGTTTATTGTTGTTTTTCATAAATATTTATTTTAAATTTAATTTTATATTTCATTAAAACTTTTTAATTTTTTCCTCCAGCCTTTTTATTCTACTTAAAATGCTTGATTCAATAACCGTATCTTTTATTTTTATATTTAACCCGGCTATTATCTCTGGATTTACTTTATTCCTGATAATGACTTGTTTTTTAATCTTATCTTCCAAAATAGCCTTAATCTCAACTTCCTGATCTTGACTAAGCTTAAAAGCTGATTCAACTTCGGCCAATTCCACACTTTCATATTCCCGATTCAATTCTTCGGCTTGCTCAAGTATTTCCGACAAATAATTCAACTTGTTATTTTTTATTAAAAGATATAAAAAATTATATGTTTTTAGGCTAATAAAATCACTAAAAACACTTTTTAACGCTTGTTTCTTTTTTTCAATATCAACCTGTTTGTTATTTAAAAAACTCTTAAATTCAATATTTTGGTCTATCTTTTTATCAACATCCTCCAAATCAAGCAAAATTTGCTCCAGACAATTCTCCTGCTTACCCAATTCCACCAATGATTTTACAAAATGTTTTTTTCTGGCAAACTTCATATTTATTTTATTTTGGTTTTTTGCAAGTCTTTTATAGTGTTTTTTATAATATTCTGATGAGTTTCTTTGTCTATGGTTTGTCCGGTTATCTTATTCAAGGCTAAAGCCACCAAACCTCCCAACTCTTGTTTAACCTCTCCAACCATAAGCTGTCGCTCACTACGGATTTGAGCTCTTGACTCAGCGATAACTCTCTCGGCTTCAGTGCGTACTTTAGTGATTTTTTCTTGTCTTAATTTTTCCGCTTTTTCTTCAGCCTGCGTAATTATTTCCTGAGCTTTGTTTCTCCCCTTTTTTATCTCCTCTTGTCTTTCTTCCTCAAGAGCTTGCATTTTTTCTTGAATTTTTTCCGCATTTTCAACGCCTTTTTGAATTTTTTCTTCACGTTGTTGCATCTTTCTCACCAAAGGTTTTAGCCCATAAACGCCCAAAACAAAGATAACAATACCAAAATTAACGGCCTGAGCTATTAAAAGTCTCCAATCAATGTGAAAAGTTTTTATTAATTCATCCATATTTTTTTTATAATGTTTTATAGACCGCCCTGGAAAATGATCCAAGGCGAAAACAAAACATTATTTGATTGAAAAAGCGATAACCAAAGCATAAATGGCTACGGCTTCGGCAAAAGCGGAAGCCAAAAGCATTGGCACCAAAATCTTTCCGGCTGATTCAGGATTTCTTCCGATTGATTCCATGGCTTTTGAACCGATATTACCGATAGCAATGGCCGGGGCTATTCCTCCAACGGCTATGGCAATGGCTTTGGCGATTAATGTTAAATCCATAGTTTTTTATTGAGCCTTGAACAACATATTAAATATATCATCCAACAGCTGTTATTAATTTACTTATATATTTATAAATTATTTGTTTAATGCTCCTCGTCGGTCATGGCGATACTAAAATAAACCAAGCTCAGCATGGCGAAAATAAGTGCCTGAATAACTCCAACAATAACTTCCAAAAACATAAAAGGAATGGGCAATCCAAAAGCAAAAATAACCGCAATGGAACTAAGCAAAACCTCTCCGGCAAAGATATTTCCAAACAAGCGAAAAGATAAAGAAGCCACCTTGGCCACCTCACCGACTATTTCCACTATTCCCACAAAAAACTTAATGGGATTTACAATAACAATAGCCGGATCCTTTCTTATTGACGAAGGGATCTTTGCTAAAGCTTGAATATTAATGAATTTATTAATATGTTTGTACGCTCCAACCGTTACAACCCCAAAAACATTGGCGGTCACCACCGCAATCAGAGCCAAAGCCAAAGTCGTGTTTAAATCCGCAGTTCCTCCGCGAAAAAAAGGTACAAAGGTTTGATGCCCACCGGAACTTTCAATAAAGCCTATAGAACCTATTCCCGGCAAAAGCCCCATCCAGTTATTTAATAAAATGAATATAAAAAAGCTAAAAACAATGGGAAAAACTTTCCAGGATTTATCGCGACTACCGGTCACGGAGTCACACAGTTTGAGGCCGGATTCAACAATAATCTCAAAAATACTTTGTATTCCGCGAGGAATTAATTTTACTTTTTTTCTTAAAACAACTCCCAATATTACTAAAAAAAACACCACTATCCAGGTGTTTAATAAAGAATTGGTAATCGGAAAATTATTAATTTGTCCTATTTGTTCGGCCCCCAAAGAGGTTTCGTGTTTTGGATGTTCGCTATGAATTTGAATTTCTTGTTCATGGACACTCGTAAGCGAACCGTTTTCCACGGCCTGTTTGTTTTTAGAATCATTTTTTATTTCTGAATGATAGTCCATAAACTACTTATAATTACTCCCCGTCCTTTTTATCTAACTGTTGGTTATTAATTTTTTTGGAAGCCTGCAAGGTCAATCTGATCAATCCTATATTGGTGATAATAAATGCCGTTCCAACAAAAATCAAAGTGTATTTTGGCGAAGTTTGATTTTTTTCATCAAGCCAGTTCCCCAGAAACAAACTTACAATAACCGGAAAAACAATCCAAGCCGCCACTTGCACAAATATTTCCATAGCTGGCTGCCACCAAGCTTTTTGATTTTTTTTGTTTTTTCTTTTTTCTTGTTTTGACATATAAAAGCACCCTTACTCTAACAAATAAAAAAAAATATTTCAACCCCGATTGTGTATAAACAAATCTTTTGGGAAAAAATATTTTAGTTTAAAAATAATCTTCTGGCGTTATTCTCTGTAATATTTTCCATCTCTTCTTTGCTTTTCTCTTTAATTTGGGCCAATTTTTCCAAAACAAATTCTACATAAATAGGTTCGTTTCTTCTTCCACGATAAGGCACGGGTGTCAAGTATGGACAATCGGTTTCCGTCAAAATCCTGTTTTTCGGAGTTTTAAGGATTATTTCTTCAGTTTTGCCGGTCTTATCAAAAGTAATTACTCCATTAAAGCCCAAATAAAAACCCAGGTCCAAAAATTCCGAAACCAGCTCCGGTGGACCAATATAACAGTGCAAAACGCCTCTTTTTTTGGGACTTTTTTGCTTTAGAATTTTCAGTAAATCATAATATGCGTCCTCCACCTTGTCTTTTGAACCGCGACAATGAATAATCATGGGCAAATCAACCTGATCAGCCAATTCTATCTGTTGCTTGAACACTTTTTTTTGTTTATCAACAATCTCTTTTTTTCTTTCCGGCTCATAAATATGATAAAAATCCAAGCCACACTCGCCAATGGCCACCACCTTATCTCCGTCGGCCAAAACACGATAATTCTCCGGATTGAATTCCTCTTTTCGAGAATGGAACTCGGCATGTTCTTCTTTAATATCAATATCCTCCAGTTGAATGGGATGAAGACCGACTGCGGCGTAGGCATGGGAATACTTTTCAGCCATTTCCACGGCTCTTCGGCTGGTGGAAATTTGCGAACCGACATTAATCAAGGTCATTTTCTTTTCCTTGGCTCTTTGCATCACCTCATCGGCGTCATTTTTAAAATCCGCAAAATTCACATGCGCGTGAGTGTCAAACATATTGTTTTATTTTATTTTTATTATTCTATTCTTTTATTCTTTGAAAAAGCGGTTGACCTTTTTCTATACTTTCTTCGGCTTTAAGCAGGCCGATTTTTTTAATCGTCTCAAAATCGGCTTTATAATCTTGATTTAATCTTTTCAAAATTTTATCCGATGTTTCCGGCAAAACAGGCCGAATCATCCAACCGATATGACGTAAGATTTCCAACAAATTATAAATCACCTGATTCAACTCTTCAGACTTCTCTTCTTTGGCTAAAGCCCACGGTTTTGTTTCGTCAATATAACCGTCGGCCAAACGCAAAATATTCCATATCAGTTTAATATTTTCATAAATTTTATAATCAGTGTATCCTTGATCAAGATCTTGCCAAATTTTTTCCAAATCAATATCCAGATTAAACTCTTTATTCGGTACCTTGGCCTGACAATATTTTTCCGCCATGCTTAAAATCCGACTGGTTAAATTCCCCAAACCGTTAGCCAAATCCGCATTGTATTTTGTGGAAAACTCTTCGGTTTTTATATCTCCGTCCTGACCAAAAATAAATTGCGAAATAATCAAATAACGTGCGGCTTCGGCTCCGTATTTTTCCACCAAATCATTGGGGTCAACAACATTACCCAAAGTTTTGCTCATTTTTTTTCCATCAAAAGTAAAAAAACCATGGACAAAGAAATCTTCAGGCAGTTCCAACTCATTGGCCAAGAGCATGGCCGGCCAAATTATACAGTGGAATTTTAAAATATCCTTGGCCAAAATCTGGGTATCGGCCGGCCAAAAATCTTTAAACTTTTTCTGATCCGGATAACCCAAAGCGGAAATATAATTTATCAAAGCATCCACCCAAACATACACAGTCTGATTTTCATCAAAAGGAACTGACACGCCCCAATTCACATTGGCTCGACTAATGGCAATATTTTCCAGCCCCTGCGAAATAAAACTAAGCACTTCTTTTTCTCTTTGTGCGGGATAGATCCGCATTTGTTTTTTTTCAATTTTTTCCTTTAAAATATCCGTATAATCGGATAAACGAAAATACCAATTTTCTTCTGACAAAAACTCCGGCTTAATTCCGTGATCAGGACACTTTCCATCAACCAAATCTTCTTCTTTTTTATAAGCTTCACAACCGGTGCAATAATAACCTTCATATTTATCTTTAAAAATAACCGGATTGCCTTTGGGGGTTTTTTGGGTTTTTAATTTTAATAAAAATTCTTTAACCGTTTTCTGATGTCGATCTTCAGTTGTTCTGATAAAATCATTATATTTTATATTTAAATTATCCCAAGCGGTTTTGAACTGAGCCGAAACCATGTCACAAAATTCTTTCGGAGTTTTATTTTGTTTTTCCGCGGCCTGAGCCACTTTCACACCGTGCTCATCAGTGCCGGTCAAAAAGAAAACTTTATCTTGTCCAAGTTTAAAGGCTTGATGTCTCGCCAAAATATCAACGGCTAAAGTGGTATAAGCATGGCCAACATGCGGCCGATCATTAACATAATAAATCGGCGTGGTAATGTAAAATTTTTTCTTTTCCATAAGTATTATTAAATAAAATTTTATTTTTTGGCTGAAATAATAATCACAAATTCCCCTTTAGCTTTTATTTCCGGCAGGACTTGGGAAAGTGTTCCACGATAAAGTGTTTCAAACTTTTTGGTCAGTTCACGACCAATCATAATTTTTCTTTCGCCTATTTCCGGTTTTAAAATCTCCAAAGTCTTTATAATTCTATGCGGTGATTCAAAAAAACAAACAGTTTGAGATGAGTCTTTAATCTTATTCAAAATCTTTTGCTTGCCTTTTCTCGGGAAAAATCCCAAAAACTCAAATTTATCAGCCGGGAAACCACAAACAGATAAAGCGGCCATAACCGCACTCGGCCCGGGAATCGGACTGACTTGAATATTTTTTTCAAAAGCCAATTCAACCAAGCGTCCGCCGGGGTCAGAAACTCCGGGAGTGCCGGCGTCGCTAACATAAGCCACTTTATCAAATTTATCCAATAATTTAATAATCTTTTCGTCCTTGGTATGTTGATGCAAGCTGATCAGTTTAGTTTTTATTTTAAAATGCTCGGTTAACTTCCGAGTCTGCCTGGTATCTTCGCATAAAATAACATGCGCGTTTTGTAAAATCTCCAACGCTCTCAGGCTAAAATCGTCTAAATTACCAATTGGCGTGCCTACGATATGTAGCATAATTTTTCAAAATTAATAAATACAGCTAAATTATAACAAAACTACAGATAATGTCTATTTTGTGAAAAACATTAACAACTTTAGCCTTAAAAACGGCAGTAATACAGCCGAACAAAAACAGTGTTCATCTTTTGGATAAACAAATCAAAAAATGCCTAATTTTAGTCAAAACACACAAAAACTATTGACAAGAATCTTTATCTGTACTATACTGATCTCATCTTCATGTAAGAAATGGTTTTCTGATTTTCTTACTTGAATTAAGCTCAATGGCTTTTCGGAATTCAGGTAGAACAGAAGGAGCTTCTTTGCCTTTGGCAAAGCCGAGAAGCGAACAATTTGGAGGACAAAATGCGATTCACAAGCGGATTTGCTTAGCTACCTGCTAAAAACATTCAATCCGAGCTTTCCGGCGGATTGGATATTGGCGTACAAAACCTCCCCTTTTTATCAAACTACGGGGGCCGGAAAGACACAAGGAGGAAAGAATGAAATTCACGAGCGGATTTCTTTAGTCTAAGTAAACTCTGCCACCGCCGAACAAACAAGTTCGGCGGATTTTTTTATCATAAAATTTTAAATCTGCTATAATACCCCTATGAGCTCGCCTAGAAACAAAACTATAAAAGTCAATCAAAAGGATTATCAACAATTCCCTATTTTAAAATTGCCTAAAAATCCCGTCCAAAAAGACTTGCTTAATAAAATCTATTTGGCTGATGCTAATAAAGATCTGACCAAACTTCCTAAACAAAGCGTTGATCTAATCATAACCGATCCGCCCTACACCATTAGAAAAAATTTCGGCCAAGGCACACTAAAACAAATCAAAGAAAAAGAGTTTAAAAAATGGGCTGACCATTGGATCAAACAATGTCAAAGAATTATTAAACCAAACGGCTCCATTTATATCTGCATTAACTGGGAAGCTTCGGGCACAATTGAAGCCTTACTTAAAAAATATTTTATCCTGCAAAATCGCATCACTTGGAAAAGAGAAAAAGGACGCGGAGCCAAAAAAAACTGGAAAAACAATATGGAAGACATTTGGTTTGCCACTAAAACGGATGAATATGTTTTTAATTTGGATCAAGTTAAAGTAAAAAAGTCGGTTATTGCTCCTTACAAAGACCAAGCCGGAAACCCCAAAGACTGGCAGGAAAAAAACGGACAAAAAACCAGAATGACTCATCCGTCAAATATCTGGACCGATCTGGTTGTGCCTTTTTGGTCTATGCCGGAAAACACCCAGCATCCCACTCAAAAACCGGAAAAACTGATTAAAAGAATAATCACGGCCAGCTCCAATAAAGGCGCCCTGGTTTTTGATCCTTTTATGGGCTCGGGCACTACGGCCGTGGTCGCCAAAAAACTTAACCGTCATTTTCTGGGTTTTGAAATTGAAGAAAAATACTACTTTTTAGCTCAAAAAAGGATAAAAAAAACCACCTACTCCACAGGTCAACTTAATTGCCCTGGCTATGATTAAATAACCAAGAACAGCTTATCAAAAAAACTTGCTTAATCTTAGCAAGCTTTTTTTTGAAATAATTTATATTTAAATAAAAAAAAATTTAAAACACAACCCGCATAAACTTAGGTAATCACTCGGTAAAACCTTCCACCTTTTCTTTAAATTCCTGAACTTGGTCATAGGTTTTTTTAGCTTGATCAATGTTTTCTTTGGTCTTTTCCGCCTTATCTTTAGTGACTTCTAACAATTCTTCTCCCTGCTCTAAACTTTTTTTTACCTCTTCCCCGGCCTGTGGAATAATATCACGCACTTTTTCACTTTTTTCATTATAATCATTAAGGAGCTCGTCTTTTATTTCCTTAACAAAAAAAACAATAACCAAAATACTTAAAAGCACCAACAAAAAAACAAAAAAACAGCAAAACTTGGAGTGGCGCGGTTTTTTTTTCTTTTTATTCTCATCTCCCACCTCTTGCCTAAGCTCTTTGAGTAAAGCCATTTTTTCTTCCTTATACTCCTTGTTGAGGCGAGCGTATTCTTGCTCTTGTTATTTTTGATTGCTATGTTTCATTTTTTTTATATTATTTTAGACGCATACTTAAATCATACAAAATTTGTTCAGCTTTTTGCAAGGATTTTTTGGCTTGATCAAACTTTGTACGCAAATATCCGCCATAACTGTACTGCATTAATTCTTGAATAATTTGATCTACAGCCTCCGCTCCTTTTTCAACCTTAGTGAACTCTTTTTTGGTTGTCCAAATAACCAACATCCTGACAATCTCGCCGGTTAAATCGCAAAGCCCCCCGATATACTCCTCCGGCAAAACATAAAATTCCTTAATTTCGGTTATCTTTTTTCCGGACATAAAATCCATAAAAAGTTTGGCTTCCACAAACTCTTCCGTTGCCGCTTTCCAGCTACCTTCTGTTCTTAACTTTCCAAATTTGCCAAAACGCTTTTCCAAAGTAATCAAGCCGGATTTGGCTTTTTTTATTTTTTCTTCAGCTTGTTTTTTCTTGCCTCTTTGCAAAGAAAAAATGCTTTGCTTAGATAAATGCTGAGCTTCTGAACTCAGAGAAATGATTTTCCGGCGTGAATTATCATATTCTTTTTGCTTGTCCAAAACTGTCTGCCAAAATTTTTTATTAATCATAATTTAAAATTTATTTATTTTAAGTATTTATATTTATTGCGAACATGCTCGTCATGGTTGTGACTAAAAATTATTTCCCCGCTCGGTGCATTTAAAAAATACCAATAATTTGTTTCTTTTGGATATACAACGGCTTTAATGGCTTCAATGCTTGGATTGCAAATCGGTCCGGGTGGCAAACCGCGATATTTATAAGTATTATAGGGATCATCTATCTGTGTATCTTTTAAACTGGGAGCCGGATTTCCTTTTTCCGTAATATAATTAACCGTAGCATCAGACTGCAAAGGCATCCCAACTTTCAAACGCTTAAGAAAAATATCAGCCACCACTCTTCTATTCTCATAACCATACATTTCTTTTTCCACTATGCTGGCCAAAGTTAACACTTCAAACACTGTTTTTTCTTGCGCTTGGATTCGCGCCCTTATTTCACCGGCTAACTTTTTATTAAAATTGGCCAACATTTTATCAGCGATATTACCCACTGAACTTTTTTCAAAAACCAAATAAGTGTCAGGATACAAATAACCTTCCAAATCGGCTTTTCTGGGACGATCAGCTAAAAAGGTATATTTTTTCAAATTATAATCTTCAGAGTACTCAATTAATTCCTTTTCTTTAATCAAGCCCCGAGAAACCAAGTACTCATCCATTTGTTCCACGCTCCAACCTTCCAACAAAGTTATTTTTACTTCTTTGGCCGGCTCGACCTTTTGCTGCTCCATTATGTCATCAACCAATTCAACAATATCCATATCGGTCTTTAATTCATAAATCCCGGCTCTAAATTCGGATTTGTTTCCGGAAATAACAGCATAAACATTAAACCAAAAAGTTTTTTCTAAAAATCCTTGTTTTTTTAAATTTTTGGAAATCTCCGTTAAGCTTTGACCTTTTTTAATGGTAAATTGTTTTTCTCCAAAAGAATTGGGATTATCCGTGTTTATCGCCTTAACATACCAAAAACACAATAAAAGCAAAAATATGGCTAAAATAAAAAGTTTTTTTCTCATAAATACTTATCCTTGTTTTTTTTCTTTAATTTTTGAACAATTTTTTTGATCAGCTGAGCTTTGGTTTTCTTGGCCACCAAAAGAGCATCATCACTATCCACAATAACCAAATCATCAACATCCACGGTAGCAATCAATTTTCCCTTTTTGCCGTAAACCAAGCAACCACTGGTTTGTTCATCAATATGTTCGGCAAAAAATATATTTTTTTGCTTATCCTGCTTATCCTTTTGCGCTTCATAAAGCGTATCAAAAGCGCCCACATCGCTCCAACCAAAATCCCCCTTAAAAATCAAAACCTCCTCCGGATCAATTTTTTCAGTCACCGCATAATCAAAAGAAATTTTTTTCATCCGAGAAAAAGCCTTTTGAGCATTATTCAAGTCTTTTTTCTTGAACGCTTGTGCCAATTCATTTAAATACCGGGCGTTCTCAGGAGCATATTTTTCAAAAGCCCGCAAAATCTTTTCAGGAGTCCACATATAATAACCGGCATGCCATAAATATGAACCATTATTTAGATATTCTTTGGCTTTTTCAAAATTCGGCTTTTCAGTATGACCTTTGAATTTATAAATTTCTATCCCATTGCTAACATCATATTTTTCACCAATCTGCGTATACCCCAACACTGTGCTGGGAAAGGTTGGCCAAACGGCAATATCCGCCATTTTTCCGGTTTTTTTTATCAATTCATCCGCTTTTTTTATTATTTTTATAAACTTGTCCTCATCGGCAATATAATGATCCGAAGGAATAAAAGCGATCGGTTCATCCGGAAATTCCGTATGCAAATATGCGGCCGCCAAGCCCATGGCCGGCGCCGTATCTTTTTTTTCATATTCAATAATATAATTTTCAGAAGGAATCTCAGGGACAAATTTTTTGGCCTGATTCAACAAATCCTTGTTCAAACAAACATAAATGTCTTTAATATCAAAATATTTTCTAAAACGATCAACCGTTTGCTCAAACATGGTTTTATCACCTAAAATGCGACAAAATTGCTTTGGTTTGTTTTTTTTGCTTAATGGCCACAATCTGGTTCCACCTCCTCCGGCTAAAATAATTATTTTCATATTTATTTAAATTTCTTTCTGATTTAATTTTACACAAATCATTTAATATAATCAAACTTTGGTTAAAAAATTTTAGCGGAATTTATTTAATCTTATCCAATCGTAAATAAAACTTACCTCAAAATCATCCAAATCAGTAAAATCAGTGCCAACCCCAATCGATACCAAGCAAAAACCCTCAAGCTGTGTTTTTCCAAAAATTTTAATAAAAACTTTATCACCAAATAACCAACAACAAAAGAACTTATAAAACCCAAAGCAAACAAATACAACTCCGTCTGGCTGAGCAACTCCCATTTAACCTTTATCATTTGAAAAAACCCGGCACCAAGAATAATGGGCACACTCATTAAAAAGGAAAACTTGGCCGCCTGTGCTCTCTTTAATTTCGCACTCATTCCTGCTATAATGGTAATACCGCTTCTGGATACACCGGGAATCAAAGCCAGAACTTGGGCAATTCCGATATAAACGGCTTGAACAATACTTATTTGGGAAAAATCCTTTTTCTTTTGAGAAACTCTCTCGGCCCAAAAAAACAAAACAGCACCAACGGATAAAGTGATTATCACCGTCCAAGTATTACGAAAAAACGACTCTATGTGCTTGGAAAAGATTCCTCCGACTATAGCCGCCGGAATAGTAGCGTAAATCAAAAGCAATGCTTCCTTTAGATCATCTTTATCAGCTGTTCTTTTCGGTAAAAATACCTGTAAAACAACCACAATATAACGCAATAATTTTATCCTGAAAAAGATAATAACCGCTAAAGCCGTTCCCAAATGCAAAGCCACATCAAAAGCCAGGTTATCAATCATGGATAATTGCCAAATATCATGCAAGACCACCAAATGTCCGGAGCTGGAAATTGGTACAAACTCCGTTATTCCCTGAATAAAACCAAAAATTAAACTGTAAATATAAATCATATGAATTATGAATTAATCTTAGTTCCGCTTATCGCGGCTTTAATTGCTCAAATTATAAAGTTAATTATTTTTGCCATTAAAAATGAATTTTCCTGGAAAAATTTAAACAGCTACGGTGGAATGCCTTCTTCACATTCCGCTTTAGTCACCGCTCTTTTTGCCATTATAGGTTATACTCAAGGATGGCAAAGTCCCGAGGCGGCCATTTCTCTTGTTCTGGGCATAATTGTTATCA
>Ga0102934_1002264_pt1 | contig 13299 bp, 5 predicted proteins | sample SalPonR2_A_D1_MG_FD_78175 | JGI IMG/M metagenome (GOLD analysis project Ga0102934, IMG submission 78175) | Salt pond soil microbial communities from South San Francisco under conditions of wetland restoration - Salt Pond MetaG R2_A_D1_MG | ecosystem: Environmental > Aquatic > Marine > Intertidal...
AATTGATGAGAGGGGCAGCGCCGCGCCGAGACGGGTCCAGGGCCGGAGTTCCGTCAGCGGTGAGCACGTAGGTGTCGGAGCGGAGGAGGAGGAGGTCGTTGCATTTCTTGACGGGGACAAAGCGGGTGCGGGGCACGACCACGGCGGAGGAGCCGGGAAAGCATTCAATGGCCGCGCCCATCGCCGTCTCCAGCTGCCAGACTTTGGGGCTTTTCCCGTCCTTGGGGTCCACGGTCTTCCCGTTCTTGATCATGGGGAGGGGGATGAGACCCCCGGCGGCGATGGTGGCCTCCTTGAGCTTGTCCAGGCGCACCCACAGGTTGTTGGTGTTGAAGTACTTGTGCCGCGAGACATCTTGGAAGGCGGGTTCGTCTTCCTTGGCACACTGGGCAGATTCCCGCAATATCAGCTGGCCGTCGCTGGACCGTACCGCCAGGTGCCCCCCCTTCTTGTCCGCCTCTGTCCTCTCCGCGCACTCCATCATGAAGGAGGAGCCCGACTCGGCGAAATACGTGAGCAGGGACAGATCCAAGGTCGCGCCCAGGTTGTCCGAATTGGACACGAACATGTACTTGACCCCGTCCGCCAGGAGACGGTCCAAGGTCCCCGATCCGTCCAAGGCCGCGTAGAGATCGCCGTGGCCCGGAGGACACCACTCTTGCGCGGGATTCGTGGGCCATGCCACTGGCTCCAGGCTGGCCGCATCCACCTTGGGGACTTTATTTTGCAGGAGCTCCAGGTTGGGGTCGGCGACCAACGCCGGGTACTTGCTCAGGTAGCTGAGCGTGTCCTCGGAGGTGCTGAAGGAGTTCATGAGGATAAAGCGGACGTGGCTCTTGAATTTATGCCGGAAGGCCATGACTTGCTTGGCGGTCAGGTCCAAGAAGGTATCCTTCCCCTTCACGGGCAGCAGGGATTTCGCCTTGTCCAAGCCCATGCCAGTGCCCAGCCCGCCGTTCAGTTTCAAGACCACGGTTTCCTTGAGAAGCTCCGGGTTCACCTTGATCTTGGGCTTTAGATCTTTCTCCAGATGGGGTAGGCCCTCGGCGGGTTTGATATCGCTTTCGGCAATGACTCCTGAGGCGCCCGACACCAGGGCCATGTAAGAATTTTTGAAGGAGGCAATGGCTGCGTCACTCAGATGCTCTTTCCGCATTTTGGCCTGCGTGGTGGCGAGGAAAGGGGCCGTGAGCCCCGGAGTGGGGAAGGCGAGCTTTACAAATTCAAACGAAAGATTAACACATCACGGCTTGTACATGAGGTAGGATCTTTGTCAAACACATTACAAGTCAATCAATTCACACAAGACCTTGAGCAACATCATATCAAGACCTAGAAAAGCCCATGTTTGAGCGTTGCAAACCCTGGGGGGGAGCACGCACGCCAATGTGGGCTACAGGGCGCCATGGCGTGTCCCGGTCGCAAGAATCTTTACGAAGCGAAGGTTCAAATCAAGCATTACACACTACTTCATTACACGCATAATCGAATATGCAATTGAGTATTTAATCAAGACGTGGTCAATCCATTTTTTTAGCAAGATTCCCGTAACTTTTCCTTCTACGTACCTCAAAAGGGGCAAACATCTGCTCGGGGGAAGCGGACATGCCTTCAATATTTGGTATTCCGATAGCAGCAAGACAAGACAAGCGACTTGTCAGACGAGATTAACTGTGGTGAGGTTGCATAGGCACGCGGGCACGGGACAGAAGTAAGCTCTGGATTAGATAGAAGAAGCTCGCCGGTCTTGCAACGGATCCGAAGCGATTCCCAGCGCCATGTGAAGACAGACAGAAGACACCAAGGGATCGATGGTCTCCCCTTGTCTCGGTCGTCTTCTTCAACGAAACATGTACAGCCGGCATTGTATTGCGCGACACAACAAGTGGGCGGGGCTTGTGCGTGCATATCGCGCCCGAGCACGATCTGAGGGGGCTTAGTCGCGATCGTCGCTGGCTCACTTTTGGAGAAGAATTGTGGGGAAAAAAGGACTTCCAAACAAACCTTAAGTAAAGACGTTCCTGAATCACATGCTTTCATGAGTGAAGCAGAACTTAGCGAGGAGCGATAAATATGGTGTAGCGGTCATTTTCTCCTGGACGAAAGCAACGGCTGGGACGGCGTTACGTTGCCTCTTGTGCTTCAAGTTGTCGTGCTTGAAAGCATGTACGGAAATCCAGCGCACGTCACTTCTTACCGTACGTCTCGGCCGATTTCGAATGATTGCGCAACATTGGCAAGTAATTATCCATCATTTTATGGCGTCCATTTATGTCTTGCTTCTATTCGGAGAAACAATGTGCTTTACTCCTACATCTCCGTTATCGGTTTTTTTAACCTCCGTCGAGAACTCCTCCTACACCGCCATCTTCATCTTCAAACTCTCATGAGGAAGATAGCCCTCAATGGTAAAGTCCTCGAAAGTGAACGAATCGATATCTTTCTTAGCAGGATTGATCCGCAGCTTCGGGAAAGATCGAGGGGTCCGGGTGAGCTGCTCTTTCAGCGCGTCTACATGATTCAGGTACACATGTGCATCCCCAATCGTGTGAATGAACTCTCCGGCTTTCAAGCCACAGACTTGAGCTACCAAGCGTGTCAAGAGTGCGTAAGAGGCAATATTGAACGGCACACCCAACCCCATGTCTGCGGAACGCTGATACATCTGACAAGAGAGCTCTCCGTCTGCGACGTAGAATTGGCAAAACATGTGACACGGCGGCAGGGCCATCTTTCCCAAATCCGCGGGGTTCCAGGCCGATACAATGATGCGGCGATCCTCTGGGTTGTCCTTGATGGTGGTTATTGCCCGAGCCAACTGGTCGATGCCTTTGCCAGTGTAGTCTGTGTGCATGTCCGAATACTCCGCCCCGAAATGCCGCCATTGGAAGCCGTAGACGGGGCCCAAATCCCCCTCTTCCCGGTGAGAAAGGCCCAATTTGTCCAGATATTCCCGGGAGGAGTTCCCGTCCCAGATTCCAATTTTTTTCTCCTTCAAATAATTCGCATCGGTCGATCCGGAGATGAACCACAAGAGTTCTTCGGCCACCCCGCGCCAAAAGACCCGCTTGGTGGTGAGCAACGGAAAGGTCTCATCACGCAGGGAAAACCGAAGCTGGGCGCCAAATTTTGAGAGGGTGCCTGTCTGCGTCCGGTCCCCCCGCCGCTTCCCGTGCTCGATGATCTCCTGCACGAGTCGCAGGTACTGGGCCTCCTCTTGGTTCCCAGCCGCTCCCGAGACCTTGTTTGGGCCGTCGCCGACCGGCAAATCCGCGGAAGGCCCGCGATCCAAACGCTCGTAGCGTTGAAAACGGAAACGCAAAGCATTCTGCGACAAAACAGGCGTGGAGCTTACAAGACAGTATTCAGTGGCAGGGATGACGGGAAAATGGGCGTCGCAGTCGGCAAACAAGGGGGTAGCACCCCGCTCCTCCTCGATAGATGTGAACTCGATGGCCTCGCAGGCCTCTGATTCCACGGCCTCCCGGTAAACCGCTGCCCCACCGATCACAAACACCTTCTCCACCACCGAGGCGTCGTTTCCGTGCGCCAGAAGGGCCAGCGCAGCCTTCAACGAAGTGGCTACCCGCACTCCTTGCGGAAGGTTGAGCTGTTCCCGGATGCCTGGATTCCGACTCAAGACAACGTTCAACCTGTTCCGCAGTGGGCGAAACTTCTCGGGGATGGACTGCCACGTCCGCCGTCCCATAATAACCGCGTTGATTTTGTCAGGCACACTGGTGCATGCGGTGAGTCGCTTGAAATGCTCCATGTCTTGCGGCAGATTCCAAGGAAGCTGGCCGGCTTTGCCGATGCCGAAGGTCTTGGCTGTGGCGGCCACCACGATTGTAAAACCCCGCAGGGCCTCTGTCTTGCCAGTAGCAGCCGCGGCGGCGCTCGTGCTCATTGCGGCAGCGGCCGCGGTCGAAGGCATGGAAATGGATTTGGGAAATGACAAACTGGAAGATGTGGTGGTTGGGAGGGCAGCGGCGTTGATTATCGACAATGCAAGGCTCAATAAGAGTAAGCAAGAAGTTGGAAAACGTGTGCCGGCGCCAGCTGAAGGAGGGCTTCGACGTGCAGGACGCCTGAAAAGTTCACCCGTAGTCCCCGTGGCGGAGAGCTGTGTACGTCAGTGTGGCAAAAATTGTCAGGTCATGTCAGTCGTATGAAACGGGCTATGCGTGTGCGTGTCCTGTGCTATTAAAAAATTGGCAGCCGCTCGGCAAGAGTACTAAAAGGCGCCAAGACGAGGTAGGAGGAATGGTGACAGGTTGAAAACCTCAAACCATACGGCCCAAACATACAATCTACACGATGTGAGCAAGTGAACACGTAAGAAGCACGCACATCAAAAGAACTCACTGCGCGGGTTCCGTTTGCTTTATTCTGATCCCTGTATGTTACCCCTCGGGTTTTCCTTCTTCTTTCTTGAGCGAGTCGATCAACCCGCTTATGGCGACGGCACTTTCACTTCTAGTTTCCGCGCTTACTGAATGAGACCGTCAGGCAACTCGTTATCATATCTCACGACTGCGACACATGTACTGTAGCAGGCTCTGTGGCGACAGACAGACGCTGGCGCGGATACTGGCTTGGACGTGGCGGAACGTGGCCGTATTATCTTCCTTGTGTGCCTTCAGGCCCCCTGTCCTTCATCACATCCTCGAATCCTGTAGCACAACGACTCAGCTCCGTGCTCACTCTTCTCTCATCTCCTTCGCCTCCGCGCTCTTAGACACTGGGAATCGACCTGTAGGGCACCCACCCTTTATTACTGTCAATAGGCGTCCGTTCATGACGGCGGGAGGTAGTGTCGAGAAGGCTTATACCGAGTCGGGCGACGCCTCCTCACTCCCCAGCTTTTCAAAACCTCGAGGAGCCTTTATTGTCCTTGAAGGCGTAGATCGTTGTGGTAAAACAACACAAGTTGCTCGGGTCGTTAAAGCCTTGCATGCTCAAGGGCGCGCGGCAGAAGCGATTCGTTTTCCAGATCGCACCACTACCATCGGTCAAATGATAAACGCCTACCTCGCCAATGCCACCGACCTGGACGACCGCGTCATTCACCTTCTTTTCTCTGCCAATCGATGGGAAGCCATGGCCTCGCTACGCAGCAAGCTTGCCGCGGGAATGACCTTGGTCTGCGACCGCTATGCATATAGTGGGGTGGCCTTCTCGGCCGCCAAGGATGGGATGGATTTCGACTGGTGTAAGCAGTGTGACCGAGGCCTTCCACAGCCAGACGCGGTGATATATCTGGATATATCTGCGGAGGCCGCGGCGAAACGGGGGCGGTACGGAGAAGAACGGTACGAAAACCAGGGCATGCAAGGCCGAGTGAGGGAAAATTTCCAAAAACTGATGGAAGGGGACAGCATCTGGCACGTCGTGGACGCAGGCGTGTCCCTGGAGGATGTAAGTGAACGCGTGGACAAAGTAGTCATGGCAACAGCCAAGCGTGTCGAGGAAGAAGGGCTACAGCTTGGGACTTTGTGGCCCGCGTGATGGCCTCTTGAGTTTTAAGGCCGACCGCACCGAGTGCAGGCGGATTGGAGGTGACAAGCAAAGAAAGTGCATGAAAACGAGTCGGACACGACACGCGCCAATTCTGCGTAGCGATGGCTTGTGCTTGTTTTACTCTGGAGGGTTTCTTGTGGCAAGGTCGGCGGCGCCCAGGGAAGCACCACCTCCTTCCCTCCTCCATGGTAACCTTGGGACGTCTCACATTGCTGGTGTCTTGATTTTTGTTCCTTTTTTTATCGCCGAGTCTGCCACTATCTAGAAAGATGACGGACTCTCATCGAACGCTTTCGAACGAGGGCGTCTAAACCCGTAAATTTCAAGCAAGTCTCAACATGTTTTCTCACCACCCCCCTCACCTCCCCTCATTTCCTTGCATCTGCACTCAACCCTTTCCGAGTCTTGATCACTCCCGCCATTACTCTTTCCCTAAGAAAACCTCCCATGCAACACTTCTAATCCAATCGTGGTTTCGCTCTCTAGTCCGGTCCTGCGTCCCTTAGATCGATCCTGCCCTACGCGGTCATCCAGGAACCCCCCTTCTCAACTTCCCGACCTAGTTTTCCCCTCGCAAAAAACACATTCTTCGCCGGCCTCTGCACTCGATTAGGTGAATAGCTACGACGGCGCCAACCAGCCTTCTTCCTTTCTGCAAGGCCCGTCTTGCTTCTATCCGCACCCAAACCTACTCTTAGACGAGGAATCCATGTTTCCAGACCACCACCTGCTCCTAGGACACGGTGCTATATGTGCCTGTGCACCGCCATTTCAGTCGCGCGATTTTTCCCGATTCCCACATAATCCTCTCAACATGGATGCCAACCTTCGTGCGTGCGTACTGAGATATAACAACCCCACAGGGGGTGACCAACCGACACCAAGGAACCCACCGTGACAGCCTCCTCTTCCTCATGCTCTTCTCACCCTCCTGTCTTTCTCTTCCCTACGTTACGCTCAGAGCACTGAGCTCTCCGTGATCTGGTGGAAGACCCCGTTTCCGTCGTTGATGGCCAAGAAATAGGGTGCGAAGACCAAGGAAATGATCGCCATCAGCTTCATGAGGATGTTCAAAGACGGCCCAGACGTGTCCTTGAGGGGGTCGCCCACCGTGTCACCGACCACGGCCGCCTTGTGGATGTCCGAACCCTTGCCCTGGAGCTCGTGTTCCGGGCTCTGCTTCTCGATGTATTTCTTGGCGTTGTCCCAGGCCCCGCCGGTGTTGGACATGGAGACAGCCAGCTGCACCCCCGAGACCAGGCCGCCGGTCAAGACGCCCGCCACCGCGTACTTCCCAAAGAACGTGCCGGCGATCAACGGGGACAGCATCACCAGCGCGGCGGGTGGGACCATCTCCTTGAGGGCGGCCTTGGTGGAGATGTCCACGCAGCGTGTGTAATCGGGACGCAATGTAGTGCCCTCATTCAGGAGCTGAGGTTGTTCTCGGAACTGACGCTCGACTTCCATCACCATCTGCATGGCAGCCGTGCCCACGGATTTCATCGTCAAGGCAGAAAACCAGTAGGGCAGGTTGGAGCCGATCAGCAGGAAGGCGAAGGTCACAGGGGACAAAATGTTCACCCCGTTTCGAATCCCAATGCGGACTGCGAAGGCTCCGTACAGGGCCAGGGAGACCAATGCCGCCGATCCAATCGCAAAACCTTTGCCAATAGCCGCCGTGGTATTGCCAGCCGCGTCCAGGGCGTCGGTTTTCTCACGCACCTCCGGGTAGTCTTGCAGGGCCATCTCGGCGATCCCACCCGCGTTGTCGCAGACCGGGCCGTAGGCGTCGATGGTCAGGCCCGTGGCCAGGGTGACGAGCATCCCAATGGCGGCCAGCGCGACGCCGTACATGTTCAAGGTGTAAAACCCGATGAAGATGACGATCGCCAGAATGAAGACGGGGATGATGCAGGACTTATAGCCCAGCGCCAGGCCGTAAATGATGTTGGTGGCGGCCCCGGTCTTGCAGGCGTTCGCCACCTCCCGGACCGGTTTAAAGGAATGGGATGTATAGAACTCAGTGATCAGCCCGATAATCAGACCTCCCAAGGCGCCCGCCACAATGGCGCCGGCGGCCTTGTCGGGCGTGCCTTGGGGTACCGTGCTGCCCACGCCCGAGAGGGAGAACGTGCCCGGCAGGAACCAGTGGGCCAGTCCGAAGACGACGGGGATGACGGCCAGGGTCGTGACAATGAGCTGGATTTTCAAGGCATTCTCCACGTCCTTCTCCTTGCGGACGGGGAGAAGGTGCGTGGCGACAAAGGAAGAGAGAAGGCAGATGATGAGCCCCGTCGCCGAGATGACCAAGGGGAAAAGAACCGCGCTCCAGCTGTAGTTGTACAAATAATCGGCCTTGACGATTCCGTCCACGACCTCGTCGGCCTGGGAGGCAATCACCAACGCGGCGCAGGTCGACTCGGCAAAAGAGCCGAACAGATCCGCCCCCATCCCTGCCACGTCCCCGACGTTGTCACCCACGTTGTCGGCTATCACGGCCGGATTGCGAGGATCGTCTTCCGGAATACCGTGCACCACTTTCCCTACCAGATCTGCGCCCACGTCGGCCGCCTTGGTATAGATACCTCCGCCCACGCGGCCGAACATGGCGATAGAGGACCCGCCCAAACCATACCCGGAGATAGCCTCCATCACCATGAACCACTCGCTGGAGCTCGGGTACTGGATCTTGTAAAGTTGCAAGGCAATGTAGAGGATGAGAATCGCCAATGAGGTCAAGGCAAATCCCATTACGCCTCCCGCCCGGAAGGCGGTGTTGAAGCACTCCGTCCACCCAGGCTTCTGGGCGGCGATGGTGGTTCGGACGTTGGCGAAGACGGCGACTTTCATTCCAATCCAGCCAGAGAGCATGGAGGTGAAGGCACCAAGAAGGAAAGCCACGGTAGTCAAAGCCCCTTGGATGAGCCCGTCGGTCGTCGAGTTCCCGGGAACGCGAGTGGAGCCCCACGACACAAAGGCGAAGATGATGCAGGCAAAGATGATCGAAAACCAAACGCAAATCAGGTACTCAGCGTGCAAAAATGCGTCGGCACCCGTAGAAATCGCACCAGAAATGTCTTTCAGACGTTTAGTTACCTCACTATCCCCTCCGGCGCGGCCAGCTTCCCCATTACTGGCGCCGTCCGTGGAAGAGATGATTTGGATGTCGGCGATCAATTTAAATTGAATTGCCGCAAACGCCAAGCCGATGACAGAGAAAGCCACAACAAAAATGGAGAGCCACAAGTCTTGCGATGTTGTGACCATGATTGGTTAGCAATTCTTACTTTTGCTGCTCGTTTCTCTGCACGCTCTCCTTCTGGCCCGGAGTCTCCCCTGTTCGATGACACGATGCGTGAAAAAAACAATGTTTAATACATGGTAAATGATGTGACTTCGTCAGAGAAAACAGACCTATCGGGGTAGTGGAACGCCCTTCATGATGAGCAAACACCGGTCCCAAATTCTATATCATCCTTGCCGCCGCATTCCATGTACAACCCCAGTCTCCCAACGATTGAGCGCAGAGAAGTCGGCGCGACACGAGCATGCAAGCATGACTTAAGCACATCGACAGAAACATGTACGATAACATGGCATTGCTCACGAGTCCATGGTTTGCAAAGTGGCAGACTCCGAAGAGCAAACGCTTCAGGCAGCATCGAACATCCTCGAGTCCGACCTTATTGTTCTCGGAAAGCCATGAGCCTCAACATGCCTATCCGCAGCAAGTCACACGCTGCGCACCTGCCATGAACAGCAGATGTACAAAGAATGTGGTCGCCAAAGACTATTGGGCGCGTCTGGGCCGTGCATTCGTTGTGCGAATTGTTCTCATAGACATCCCGCCAGTCAACGCGTCCAACCACCGAATCAATGGCGCGCAGCTGTGGCATCGTCATCGGCCACACCGCGCCAGGCTCACACAATCACGCAAGCTGCACACATCCTGCCTCGCAATGAAGAACGAGGTACGATACAGCTTCACCACCAGGGGGTGGGTGCATCCCGTTTTGTTGGCGTCCCGGCATTCCACAGGCACCAGGGCGGGGGGGGCGTTCGCGAAAGACCCTTTCGGAAGGAATTAACCGCCACCATCTCGAAAAGCCTTGGCGCGTGACGTTCTAAGACACGCAAAAGCGCGGGCCCATCCGTGATAGCACCCCCCCAAGCAAACCACAACAGTGCCCTGCCAATGCATGCGAGCGTGGCTTTGTCATGGTAGAACTATGACGCAGACATTAAGCACCAGGATGTGACGTGCACAGGAAAATGAAGTCAAGCAACGGCCAAGCAATTGGCCATTGCCCCGTCGCCTGTCGATTTACTCCCTTGATTGTTTTCTGATTTGTCGTTGAAGGGAGTCACCAACATATTTGTTGACTCGCTCAATTTGCAGCCTCCTTCTCATCGATAATGTTGTTTTGGGTCTTGTTGTAAAATGCACATCCGAGGGGACTGCAGTGTCCGCGATCATTCGAAGGCCTCGTGAAACGACCACCCGCTTCAAAAGTCACCCTCTATCTAAGCGGTATACGGTCCTGAAGGCAGGAAACAAGCTTATAATGTCGTGTGACCTTAACTTTTGAAACTTCTGTCTCAAAGGGCAGCACCATAAAAGCGCGCTCCCGAGACGGCTTTTGCGTGACGCAACAGACAGTCCACACATTACAACTCCGTGAGACGTTTAACGGGAAGAAAAAAGTACTTGAAGACAGGAAGCAAAGTAGACAATGCTTAGAGAGGAGGAACAATATTTATCTTATGCTTCAATGCTTCGTACACCGGTCCACGTCATGGCAAGAATCACTACTTTTACTATCCCGAGTAAACGCCAAGCACACGGGCACAGTTATAAATGCGGGCTCTTTACGATTGTGGCTTAACTCACTTCGATGACTTGAGAATCGTAAGAATAGTAGAACCCCCACCGCAGCGGCCTTGTTCAGGACAAGGGGAGCCGTTGGGACCGGGACTTTCACGTGAAGCCAGGCACGGGACTTGCGTCGTAAGAGCACTCGTGTGGCTGAGACCTCCTGTGCGCCCTCCTCCCGCTTCATCTTCGTGTCGCCATCCAGTAGACGCAAGGCGAGGGCGTCCAACGACTCTTGGTCCTCACCTTCTTCTTCCTCCTCCAGAAGATCGTCTTCGAAAGCCTCCAGGTCCACCGCCTCGCCCGCGACCGCCTGCTCAGCACCCGCGCAAGATACACGGGCATACAATACATTGCCCACATTTCTACTGCTATTCACATCGCCTCCAAGCGCCACTGGCAGGCGCCGCAGGTAATAAAGCTCCGTAGTGGCCTCAGCGCCCTCGGAGGTCGCCGGAGGTGGGACGAGAACGACCTGTACCGCGCCCCGTAGAGGGTTGCGCAGGCGCAAGACAAAAGAGAGGGCATCAGGATCGTCTCCGGTGCCAGCAAAATGACTCTTCGCCCATTGTCTTGCGTCAGCATCACTTTCCTGTCCACCGCCTCCTGTGACCCCTGTGGCTCTCGCCCTCCCTGCAAACACCTTCTCTAGTCCTTGGGCGCGGATGACGCTCACGGAAGGAAGCACATGGATGGCGCTCGAGTCTTTCTGCCACCACTTTCCTGCCGTGCCCGTCCAGGATGAATCACCCTCCAATGGGTTCACCTTGGGCTTGAGGAGGATGCCTGGTCTCCCCGCTTCCACGTCTTGGCGACACCGACGCACCCGCTTGGTGCACAGGGGGCGTCGCCGAGGTCGTGAGTGGCTTGTCAAAGGGGGATATAGAGAGCGACTGGCCGTTTGCGATGACGGACCACGGGGGGAAAGTGTCCTCAGGGTGACCCAGGATGCTGGGGCACGGTCCACGTCTTCGGCGGAGAAAGAGCAGGCGTCGGCTGCAGTCTTCGTTCCCATCTTTTCCTCTGTGAGTAACGTATATAGATAGGCAGTCTCTTTGCCGTCCGTAGCGCGGGTCCTGGCCGCTTGCCCGCGATCTTCCTTCTCCTCCAAGTCCGACAAATGCCAACGCGCCCGCGCCCGAACGGGGCCTATACCGAGACTGTCCAGCTCATTTTCTGTAGGCAGTGCGAAGGGCGCAGAGAGCAAGTACTGTCGATCGTGGTGTCGGCGTGCCCGCGCTATCGCCACGGCCCGTTGGCGAAGATGCTGCAACAAGGCGCGATACCGCACTGCCTGGGGATCATCCAATTCTGTCTTTTTTAACCGTTCTATCAAAGCCTCGGGAGTGCTTTCGATCAGTCCAATTGAGTCAGCGGAGGACCAACGACAGTATCCACACCGAAACGTGTAACCTGCATCATTCTCTTCGTGATTGCTTTCCTCGTCGACTGATATGATGAGAAGCGCACTTGTGCACTGCGGACAATCGAAGCAACGAGGACAACGATGGTAAGAACTTGCCGCTTCTGCGTCAGCAAAGTAGTTCAGGCAATGTGAGCAGTAAAATGACTCGACTTCTTCTATACTGCTTTCAGGGTGCGCGCTGACGAGGCATTGGGAGGCATTGCTATAAAACAAATGCGTCAAAGGTGCCCACCAGCCTTGGTAATCCGTAAATACGACCTTTACATCGGATACACCCTCATTTGTGCCATAGTCGTTGTCTAAAATCCGATCATCGTGATTTTGGGACGGAAATAGTGGCCGCAGCAACCGTTCAGCATTCAAGGCCATGTCCTCTGCGCCCCTCTCGGGAAATGGCACCAAAACTTTCGAGGGAGAAAAAAAGAACCCAGAGAATGGAACAGTGAAGCATACTGATAAATACGTTCCCCAAATGAGGCAAAGCTGAGGGTGTCGGTCTTACATAACATCATATGAGACACAGATAAGACAAGTCTGCGAACTAAAAAAACTTGGCGAGCCGTCTCCCCTGGCGTGGGCGAGGGGCAGGGGGGTGCAGCGGGAAAAGGTGTACGCCCCAGATCCGTCTGTGAGGAGCAACGAGGACGAAAGCCAAGAGTCAATGCTGCACTGCTTACTCATACAACTTAGACGGGCCATTTTTACGGCAAATGACCGGTTGCGGTTCCAGGCAATAACCTCCTCTCCACAAACGTGCATGGCTGAAAATTTTGACACGTAATATTCTGGTGCATGGGAAATAAAATGCCCCCCCGCAAAGTCTTTTGAACATTATATTGTTATGTCCGTTATGTTCATTTATGTGCTGATATAGATGTATCGCTCTCCAATTTTTCTTTGTATCCCATACTCTCGATGACGCCGGGCTATATGGTGCATCTTCGTGATGTGAGAGCGTGAGTTCTCTAGCACGTTACAATTTCCCACTCTGGTGAACGCAGCGTCGTATGCTCCATATTGATTGATTACACCTCGGCAGATTTCTTGACGCTAAAGCGACGGAGCATAGCTAATGTGGACGGAATGGGCTGCAGGCATACCATTGCGTGAGCGTCAGTGTGACCAGAAAAATCCTCCCGCGCCCAAGACCGACCCTTGAAGCGGTATCGATGCCCTTCCACAGGCAACAGATGACAATCATGGCAAAGGTCAAAGTCTTGGCACGCGCAGCACTTGTAACGAGGGCCAGTAAAATCTAACTCTCCACATCGGTCGCAGCAAAAGCCCAGGTGGCGACCATATCCGTAGTCCAATGTCTGACGGGCGACTGTGTGCTCTTGTTCAAAGAATGTGTTGCGAACGCGGAAACGTTGGTTTCCTACCTTTTCGAAAAGATCGACGACGGTCTCGAGGGTCAAGCGTGGCCTAAGTCGCGATCCCCGGGGGCGCAGGCACATGGCCGACGGCCCAGGTGCCAACC
>Ga0102934_1002266_pt1 | contig 13296 bp, 9 predicted proteins | sample SalPonR2_A_D1_MG_FD_78175 | JGI IMG/M metagenome (GOLD analysis project Ga0102934, IMG submission 78175) | Salt pond soil microbial communities from South San Francisco under conditions of wetland restoration - Salt Pond MetaG R2_A_D1_MG | ecosystem: Environmental > Aquatic > Marine > Intertidal...
GGAGGGGGGGGGGGGGCGGCCTTGGAGGAAGACCTCGGGGGAGACCAGGCGGGCCCCGTTGCCTTTAGGAAGAGGCGGGCGGGGGAGGGAAAGGGAGGGGGGAAATTTCGGAGAAAACGGGCTCGCGAGGATGATGAGTAGCCGAGAGGGATAAAGGCGCGCCGAAGAAAGAAAGAGTGCAAATGTAAGGATGTCGGTACCGATTCTATTATCGACCAAAGGAGGGTTTCTTTCCCCAACAGGCTGCCGTCGCACAGTCCCGACTGCTCCAAAACCTTTCCGTCTCCGCCCCCTAGCCAAGGGCACAGAGAGCCGTCAAGCCTCATCTCTTTCCAGATGCGGACAGCCCTTTGCCTCCCGCCCCTCCCCCTTCTTTCTCGCCCGATCTCCCCCTCACGCCGCATTGCTCCAGCAGCTGTCGGGCCGTGTTGTTTATCACGCGGAACCGCGATGGCCCCAAGAGCAGACCTCCCCACCAGCGGCTCACCACGACTATGACGTTGTTTACGCCCATCACTGCTAGGAGCTCTGCCAGCTTCCCACCTGCAGCATTCTCCCCGTCGTCATCGTTGTCGTTCACTTGGGCTTGCTTCTGCACGTCGAAAACGCGGAAGGCGTACATGTTGTGTGTTGCCCGTTGAATTTTTCGATCAAGTTTCAGACACTCAAGAACCGTGCGAGCATCCCGCTCCGAGGTAATCCGCGCCAGGTGTGCTTGAAAAGTACTTTTCCGCTCGGTGAGCGGGGCCCCGTGGACCAAGTCGAGCCCGTGCTGTCGCGCCGCATACTGTGGAGTGAGTGCACCGTCATCGCTGCGAGTACCATCCAGCGCATGATCGCACTTGTCCCGTTCTCCTGATGTCTCTTGCTCTTCAACCTGCTCATCGGCGGCCGTGCTGTGTGTGATGGGCAGCAAATGGAGCTCCTCCTTTAGCCACTCGCACCAGGAGAAGAGCACGACCTCCCCAGCCTGTTGCCGGAAAACCTCCTGCATGCCCTCATATATGTGGATTTGGTCATGCTTGGGATTCGACCAGTTCACGCCGCGCACTTCAAAGAAAGGCATCTCTGCTCCCGGAGATGGGTAGGAGACGGGTAAGTACACCGTAAGGGTGACGGTCCGCGACGTCTCCCCGTCAATTGCCTCGCCCAGCTTGACCTCGACCACGCAGTCCTGAGGGTGGTTTAGGACATTCACCAAGTCGTCAGTGTAGATGAGCTTGATACTCTCGATCTCCTCGTCGCGTTGGGCCTTGATTGCCTCTTGTTCCAAAAGTGAGGCCTCCATGGCCTGCACTAGAAGTCTCTCCTCCTGTCCGCTCGAGTGCTCGACAAGGACGCAAACCTCATAACTGAAAATTGAGGGAAATCATCTAATCGGAGGTGTAGAAAGCTTGGCTGTGTACAGGTACGCAAGCAGGTGGGCGATTCAGGAAATTATTACACGAAAGTAAGGGGACAGGGGAGGTTGTCGCGTATGTTGTGGCGCCGGCTCGCCAGGTGAGCGATGCCGGGACAAAAAACAAGAAAAAAGCAGGCAAGCACACCAAAAGCTGACGTTTCTTTCTCTGCTCACGTGACGTGCAGAACTGTGGCAAATTGTGCTGCAGCGAGTATCCCAGCTCACTCCCGCCCATCCCTCCCTCTTCTTGATGCAAAGCAGTCGAAGCACGTGCTGCAACATGGGAATCTCTCTGGCATTTCCCGTCAACGAAGGTCTAGGACTCTTGCTCCTGGCCTTGTCGACGCCACACCTGCTGTACTTCTTCACCTGGACATGCACGGGGGCATTCACTCGCATCGCAAAAGCGGTCGGAGTGGAGGCCTTCGCTCTTTTTTACAAGGTAGCTCCCGGAGACGAAGGGTTCGCTTGAAACATGAAAGAACTTTGAGCAGTTTCCTGAAGATTATAAATTATGTGCGTCGCTCACCCGTTTTGACAAATATTGCATACAGTTGTCGGTACTCCTCAAATTTGTGCAACTCGGGGCCCTCGTTACGTGGGGGATGCAGGTAGGATTTACGAGTGAGGAGGCACTGCTGGACTGCATGCTGTGCCGATCGAGTCTACTTCCCACATGCAGGCAGCACGGCTTCACACTCAGCTCAATTGTTTTTGCTATCACCACTCCCTTATCCGCTAGTATATGCCGCCGATGAAAGTCGCCAGTATCCCTCCCCTTCAGGTGGTGGTAGGGCTGGGAATGTTCGGAGCGGGCCAAATTTTGAACATGGGGGTCTACACGGCGCTGGGCAAAGAAGGGGTTTACTACGGAGTGCGTCTTGGGAAGCCTATTGCCTGGTATGAGGGCTTTCCTTTCACCGTGGTGCCCCACCCTCAGTACGTGGGGTGCGTGCTGTGCATCTGGGGAGTAGTGGCTGTGCTTCTTAATCAAGCGAATATTGACGCCGGCCTCCTCACGATTGCTAGCGCATGGAGCACCTTCTATTGCGTGACGGGATTGATTGAGCACCATTTCTAATACTTAATACCAAATCAGAGAAATTATTCAAAAAGTTCAACGAGATAAAATGTTCTACGACAAAGTGGGCAACTCACCTAGAATAGCTCGACCAAAGTCAACGAAATTGATGCAGGATGCAGGATGAACAATCACAGTTCCATACTGGTATCCTTAGCAAAGCAGTGCAAGCGAAAAAAGGCGAAAGAAGCAAGTGTCCCGATTTGAGCATCGTGGAACAGCTTGAATAACTTTCTTTTTGCACACTTTCTATATGCAGCGTCAACATTACAATTCGGGGCTGAAGTACCCATCCGCACTGCCCCCATCTCTCTCACTACTTTCGGAGATACTGAGTGGGAGGCTCGGGCTGTCCCTCTTTGCCATTCCTTCTCGCGCCATCGCACACAACAACTCAAACTCCCCCGTCTGCTCCGCCAGCGCGCGGAACGCACTGTCTTTTCGGCTCAGTAGATCCCTGGGTGCGCCCATTTCCACCACTTGACCATTGTGCAGGACCAACACCAGGTCGTAATATGCTACGGTCTTGAGGCGATGCGCGACCGCCAAAACCGTGCACTCTCCCAGTTCGGTCCGTACCATGTCCTGCAAGGCCGCGTCCGCCTCGGCGTCAACGGAGGCTGTGGCCTCATCCAAGATCAGCACGCCTTTCCTCCGAAGCAGTGCCCTACCCATGCACAACAATGCCCTCTCCCCCACACTGAAATTCTCCCCACCCTCCGAAACCCGGTCGTCCAAGGATTTGACCACCCTACCCTTCATCTGGGCTTTCTCTAGCGCAGCCCACAGCTTGGCGTCGTCGAACTCACCAAAGGGGTCCAAATTGCTCCGCACTGTGCCCTTGAAAAGAATGCTTTCTTGGGGCACGATCGCCAGGCGGCCACGGAGGTCCTCTAGCCCCATTTTCAATATGTCTTGGCCGTCGATGGACAAGACGCTGCCTTCTGCGGGCTCCACCAACCGGAAAAGGGCCGCAATCAGAGACGTTTTCCCTGCGCCGGTTCGACCTACGACCCCTACTTTTGTCTTGGGGGGCACGCGGAAGGACACGTCCCGCAGTGTGTCAGTGTCTGTGCCCGGATAGCGGAGGCGAAGGTGGGATATAGTCAGCTCCCCTGCCTCGGGCCAGCGGGTGGAGGGAGGGCGGCAGGCTCGGACGATTTCAGCCCCTTCTTGCTCCAAGTTCTGCGTGTACTCGATGGCGGTGCGCTCAATGCTGTTCACGTCCATTTCCAGAGTCGCCTGCATGCGGATGAGCATGTTCATATTTTCGCTGAAATTGCTCGAGAAGAGCAGGACCAAGCCGGCCGTCTGCCCGGGGACACTCCCGAGGGTCAGCAAAAGGTAGACGCCGACCATACCCACCACGGCGGCTCCCAGAAGCTGCAGCCGGACGGCTAGCCACCGGTTGGCCGACCACAGATGGTGGTAGACCCGATCGTTCCTGTCCACTCGAGCGTCGCTCTCTTGCAAAAATCGGCGTTGGGCGCCGTACGCTCGCAAGGTGGAGACGCCGCTGACAGTCTCCGAAAAATGGGAGTAAATTGGAGACCGCGTCACGGAATCCAGGCGCTTAAGTTCCCGAGCGCTACGTTGGTACGTATAGCCCACGTAGCAAGAGATGACGAGCACAGGTAGCATTCCCAACGCCAGGGGGGCCATGTTCCCGAGGATGACGGAAGTGATCGTCAAGATGGCGGCAAGCCGGCTCAAAAAGTTCGTGAGCGTGTTCATCATGTCGACGTCGATCGTGTCCATGTCAGAGGAAAAACGATTCTGTATTCTACCCAGCGGCGTGCGTTCAAACCAGGACAGAGGCGCGCGAAGGACGCGACGGCCCATGTCTCGGTGGATTCGTCGGGACGCAAGAAGAGAGCTACCGGAGGTCAATAAGGCCTGCAGGACCATGACAACAATGTTGGCCGCGGAGAAATACAGATAGGGGTAGGCATTTTCCAGCCTATGCGATGTACTCCCCCCTTCCAGGCGCACGACCCAGTCGCCCAAAGCCTTGTTTTGGAAATAGTAAAGAGCTTGCACACCTCCAAAAGTCAACAATGCCGCGATTGCAAACACAAATCCGCCTGTTGCCTGCACGTACGACAAGTAAACACGCCACTTTACTCGGCCCTCCGCTTTCTGCTCGGCTTTTATTAGTTGTTTCCCGCGTCCCGTCACAGTGATTAGCGTGGCGGTCGGCCGAGTAGCCACAGAGTTTTCGGCTGTTGCCGTTAGTCTTGGCGTCCCTACTTCCGCGTGAATGTGCTCTTGACTTTTGCCCACAACCCCTGTGTCTCCAATAGCCCAATTGCTTTTTCCCTTCCCATCCCTATCCACCGCCAGAGCGATGTTTCCTAGCTTGTCCAGCATATCAGGGGTCTGCCTGGGATTCCCTTGAGCGATCACTCGCGAGTCTGACCCCAAGACTAGAACTTGATCTGCCCTGGGTAGCGTCAAGGCGATTTGGTGCGTTACAAGGATGCGGGTACGACCCTGCAGCAGGGGTCCAGTCAGACAGTGCCGGACCAGATGCTGGGCCACATTCGCATCCACGGCCGAGAGGACATCGTCGAGGAGCACGACGTCCGAGGGGCAGTAGATGGCGCGGCACAGGCTCAGGCGCTGCTGTTGACCCCCACTCAACGTCACCCCTTTCTCCCCAATTTCCGTCAGGTCCCCTCCGCTCAAAGCCTCCAGGTCCTCACGTAAAGCGCACGCTTCTAGCGCAGCCTCGTAGCGTGCATTGTCGAGCGGATACCCGAACAGAATGTTGTCCCGGATCGTCCCACTCAGAAGCCACGGTTTTTGAGCGGCGTACGACACGCGTCCGCCGCATGAGGATTTCAAGGGCTGGGCGGCCGGCAGGTGTGCGGGCAGAGAGGGTTTGTTTTCGGCCGTGGCCGGGGGGACGGCGCGCAGTTCTCCCAGCAAGGCCATGAGCAAGGAGGATTTTCCGCATCCGGTGGGGCCATAGACACAAACGAATTCCCCGGGTGCGACGTGGAGTCGGACGCCTGTAAGCAGCAGCCCCCCTCGCCCGTCCTGCCTGCTCTCGCCCCATGCGAACGCGTGACCGGTCCCGCCCAAGCCGTCTGCGTTCAGTATCACCACGCCTGGACGCAGGCCGGAAGGCCTTGGAGCATCCGTCTGGAGCAAACCTCGTTTCCCCACCACCACTCCCGCCTCCTTTTTTTCGTCGTTCTCGTCGGTCAGGAATTCTCCTTCGTATTTTTGCAACAAGGGTACCTCAAATAAAAATCGCTCCAAGCGACTGAGAGATACCTGACCCTTCACAAAGCTGTTCAAATACGTGTTCAAGCTAGCGAGGGGGTCGCGCAAAAGACCGAAGAGCGCTAAGGTCGCGTAACCTTGCGAGGCTGAGAGGGGCTGATCCAAGACCATGGTATGGAGCAGGAAGGTCAAGGCGCTAACAATCACTGGCGCCGAGCTCCACAGGATAGAAATCAAGCACCGCATGAGCAGAAAAGAACGCAGAGCCCGCAATTCATGCCCCCGGGCATCTTCTAACTTTTTAAGGAAGTCGCGTTCCCAGGCCAAAAGCTTCAGAACCCGGATGCCCTGCAGCCCCTCTCCCAGCAGAGATATCCTGACGTCCTTCCTCTTCATTAACGCCCGCTGAGCTTTGCGCAAGCGCTCAGAAAGCTTGACGGTAATCAACACCGAGAAGACAATCAGCGCCACTCCTACAGCGCCGGAGATCCAGCAGCGCAGAACCCAGAATACGAGAGCGATGGCAATGGTAGTCTCGAGAGGAACGGCCCATAAAAAGACCAGGTAACGGATAGAGTCGCTGTTTCCCGCGTCAACGGTGCAATGATTTATGATCTGTCCCGATGAATACGTCGATGCCGCCCCATCGACCCGAAGCGTTTGTCGGAGAATGAGTCCGACCAATGCTGCACGGCATCGAAAGACGAGACGACGGACCAGATTGAACTGCTGGACGTTCGCGAGTGCGGCAAGGGCGGGGCAGAGGAAGAGAACTGTGGCGGCTATGTACAGAGTCACAGGAATGGGGTCCGCAGATTTATACCTGCCAATGAAGTCGACAATATATTTCAGGGAAAGAGGCACGCCAAAAGCGCAGAGACTGGTGACGAGCTGGAAGAATGAGACAGCAGTGAAAGTCAAGGGATATGTCCGTAATAGTGCCTGCAGCAGGCCCCACCCACTGAAGGCGGATGCAGAGGAATTAGGGCCAATACCAACGCTATGACGACCCACTTGTTCTCCTTCTTGTCGGTTGCAGGCCACTTTGTCACGGCGATGCAGCATGTGCTGAGAATGGCGGATCTCTAGGCTCCGGAGATGGGGAGAGAAAGCGCGCCAAATGTAACTGGAGCGATCATCCTGCTCCAACTCAAACAAATCCTCCAACGCCAATACCTTTTGTTTGCCCAAGTCCAAAATGGGATTTATCCAATTGAAAAGCAGCGTGGAGAACAAAGAGGCCTTTTGCTCAGGAGAGGGAGGGACAGCGAGCTCGACGAAAAGACTGTACCAACGTGCCGATTTGGACTCAACGGGCCCCAACACGCCCTCCACGCGTCCTGAGGATAGACGCCGCGTTTCCATCGTTGCCATGGCCGCCTCAAGCCCAAGCAGGAGCATAACCAGAACGGCCAGGCCCAGTTGAACGCACGCTATCCCCTTTGCCATGTCGAGGCCTCCGGGCTCTTGAGCGAGCACCACGTAGGGGTGGACCGCCAGTCCAAAATAAAAGCAGTATCCAAGCCAAAGAGACAGCCACGCGGGGCTTTGTGGCAGTGTGGGTGTTTGGATGGAGTTCGACGGGCCCGGACTGCCCCCTCTACTCCTCTCCATGCGGCGACATATGCTTGCTGCCGGTGGACTACCTAATCCAGTCATCTCCTCCAATTGGGAGAGGACAAGCCATCCACCCGCCACAAGGATCAAACGAGCACCGGCCGTGTCCGCATCTCCCTTACGCAGTAACATGCATCCCCGCGCAAAATAAATGACAAACAGCACCGCGCCAAATACCTCCCGGGACCAAGCCAAGCCTTTATTCCGCTTCAAGTAAACATCGGTCTTCTGGCCACATTTCTCCAACGGGGTCGGCAGCAAAGGTTCCTGAAGAGCATTTGAACTTTCGAGGCTGCCTTGACACTCTTTGCTCCGATTCTTACCATCGTACTTAAATGTTTTGGTTGGTAGAGATTCATTTTGTTGCCGCCGCTCAGTATTTTGGGCTATGTGAGGTCGTCTTCGGCCACATACACCCGCGATCAACCGCGCGCACAAAGTAATGAGTACCCCCCCACTGATCAATATTCCGACGTCGTCTACAATAGCTTTCATTTGTTTTGTCTCAAAATCAAGAAAGAATGGTATGTAGATCCATGCGCATCAATCACTGCACGGCGACTGTACGTCTGGAGACCTAATGAGTTGAAAAAGCACAATCAGATAATTAGCGAGCCGAAATGGATGGTGTTACAAGTGCGCCACCTACTGCATAGTACGATCAAGCATGCCCGATCAAAAGGTACAAATGAGGGGGCTGAGGGCGCTTTTAAAAGGGGCCAGGGTCAAGGTATCACCCTCGATTCCAAGCGAGTCCCCTGAGCCGTAACGGTTCTCTTGAATTATCCGTTATTCGCTCCCCCGACCACGTCTGCGGGGAGGTAGATGCACGTTTGTCCTTCATTTCCCGCGTAGGAAATTTGATGCTCGAAAAGAAAAACAGAAACTAATGTAGGTATTTGAGCTAGATGGTAGCCGGCCGCGACGAGGCAACAAATGGTAAGGAGCATGGTCAAATGAAGGATGCGGGCAGGCCTCCTAGCGGATAAGACTTATCTCAGTCTTCAGAGGACTTCTGACTTGTGGTTCACCTTTGAGCGAACATACCTAAAAGTAGATCAAAACGATCTGATCACATTCCTGCTAGTCATCATGAATGGAGACATGATCAATTCGCAGAACTGGACAACGCGTAGAGACGTGGAGTGAGGTGGCATTTTCCGGCAAGGCCAGGCCAGATCATAAAGAAGACATGAACGAAGTGCTGTCCATAATTTACATTGGGCGCCTTAAATAAGGGACCATGCATACCTTCGATAAGCCCTGAATAAACGGATGAGACTGCTATTTTGTCTGTGTCAAGTTGCTTTTTCTAAAGTCGCTTTACTCTGGCTTCTTCCTGCTGTAGTAAATCCCGTACTCCTTTGCAGGTGTCATACCATACTGTCCACTCTTCTTGATGTCTCATCATGTCCGGCTCGATCATCAACAAGACCCGGGCCCCGGGCAAGACTATCTCCCCTTCTTTCCCTTCTACACCGGATCCCCCGTTCTCGCGGAGACTGCTCCCCTCTTGGCCGGCGCCATCCGCCGTCCTTGAATCCTCCCCTTGTCCACCCTTCCCCCCCTCGTCCTCCTCTTCTCGTTGAACCTGAAAACCAGCAGCCACTAAGCAGTGCAGGCTGCCTGGTCCCCACCGGCCAAGCTTAGACTTGAAATGCGCACCTTCCAGAGATATGCGCTTGAAAGCAGCTTCTTCGGGATGAGCAATTATATTACCGACATATAGGACCAGAGTCTAGAAAAAATGGCCAAGAAAAAGAGTTTGCATGGGGCTTGAAGCTTTTGAAGCGGTGCGCATCTGAAGAAAGGGGACGTTCCGCCACCCTCAGCTCTCCCACCACTACTTACCGCCACAGCCTCCTTGTACGCCTTTGTCGCCTCACCACCACATGCATCCCGGAGATTTATCAAGGCCTCCTCGGCACCTCGGGCTCCTGGTAGAATGGAATCTATCAAAGCGGCATCCTCTGCCCGCGCCTCGGCCCATGCATGATCAGCAGCTTGCTCCCGCTCATCTCTTTCCTTCTTCTTCTTTTCACGGGCCAGCGCTGCCTCGCGGTGGAGCAACGCTCGCTGATTTGCTTCCATTTCCAATCGACGGGTCTCGGCGGCCTTGGCAGCTGCTTGTGCTTGTGCTGCTTCCTCTTGCTGCCTTTCCCTCGCAGCAGCCGCTTCTTCCCGAGCCAAGCGGGCCTGGGACTCGGCGGCTAAGCGAACATTCTCAGCATCGTGGCAGGCTTTCTCCATGGGGCCGTTTTTCAACTCCACAACTCGCTGTAGGAGGGAGCTGTAGCGACTGAATGCTTCAGCAACTCGGGCCTTCATAGCGTCTCCGTATAGAGTTTTTTGTGTAATGGGGTCCACTTCTTGACAGCGTTTCTGCAGCTTCGCGAAGGTCCGGGACAGCGATGTTGTCAGATCAGAGTGGAGCTCTTCTAAGGCACCCGCTTCGCTAGCGAGGACCTCTGGCTGATCCTGCGTTGCTTCTATACATGTGAGCCTCGTTTCTGGACCCAAAGGCGTGGATGAATGGGAAACGGCGAAACCGGAAGAATGTGCCAGCATCAGTGAAAAAGATGAGGAAAAATTAAAAGGCAGGAATAGAGTAGTTCCGTGCAAAAGTACCGAGAAACCAGGAAAATATATGCAGCTCTCCTGCCTTCTATGTGGTATCGCGAATTGAAAGGGAACTCACCGATGCTCTCCAGCGTGGCCAACGTGTTTCGAAATTCCATCGATCGGTGGGGTAGCTAAACAATTTCCTTCTGCTGTCAGGAGATGTGGTACATTTACATAGCTGGCATGAGTGTCAGAGCCGCCCATGCCCGCGCGCTTGCCGTCCTAGGGTGCAGAGGACATATACCGAGGCGAAACCAGCGAATAGGCAGGCACGCGGGCGAGTCCCCTCCTATCTGATACCTGTCCTGTCCGATGTTTTCCATCATCAGCTTGCTCAGGGACGTGGTTCAAGACACAATGTACCGACGACCGCGTTAACCTTCCTTTCAACCTGGTCATGATACTCCCTGCAGGTGACTCGGGAAGTTGAGTCAGTAGACAGCATCATCTCCCCGTCGCTACCTCTCCCGCGCCATTGTCGCACAGCATGCTGGAGCCCGCTAGAGGGGAATGAGAGAGGAATTTCAGGTCTATCACCATCTCACCCTCTTCGCAGCAGCTGCTGCAAGAGACAAAGAGCTGCCATTTCAGCCGCAGCAACTGGAGTAGTGTCACTTGAGTGCGCCAGCAAATTTGCAAATAAGAGCCGCTTCTACGCTACACCGCCTTGTCACTACGCGGTCTTTGAGGTGCGGCTGGCAAGACAAGAAAGAGCATGCCTGCCATCCAGCCTGCCGACTACAAGGCAGCCAAAGAAGCATTTGTCTCAAATTTGAACGGCTCCGGCTTGTATGAGATCATTAAAGTCACCATCCCCCTGCCCGTGGCTCTTTGGGCATACACGGAATTGCGAGCCTTCCGCCTGGTCTATTCAGCTCCTACCCCTGGACTTTTGCTTGCATTTTGCTACGAATTCGCTGTTCTGATATTTCCTCAAATTTTAGCCCAATGTTGGCCTGAATCGACACCGTGGGTGCTCGCGGGGCTGTTGGTCATTGGTGTGAGTTGTCGTGCCGTCGTGCAGGCGACTCGGGAGCCGTCCTTGAAGAGCCAATGGCGCCACGACCGAGCGGTCCGTCTCGTTTCTTCCCAAGCCCGTAATTTCCTGATAAATTACCGGGCAGGAGTGATGTTGACCTCCGCCATTGCGATCCTGGCGGTGGACTTCACCATCTTCCCGCGGCGTTTCGGGAAGACGGAGACCTTTGGCACGAGCCTGATGGACCTGGGCGTCGGCTGTTTCATTTTTTCCAGCGGATTCTGCTCACGGGCAGCACGACTTTTTCACCATCACAGCGAAGCGGCCCCAGGGGCGGCGGCTGCTGCGGGCGTGAGCGGGGTAGTGTGCACGGGGGGTGAGGGCAGCGGGTCAGAGGCCAAGGAGGCTCAAGGCGGTTGGACTCTAGGGAGAGGCGACCGGGGGGGATGCGGCACACCCACAAGTAGCAAGGGCGGGGAGTTATTCCGTTTCTCCAAGCGAGCGGCAATGTGGCGGACGACCAAGCGCTGCATTCCCCTTGTTCTCCTCGGTCTGGGCAGGCTCCTGGCGCGCCGCTCCGTCGATTACCAAGAGCATGTGAGCGAGTATGGCGTGCACTGGAACTTCTTCCTCACTCTCGCCGTCATCCAGCTGGCGACCTCGGCACTCCACACAGTCTTTCCCCACAAGGCGCTCTCTCCCCTGGCCCTGATCGTCCTGGTCCTCTACCAGATGCAGTTGTCGGTGAACGGCCTGACCGAATATATGTTCACAGCGCCGAGGGAGGGGAGCCTCATCGCACAGAATCGGGAAGGTATCTTGGGTGTGATTGGCTTTCTGTGTCTCTACCTGATAGGGGAGCAGATCGGGACCTGGACGGTATGGGCGATGGGCGTAGTGGGCGGAGGGACAAAGATTACGGAGGCGGAAGCGAAGCGTGCTCTGCTACAGCTCGTCGTCTTGGACGCGGGGCTCTGGGGGGCGACGGCGCTGTCTTGCACACTGGTCCAACCGATATCCCGCCGCCTGGTTAATATGTCCTACGTCTTGATGTCCTCCGCCTACAACGTGATGGTGATTGCGTTACTCTTGGCTGTGGACAGGTTTGCCTCCATGGCGGCCACGTCCCGTCTCCTGTTCGCAGTGAACAGAAATCAGCTCGCTTTCTTCATCCTGGCAAACCTGCTCACAGGGGGGGTGAATTTGTCCATGCACACTCTTTACGCCTCACCATTCGTATCCTGGGTGGTAATTTCCTCTTACACGTTGGTTTTACTGGCAATGTTTGTCATGCTGGATCGGGCCTTTGACGTGACACTCAAATTTTGGTAGCGGGTCGTGCTTATTAACAGCAATGTAGGGCAGTGTGAGTCGAGAATTCGATATTTTTCGAAAAGCTTGTTATTTTTTATGTAGGGGTCAAGCTTTGCCCGCCGATAAATAACGCGAAGTACTTCCATGTGCATAGGGAGAGGGAGGAGCAGATCAAGGCATTACTAAATTAATCACAGCGGGTTGCTGGTTCTTTCTGTAAATAGAAGTATATGTAATTTCTTGAGGATCGAAATATGAAGATTTCAAGAGGATGAATTATAGTAAAAATCCCCTCAAGAAACCGGTCCAGCGGGGGAACGAAAAACGGGAGGATGATGGAATGGACAAAACATATTCGGTTTTGCGATTTCTTTAGGAAAATTTTTATACACCTTCCTTAATGCCAAGGTCTCTTGTATTGTTGTCAGCATTTCTAGCAAGTTTGACGTTGAAAAAAAGTGTTGCTTCATCTCTTCATAAAAAGTATTGATACTTTCGTAAGGACCCATAACTCGGATCTAGAGTCACTCGTCAGCATTTATTGATGTAAAAGGTGTTGTTCGAGCTTTTTTTCAGTTCTGACACGGCACGTACACGGTTTTGATCCTGACTTGCCAATGAGATGCACGATATAGCATAGCAAGAGGCGCCAGCAATTTCTGAAAGCCTGTTTAAAATTCAAATGACGGTTAACGGGTAGGCGTTGGGCGTCATCGGAGATCTATGGGCGGGAGCGACACTTTCCTGCTCGCAGTCCTGCTGCTTGACGCCGATGGCTTCGTCTCTCCCGCATATTGATCATTCGATCCCGGGATCGGACGCTCTTTTCTGCTTTTTTCTCATTTATTCTCAAGTAAGCAATCATCTTCTCGTGTCCCAACATGTAGTTCGACAAACTGATTTGGCGACTTTTTCGCTACTGACCGCCGCCTTGTTTCCCTTCAAACAGCGATCAATCATCAGCCCATGTATTCAACACTCCTTCTCGGTGCTGCTCTATTGATTGCCTCACCACCTTCCCCCTCAGCGCCCTTCCCGTCTCCAGCAGTA
>Ga0102934_1002269_pt1 | contig 13283 bp, 11 predicted proteins | sample SalPonR2_A_D1_MG_FD_78175 | JGI IMG/M metagenome (GOLD analysis project Ga0102934, IMG submission 78175) | Salt pond soil microbial communities from South San Francisco under conditions of wetland restoration - Salt Pond MetaG R2_A_D1_MG | ecosystem: Environmental > Aquatic > Marine > Intertidal...
ACTCCGCCCATGTTATAAGTTCTCCTAAAATGATTTAATTAAGTCTTTATCCATAATATAGGTATCTGTTTTTTTATTCTTTCCTAATAAAACGCGCTCTATCGTTAGGTCAGGATACTGTTTTGTCAGCTCCTTTTCTACCCCGTTCCCAACTTCTAACTCCTCTTCAGTAAATTTGTTGTTGAAAGCGGTCCCCAGGGGCAAGTTTAAATCGTATATACCCTCAAGTAATCTTTGTGATTCACGCAATGAAAGAAAATCCGGATTGAATACTACTGAAATCCGGCTGTTCTCGCCCTGTATAAAATCCTGTACCCCCTTGTACCTGTCCTTCATGTTGTACAAGTTCTGGATAACCGTATCCTCTTCTTCAGTATAGGCCAGCTTTGTTCCCTTTTCATCGTAGGTGCCGCTAAGTTTATGGATGGTATATCTTTTTTCCAGAATCTGCTTTCTTATTTTGATGAGCCGGTCTATCCACGAGATAGTCAGTTGGGGCAACGCAAGAATGCGGAGGGTTAGCCCCGTGGGCGGCGTATCAAAGACAATATAATCAAAATTATCTTTTTCTTCTTTTAGAATTTTCTCCAGGGAAGTGAGAGCGGCATATTCCTCCACTCCAGGTGAATATTTCAAAATGTCAAAATAACTGTCGAAGTTAAGGGTAGACATGTAAGAATAGACCTGTTTAAGAAGATCCATATTGGATTTGATATACTCGGATGCTGATTTTTCCAGGTCAGTTTCCTGGAGATAAAGGTTCGTTCTTTTAAATCTCTTTTTCTTGTGGCTGAGTTTTATATTGTAAATATCACCAAGATTATGGGCAGGATCAAAGGACACTGCCAATACCCTATTTCCCCTTTCCATTAACTGCCATGCGGCAGCCGCCGAAAGGGTGGACTTACCGACCCCTCCCTTCCCGGTGAAGAAAATTGTTTTCATGAGTAAGCCTTCTTTGTCAGCATTTTATTTCAGGTGTTCTCAATTTAGAAATCTCAGGACATCCATATTGAGAATTGCTGATATTGTTAATCTATGTCGAATGTCCCAACCATTTCGGCCATCGTATCGAAGGAGTCCTTCGCCCGTTCATTCAACACTTTTATTTCATGCTCTAAATGAGGAAGGAGCTCCGCCGCCACAAAAGAGGGTGGCGAGGGAACTCCCATAAACGATCCCATAAGCAAAAGCACAAAGAGATTTTCAAGCTCCTTCTGCTCAAACTCCGTCATACCGGTCACTTGAGACCGGTGGGATTTATCCATGGCGGAAAAGAACACACGAAGGTAGTTAAATAATCTAGTAAAAACCCCGCCTTTTCCGCCATTCATCAGAACTATGCCTCTGATACCAGAGGTTTGTCCTTGTTTTTGAGAAAGTCGATGATGAACACAAAGTTCATAATCAACATTACAATTTCAATAATCAGTACTACGATTCCCGTAGTAGGATTAGCTTCGATGGTACCCGGCAGAACAACAACTGAAAACCAAATTATAGCCGCGGTTACGGTAATCCACAGCAGGTATGCCGGAATTAATACCACGTTTACATTCTTTGCCTTCTGTCGCTTGGTTACCCAGGCGGCACCGGTCAGCAATGCAATAGATGCAATCAGCTGGTTTGCGGAACCAAAGGAGGGCCACAGGATGGTAAAACTACCGCTCCATGCGAGGTAAATACCGATAAGAGCAGGTATTGTTGAAGCGATCCAGCGGTTGGTAATAAAGTTGTACATTCCCTCGTTTTTCTCTTTCATAGGAAGAACGATCTCGGAGAGACAGTATCTTCCCAGACGGTTGGTGGTATCCAGGGTCGTCATAGCGAAAGAGGCCACCCACATACCGGCAATAACCTTTACAATTTCAGTTGGTATAATTGATAAGAAAGTGCTGTCTACCATTGCAGCATAGGAGTTGGTGAAAGTAGTGGCAGCGCCGAAGCTGGCGTTCATCGCACCGGCGTAGGCATTTCCCCAATTAGCAACTGTTAAGTCTTGTCCCGCACCCTGAATTATCGACAGACCGAAACCGGCTACTGAAATAATTACGATGGTTGAGAGAAAACCTTCAGTCAACATAGCGCCATAACCGATCGGCAGACCATGTTTTTCTGATTCAAGCTGCTTGGATGTTGTACCGGAACCTACCAGCGAATGGAAACCCGAAAGCGAACCACAGGCGATTATCAGCGGTATTACCGGCCAGAAGGGTGATGGTTGTCCGCCCGATACAATTGGTGCAAAGGAAGTAAACGCCGGGGCAGTAAAACCGGTGAAACTGAAAATAGCGGCAAGACCACCAATTGCAAGACCGATGTAAAGCAGCCAGGAGTTCAGGTAGTCACGGGGCTGCAGCAGAACGTTCACCGGAATTGCTGAGGCGATAATGATATAGAAGAACATTACCACCATCCAGGTGCCGCGGCTTGCATTGATCGGCATTTGATGCCCACCGATGATAGCCAGAACCAGCATGACAATACCAATAAGTGTAGCGGCGGTAAAGTTCATCTTGACCCGATACATCAGCACTCCCAGAATGAGGGCGGCAACCAACTTCAGAATATATGCACTTGGAACTTGTCCGTTTCCAACAAACATATTACCTAGAACTGCGCCGAATGCACCGATAACCAGAATCAGCAGGAAGAAAACCAGCCAGTAAAATGTTTTACCTGTACGTTTTGTAATTACATCTGAAGCAACAAACTGTACCGATCGTCCATCATAACGGACAGAAGACATCAGTGCCAGATAATCGTGTACAGCACCAATGAAGATGTTACCAAACCAGACCCACAGGAGTCCTGGTACCCATCCCCAAGCCATTGCAAGAACCGGACCAACGATTGGTGCGGCCCCGGCGATGGAGGCGAAGTGGTGTCCGAATAGTACCGGCGCCTTTGCAGGAACATAATCCACACCGTCGTACATACGTTTCGACGGAGTCTCATCGTCGGTAGCTTTTACTACATCCCGTTCCAATTTCTTACCATAGGTAAGATATAACAGGACATACACAGCTAATCCGACTACAACAATGAGAGTAGTCATACAATTAAACCTCCCGTAAAATATATATGTTCATTAAAATACAAGAGGCCCTTGAAGTCAAGCCTTTTTTTACCACCTTCGACTTAACTAACTAATTAGAGTAAATAAAATTATTAGTAATTGAATCAATAATAAGCCCTTGCAGGGAGGGGTGGAGAGGCATTACAGAATAGGTTGTTTTCTGGATTTTTTTGCCCTTTGCTGCACCCCTTTGCTGCACTTTTTTGCTGCACTTTTTTAGACCTGTGCTGGGCTTTCTTGGAACTTTTTCCGCATTTTTTTGGAAATTTATCTGCATTTTTCTGCATTTTTTTAGACCTCCGAAAAAGTGGTTTTACGCTCACTTAGAATATGATTTTTTTCGGAGGACTTTTTATGTAGTACTCAACAGAGAGCTAGAACCTGAAAAAGCTGTACTTGTTCGTATAGTAACTGTTTAGAAAGCCTATCTGTTTGTTCAGATAGTCGTAATGTCCGTGCTCCCAATCGGCAAGGTAGTTAAAAAACTCTTTCAGTTTGGATTGCCCGGATACCTGGGCCATTTCCTTATAAAACTTCTCCGATTCAAGTTCAAGTTTAATTCCAATTGAGAGGGTAGCCATCTCAAAATCCTTATTCCCTACCTTGTCCTTGAACTCCTTGGTAAATATAGGGCTTTCCGCGTCTTCAAAGCTTTTTGGCGAGGGCAGGTCCGGGACCTGTACATCCTTGCCCTCCTCGTACTCATTGGCCAGTTTTACCAGAGTATCCAGATGGGTCTGCTCCTCCTCGGCAAGCATGCTAAAAACCTCTTTTGCCTTTTTGTCGTCGGTTTTTTCAGCTGCCGCTTTATAAAGCTCGCGTCCTTCCATTTCACCTTTAATAGCTGTTTCAAAAGCCTGTTTTAGGTCCATACAATCCTCCTCTTCGAGATATATTTAAAGTATAAAAAAAAATGTACTAAAATGCAAAATCTTTTATATATTCCTTACTACCTGTTTTCAGAGGACCCTTTATTATGAGATTACCCCATTTTTCGTAACAGCAGACTTGTTTTCAGCGCACCTTAAGCTTTATATTTGAAAGACTATGTTATTTAACCTGATCCCGGAAAAGGGCCTGCGGATCATGTATACACTCCTTCTCTGTGCCGGAGCCCTCATTATCGGTTGGAGCATCCTGGTCATGCAGGAAGTAAAACCCCCGGAACCGTACTACCACACCACCACCGGATTAGTGCACTCTTCGCGTCCGGTGGGTTCCGGGCAGTTTCAAGTCCGGGTTGAATACTCAATTCCCGGTAGGCAAATGGAAGGGCAAATGGAGGGACCAGTAGAGGAAACACTATTTGCCGGCACCGGAACTGTTGAGGGGAAGACCGTAGTTGAGAGCGGGGATACACTTTTAGTACACTACAACCCCTACTCGCCGGAGGAGTTTGCAGTACAGGTGCCGCCGCCGGTAAAGGCGGAACACCTCATTTTTTTTGGAATTCTGATAGGAGGGTTGGGTTTTCGTTTTTTTATCAGATCGTTTTTTCGAAATGCGAAAAGGCAGTTTATTCAGGAAAACGGCCGAAAAATCACCCCCCACAGCACCGAGATAGAAAAAACTTACATCAAGCTTCTCTGGATAGTAAGAGTTCATGTAATCCGTATCCACTGTACATGGAAAAGAACCACTGAAACCGAGGAACTCAACTTTTACAGCGAGCCTTACCCTCCCTCCGCCGAGGCAAAGCTAAAACTGCAAAATGCAAAGGTCTGCTTTTTACCCCAGGCCCCAGAGCGCTACTTTATTGAGGTGTGACGTTGCCTCTTTGACGTATTCTATCCCAAATTGCATTGGCCCTTTCTCCATACTCAAGGTAAATACCCCGCTGGTCCATTCCTTCCGCCGCAGCTCCTCCTAGATGCACTTGTGTGGCAATATGCGGTTCTATGGAAAAACGACCTTCATACCCACTCTCAAATAGATCGCGCATAACAGCCTCTACCTCGCAGGCACCGTCACCGGGCAAGGTATGAACAATTTCCCCCTTTCCCACAGGTTTGCAGTCCTTTATATGAAAATGAGCAATATAGGGCTTGGCCGTTTTATAGAACCGCCAGGTAGCCTCACTATCCCCGCCATATCCAACAGGGTTTCCTACATCAAAAACAATCCGCAAAGCCGGAGAGTCAATCTCGCGTATTAGTGTCTCTAGGTTTTCCGGGTTTTTTGAGGCCCAGCCGTCACAGTTCTCGTGAAGCAGCACAATCCCTTCACCCTCAGCGATGCGGGTCAGTTCCCTGATGCGGCGAAAGACCTCGTGCCTCCACTCTTTTTCGGAAAGATTATCGTTTGGATAGGACATAATACGAATATAGTCGGTTTTCAGTCTGCGCATACGCGGCGCAGCCCGCCGTAAATCTTCCACATCCTGCTCAAAGGGAGTGGTTATAGGCCTGGCCCAGTTGGCGATTGCAGATCCAAACCCCGCTGCAGTAAACCCAGCAGTGTTCATTTCTCCATATACCGCATCAAACTCGGCTTCCTTCATTTCACATACATTTTGGCCGTCGACGTTTCTTAATTCAATCGTATTCCAGCCCAGGGTCCGGTGATTTTCTATCTGACCACGGATATCGGGGGACCCCTCATCTCCTATTCCACTTATTCTGCCATAATCTAAACTCATAGGTACTCCACTACTCCCATTGTATAAGTATACCAATATGCTGGTCCTTCTCGTGCATCAGCATCTGGTACGCATTCTCGACATTCTCCGGTGCAACTAAATCAGTTATAAAAGGATCCACCCGCAACACTTGTCCCGCTATCATCGATAAGACATCGTTACAGAAAAAATGATGTGAATTTTCCTGCCCCGATTTTCCAAAAAGTGGATAACGGCTTTCATGCGCCCCTATCAACATTGTTGCCTTCCGATGCACAAGTTTATAGACATCAAGTTCCACCTTTCCTCGGGTCGATCCTAGGAGGATAACCTCCCCTTGAGGATTTACATAGTTCAATGCAGAAGATACCAGTTCCGGCACCCCGGTTGCTTCAACAACGGTACTTACGCCGCTTCCATAACTTGCGGCGAAGAGGGATTTCTTTACATCCTCCTCGGCCGGGTTTATTCGGGAATCTATGCCGCAACTCTCCGCCAGTTTGAGCCGTGAAACTGAAATATCGGCTACAATTGCCGGCCTGTTCTTTCGTTGCATGAAAATCTGTGCGCAGAGGTTCCCAACGATTCCCCCTCCATACAGGAGCACTGGTCCATCACTCTTTCGAGAAGCTGCAACTGCGGTATAGGCGATCTGACCAAACCGTGCAAAAAGAGCGTGTTTCAGGTTTATGTCCGGTGAAAGGCGAAAAATCAGAGAATTCTGCGTATCAACTACAGAATAGTCGGCATGGGGTTGGTAATGAAGCACTGTATCTCCCACTTGGAAGCCGTCTGCGTGGTCTCCAACAATCTCAACCCTGCCCACAGAGGCATATCCAGGTCGAAGGGGGTACTTCGCCCATGGTATTTCCGGATCGGTAAAGCCGATGTGGGTCCCGGAATAAAGAGCCAGTTCTGTCCCCGGACTAATTAAAGAGTAAATGTTACGCACCCCTACTGCATAGGAAGAGGAAACTTCGACCTCCCGTTTCTGTATTTCAACTTTATAGTTATCCGTAAGCATTATTTCGCGTAGATGAATGCCCATTCAATTACTCCTTTAGTAGTTATGAGGAAGAGTTATAAGAGCCACGAAACTTCAAACCGACGTTCATACTTCCGGGCTTTACCTGCAGTGAAACTTGTTGCCCAATCACTTTATCTTCCTTGTCAATAAACTCAAATCCCGCAGGCAGCTCAAAGCTGAAAGAACGCCCCTCGGGTTCTTCAGTTTGTACGACAGTTTTTGTGCGCTTCAACGATAGAGAATAAGTATTGGAACCGGCTCCTGAAGTAATTTCAACCAGCCACTCGTTATACATACCCTCTTTGAAATCACTTTCCCCGTCATCCTCAATGTAATGATACATGCTGCTTTCCTGCTCCCTAGGATACAGTCTGAATAGTACATGCTGAAAGAAAGAATGAAAGAGGGATGTAGTATGGTCGGTAACCGGTACAACGCTGCCGGCCTTTACAAAATAGCGAACCCCCTTAAGGGGGTAATCAACTTCAAGATGACAGCCTCCTTTTACCAGACACCCCTCATGAGGGTCATACCAGTTGTGTCCCTTCGGTAAATATACAGGAAAACGCTCGATACTCTCCTTTATCGGAGCTATAACTAGGATCGAATCGCCGAACATATAATTAAAATCTTCAAATTCTATCTGTGCATCCCTCTGAAACTCCAACGACAGGGGCCGTTCCATCGGAGCTCCCGTCCGGAAACTGTGAATTGCACAGTTATAAATGTACGGCATAAATCGGTAGTGTTCCTTTATGAGTTCCACTATTGTTTCCGTTATTTCCGGATAACTCCACGGCTCGGTAGGCACGCCATCAGGGTTCCACGAGTGAATTACAAAGCGCGGTTGAAAAACTGCACTCTGACACCAGCGAATCAGCAGGTTCTGGTCCGGCTTGTCTCCAAAAAAACCGCCGATATCATGCCCGTAATATGGGACCCCACTCAACCCCAGACTTAATCCCATTAGCACATTGTAGGATAATGAGGTATAATCCGAGACATTGTCGCCGGTCCATGTGCGGGCATACCGTTGAATCCCTGTATAGCCGGAGCGGCTAATTATCCATGGTCGCTTTCCCGGTCTGGCCTCCCGTAAGGCCTCGTAACCGGCTTTTGACATGAGTACCGGCATAAGAGCTTTCACTTGATGAACGGGTACCGATTCATCCTCAAGCTCAAATTCATTGTTATCGTTCCAGATTCCTACTACTCCATTATCTATAAAATGATCCTTCAGCTGCTTTTTCCACCATTTATATGCATGTTCAATTGAAAAATCGATGAATGAAGCAGTATTTCCCCAGTAATATTCGGTAAAATCTTTGCCTTCTGCATCCTTCACAAAGATTCCTTCATTAGCAATTTCCCGGTACCACGGATGGGTAGTCAGGACCCCCGGTTTGATATTGCAGCAAATCCGATACCCCCTCTTTAACCACTGACTAATAGATGCTTTAGGATCAGGAAACTTTTTACGGTTCCACAATAGGGAGTACCTCTCTCCGTTCGCCGCCTTTACATATCCTGAGGAAAAGTACATACCTTCGCAGGGAATACCGTACTCCTCTAGAGTAGTAAAATATTCTTCCACCTTTTTTTCTGCATCCGCCGGTTCGGTATAGCTCATGGAAGAGCCGAGAAACCCGAAGGTAAACAGAGGCGGCAAAGAGGGCCTACCGGTTAAGCGGGTGTACCCGCCGAGAATACTTTTATATTCGTCCCCGGTAAAAACAAAGTACCCGTAGGGCCCACCGTCCATTTTGAGACAGTAGTAATAATTGCTTTCCACGCCAAAATCAATCTCTTCAATATTGAGGTGCGGAAAAAAGAGACCGCAGATTGAGTCTGCCCGGGGATTCATTTTAATAAAAAAGGGAATCGATTTATAGAGCGGATCGGATAACTCGGCGTTATACCCGAGAGAATCCCGGTTAAACATCTTAAAACGCCGATTACGCTTATTTAGATGTCCCGACTTATCACCAAGACCGAAAAACGAATCTTCCTTTGCAAGTTGAAAGTTCATTTTTCCGGTGTGGGAACCCGAGAGCCGGTCGTATTGGACCCTCAAGGGGTAATCCGGCAGTACGGTATCCTTATCTCCAATTTTTCCACCGTGTACCAGTTTGTCTTGGTAATACACTGCTACTGTTGCAGTAGCTTTATCAATATAAAATGAATTCTCCCCATGTGTGAGCAGGTAATAGGATTCATGCTCCTCTATACCACCCCACTCTTTATACGTCTCATAGCCCTCATTTTGATAAGGTACATCAAATAGATACTTAGAAACTTCTTTACGTTTCTCCGAGTCGGACAATTCAGAAAATCGATACATCACAGAGAAGGTATTTTCCCCGAACGCAGCAAATTCCAGGTGTCCCTTCTGTCCTATCAGCAGGACCTTGTTTCGTTCAATTTCAATTCTTTGCAAATTAGTAATAGCCAGTTTCATGATTAAAATTTCACTCCCCCGGCGGTGAGTCCCCTTACAAAGTACCTCTGAAAAAGCAGAAATACCACAATCATAGGAACCATCGAGATCATTGTCATTGCTAAGAGACTGGCCCAGTTAATCTGATATTGGCCCACAAAGTTTGCTAATGCCAACTGTACAGTCATGTATTTTTGGGTTGATATAACTATAAAGGGCCATAGAAAGTCGTTCCATCTCCACATAAAAGAGAAAATTGTTATTGTAGCGATTATGGGAGTAGCCAGGGGTAAGATAATCGAGTGAAAGATAAAAAACTCCCCGCCGCCGTCAATCCTGGCCGCTTCAATAAGCGAGTTAGGGATTGTGAGAATATACTGCCTGGCAAGAAAAATACCTGTAGGAGTTGCTGCCGGAGGAATAATAATTCCCCATAAAGAGTTGAGCATACCGAGATTCTTCAAGAGAATGAAAATCGGCACCATAATAACCTGAAGGGGTATCATGAGCGTTGCGATCATCACATAGAAAATGATGTCCCGACCTTTGAAAATAAATTTAGAGAGGGCGTAACCGGCCATAGTATTGATAAGCACCGTTATAAGTGTAGCGGTAACGGCGACAAACATTGAGTTCTTAAAATAAAGCAGAAAATCACCCTCCCGAAAGGCAGAAAAATAGTTATTCAAAGTAGGTTCATTAGGTAAGATCGACAAGGGAAAACTAAATAGTTCCGACTGCGGTTTGAGAGAAGAGAGAAATACCCACATAATCGGGAATATGAAAAGGGCTGTAAAAAAACCGAGTAAAATATAGCGTGTAGTCCTACTCATTGCTGTACTCCTTCCGGTTCATAAAAAATTGGAAGAAGGCGAAAGCACCGATAATGATCAACAATACAATCGACATGGAAGCCCCATAGCCCATTCGGTCTTCTTCAAAGGCGATCTGATAAATATTCTGCACAAGAAATTTTGTTGAATATCCAGGACCTCCTCCGGTCATAACAAATATCAGTTCAAAAGCCTTAAAAGCTTCGATAGTTGAAAGAACCCCAACCACCAGTACAGTAGGCCGCAGCAAGGGCAATGTAATGTGACGAAACATCTGAAACCGCGATACACCGTCAATTTTAGCTGCCTCGTAATAGGTGTCGGGGATTGCCGTGAGTCCACCAATAAACATCATCATAAAATAACCGGTACGGTTCCACACAGTGACAAAGACGAGGCTGGCCATTGCCATGGAAGATTTGGTGAGCCAGTGAACCTTTACTGCCCCGGCGGAAGTAAGCAGATAATTTACTATTCCAAGGTCGTCCCCTAGGATCCATCTCCATGCGATACCAACTATTACATAACTCAACATTGTCGGCAAATAATAAAAAGCACGGAAAGTTCCGATACCGGGAATCTGCCGAGCGGCAATAAGGGAAAGACCAAGGCTGGCGACTATCGTGAGGGGAACAACCGACACTACATACACAACTGTATTTGAGAGGGTCCGCCAGAACATTTGGTCCTGCAAAAGCATTCTGAAATTATCTATGCCTATAAAATGAGCATCTCCCAATATGCTCCATTCATAGAATGCCATTCTCAGGCCGAACACGGCCGGCAAAATAATGAATACAGTAAATATCAGCATATTAGGAGCAAGAAAAAGGAGAGGTGTAAGAGTTTGCTCAAAAGTTCCGTGTGTCTTAATCTTCTTCATTCTATGTCCCGTTCTATAAGAGTATAGACCCCGCTCTTACAAGAACGGGGTCTATTTTTAAGCTACTACTCAAAGAAAGTATTTCCCTTTGTGTGTATATTTTCAGCAGCTTCTTCCATTGTCTGATTCTCAAGTAGACCCTCTACAATCTGTTCTCTAATGTATGAATAAATTTTGTTTAGTTCGGGGCTCTTCCAATCAATAGCGGTGTATGCCGGTGTAACCGAGAGGTCCTCGCCGAATACAGCAAAATCCTTCCCCCGGCTTGGATAGTCAATATCGGCATCCTTTCGAGAAGAAAGATTGAAGGTATCCCGACAGTACTGTTCATTGTGTTTTTTATCACTGAAGGTTTTAATTACATCATAAGCTGCTTCTTTGTTATCTGCCCCCTTGAAGGTTGCAATGAATTTTCCTCCCGGTACCGACGAACGTATCTTCCGTTTCGGCATCCTTACTGCACCCCATTCGAAATTGGTAATATCCTTTGCATACGCATTAATCCACCAGGAACCGCCGATATGGCACGCAACCAAACCTGATTTAAACATCTCCTGAGGTTTCTCTGATCCCATCCACACCGAATGCGGAGCCAGTTCTTCACTGTGTAGTCTCTTGAAAAACTTGAGTGCATCCACTGCTTCAGGAGTGTTAAAGTTCATACCGTCGGCATCCTCATTCAGAAATCGTCCTCCTGCTTCAAATAATAGGGTTGACCAGCGGTGCGGACTAAAATCATAGCCGATACCGTATTTGACTTTCTCATTCTCGGCAACCACTTTTTTCATGGCATCAAACCAGTCTTCCCATGTCCAGGTTTTAGACAGTTCATCAATGTCTATACCTACACTCTTAAAAGCGGTTTTATTGACCAGCATACCGTTGGCGGTTGCTTCCGTCGGCAGAGCTACAAGTTCGCCTGCAGGGTTTGTCGCGAAAGCAAGAGAACTCTCAAAGAAATTCGAGGCAAACTCATCGAGATTTTCAATATTGCCGTTCAAGGGCTGCAAACTATCGTACAGCATCGAGACATGATTGTTAGTAACCCTGGCGATATCCGGGGGAGTTCCACCGGCTATCATAAGTTTGAGTTTCTTTTCGTAATCCGAAAATGGGATCACCTGCATATCAAAGCTTACATTCGGGTTCGCCTCCCGATAATCTGCCATTGTTTCCAGAAATACTTCCGATTCATTGGCATCGTCAAACCATAAAACAGAAAGTTCTACCTTTTCTGCCTCTCCACTTTCCTCTCCCTGACCACCGGCCCATACCATAGAGACCATAACGATAAGTAGTAGGGTTCCCACTGCGGTTTTTTTAACCATTTGCTCCTCCTTTTCATCAAAAGGTTTTGATTCTTTTTTAGATTAACCCCGGTATAGTAAGCTGTCAAGGAAATTTTTCTATCAAAAAGCAGTAAATTTCATTTTCTTCCAGATTTTTGGCTTTTAATAGGGCCATTCTATACAATTTATTCAAAACGTTTTTAATGTCTTTCGGTTCCAGCTAAATCAGTTTATAATACAGCCCATGGTACGAATAACCGATGTTGCAAAAGCAGCGGGAGTCTCGCCCTCAACGGTGAGCCATGTATTAAACGGTAAACGACCGATTAGCCAGGCAACAAAAGCAAAGGTATTTCAGGCGATCGAAGAGCTTGGGTACAGCCCGAACCCAAATGCCCAGGCCTTAAAAAGCAGTCGCACCGGTATTGTCGGTTTTTTTGCCTCGGACATAACTGAGCTCTTTGTAACTCAAATTATTCGGGGTGTTGAAAAAATTACACGTGAAAAAAATACTGTGCTTCTTTTCGCTTCAGGGGTTGAATTCAACTATGACGTACGCGAGGCGGTCCGATTTTTGAGAAAACGGAGAATCGACGGACTTATCATATCCTACGGTATATCCCAGAGATACTCTATAGATTCTCTAAAGCACCTTGATGTTCCTATGGTTACTATTAATACCCGTTTGACCAATCACTTTCCCGCTGTATTGCCGGACAATTTCGACGGGGGCTATCGGGCCGCAAGCCATTTAATCGAACAGGGGGCACGCAGCTTAGCCGTGATTGCAGGCCCCTCCGATCGTATTGCCAGTACTGAGCGAATTGAAGGGTTTCTGGCTGCAGTACGGGAGGCAGGAATACCCTTTAAGGAGCCCCAGCAGATTTATTATGGGGATTTTTCCGCGTATTCCGGGGAACTGGGCTTATTAGAGTTGCTGGGCCGCATACCTACAATTGACGGAGTATTCTGTGCAAACGATTATATGGCTGCCGGCGCTTTGAACGCCACCTTTAAGGCTGGTATCAAGGTCCCTGAAACCACAAAAATACTGGGGTTTGATAACAGAGAATTTTCCTCTTTTTGGCCTATCCCGATATCATCTTTTGCACAGCCCC